>Ga0334883_1000012_pt1 | contig 326495 bp, 272 predicted proteins | sample GraSluR1_MG_6_FD_207230 | JGI IMG/M metagenome (GOLD analysis project Ga0334883, IMG submission 207230) | Sludge microbial communities from methane-producing bioreactor in Wageningen University, Netherlands - Granular Sludge_09_05-R1 | ecosystem: Engineered > Bioreactor > Anaerobic >...
CAAAGACCGCCGCGATTTGAGCATTTTCCGTATTGGTTTGGATATGATAGATCGGCATTTGACGAATGCGGAAGCTTTTGTCTTTCGTTGGCTTCCCTATTTTTGAAAAAGTGTCCGGTGGCTAGGACGCGGCATATAATCATCCTACTGCCGTGGAAGAAGAGTTACTCCCCTCTTGTGGTGGACATTGGTCATATGCTTGTCTAGAGTTCCTACAAGGGATAGTTGTAGATTACCCGCAACCATATACGCTAGAAATCGAGTACCGTAACTGGGAGGACGGTCTTTGCGTGATGCCAGACGGTGAAGCAGTTCACTCGTATAAGGGAACTGGAGGCAGAGGGGGGGATGAAGTTGTGATACAAGCGACCTTTTCCAATCAACAGACAGTCATCATCCATACATATGAAGGTTGTGTTGAACAGTGTTATGAAGGCTCCTGGCAAATGCCGACTTGTCCAACTTGGTGATTTTGGCCAGATGCTACAATCAGAGATTTCATACTAGAGTCTAAGGTTGCAGTAGTAGATTATGACAATGGGGAGCAATGTGAATGGATATAGTGAGTTTAGAGCGCGATCTACGTACTTATCGGCCTAACGGTGCACCCTCTCTGCCGGAAGGCTTCATCTGGCCGCGTTACGAGGGACTGTCGATAGGCAATCTCGCGGCGACGGTGGGGCAGGCGTTGGGCGCGATGTTGCCTGGCGTGCTCCCGCCCTTGCGTGACGACCTGCTTGATGGCCTGCTCGACGGCGTGCAGCGCGTCGTGCTGGTGCTGATCGACGCGCTTGGCTGGGAAACCCTGCAAGCCGTGATGACCCGGCATCCCGACCTCGTCTTTCACCGGTTGGCGGAGCGGGGACGTTTGTGGCCGATCACCACGACCTTTCTTTCGACCACTAACAGCGTCCTGAGCACCATTCACAGCGGACGCTCTCCGGTGGAACACGGACTGCTGGCCTATAGCCTGTTCCTGCGCGAGTGGCAGATGGCGGTGGAGGCGATCAGTTTTTCGGACATCCACAGGCCATTTTCCGGTTCGTTGGCCGAATGGGGCTTCGAAGCGGAGAAGTTCCTGCCGGTTCCTGCCATTGGGCAATTGCTCGCCGTGCAGGGGATTCCTTCTTACGGGCTGACGCTCGACCGCTTTGTCAAGACGCCGCTTGCCGTGATGCACAACCGGGGGATGCAGAACGTGTTCGGCTACGCGACAGCGTCCGATTTCTGGCTGATGTTGCGGCGCATCCTGGAACAACGCCCTGGACGTGCTTTCGTGAGTGCGTACTGGAGCGCCGTGGACACGCTCGCCCACCGCCTCGGCCCACTCGACGAATCCGGCGACGCGGAGATCGTCTCGCTGGCGCTGCTGATGGAGGAAATCTTCCTCAACCGGCTCGTGCCCGCGGCCCGCGAGGGCACGTTGCTGCTCCTGACCGCCGACCACGGGCAAATCACCACGCCGCCCGGTTCCGCGATTTTGCTGGACCAGCATCCCGCGCTGCTTGAAGCGCTCTTCCTCCCGCCGCTCGGCGAGGGGCGCGTGCCGTTCTTCTACGTCCGCAACGGGCAGTATGAGATGGTGCGGCAGTATGTGGATGAACACTTCGCGGATCAATTCGTTTTTCTGTCGCAAGATGAAGTCCTGCACAGCGGCTTACTCGGCCCCGGCGTGCCTTGCGCCGAAACGCTGCATCGGCTGGGCGACATCGTCGGCATCGCCACCGGCAACGCCCATTTCGCGCGCGATGCGGAATCCGTCAAGAATAAACCGATGCTGGGCCGCCACGGTGGCCTTACGCCGCAGGAGATGCTCGTCCCCCTGCTGGCTGTGTGCTTGGACGCTGAATCATGAATCATGATTCATGATTCGCTGATTCTTTCATTCGCTGATTCTTAATTCTTGAGGTGAATTCGATGCAAACCATACGTTACGTCCTCGTTGGCTTGGGCAATCTGGGCCGCCGCTTTTGTGAGGTGATTGTCGAGAAGGACACGCTGCTGCGCGAGCGCTATAGCCTGGAACTGGTGCTCGTGGGCGCAGCGGACAGCCGGGGCGCGGCCTACGACGCGAACGGCCTTGACCCGGCGCGCGTTGCGGTGCTCAAACAGGCGGGCGGCTCGGTCGCCGACTATCCCGGCGCGGGGCGCGCGGGATGGGATGCGCTGTCGCTGGTGCAGGCGGCGGAGGCGGACGTGCTGCTGGAAGCCTCGCCGGTCAATCTGGCGCAGGGCGCGGAACCGGGCTTGAGCTGCATCCGCGCGGCGATGCAGAAGGGGATGCACGTCGTCACGCCGAACAAGGGGCCGCTGGTGGTGGCCTACCGTGAATTGCACGACCTGGCGAAGGCGCAGGGTGTCAAACTACGTTTCGATGGCACGGTCGCGGGTGGCCTGCCGGCGATCAACCTGGGCGCGCGGGACTTGCGCGGCGCGGTCGTGGAGCGTATCGAGGCTGTACCCAACCTCGTCACGGGTTACGTGATGGACATGCTCGCCGATGGCGTATCGTGGGATGAAGCGCTGGCGTTGGCGCGCGACGAAGGCGTGCTTGAGGGAGATGACTCGTGGGACCTCGAAGGCTGGGATGCGGCGGCAAAACTCGTCATTCTAACGAACGCCGCGGCGGGTTTCCCTGCCACACTGGATGACGTGGCGCACGCCGGTATTGCGACGGTCAGCGTGGCCGCACTGGCGTCTGCGCGCCGCGAAGGTTGCCGCTATCGCCTGCTCGCCCGCGCCGAACGCCAGCCGAATGGCGGTTATGCGCTCTCGGCCATGCCCACGCCGTTGCCGCCGGAACATCCGCTGGGGCGGCTTGGCCCCAAGCAGATGGGCGTCGTCTACACCACCGACATCTACGGCGTCATCACCGCGATCATTGACGAGCCAGAACCGATTCCTTCGGCGATGTCGATGTTGCGGGATCTGTTGGACATTTACCTGGAGGATTTGGATGAATAGACTATGTTTACAGATGTTCTCTGATGATTTTCTGGTTACAAAATCTGGTTGTGAGGTGCATAACACGACATGAGTTCGTATATTCTCATTGGCGCTTCGTTGTTGTTGCTTATCAGTGTCCTCGTTAGTAAAATCTCCGACCGGTTTGGGATACCGGCGCTCCTTCTGTTTTTGATTGTGGGAATGCTGGCGGGTTCTGAAGGGCCTGGCGGCATCCATTTCGACGATCCGGCCCTGGCGCAGTTCATCAGCATTTCTGCATTGGTTTTAATTCTGTTCTCCGGCGGGTTGGATACGGAATGGGAAGACATCCGCCCGGTGTTGAAAGAAGGCGCGTTGCTGGCGACGCTTGGCGTCTTCATCACGGCGATGATTGTTGGCCTCGTGGCGGGCCGATTGCTTGGCTTCTCGCTGCTCGAAGGTCTGCTGCTCGGTGCCATTGTCTCCTCCACCGATGCGGCAGCGGTGTTTTCGGTACTGCGCTCCAAAGGCATCAGCCTCAAAGGCCAATTGAAGCCGTTGCTGGAACTGGAATCGGGTAGCAACGATCCGATGGCAATTTTCTTGACAGTCGGTTTGATCCGTTTGATTACGCAGCCAGACCTGTCGCCGTTCAGCTTGATCGGTTTGTTTTTGATGCAGATGCTGATCGGTGCGGCGGTGGGCTATGGTATGGGCCGTCTCTCGCAACTGTTCATCAATCGCGTCAAATTGGGCTACGAGGGCCTCTATCCGGTTCTGACCCTGGCGTTGGTGTTCCTCACGTTCGGCCTGACCGACCTCATTGGCGGGAGCGGGTTCCTGGCTGTTTACGTAGCCGGGATCATCTTGGGCCGCTATGACTTTATCCACAAACGGAGTCTCGTGCGCTTTCACAATGGTGTGGCCTGGTTGATGCAGATCACTATGTTTTTGACCCTGGGATTGTTTGTTTTCCCCTCGCGGCTTATTCCCATTATGGGCACGAGCTTGCTTGTCACGGGGTGTTTGATGTTCATTGCGCGTCCGCTGAGCATCTTTATTGGCTTATCGGCCCGTCGCTTCCCCTGGCGGGAACGGGCCTTTGTCTCGTGGGTGGGACTGCGCGGCGCTGCGCCCATTATCCTGGCGACTTTTCCCTTATTGGCCGGGATTCCGCAGGCGGATGTGATCTTCAACGTGATTTTCTTCGTTGTGTTGACCTCCGTGCTCTTGCAGGGCACGACCATTCCCCTGGTGGCGCGCTGGCTGAAGGTTGATGCGCCGATGGTGCCCAAGCGCGTGTATCCCATTGAGTACACGCCGGTAGAAGGGTTTAGAAACGAGTTGAAGGAATTGCCTATCGCACCCGGTTCGCACCCAGACGGCAAAGCGATTGTCGAACTGGGCCTGCCCGATGATTTCTTGGTCATCCTCATCGCCAGGGATAACGATTTTGTCTTGCCTTACGGTGGGATCGTTCTGCAAGGCGGCGATGTCCTGCTGGCATTGTCCGACCAGAAGTCTTTCGACGAAGTTCAGGCGAAGTTCAGTGCGCCGAAAACGATGGCGCGAGCCGAACGCGGGCGTCGGGCTGACGAACCTGGATAGAGTTTGACAATTCACCTGACTTTCATATAATCAAATCAACCTAATCCGTCAAAGACGGTGAACGGGAGGAGTAGGCGATTGAGGGAGCATCGCTCTCTCAGTCACTGGGAACAGAGAGTAGGGCCACGGCTGAAAGCCCTTGCAGTGACAGATCGCCGAAGGTCGCCCGGGAGTCGAGCGGCTGATTTGGGGATGTCCCCCGGTAGGTCGCTACGGGATCGCCCGTTACAGCGAGCATTCATCGCTTAGGCTGTGGATGGCAGAGAGTACCGGTGTACGCCGGTAAATCAGGGTGGTACCGCGAAGGCCCACTTCGTCCCTGGACGGAGTGGGCCTTTTTGTGTTCTGGGGATTGGTAATTGGTGATTAGGGATTGGTAACTGGTGATTAGGAATCGGTAAATGGGTTTCAGGCTACCCTAGTTACAAATCCCCGATTACCGATTACCGATTACCGATTACCAATTACCGATCACTGCCCAACAGGAGGACTGACATGACCGCTTTACCGAAACGCTACGATCCGAAGACTGAGGAGCCGCGCTGGCAGGCGTTCTGGCAGGCGCAGGGCGTGTATCACTTCGATGTGGACGACGACGCGCGCCCGGTCTACTCGATTGACACGCCGCCGCCGACGGTTTCCGGTCACCTGCACCTGGGCCACGTCTACTCGTACAGCCACCCCGATTTCGTGGCGCGGTTCTGGCGGATGAACGGCTACAACGTATTCTACCCGATGGGCTACGACGACAACGGCCTGCCCACGGAGCGTCTGGTCGAAAAATGGGAAGGCATCCGCGCCGTCGATGTGGGGCGCGAGGCGTTCATCGAGCGGTGTCTGGCAGTGAGCGAGCAGGCGGAGCAGGACTACCAGACGCTCTGGCAGCGGCTCGCCCTGTCGATAGACTGGCGCTACACCTACCGCACGATCGACGCGGAATCGCGGCGCATCTCACAACTTTCGTTCCTCGACCTTTATCGCAAGGGCTTGGCCTATCGTAAGGAAGCCCCCGCGATCTGGTGCCCGGAATGCCAGACCGCCATCGCCCAGGCCGAACTGAACGACCTCAACCGCGAGAGCACGTTCTACACGCTGGCGTTCGCGCTGGAAGAGGGCGGCGTGTTGGAGATCGCCACCACCCGCCCGGAACTGCTGCCCGCGTGCGTGGCGGTCTTCGTCCACCCCGACGATGCGCGTTACACGATGCTCGTCGGCAAGCAGGCGCGCGTGCCGTACTTCGATCAGTGGGTGCCGGTGCTGACTGATCCCGGGGCCGACCCGGAGAAGGGCACAGGCGCGGTGATGTGCTGCACCTTCGGCGATGCGGCGGATGTGGCCTGGTGGTACACGCACAACTTGCCGTTACGCGTCGCCCTCGACCGCGCCGGGCGGATGACCGACCTGGCAGGCGACTTTGTGGGTCTGTCGTCGCGCGAGGCCCGGCGGCGGATTGTGGTGGCGCTGGCGGAACGGGGCTTGCTCCTGGATGAGCGCCCGACTGCGCAATCCGTGCGCGTCCACGAGCGGTGCGACACGCCGGTGGAGTACATCGTCACGCCGCAGTGGTTCGTCCGCGTGCTCGACTTCAAGGACGATCTGCTGGCCTCCGGCGCGAACGTCCGCTGGCATCCCGATCACATGGAAACCCGTTTCCGCGAGTGGGTCGAAAACCTCAACTGGGACTGGTGCATCTCCCGCCAGCGTTACTACGGCGTGACGTTCCCCGTCTGGTATTGCGACGCCTGCAACGCAGTGGTTCTCGCTGACGACGATGAGTTGCCTGTGGACCCGACCACGCGCGCGCCGTCTCATCCGTGTGCCTGCGGCAGCACGTCTTTCACGCCGGAGACGGACGTGATGGACACCTGGGCCACCTCGTCGCTCTCCCCGCAAATCGTCGGGCAGAGGCTCGCGAATCCCGCGCTCTACGCCAAAGTTTACCCCTTCTCATTGCGCCCGCAGGCCCACGAGATCATCCGCACCTGGGCGTTCTACACGATCGTGAAATCGTACCACCACTTCGGCGCGACGCCGTGGACTGACGCCGCTATCTCTGGATGGGGGCTGGCCCCGGAGGGCGCGGGCAAGATCAGCAAGAGTCGCGGCGGTGGGCCGATGCCGCCAATGGAGATGCTCGAACAGTATTCGGCGGACGCCGTGCGCTATTGGACATCGAGCATCGGCTTCGGCAAGGATTCGATCATCAGCGAAGAAAAAATCCAGATCGGCGCCAAATTGATTACCAAACTATGGAACGTCGCCCGTTTCGCCGAACGGTTTTTGACGGATGCCTGTAGGGGTGAGGCAGCGCCCGCAGAACCTTCTATTGCCAAAACCCTGGATTCCTCAATCGTATTGTCATGCGGGGATGCGGGCGGCGCTGCCTCGCCCCTACGACCACCCCACCCATTATCCCCCGCCGACCGCTGGATTTTCGCCCGCACCCAACACCTGATTCGCCGCGTCACCGATCTATTCCACGGGTACGATTACGCCGCCGCCAAAAGCGAAATCGAGACTTTCTTCTGGCGGGATTTGGCGGATAATTACCTCGAAATGGCGAAGCTGCGCTTATACAACGAGGATGCGGGCGCATCGTTCACCGTTGACCACGTCCTGCTGGCGACGCTCAAGCTGTTGGCGCCATTCCTGCCGCATGTGACCGAGGCCATTTACCAGGCGCTCTTCGCGGAGTGTGACGGAGCGACGTCCATTCACATATCGCAGTGGCCGCAGCCGGACGCGCGCTTCGAGGATGCGGACGCCGAAACGTTCGGCGAGACATTGGTCGAAATCGCCACCGCCGTGCGACGCTACAAGAGCGAGCACGGCCTCTCGCTCGGCGCGGAAATCGGCCCGCTGTATCTGGCGACGGGCGACGCAGCTCTGGCGGAACAGTGCCACGCGGCGGCGCAAGACCTCGTCAGCGTCACGCGCGCGCAGCGCATCGAAGTCGTCGCTGCGCTTGACGGTGAGGGCATTTCGTTGTTGGATGGTGACATCCAGGTTGCTTTGCTATAGTACACGGATGAGCACGGATTTCACGGATCAAAAGAAAAAATCCGTAACATCCGTAAAATCCGTGTACGCTATGGCTGTGGTCGGTCTCTGACCGCGCCCCTGTCGGCGACTACCGGACTAACGACTACTGGACTAATAATGTTGGATATTGCAGCCCTGAACGAGCGATTCGAGTGCGCCTCCACCGCGGAGATTCTGCGCTGGGCCTGGGAGACGTTCGCGCCGGACGTGGCGACGAGTTCGTCGTTCCAGACGCAGAGCGTGCCGCTGCTGCACATTATCTCACAGGTGTGCCCGGAGATGCCGGTCATCTTCATCGATACGGGCTTTCACTTTCCGGAGACGCTGGCCTTTCGGGATAAGTTGCAGGCGCAGTTTAACCTCAACATCCTTACCGTGCGCCCGACGGTGACGCAGAGCGAGTTGTTACAGCAGTACGGCGAAGCGCTCTATCGTCACGACCCGGATCTGTGCTGCTATATCAACAAAGTGCAGCCGATGGAATGGATTACAGCGCGGATGAAGGCGTTGGTGGCGGGTGTGCGCCGGGATCAAACCGCCAACCGGCAGGCGATGAACGTGCTGCACCAACCGGCGAAAGGGCCGTTGCAGATTCATCCGCTGTTGAACTGGACGAAGGCCGATGTGCAGGCATACCGCCAGGCGCACGATCTGCCCGTGCATCCGCTTTATGCACGGGGCTACGTCAGCGTGGGATGCGCGCCATGCACGCGCCCGGTGTTCCTCGGCGAAGATGAGCGCGCCGGGCGGTGGGCGGAGTCGGACAAGAAGGAGTGTGGCTTGCATTTGGATTGGGATGAGGAGGGGAAAAAACATGAGCGATAAAGGGGTTATATTGGTCACAGGCGGCGCGGGCTACATCGGCTCGCAACTGATTCGCGACATCGCGCTCGATTCCCGGTTCGAGGGCGTCACCGTGCGCATCTACGACAGCCTACGTCACAAGAACTACAGCGGGTTGATGGATTTGCCGGCGGAAGGACGTTACGAATTTGTCGAAGGCGATATCCTCGACCGGCTGAACCTGCAACGCGCGATGCAGGACGCCGTCGCGGTCTTCCACCTGGCGGCGATTGTCACCACACCGTTGAGCTTCGATCACCCGGAGTGGACGGAGCAGATCAACCATTGGGGAACGGCGGCGGTGGTGGATTGTGCGCTGCGCGCGGGGGTGACGCGCATGATCTACGCCAGTTCCGCCAGCGTCTACGGGCCGGGCGGGCCGTTCAAGGAAACCGATCCGTGCCGCCCGATCGGCCCCTATGCGACGGCGAAACGCAAAGGGGAAGACGAGATACGCCAGGCCGAAGAACGCGGTCTCGAAGCGACGATTGTGCGTCTGGGCACCACGTTCGGCAACGCTCCGGCGATGCGCTTCGACGCCACCGCTAATCGCTTTGCCTATCTCGTGGGCGTGCGTCGCCCGATGGTGATTTACGGCAGTGGCAACCAGGTACGTCCGTTCATCCACATCCGCGACACGTCGGACGTGCTGCGGCTCTGTCTGGCTGATTGTTCCTTCATTGGTGAGACGGTCAACGCCGCCAGCGTTCATCCTTCGATCAACGACATCGCTGCCGCTGTGCAGCGTCTCGATCCCGAAGCGACGACGCGCTACACCGATCAGGACATCCTCACCGAAATCAGCTTCGACGTGGATGCCTCCAAGCTGATGGGCATGGGCTGGACGCCACAAGTCACTTTGGAGGCCGGACTAAAAGAAGTCCTCGAACGCTGGCGAGGATTCTAAGCAACTCAAAATCATCGGGTATAATGGCAACATTTTTGGAGGTGAACTATGAGTGAGATCGACGCGCGTAATCCAAAACAGGAAGAACCTCCTCTGCCGGAAGCCGTGGATATGGAATCCGCTGATAGTGTGTGGGAAATGTTGATCGCCTTGGGTGAGGAGATCGGCAGGGCATGGCAATCGCCTAAGAACGGAGTGGAGTTGCTGTCTGAAATGCGCCGTTAGGTCGCGTAAAGGTATAATTTCCTGAAAAGCTGTGACCGGCCTCCGGCTACACCAACGTATGCGTGCGCGGGCACGGTCAGAGACCGGCCCGAGCACAGATAAAAATCTGCTAAATCTGCTGACAAAATTATAGAGGGGAACTCATGACCGAATTATCCAAAACCTACAATCCGAAAGAACACGAGCAACGTCTGTATCACTGGTGGGAGTCCGAGGGCTACTTCAAGCCGGAGATGCTTATCGAGAAAGGTGTGGCTTCGCCGGATGGCGAGCGCTTCTGCATCACGATGCCCCCGCCGAACGTGACGGGTATCCTGCACCTGGGCCACGCGATGACGGCGGCGATCGAAGACCTGATGACGCGCTATTACCGCATGCGCGGCTTCCAGACGCTGTTCCTGCCCGGCTCCGACCACGCCGGGATCGCCACACAGAACGTCGTCGAGCGCGAGCTGGCGAAAGAGGGGCTGACGCGCCACGACCTGGGCCGCCCCGCCTTCATCGAGAAATGCTGGGAGTGGAAAGGCAAGACGCACGCGCGCATCACCGATCAGCACCGGCAACTCGGCATCTCCTGCGATTGGGAGCGCGAACGCTTCACGCTCGATCCGGGGCTGAGCCACGCCGTGCGCACCGCGTTCCACACGCTCTACGAGCGCGGCCTGATCTATCGCGGGCCGTACATGGTCAACTGGTGCCCGCGCTGCGAGTCGGCGATCTCCGACCTGGAAGTCGAACCCACCGAACACGACAGTCACCTGTGGCACATCCGCTATCCTGTGGTGGACGCCGACTGGGCCGGCCCGCAGCACCCGTGGGGCAGTGGAAGTTGGGCCGAGGGCGCGACGACGTTCATCGAGATGGCGACCACCCGCCCGGAGACGATCCTCGGCGACAGCGGCGTCGCCGTCCACCCTGACGACCCGCGCTGGCAAAGACTCGTCGGCAAGATGGCGATTCTGCCTGCGATTGGACGTGCAATCCCCATTGTGGCGGATGATGTAGTCGAACCGGAATTCGGCACGGGCGCGGTCAAGGTGACGCCGGCCCACGATCCCACAGACTACGAGATCGGTGCGCGTCACAATCTGCCGCAAGTGGACGTGATGACGCCCACCGGGATGATGAACGCAGAGGCCGGGCCTTACGAGGGACTGGAGCGCTACGCCTGCCGAGAGGCCATTGTGGCAGATTTCGAGAAAGAAGGTTTGCTCGTGAAAATCGAGCCGTATCATCACAGCGTCGGCCATTGCCAGCGCTGCGACACGATCATCGAGCCGCGCATCAGCACGCAGTGGTTCGTCCGCGCCAAACCGCTGGCCGAAGAGGCGATCCGCGTCGTCCGCGACGGCACCATGCGCATCATTCCTGAACGCTTCGAGAAAACGTGGTTCCACTGGATGGAGAACATCCGCGATTGGTGCATCAGCCGTCAACTGTGGTGGGGCCACCGCATCCCGGTGTGGTATTGCCAGGATTGCGATCACCAGTGGAGCGCCATCGAAGATGCTACGCAGTGTCCCAAGTGTGGCAGTACTATGATTGTGCAGGACGAGGATGTGCTCGACACGTGGTTCTCTTCCGGGCTGTGGCCGTTCTCCACGCTCGGCTGGCCCGAAGAAACCGCCGACATGCAGCGCTTCTTCCCCACCGACATGCGCGAAACCGGCTACGACATCCTCTTCTTCTGGGTGGCGCGCGAGACGATGCTGTCGATGGCACTGCTCGAACAAGCGCCATACCATACCGTTTATCTGCACGGCCTGATCCGCAACGAGCGCGGCGAGAAGATTAGTAAATCCATGCCCGATGCATGGAAGTACGACCCGCTCTACATCATCGACGAATACGGCACGGACGCGCTGCGCTACACGCTCAGCACGTCTTCGACGCCCGGCAACGACATGAACCTCGATCCGCGCCGGTTGGAAGGCGCGCGCAACTTCGCCAACAAAATCTGGCAGGCTGCGCGGTTTATCTTGATGAACGTCAAAGATGCAAACCTGACAGGTCTTAGGCAAACCGAAGGTTTGCACGACCTGTCAGGTTTGGAACTGGAAGACCGCTGGATTCTCAGCCGTGTGGAGCGCCTCACAGGCGACATCTTCGCGCTGATGGAGACGCAGCAGTACGGCGAGGCCGGGCGGCGCGTGCGCGATTTCCTGTGGGACGAGTTCTGTGACTGGTACATCGAGGCGAGCAAGGTGCGGCTCTACGCCGAGACCGCTGACAAGGACACGCCGCGCATCGTGCTGCTGACCGTGCTCGAACGCGCGCTGCGGCTGCTGCATCCCTTTATGCCCTTCGTGACCGAGGCGCTATGGCAGGCGTTGCCGCAGGCGGTGAGAGATGGGGAGGCGCTCATCATCGCGCCGTGGCCGATGCAGAACGCCGCGCTCCTCGACGACGAGGCCGAAGCGCAGATGGCGCTGTTGATGGACCTCATCCGCGGCATCCGCAACGTGCGCGCGGAGTACAACGTCGAAGCGGGGCGGCGCATCGCGGCGACCCTCGCAGGGGGCGCGAGCGCGCCGGTGCTCGAAGCGCGGCGTGCGGTGCTGACGTTCCTCGCGCACCTGGATGCGGACGCCCTGGAAATCGTGACGGCGTGCGAACCGGTGGCGCAGTCCGCGTCGGTGCTGGCGGGCGATGTCGTCGTTTACCTGCCGCTCGCCGGACTGGTGGACCTCGATGCGGAGCGCGCGCGTCTGAATAAGGCGCTGGAGAATCTGGAAGGCCGCATCAACGGCAGCCGCCAGCGTCTCGCCGGCCCGTTCGCCGAGAAAGCGCGCCCGGATGTCGTCCAGCGCGAGCGCGAAAATCTGGCGGCGATGGAAGCTGAAGCGGCGCAAGTTCGCGAGCAGTTGGCGCGGTTGAACTAATCTTAGGGTGGGGGCTTGGGGGCGGGTGTACCCGCCCCCAAAGTACCTTTTCCCCCTTTCTTTTGTTGGAAGGTCCGAAATTTGCGCACTGAATGCACTGAATAAGGAGAAAGATTATGCCACAAAGCAGACGAGATCAAAAACGCGCGCGGCATGAAGCGAAACGCAAGGCCAAGCGCAAGGCCGCGCGGCCGCAGTTGTCAGCGCGTAGCAGGAAGGCGATGTTGCGCGCCGCATTGGCCTGGCCAGTGCTGGAGTGCTGGGTCAACGAAGAATGGCAGGATCCCACGCAGTTGAATCAAGTTGTTGTCGCCCGGCGGGATCCGTTGACGGGTGAGGTGAGGGCAGGCACGTATCTGGTGGATCGTGCCTGTCTGGGTGTGAAGAACGCGTATGCAGCCAACTTTATCAATGCCGAGTCGTTTCGTCGGGAAATGTTGTCAGGGATGATCGAACGGCAAAAACTCATCAAAGTGGACTTCAATCTCGCGGCGAAGATCGTCAAAGTCGGTATAGCGTACGCGGCGCAGTTTGGTTTCCGTCCGCACCGCGATTACCTCGAAGCCTCGATTCTGTTGCAGGACGCCGACCCAGATTCTGTAGACGTTGAAATCCCTGTCGGTGGGCCGGAGGGCAAACCGTACTTTATCGCCGGGCCGTATGATAACGTGGATAAGATTATGGCACGCCTGACGCAACAATTGGGGCCTGGTGGCTTTAACTATTTGATGCCTATAGCCCCTGATAGCGAATTTCTCCGGGCCGGGGATACGGCATTGGATTGGGATGACGATGAAGACGAACTGTTCGTGTGGGACGACGATGAGGACGACGTCTTGGATATTGGCGAATTCGAATTCATCGAACCGTCTGATGGCGACCGTTGATGTCTCTAGTTCGAATTGCCAATTCGCGCTACGGTTTCACATAGCAGGGCTGGATCACAATCCAGCCCTTTCTCTTTTCCAAAGCGCGTTATGCTGTATAATGTCTACCTTAAGCTTAGAAAGGAGCACATGGCGAAGACCTACGTTTCCCTCGACTTAGAAACGACCGGGCTGGATCCTATGCGGGATGCGATCATCGAAATCGGCGCGCTGCGTTTCGATGGCGATCAGGTTTTGGAGACCTTCTCCACGTTTGTCAATCCGGGGCGGAAAATTCCCCCGTTTGTCACCGAATTGACCGGCATCACCAACGCGCACGTGGAAGGCGCGCCGGGTGGGCGACAGGCGACGTACAAACTGGCCGATTTTGTAGGGCGTGATCCGGTGATCGGCCACAACATCGGCTTCGACCTGGCCTTCCTCCGCCAGCACAACGTTTTGCGCGGCAACCCCTCGATCGACACCTTCGACCTCGCCGGTATCCTGGTGCCGCACGCCGGGCGCTATAGTCTGGCGAACCTCGTCCGCGAGCTGGCGATCGATCTGCCGGAGCAGACGCACCGCGCGCTCGACGACGCGGTGATGGCGCACGCGCTCTTTATGGCGTTGATGGGCCGCGCCGCGCAATTGCCACAGCAGATGCTGCAGGAGATCGTCCAACTGGGGCAGCGCATCCAATGGGGGCCGATCAACTTTTTCCGCGACGCGCACTACGTTCGCCAGCGCCAGGGATTCAGCGGCGGCATCGGCGCGCAGTTGGCCTCCAAGCGCGGCGGTGATGCCGCCGGCCCGCTATTCGCCGAGGACGAGGAAGTCTACGAGCCGTTGGAGCCGCGCCGCGATATCCGCCCCATTGACTTGGACGCGCTCTCTGCCTTGCTGGATGACGATGGCGTACTGGCGGAAGTGTTCGCCGAGTACGAATACCGTCCGCAACAGGTGGAAATGCTCCAGGCGGTGGGGCAGGCGTTCAACGCGGGCCAACATTTGATGGTCGAAGCGGGGACGGGCACAGGAAAATCGCTGGCTTACCTGCTCCCTGCCGTCGAATGGGCCGTGCAGAATCGCCAGCGGGTTGTCGTTTCGACGAACACAATCAACCTTCAGGAACAATTGGCGAACAAGGATTTGCCCGAACTGGCCGAAGCGCTCTACGAGTTCAAGTATCAGGTGCTCAAGGGACGCTCGCATTACCTATGCCGCCAGCAGTTCCAGGCTCTGCGGCGGCGCGGCCCCGTCACCGAGGACGAGATGCGCGTGCTCGCTAAGGTGCTCCTTTGGTTGCCAAACACTCTCGATGGCGACGGCGACGGGCTGTTCCTGCCGACCGGGCAGGAGCAAGCCGTCTGGTATAACATCTCAGCGGCCAACGATGCGTGCGACCCGGAGCATTGCCCATTCTTCCAGAGCGACCGTTGTTTCTTCTACCGCGCGCGGGCGAAGGCCGAAGGCGCGCACATCCTCATCGTCAACCACGCCCTGTTGCTGGCCGACATCGCCGCGCAGAATCGCGTGCTGCCGGAGTATGAGTTGCTCATCATCGATGAGGCGCATCATCTCGAAAGGGCAGTGACGGAGGCGTTGCGTTACACGGTCAGTTGGCCGTCGTTGCACCGGGTCTTCGAGGATTTGCTGTATTCGCGGCAGGCGTCCACCGGTCTGTTGGAGATGGTGCTGAGTCTGGCGGAAAATCAACCGCGCAAGACGGCGGCCAGCCTGCAGGATGTGTGTGTGCGTCTTCAAGATGCGGGAGAGCGCGTCGAGCACCAATTGGAGGCGCTTTTTGCGGACATCGAGACGTTCCTCAACGAGCACGTGGACCAAAATGACAGTTACGCCGTGCGAGTCCGCCTCACGCCAAAGATGCGTCTGGAATCCGGTTGGGACGACGCGGTGCGTGGATGGGCGCAGGTTCAGCCGCATTTCTCCACGCTCGTGGATGGGCTGACGCTGCTGGCCGCCGGCCTGGAAGAACTGAGTTCCGCCGAAGCCCCTGGCTTCGATATGGCCCACGCGCGGTTGCTGGGCATCAAGCGGCAGTTGGACGCGGCCTACACACAACTCGGTCCGTTCGTCACCGCGCCGCAGGAGAACGTCATCTACTGGCTAGAATCGCAGAATAACTACCCGTTCACGTGCAATGCCGTTCCCCTGCACGTGGGCGCGCTGGTGCGCGAGCATTTGTTCGACAAGAAACGCTCGGTCATCCTCACCTCGGCGACGATGCGCGTTGAAAATGACTTCAACTACATGAAAGAGCGATTGAGCGCGCAGAAGGCGGAGGAATTGGCCGTTGGCTCGCCCTTCGACTACCAATCCGCGGCATTGCTCTACGTTGTTACCGACGTGCCCGAACCGCGCAACCCCGGTCACCAGCAGATTCTGGATCAGACTTTGATCGAGTTGTTCCGCGCGACACAGGGGCGGGCGCTGACGTTGTTCACATCGTATGTACAACTGAAAGCCACGGCGCAGGCGATCACCGGCAAGCTGGCGCAGGATGGCATTACGGTCTACGCGCAGGGCAGCGGCAGCTCGCGCGCGCAACTGCTCGACAACTTCAAGCGCGGCGAGAAGGCGGTGCTGCTCGGCACGCGCTCGTTCTGGGAGGGCGTGGACGTGCCCGGCGACGCGCTTTCATGCTTGGTGATTACCAAGCTGCCTTTCGACGTGCCCAACGATCCGATCATCGCCGCGCGCGCTGAAGGTTACGAAGACCCGTTCAACGAGTACATGGTGCCGGAAGCCATTTTGCGCTTCACGCAAGGCTTTGGCCGGTTGATTCGCACTGCGACCGACCAGGGCATTGCCGTGGTATTGGATCAGCGCGTGCTGACCAAGCGTTACGGGCGGCGCTTCCTCGACTCGCTCCCCGATCCACTCATCCGCCAGGGAACGCGCGTCCAGCTTCCCGATGTCGCCGAACGCTGGCTTTCCGGCAAACCGCTGCCCGTCGATGCCGGAAACGGCGCCGACTTCGGTGACGGTTGGGCTGCCCCACCACCCGAAGAACCCCCCTGGTTCTGGGGAGCCTGACGATTTTGGATTTTCGATTATTCACTCATTCGCCGATTCTTTGATTCATGATTCATTGGAGGTCTTATGCGTATCGTGGTTGATGCTTTTGGTTCGGACGCCTGCCCCGGGCCGGATGTAGAAGGGGCGGTGATGGCGGCTCGGGAATGGCACGATGAAATAATCCTGGTGGGACCGGAGGAGCGCACGCGCGCGGAGCTGGCGAAGCACAACACCCTGGGGTTGAATATCCGCATCGTCCACGCGCCGGACGTGCTCACGATGGCCGATCACTCTGAAGCAGTGCGCGAGAAAGAAAACTCCTCCATTCGCGTGGGGATGCGAATGGTGAAAAGCGGCGAAGCCGATGCCTTCGTCTCCGCCGGGAACACGATTGCCTGCCTCTCCGCTGCGATTTTCGACCTGCGCCGCATCCCCGGCATTCGCCGCCCGGCGCTGGCGACGGTCTACCCGATAACGTTGCAAAAGGCGGTCTTCTTGGATATGGGCGCGACCGCCGACCCTAAGCCTGAGTACCTGCTGCAATTCGCACAGATGGGCATCATCTACGCCGAGAAAATCCTCGGCATCGCCAATCCACGGGTGGGGCTGTTGGCCAACGGCGAGGAGGAGGAGAAGGGGACGATGGTGCTGCGGGATACCTTCGCGCTTTTCTCGCAGAGTGGCTTCAACTTCGTCGGTAACGTCGAGCCGAAGGAGATTGTCAAGGGCCACGCCGATGTCATCGTCACAGACGGTTTCACGGGCAACATTCACATCAAGACGGCGGAGGCGGTCGCTTCGTTTATCAAATTGATTGTCAAGCATGATGTGTTGGGCGGCGCCTTGTCGAAGGTAGGACTGGTCTTGCTGATTCCGGCCCTCATTGTGGCGCTGCCCGGAATGCTTTGCGTTCTGCCGGGGGTGAAGAAGGCGAGCAAGCGCCTGGACTACGCCGAAGTTGGCGGTGGGCTGCTGTTGGGCGTCGATGGTGTGGTGATCGTGGGGCACGGCCGTTCCAATGCCAAAGCTGTGAAGAGCGCCATTCGCCGGGGGCGTGAGGCTGTGGCCGCGCAAATCATCCCCACCATTAAGGCGGGATTGGAAGCGCGACGGCAGGTATCCAATGGCTGAGCGCGCGCGCGTCGTCGTCACCGGCATGGGCGCGATCACGCCGGTTGGGTTGTCTGTGCGCGAGACGTGGGAGAGCGCGCTTGCCGGGAAGTCCGGCATCGCGCCTATTGAGCGCTGCGATACAACAGATTGGCCGGTGCGTATCGCCGGTGAGATCAAGAATTTCGAGCCGGAACGCTACATGCCGCGCAAAGAAGCGCGACGGATGGCGCGCTGTTCGCTGTTTGCGTTTGCTGCGGCGCAGGAGGCGCTGGCGGACGCGCAGCTCTCCGTGCCTCTGCCGGACCCCGAGCGGGTTGGCACGGTCATCGGCGTGGGGATGGGCGGGCTGGACGTCGCGCTTGAGCACAGCGCCAAACTGTGGCGGCAAGGGCTGGTCGGCGTCAATCCCTTTGCGTTGGCGGCCTCACTGCCGAATATGCCTTCGTATCACGTCAGCTTGCTGGCGGGCGCGCAGGGGCCGATCACCACGCCCGTTGCTGCGTGCGCGACCGGGTCACAGGCGATTGGCGAGGCAGCGAATCTCATCCGTCACGGCTGGGCCGACATGGTCATTGCTGGCGGTACGGAAGGGTTGATCGTCGATGTCTCGGTCATCGGCTTTGCGGTGATGGGGGCGCTTTCGAAGCGCAACGACGAACCGCTGCGCGCGAGCCGCCCCTTCGACAAAAACCGCGACGGTTTTGTGATTGCTGAAGGCGCGGGCGTCCTGATCCTTGAGCGGTTGGAGCACGCGCTCGAACGCGGCGCCCACATCTACGGCGAAGTGCTCGGCTATGCGTCCTCGTCGGATGCGTATCACATCGCACAGCCCGACCCCGAGGCGCGCGGGGTGCGCCGGGCGATCCAGTGGGCGTTGAAAGATGCGGGTGTCGCGCCGGAAGCCGTGGATTACGTCAACGCGCACGGCACATCCACGCCGCTCAATGACGCCGTCGAGACGTTCGCGCTGAAGAAAGTTTTCGGCGACCACGCCTACAAACTGGCGGTCAGCTCCAATAAATCCGTCTTCGGGCATACGATGGGCGCGGCAGGCGCAATCGAGACCATTCTGACGTTCAAGATGTTCGAGGAGGGCGTGATTTTACCGACCCTGAACCTTGACGAACCGGACCCGGACTGTGATCTTGATTATGTCCCATGGAAACCCCGTCCAATGAACACGCGCATCGCCCTAAAAAACGCTTTCGGCTTCGGAGGGCAAAATGCCTGCCTGGTGCTGTCGCGCTGGAACGGAGCCGTGTGATGGGTAATCGGTAACCGGTAACTGGTAATCGGTAATCTGTGATGACCTGTACTTGTCCTGATCACCGATTACTGGTTACTGATCACTATCTACTTGGAGGAATTATGCGTCTGATTGCTAACGAAAAACAGATTAAGACTCGCACACGTATTGCCGAGATCTCTCCCTTGCTGGGTCTGGGGCTTCTGGTTGCGGCGACAGCGCTCGCGTTTTTAAAGCCGGAGTTGAGCTGGATCACTTTGATTGTCGTGTGGATAGGCTTTATGGCTTCAGTCATCGGCAGTTACTTCGGTGGGCGTTACATGGGGCCGCTGGCGCATCACAAGAAAGTGCCCGATGCTTTGAAGGGCCTGGAAAACAGTTTCACGCTGTTGGTTTACAAGACCCCCGCGGCGTTCGTGGTGGTGGATGCCGGCGGCCTGACGGTAATCCTGGTCCGGTCGCAGGGTGGGCGCATTACGTATGCGAATGGTAAATGGAAACAGCATGAGAAAATGGGTGGCCTAAAACGCTTTGCCGGTCAAGAAGGGGTGGGCCGACCGGAACAGATGGCGCAGGTGGAAGTGGACGACCTGCAACGTTTCTTGCGCAAGCGGTTGCCCGAAGGCGTGGAAATTCCGGTGCGCGCGGTGATCCTCTTCGTGCATCCCGATGTGGTGCTGGAGATCGAAAATCTGCCCATGCCGGTGTTCCGCACGCCGGAGTTGAAGCGCTGGCTGCGGAAAGAAGGTCGGCGGCCCAATCTGCCCAAGGAGACATTGGCGCAGTTGTACGCGGCTTTGGGAATCGAAGCGGAGTAACACACGTCTCGAAACAGAAAACGGCCCTACATTGTGTAGGGCCGTTTTGTATGTACTTGATGTTGTTACGGCAGCGGCGGCGGGGCTGCGCCGAACAGGGCGGCCAAGTCGGAGACCTCGCTCGCCTTGGCCCAGTTCGCCATACCAGCCTTCCAGACCAGCGTATCGCGTGTGATCTGCCCCGACTGGATATACTGTTGCAGCGTCGCCATATCGAATGGCCCTTGCTGCTGCCCACCGATGGCGACGTGGAACGTGGCGGCCTGTGGAATCGGTGGCGGCGCGGCGGCCGGCGCGGCTTGCTGCTGCGGTGCGGCGGTCTGCCCAAGCATCTGCCCCATCGCTGCACCGAGTCCAACCCCGGCGCCCAGCCCGATACCCGATCCGGCTGCGCCCTGATTCTGCGCGGCCTCGCGCATCGCCTGCGCGCCCTGGTACTGCATATAGGCGCCCATATCGCCGATTGCGCCCATCGAAGCGCGGGCGTCGATGGCCTTGGCCGTCTCCTCAGTAGGAGAAATGGATTCCACGTAGAACGAGTTGAGTGTGACACCCCGCGAGGCGAATTCCTCTTGCGCCTTGGCGCGCACCCCCGCTCCCAACTCCTCGACGAAGGCCGCCATCTGAATGATCGACTTGCCCATCTCGCCGATGAGGTCCATCATCTTGCTGAGGATGATGCTGCGGAAGAACGCCTGGATGTCGCGCGTGCTGTAGAGATTCTGCGTCCCCACGATTTTGGCGACGAAGAGCTGCGGATCGGTCACCTGGATGGCATAGGTGCCGAAGCCGGTCACGCGCGCCATGCCCAGGATCGGATCGGGGATGGTGATGGGCTGCGGCGTGCCCCACTTCATATCTGTCAGTTCTCGCAGGGAGACGAAATACACTTCCGCCTTGAACGGCGTCTGCCCGGAGAAAACCTTGCCGATCAAGCCCACGAGACCGGGAATGTTGGCGGTCGTGATTGTGTGCCGCCCTGGCCCAAAGGTGTCGAGTGCTTTCCCGTCGCGGAAGAACACCGCGGCCTGGGATTCGCGCACGATCAACTGGCTGCCGATGCGAAAATCGCCGGAGCCACGCTCGGGGATACGCCGTACGATATCCCCCTTCCCCTCATCGATTGCTTCGATTATATCCAAAACGCGAGCCATAGTTCTTAACCTCCGATTCTGTTATCCGTTATACACCGGTGCTGGCGGTACCGCGCAGCACGTCATTGCGTTCGTCGAACGTCGTGTTAGCTTCGCGGGCCAAATCGCGCACCATCAGAATGAGCGCGCGCGCATCTTCACCCTCGATGCCCGCCCGTGCGTTGCCGATGGCGCTCTCAATCCGGTCGGCATAGCCAATCAGCGCGCTGTCGAATTCATACACACGATCCAATTCCGCTTCTTTGACCTTGACTGCATCAAACAACCCGCCGTAGCCGTAGGGTGCAGTGCGGACACGGTCGATGAACGTCTGAAGCTGGGTGGCGGCGCTGCCGGTCTCGTCGAGTAAATCGAACTTCCCTGCCCCGATGAGGTCTTGTTGCAGCCCGTCGAGTTGGGTCTTGACGGTGCGCATCCGGTTGACGATATGGTCGCGGAGCAACTTGTCGGCCTCGCGGCGCAACTCCTTTTCTTTGTAACCCTTATAACCGGGGATCTTGGCGACCAACTGCTCGAAGCCGCCCATCTGGTCTTTGACTTGATCAAGCAAACTCATTGTTACCTCCTTATACGCTTACGGTGATTTAGATTTACGTTGGCCGAACTGTATTCTGTCTATGTGTCCATTGTAGCACAGAAATGATTCGGAGAAAAGCAAACCATATATTGGTACGTGATTTGGTCCCAAAAGTCGCAGCCTTGACAACCCCTACCCACGTAGTATGATGTTCGGGTTTGTTAGCCATCAGCGATTAGCTGTCAGCCCTCAGCTTATGCGGTAGTGGGGCAATTTGAAGCGTCATCATAACTTCGTCTCAGTTCAGCAAAAGGATTTGTGCATACGCCTTTTTGTTGATAGCTGATAGCTGATAGCTGATTGCTATGCTCACAGCCAGGGGGAAGACAGTGACACACACGTACCGCATCGAAGTCTTTTGGCATGGAGAGAATGATGGGCGCGCCGTGGATGTCCACGGTCAGATTGCCCACCTGGGGATCGAGAGTGTAACGCAAGTCTCCGTCAGCAACCTCTACTTTCTCCGGGGCGCGCTTACCGCAGACGAGGTGGAACGCATTGCCGTTGAGTTTCTGGTCGATCCCATCGTCGAGGGCTACCGTTGGTTCCCCCCCTCAATCCCCCCCAGAGGGAGGGAGGCTTCTTCTTCCCCCCCTCTGGGGGGGACTGAGGGGGGGAGGAAGCGCTACATCGAAGTCGCCTTTCACCCCGGCGTCACCGATCCCGTCGCCAAACACCTGCTGTACCGCGCGCGGCAGTTGGGCGTCGGCGCGCTCGAAGCCGTCGTCACCGGCACGCGCTATGCCTTCGAAGGCGACGTCTCCTCTGATGAGCTGCGCCGCATCGCGGAAGAACTGCTCTGCAACCCCGTGATCCAGTCGTACACCGTGGGGTCGATGCAGCCGGAATTCGTGCCCGACGCTGTGCCGAGTGACGCCGTGGATGTCATCCCTATCCGTGACCTGGACGACACGGCCCTGCAACGGCTGAGCGTTGAGCGCGTGCTGTTCCTCTCCCTGGCGGAGATGCAAGCGATCCAGGCGCAGTTCCGGACGCTGCGCCGCGATCCCACCGACGTCGAACTCGAAATCCTGGCCCAAACCTGGTCCGAGCACTGCCAGCACAAAACCTTCAAAGCCGAAATCGACTACACCTGCCACGGCGGCATGCCACGGGTGCTTTTGGACGCAGATTCACGCGGATGTTCGCAGATAAAAAAATCTGCGGAAATCAGCGAAAATCAGCGTCCCGATAAAGAAATTATTCCCAGTCTCATCAAGACGTATCTGCGGGCGGCGACGGAGACGTTGGACAAGCCGTGGGTGCTGTCGGCGTTCGTGGACAACGCCGGCATCGTGGCGTTCGATGACGAATACGAAGTCTCTTTCAAGGTGGAAACGCATAATCACCCTTCGGCGCTGGAGCCGTTCGGCGGCGCGAACACAGGCGTCGGCGGTGTGATCCGCGACGTGATGGGCGTCTCCGCGCAGCCCATCGCCAACACGGACGTGCTGTGCTTTGGTCCGCTGGATATGCCCGACGCGGATGTGCCCGGCGGCACACTGCACCCGCGCCGTATCGCGCGTGGCGTCGTGGCGGGCATCGAGGACTACGGCAACAAAATGGGCATCCCCACCGTCAACGGGGCGATTTTGTACCACGAGGACTACGTCGCCAACCCGTTGGTGTACTGCGGCTGCGTGGGCATCGCGCCGCGGGGTATGCACCGCACGGCGGCGCAGCCCGGCGATCTCTGTGTGGCGCTCGGCGGGCGCACGGGCCGCGACGGCCTCCACGGCGCGACGTTCTCCTCCGCCGAATTGACGCACGATACCGGTCAAACCGTGGGTAGCGTCGTGCAGATCGGCGATCCGATTACCGAGAAGGCCGTGCTCGATGCGCTTATCATCGCACGGGACGAGGGCCTGTACACCGCCATCACCGACTGCGGCGCGGGTGGGTTTTCATCCGCAGTCGGCGAGATGGGCAAGGACGTGGGCGTGGACGTGGACTTGCGCGATGTGCCGTTCAAGTATCCCGGCCTGCGCCCCTGGGAAATCTGGCTTAGCGAGGCGCAAGAGCGTATGGTCATCGCTGCGCCGGAAGCCAACCTGGCCCGCCTGCGCGACATCTGCGCGATCTACAACGTTGAAATGACCGTCATTGGCCGCTTCACCGGCGACCGCCGCCTGCGTGTCCGCTACGGCGACAAGCTTGCCGCCGACCTGCCGATGGATTTCGTCCACGAGGGCTGGCCGCGTTTGACCTTGAAAGCGGAGTGGGGGAAGAATCAAGAATCAAGAATCGAGAATCAGCGAATCGGTGAATCGGTGAATCACGAATTACGTTTTACGCCTTTGCTTATGCGAATGCTTGCTCATCCCGATGTGGCTTCCAAAGAACCTGTCGTCCGCCGTTACGACCACGAGGTGCAGGGGGCGACGGTGGGGAAGCCGCTGGTGGGCGTGATGAACGACGGCCCGGCGGACGCAGCGGTGCTCAAGCCGTTGATGGCGCAGGGACAGCGCGGGATCGCGTTGGGCGCGGGCATCAATCCGTACTACGGCCTGCGCGATCCCTACGCGATGGCCTGGGCGGTGATCGACGAGGCTGTGCGCAACGTCGTCGCCGTGGGCGCGGACCCCGACCGTATTGCGATCCTCGACAATTTCTGCTGGGGCAGTCCGCGTGTCCCGGAGCGGCTGGGTGGACTGGTGCGCGCGGCGCAGGGGTGTCACGACGCGGCGCTGGCCTACGGGACGCCCTTCATCTCTGGCAAGGACAGCCTCAACAACGAGTTCGTGGACGCGCATGGCGTCAAGCGGGCGATTCCGCCGACACTGCTGATTTCGGCGTTGGGCCTTGTGCCGGACGTGCGCCGCGCCGTGACGAGCGATCTCAAACGGCCCGGCGACCGGCTCTACCTCGTCGGCGCGACGCGGGACGAATTGGGCGGCTCGCTCTACGAACGGCTGACCGGCGAAACGGGCGGCGCTCTCCCCGCGCCTGTGCCAGACGCCATCGAGACGTTCCGCGCATTGCACCGGGCGATGCAGGCGGGGTGGGTTGCCGCTGCGCACGACTGTTCCGAGGGTGGGGTGGCGGTTGCTGCCGCCGAGATGTGCATCGGCGGGCGGCTGGGGTTGGATTTGACGCTGCCGGGAGACGCCGTGACCGCTTTGTTCGCCGAGAGCAGCACGCGCTTCCTCGTCGAGGTCGCGCCGGAGCACGCGGCGGACTTCGAGCAGGCGCTCGCCGGGCGCCCGTGTGTGCAGATCGGCATGGTGACAGTGCCGGCAATGTTGCGTATCGAAGGTACATCGGGTGAGGGGTGGGTCGAGTGCGAAGTCGACGCGTTGGTGCGTGCGTGGCAGGGAACTGAGGTCGTGTAATGGAGTATGTGGAACTGACTTGTACCTCCACGGATTTCCGCCCGGCAGCAACGTCTTGCGTGCGCTGGCTGGATTGGGAGCAGGATTTCGCGCTGGCGCAGGCGTTCTGGCCGCCAGAGTTTCCGTTGACACCCGAAATTTGGGCCGAGGCGCGCGACTTGGGTTATCATTACTGTGCCATCGTCGAAGATGGGCAGATCGCGTCTGTAGCGGCCGAGTACCGCTGTGCAGATGAAGCGTGGATGGTCGCTGCGGTTATGACGGCTACGGTTTTTCAACGGCGCGGATATGCTAAGGCCGTCGTCTCGTTTGTCACCCAGGAGATTCTGGATGCTGAGCGCACTGCATTCTGCCTGACGCGCCAGGATAACCTTCCGATGATCCGCACGGCGGAAAGTGTGGGATTTCATATCACCAGAACGATGGAGTGGGGGGATCAATAATGCGGATCGTAGATTTACCCGCCGATGATGCGGACGTGATTCGTCAAGCTGCGACTTTACTGATCGAAGCCTTCAAAGTGCATGCGCCTAACGCCTGGCCGGATATGGACGCCGCGCTGGAAGAAGTGCGCGAAGCGCTGGAACCTGAGAAGGTTTGCCGCATGGCGCTCGATGCGCAGGGAGAAGTCCTGGGCTGGGTCGGCGCGATCCCCCAATATGAAACCACCGGCTGGGAATTGCATCCCCTGGTGGTGCGTCCGACATATCAAGGCCAGGGCATCGGGCGCGCGTTGATGGCGGATCTGGAGGAACAGGTGCGAGCGCGGGGCGGGCTGACGATCTACCTGGGCACGGATGACGAAGACTTCAGAACTTCGCTGAGCCAGGTGGACTTGTACGAAAACACGTGGGAGCACATCGCCAACATTCGCAATCTGAACCGCCATCCCTACGAGTTTTATCAAAAGATGGGCTATACCATTGTAGGCGTGCTCCCTGATGCGAACGGCTGGAACAAGCCGGATATTTGGATGGCGAAGCGAGTAGGCAGAAAGTAAATCCTCACCACCAATCTTCACGAATCGACACTAATTTCTTGATTATTCGTGGAGATTGGTGAAAATTCGTGGTGAATTCTTGAGGACGTGAAGCTTGAACACTAAACCTAAGGTTCTCATTCTTCAGGCGACCGGCACCAACCGTGACCCGGATGCGGCAGCGGCTATCGAATTGGCAGGCGGCGCGCCGACGGTGTTGCACATCAACGCGCTGCACGCCAATCCAGCACACTTGCACGAATATCAGATGCTCGTGCTGCCGGGTGGTTTCTCCTACGGCGATGCGCTCGGCGCGGGACGGTTGCTGGCGGCGGATATGCGCTGGCTGTTCCAGGAAGAGATGGCGCGCTTCGTTGAGGCCGGCAAACCGGTGATCGGCATCTGCAACGGCTTCCAGGCGCTGGTGAAAAGCGGCTGGCTGCCTTTCCCCCCTCTGTCCCCCCCACGGGGGGGGATGAAATCACAACCCGCGTCGAGTTTCCCGTCTCTTTCCCCCCCATTGGGGGGGATGAAAGGGGGGGAGGCTACGCTCACCCGCAACGCCTCCAACCGCTTCGAGTGTCGCTGGGTGTGGCTGGAGCCGAACCTGGACAGCCCTTGCATCTTCGCGCGCGGATTGACCGAACGCATCTACTGCCCGGTGGCCCACGGTGAAGGACGTTTCGTCCCTCGCGACGAGGCCGTGCTGGCGGATTTGCGCGCCAACGGGCAGATCGTCGTCACGTACACCACCGCCGATGGCAGCGGCCCGGTGGAGTACCCCGCCAACCCCAACGGCTCCACCGCCGGCATTGCCGGTATCTGCAATCCTCAAGGCACGATCTTCGGCCTGATGCCGCATCCCGAAGACCACATCTTCCCGGAGCAGCACCCGGGTTACGCACGCGGCGAGCGCGGCAATTTGGGCTTGAGCCTGTTTGCGCAAGGGCTGCGCTACGCTGCCGAGGTATAGTTATGGGGTGGGGTTTTGGGGGCGGGGACACCCGCCTCTCCCCCACCTACTACTTTTTCCTGAGGTCATTATGCAAAGCATCTCTAAAATCACACTCTCGCACGACAAGATTCAATCGCTGGTCAGCCATCATTTTGGCAGTGAGACTCGCGTCAAGGCTACGGAGGAATTGACCGAGGGGTATTTCGCCACCGCCTATCGCCTGGATTTGGCCGACAGGCGTACCTGGGTATTGAAGGTGTCGCCGCCGCCGCACGTGCGTGTTTTGCGTTACGAGCACGACATTATGTCCGCCGAGGTCGCCGCGATGCGTCTGCTGCGTGAACGCACCTCGGTGCCGGTGGCGCAAATCCATTGCTACGACGCTTCACGGACGCTGCTGGATAACGAGTTTTTCATCATGGAATACCTGCCGGGCGCGCCACTGCACAAAGTTCGCGGCGAATTGTCGCCTGATGTGCAACAGCGCATCAACCGGCAAATCGGCAGTTATCTGCGGGAGATCAACGCTATCGAAGGCGCGGCTTTTGGTTATGGGGCAGAAAGCACGCCGCGCTTTGCGACGTGGCGCGACGCGTTCGACGCGATGCTGATAACCGTGCTCCAGGACGGCGAGGATATGGACGTCGAACTGCCGCTTTCGTATGCCGGTTATCACGACCTGGCCAGCAGCCACTACGCGACGCTGAACGAAGTCGTTACGCCGCGTCTCGTCCACTGGGATTTGTGGGACGGCAACATCTTCTTCGATTTGGCGACACAGAGGATCACCGGCATCATCGACCACGAGCGCGCGCTGTGGGGCGATCCGCTGATGGAGGTCAATTTCACTGGCTACGATCCCGAAAGCGATTTCGCCGCCGGTTATGGGACGCCGGTGCTGGACACCCCCGCGCAGCGCACGCGCCGGGCGCTCTACAGCCTCTACCTTTTCCTGATTATGGTGATCGAGTGCCCCTATCGTCAATATCCGACCAACGGACAAGAGTTATGGGCGCGCGAGCAGTTGGCGAAGACCGTGGAGGCGCTACGCAATGGGGCGCATCCGGGGATCAAGATGTTCAGCGTGCCGTGAACGACTTGGTTTTATGTGGTACAATGATCATGAACAACAGCCAAAAGCTATCTACTTTTTTACAGAAATCACCCTTAGCGGACGTTTCACTAGACATACATCGTGATACTGGTAGAGCCAGAAGCACGTCAGATTTGTATATCTTTGGAGGTGATATGCCCGATACAGAAAATCTGAGATCGTACATTCCTCATGCCCTAAGGCAAATTGGTATTACTTGGCCCTACGCTCACGTCAGTGGCAAAGTTCGCGAATCCTTCACGCTGCCCGACAGGCGCCGCCTGTTGGTGACGACGGACCGCCTCTCGGCCTTCGATCGTATCCTCACCGCTGTGCCGTTCAAGGGGCAGGTGCTCAATCAACTGAGTGCGTTCTGGTTCGAGCAGACGCGCGACATTATCGCCAACCACGTCCTCGACGTGCCCGACCCCAACGTGCTGTTGGCGACGGAATGCGAGCCGTTCCCTATCGAGGTTATCGTGCGCGGTTATATCAGCGGGGTGACGAAGACCGCGCTGTGGTATCGCTATTCTCTCGGCGAGCGCAGCATTTACGGTTACGACTTCCCCGACGGCTTGCAGAAGAACGACGCGCTGCCCGCGCCAATCATCACGCCGACGACGAAGGGTGAAACCGACGAACGCATCACCTGCGCCGAAGTGGTGGAGCGCGGTCTGCTCGATGCGGCGACGTGGGCGCAGGTGCAGACGGCGGCACTGGTGATCTTCGCGCGCGGGCAGGAAATTGCGCGGCAGGGCGGCCTGATCCTGGTGGATACGAAGTACGAGTTCGGGCGCGCGCCGGATGGCCGGGCGATGCTCATCGATGAAGTCCACACGCCCGACAGCAGCCGCTTCTGGGTCGCCGAGACTTACGAGCAACGGCGCGCCGCCGGTGAGGAGCCGGACAACTTCGACAAGGAATTCTTGCGCCTGTGGTACGCCGAACGCGGTTATCGCGGCGATGGCGAACCACCCGCGCCCACGGAAGAATTGATCGCGCAGGTGAGCCAACGCTACATCGCCTGCTACGAAAAATTGACGGGCAAGACATTTGAACCCGGCGCCTATCCGGCGGAGGACCGGGTTATCGGAACACTGTACGCTTTTCTATAATCGCTTTCCTATAGCTATGAATCCATACATTGGCAAGACACTCGGCAGTTACCGGCTCGTCGAACAGATCGGGCAGGGAGGGATGGCGACCGTTTTCAAGGCGTACCAACCCTCGATGGACCGCTATGTGGCGGTGAAAATTCTGCCGAGCCATTTCACCCAGGACGCGACGTTCGTGGCGCGCTTTACCCAGGAGGCGCGTGTGCTGGCGCGGCTCGAACACCCGCATATCCTGCCGGTGTACGACTACGGCGAGCAGGAGGGCGTCACCTACCTCGTGATGCGCTACATCGAGGCGGGAACGCTGCACGATCTCATTGCGCAGCGTGGCCCGTTGAACCTGCGCGAGATCGCGCGTTTAATGGGGCAGGTGGGGCGTGCGCTCGGCTACGCGCACGATCAGGGCGTCATCCACCGCGACATCAAGCCGAGCAACGTGCTCATCGATCCGCAGGGCAACGCCTTCCTCACCGACTTCGGCATCGCCAAGATCGTCGCGGGGACGGCGAACTACACCGGAACCGGCGCCGTCATCGGCACGCCCGCGTATATGGCCCCCGAACAGGGCCTGGGCAAGCCGCTCGACGCGCGCTGCGACATCTACGCGTTGGGGGTCATGCTCTACGAGATGGTGGCGGGGCAGGTCCCCTTCGATGCGGAGACGCCGCTGGCGGTGATGATGAAGCACGTCTACGATCCCCTACCGCTGCCGCGTTCTTTTCGCCCGGACATCCCGGAAGTGATCGAGCGCATCATCCTCAAGGCGTTGGCGAAATTGCCCGAAGATCGCTTCCAGTCGGCGGTGCAGATGGTGGAGACGCTGGAACGCGCCGTGGATGGTTTGCCCACCGAGGTGAGTTTACCGCCGATTCCCGGCGGTCCTACGGCGGTCATTCCCACACCCGTACCGTTCCCGCCGGAGGAAACGCCCGCCGCACAACCGCCAATCCCAACTTCTGCCCCGCCGTCCCCTGCACCCAAACCGGAACGCAAGAAACGCTCTGTCCCGTGGCTGCCCGTCGTGGGCGGAGTGGTAGGGCTGGTCATCCTGGTCGTGGCGTTCCTGCTTTGGCGGATGTCGCGCCCCGCCGAAGACGAAGAACCGTCTATCGCTGCGCCCAGGGCCACCCAGGCGGCAGTGGACGCGAGGACGTCCGCTCCGGCCCTATTTAGCGCCGAATTGACGCTGGATAACCGGGATGACGCGTGCGTCGTCGAAGCGGGGCAGTGGGATGCCTGCGAAGGCAGTGGTTGCGGCGGCATCCCGTATGGTGAGGACTTTGCCTACACCGATCCGGGTTGTGTCGATTGCCGGATAAGCTGCAATTTCCGCATCACTGAAGCCGGACTTTACGATGTTTGGGCGTGGTGGCCGCGCGGTGAGGATCGCGCCACCGACACGCCGTATACGCTGGTTCACCCGGATGGTGAGACGGTGATCCACGTGAACCAACGCGATCAGGGCAACATCTGGTATTCGTTGGCGACGTTGTCACTGGCCGCCGATTCCACATTCAGCGTTATCGTCGGCGGCAGCGAGACCGGCTACGCCAACCTCGACGCGGTGCGCCTGACCCCGGTGACCGGCTGGCGCAGCTACGTCAACCACAACAGCCTGTCCGCGGTGGCCGTCCAGGGGGATTACGTCTGGGGCGGCGGATCGGGAGGTCTGGTGCGCTGGGATGTGGCCCACGAAACCTACGACCTTTTCACCACGGCGAATGGACTGCCCGACAACGGGATCAACGCATTGCTCGTTGATGCGGATGACCGGCTGTGGGCGGCGACTCGCGCGGGCATCGCGGTGTTCGATGGAACGAGCTGGTCGACTTTTGGCAAAAGCGATGGCATTGAACCGGCCTGGGTAAACGCGCTCATTGCGGATGCCGCGGGCCGCATTTGGGCCGGGATGTTGTCCACCGAACCCGCTTTGATGGTTTATGATGGCGATACATGGCGCGCTGCGTCTACGTTGCCTCTGCCTGTGAGTTTCCCCCGGCTGCGGGCGTTGGCACACGATATGGATACGGGTCTCTTCGTCGCCATGGCGGGTCGAGGATTGGCCTATTTCGATGGGGAGACATGGCAGCTCTACACACAGGAGCAGGGCTTGCCCGACACTACAATTGCCGCGCTACAGCTCGCGGAAGATGGCGACGTCCTCTATCTTGCCTGGTCGCAGGGAGCTGCCCGGATGGATGTGGATCGCGGTACTTTTACCCCGCTGGCTCCATTGGCCGGTACGGAAATCCACAGCATTTACCGCGCTCGGAATGGGCTAGTGTGGTTTGGCGGAGCGGGCGTCTTCGCTTACGATTCTGATGAAGACGAATGGACGACCTTCACTGCCGACGCATATCCTGCGCTGGCCTGGCCGGTGCGCGCCATTACAGAAGATGATGATGCGCTGTGGTTCGCCACCGAAGGCGGCGGGTTGGTGCGTTACGACGGCGACGTCTGGCAAACCTGGTCACTCCCGGCGACATTGGCCAGCAACAGCGTGCGCTCTATCGTCCAGGATGGTGACGGCGCGCTGTGGTTCGCGCACAGTGGCGCAGGATTGACCCGCTACGCACCGGACCGTGGTGACTGGCAATGGTTTGGCAAAGCTGAAGGCGCGTTCGACGATCCCGGCATCCCCGGTGTGGACAGCGCTGGTCGCGTGTGGATCGGTTACCATAGCGAGTTGCGCCGGTACGATGGCAGTGGATGGCAAATTGTCAAGCCCGAGGCCATGGACGGCGTGACGGTCTACGGCATCACGTTTGATCCGGACGATGTGATGTGGGTGTGGGCCTACGAGAAGGTGCTGCGTTACGATCCGCGCGTTGACAGTTGGACGACCTTCACACCGGACGATCATCCATTGCTGACCAGACTCAACACGTTCTATGCGGCTCCAGATGGAACGCTCTGGGTTGCCGGAGAGGGAGGGCTGGCCCGCTACGATGGGAATGGCTGGATAACCGAAACTTTGGACGATGCAACTGCCAACGTGAATGCTGTGGGTGGCACACCGGACGGCGCTGTGTGGGCAGCCTCCAGCGGCGACCTCTATCACCGCACCGCGGATGGCTGGGCGCGTTACGACTGGCCCGGCGGTTGGATATTGGGGTTGCGAGGCGCTGCCGACAACACCGTGTGGATCTGGGGCGACAAGCTGGGGCGCTTCAATCCGGTGGATGGGACGTGGCAGACGTTCACCACCGCCGATGGTCTCGTCCCCGGTGATATTTCATCCGTCTGGATCACACCGCAAGGCGTTGTCTGGGTAGGAACAAACCGTGGCGTCAGCCAGTATGTGCCATAACCTCGTGAGAAGGCGTTTCCTGTAATGGCGATTGTTTACATCACCGGCAGCACCGAATTGTTGGACGCGGTCGGTCCGTTGTGGGAAAAGCTGAATGCGCATCACGCCGAACGCTCTTCTTATTTTGCCTCTGAGCATTTGCGCATGACGTATGCGCGGCGCAAGGCGTATTTCCAAACTCTGGCGCAATCCGCGCAACTTCGCGTAGACCTCGCTCAAGACAGCGAGACCGGGCGCTACGTCGGCTATTGCGTCAGCGCCGTGACCCTGGCAGCCGGCGTGGTCGAATCCATTTTCATCGAGGCCGACTATCGTGGGCAGGGAATTGGCGAGGCTCTGATGCAGCGCGCGCTGGCGTGGATGGACGATCAGCGCGTCCCCATAAAACGTGTGGATGTCGCCGCGGGCAACGAGGAAGCGTTTGGATTCTACGCGCGGTACAGCTTTCGGCCTCGTCGCATTGTCTTGCAGCAACAATCTGCTCTGGATGGAGGTAAACGATGACTTTCAATGACTTTATGCCCTATTTGCCGCTCATCATTCCTATCGTCTTGATTGACCTGGGATTGAAAACCGCAGCACTGTTTGATATTCTCAAAAAACAACCGAAGCTGCGTGGGCCGAAATGGCTGTGGATTGTGATCGCCGTCGGCGTCAATCTGATCGGCCCGATACTCTACTTCACGTTAGGCCGCGAAGAAGCATGACTGAGACCGCCATTCATTGCGAAGGGCTGACCCGGCATTACGGTGACGTGATCGCCCTGCAAGACCTGAATCTGTCTGTCCCCTACGGCTCGATCTTCGGTTTCCTGGGACGCAACGGGGCCGGGAAGACAACCACGATGCGCTTGCTGGTGGGATTAGGGCATCCGACCGCCGGGCGCGCCTGGATCGCCGGGGTGGAGACCACCAACGCCGATAGCCGCGCCCGCGAGAAGTTCGGCTATCTGCCGCAAGACCCGGCCTTCTACTCGTGGATGACGCCGCGCGAGTATCTGGATTACGTTGGGCGGTTGTTCGGAATGTCCGCCGCCGATCGCAAAGCCCGCATCGAAGAGATGCTGGAATTGGTAGGCTTGCAGGAGGCCGCGCGCCGCAAGATTGGCGGCTTCTCCGGCGGGATGCACCAGCGGTTGGGGATCGCGCAGGCGCTCCTGCACCGCCCGCCCGTGCTGCTGCTCGACGAGCCGACCAGCTCGCTCGATCCGGCAGGCCGCTACGAGGTGCTCGATTTGCTGGACAAGTTGCGCGGCGACGTCACCGTCTTCTTCTCCACCCACATCCTGGCCGACGTGGAGCGCATCTGCGATACGATTGCCATTATTCACAAAGGCCAACTGCTGCTCGTCGCCGGGCGCGACGAACTGCGTGAACGCTATCCCCTGAACACCGCCGTGCTGGAACTCGACGCTGCGAGTCTGCCGTGGACAAAAGCCTTCCTCGCACTGCTGCACGCGCAGCCCTGGATTACCGGCGTGACGCACGAGGAGACCGTCCTGCGCGTCGTCGTCAACGATGTGGCGCACGGCAAACAAGCGTTACTGCCGCTCGTAGTGCAACAGGACGTCATCCTCACCCGTTACGAGTGGGTGCGCCCGACGTTGGAAGAGATTTTCCTGAAAGTGAGTGCATGACAATTTCTACCACGAATTTTCACGAATCTACACTAATCTTCGATTTTTGATTCGTGAACATTGGTGAAGATTCGTGGTATAGTTTTCTGCGAACAGATTTGACTGCTCTATATGACAGGGTTGAAACCATGATCGTGTTTGCCTATTCTGTTTCTGTTTTGTTGATGATTTTTACGCCGGTGCTTTTAGCCGTGCTGTTGCGCCGCCGCTTCAGCGTGCCGTGGTTCCTGTTTCTTGTTGGTTCGGCCACGTTTATCGGTTCGCAGATCGTGCATCTTCCTCTTAATGAGTGGTTGGCGGATGTGGGACTGCTGCCGTCGCCGGATTCGGCTGGCGAGCTTCCGCTTTGGCGGACGGCGCTCATCCTGGGGCTGTCGGCCGGCCTGTGCGAAGAGTTGGCGCGCACCGTCGGGTACGCACTGTTGCGGCGCTGGCGGCGTTTCGAGGATGGGCTGATGCTTGGCCTGGGGCACGGCGGCATCGAAGCGATGGTTTTCGGCGCGGTGCAAGTCGCCGCGATGGTCACGTCGCTGCTTTCGTTGCAGGGGGTGGATCTGGCGACGCTCAATCTTTCCGCCGATCAGATGGCGGCGGTGACGCAGCAGATGGATATGCTCAACCGCTCACTGCTATGGGCCGTGCTTCCGTTTCTCGAACGTTGTTTGGCGATGGTTGCGCACGTGATTTTGTCGCTGTTGGTCTGGCGGGCGTTTGCACAGCGCAAAGCCTGGTATGTGCTCCTGGCAATCGCGTATCATACGGTGTTTAACGCCATTGCCGTCTACGTGGCGCAGCACACCGAGTCGGTGGCGCTGATTTACGGGACGTTGCTGCTGCTCCTTGCGCCGGGGCTGGTGTGGCTCTGGCGTGTGTGGTGCAAAGAGGCCGGCCCGCGTCCCTCGGCGGCGCCTGTGCGCGTCGAATGGCGCTGCTTTTTGGCCGCCGTTCGCAAGGAATTGCTGCAACAATGGCGCACCAAGCGCGTCATTGTAGTGGCCGCAGTGTTCGCTTTCATCGGCTTGCTTTCGCCGCTCGCTGCCAAATTCACGCCGGAGATCATCCGTATGGTTCCCGGCGCGGAGCAGTTCGCCGACTTTATCCCTGAACCGAGCATCGGTGATGTGATGGCGCAGTACGTCAAAAACCTGACGCAGTTCGGTTTTATGATCGCCATATTGTTCGGTATGGGCGCGATTGCCGGGGAAAAGGAAAAGGGCACGGCTGCGCTGATCTTGAGCAAACCGATGCCGCGTTGGGCCTTCGTGTGCAGCAAGTTTACCGCGCAAACGCTCGTCTACATCGGCGGTTTTCTCATCGCTGCCGCGTGTACGCTTTACTATACGTGGTTCCTGTTCGGCCCGGTGGATGGCGGCGCTTTTATGTTCAGCAATTTGCTGCTTATGGTCTGGTTTATGACCTACGTTGCTGTCACCTTGACAGGGAGCGCCCTGACCCGTTCCGTCGGCGCGGCAGCCGGTGTGGGACTTGGTGGGGCCGTTCTGCTGATGCTGTCTGGGAACTTGCCCTGGTTTGGACCGCTTATGCCTGGTGGACTGGTCGCCTGGGCCAGCCAACTTGGTCTGGGGACGTCGCCTGATCCTGTGACTGCCAACGGCGGCGCCATTGCTATGGCGTTGGTGCTTATTGTGATGTGCGTCCTCGGCGCGATGGCGGCGTTCGAACGACAGGAATTGTAGTCTGTCAACGGATCGAACGGATTTTTCTGGAATTATGAGCAATTGCAAGGATCAGAATTTTAACCGCGAATCACGCAGATCTTCGCCAATTTACAAAAAAGATCCGCGTAGATTAGCGAGATCAGCGGTTTTTAAGGAGAAGACATGCTAGTTATTCTTATACTCGGTTCACCTGCCGACCGCGACTTCGCGGCCAAAATCACGTCTGCGTTGGACGATTACGGTATCCTGCACGTCACACGCATCGCTTCGGCGCACAAGGTGCCGCGCTATCTGTTGGATTTACTCGCTGAGTATGAAGCCGATCCGCAGCCCAAAGTCTACATCAGCGTGGCAGGCCGCAGCAACGCCTTGAGCGGCGTAGTGGATGCCGCCGTGAGTGCGCCTGTCATCGCCTGCCCGCCGTATTCGGACAGGTTCGGCGGCGCGGACGTGTATTCGTCGCTGCGGACGCCGTCGGGCGTCGCGCCCGCCGTTGTGCTAGAGCCAGACAACGCGGCGCTGCTCGCGGCGAAAATCCTTGGCGTGGGCGATGCGGCGCTGCGCGAAAAGGTGTTGGCAGCGCAGGAGCAGCAACGGCAGCGGTTGTACGAGGCGGACAAGGCGTAATGGTGGATACAAAACTGAAAGAAGCCTGTGGTATCTCCGGCATCTACGCGCCCGGCGTGGACGTAGCTCGGTTGACGTTTTTCGCGCTGTACGCCCTGCAACATCGTGGGCAGGAGAGCGCGGGAATTTGCACCAGCGAGCGCGGCCTGGCCCACATCCACAAGGGCATGGGACTCGTCTCGCAGGTCTTCAACGAGGACAACCTGCACGTCCTGCGCGGCGACCTCGCCATTGGGCACACGCGCTACTCGACGACCGGCAGCGTCAAGCTGATCAACGCGCAGCCCTATCTCATCGAGACGGCGCTTGGCCCGCTGGCGATTGCCCACAACGGCAATCTCACCAACACCCCGGCGCTGCGCCGCGACCTGCTGCAACGCGGCGTTGGGCTGACCTCGTCGTCGGATAGCGAAGTCATCACGCAGATGCTCGCCGGCGCGGCGGGCGACACCTGGGATGCGCGCATCGCCGACTTTATGCAGCGGGCGCAGGGTGCGTACTCGCTCACGATCCTCACCCGCGACGCCGTCTATGCGGTGCGTGATCGGTGGGGATTCCGTCCGTTGTGTCTGGGTAAGCTCAATTGTAGCGGGTGGGTCTTCGCGTCGGAATCGTGCGCGTTTGGCCCCATTGGCGCGGAGTTCGTGCGTGAATTGCAGCCCGGCGAAATCGTGCGCCTGGATGCGAACGGCATGACATCATGGCAGACGCCCGCCGCCGACCGAGCCGCGCTCTGCATCTTCGAGTATGTCTACTTCGCCCGGCCCGATTCGCTGCTGGAAGGCCGTTCGGTGCATAACGTGCGCCGCAAGATGGGACGCCAACTGGCCCGCGAGCATCCCGCTGAAGCCGACATCGTCATCGGCGTGCCGGACTCGGCGACCGCGCACGCGATTGGCTACGCCTACGAATCCGGCATCCCCTTCGGCGAGGCGCTGATCAAGAACCGTTACATCGGGCGGACGTTCATCCAGCCCGATCAACGGATGCGCGATTTGGGCGTCGCGATCAAATACAACCCGCTGACCGACCTGGAGGGGGAGCGTGTCGTTCTGGTGGATGACTCGATTGTGCGCGGCACCACCAGTGGCCCGATCGTCGCACTGTTGCGGCAGGCCGGCGCGAAGGAAGTCCACATGCGCGTGGCTTCGCCGCCGATTCGCTACCCGTGTTTCATGGGCGTGGATATGGCGCGACAGGAACAGCTCGTCGCCGCGCAGATGAGCGTGGACGAAATCGCCGCCCACATCGGCGTAGACAGCCTGGGCTACCTCTCCATCGAGGGCCTGCGGAGCGTCGTCCCCTTCGACGGGGAAAGACATTGCCAGGCGTGTTTCACCGACGATTATCCCGTGGTTGTGGACGATTCGTCCGGCAAAGGAATGTTCGAGTAGGGGCGAGGCGTTTCTTACATAACCTTTTAGCTGTCAGGTTTTGCGAAAGCCGTAAGTCTGTCTATAAGTTTGGCCATTTGGGAAATGCCTCGCCCGCACACAAGGAGGATTTATGCGTATTTTGGTCATCGGTTCGGGGGGACGGGAGCACGCGCTGGCGTGGAAGTTGGCGCAGTCATCGAAGGTTACGGACGTGTTCGTCGCGCCGGGTAACGGGGGGGCGGTGGGCGGGAAGATGACGTCGGTGGCAATCGCAGCGGAGGATAGTTTCGAGCTGGCTGCCTTCGCGCAGAAGCACGCGATTGACCTGGTGGTGGTCGGGCCGGAAGTCCCGCTGGCAGCAGGCATCGTGGATGCGTTCCAGGTTGCGGGAGTGCGCGCTTTTGGGCCTGTGCAAGCTGCCGCGCAGTTGGAAGGGTCCAAGGCGTTCGCCAAGCAGTTTATGATCGAGGAGGGCATCCCGACCGCGCCCGCAGCCATATTCACGGATTACGACGCGGCGTTGGCCTATCTGCGGCAGCTCGATGGGCCGCTCGTCGTCAAAGCCGATGGGCTGGCGGCGGGCAAGGGCGTCCTCGTGTGCGACACCCGCGCGGAGGCGGAGGACGCGCTCAAGCAGATCATGGTGGAACGCGCGTTTGGCGCTGCGGGCGACAAGGTGCTCATCGAGACGCGGCTGGACGGCGAAGAAACGTCGCTGCTGGCGTTCTGTGACGGAACGACCGTCGTCCCGATGCTGCCCGCCCGCGATTACAAGCGCGTGCTCGACGGCGACGGCGGCCTCAACACGGGCGGGATGGGCGGCTATTGTCCCTCGCCGCACCTCACGCCGGAACAGGTGGACGAGGTCATGCGGCGCGTGCTCCAACCGGCGGTAGACGGGATGCGGCGCCGCGGAACGCCCTACGTCGGCGTGCTCTACGCCGGGTTGATGCTCACCGACGCCGGCCCGCGCGTGCTCGAATTCAACTGCCGCTTCGGCGACCCGGAGACGCAACTCCTGATGCCCCTACTCGACACCGACCTGGTGGACATCATGCTCGCCTGCATCGAAGGCCGCCTGGCTTCCGTCTCTATAACCTGGAAACCCCTCGCCAGCGTCGGCGTCGTGCTCGCCTCCGGCGGCTATCCCGGCGAATATACAAAGGGGAAGCCCCTCACCCCCAGCCCCTCTCCCACAGGGCGAGGGGAGCCGCACGTCTTTCACGCGGGCACAAAGTTACAAGATGGTGAACTTGTCACCTCCGGTGGGCGCGTACTGGCTGTTGTGGCGACTGCGCCAACTCTCCCCGAAGCCCGCGAGCACGCCTACGAAGCTGTAGCGGGTATCCATTTCGAGGGTATGCACTATCGCACCGACATCGCGGCAAACGTGCCGGTGTCGTCCCCTCTCCCCCCGTCTACCGTCTACCGTCTACCGTCTACCGCCTACGCCGCCTCCGGCGTGGACATCGACGCCAAGATGGCCGCTTTCCAGCGGATGCGCGTGGCGGTGGAGAGTACTTATACGGCGGCGGTACTCGGCGGGATCGGCGCGTTCGGCGGGCAGATCGCGCTGGACGACGTGTGCTTGCACGACGCGGTGCTGGTCGCTTCGACGGATGGCGTCGGCACGAAGACGATGATCGCCGAGGCGATGGGGCGCTACGACACCGTCGGGCACGACATCGTCAATCACTGCGTCAACGACGTGCTCGTGCAGGGGGCGCGGCCGTTGTTCTTCCTGGACTACATCGCTTCCGGTAAGTTGGAACCGGACGTGATTGTCTCCGTCGTGAGCGGCTGCGCGGAGGCGTGTCGCGCCGTGGGCTGCGTCCTCATCGGCGGGGAGACGGCGGAGATGCCGGGCGTCTACAAGCCGGGATCGTTCGATCTGGTGGGCACGCTCGTGGGCTGGGCGTCGCGCGAAGAACTGATCGACGGGCGCGACGTGATGCCTGGCGACGTGTGCCTGGGGCTGCCGTCATCAGGGCTGCACACCAACGGCTACTCGCTGGCGCGGCGCGTTTTGGGCGAGCTAGGGTGGGAGACTGTGCTGCCGGAGTTGAGGTGTTCTGTTGGCGAGGCGCTGCTCGCGCCGCATCGGGCGTATTTGGCTGAGTTTGATGCGTTGGTCAGCGCAGGGGTACGAGTCAAAGCGATGGCGCACATCACCGGCGGCGGCTTCCCCGACAACCTGCCGCGCGTCTTGCCAGATGGCATCGGCGTGACACTCGACCGCTCTACGTGGAGCGTCCCGCCGATCTTCCGCCTCATTCAACAGCGCGGGCAGGTGAGCGACGATGAGATGTATCGCGTGTTCAACATGGGTATCGGCATGGTCGTCATCGTCGCGCCGGAGGATGTGGATGTGGCGCTGGCGGCAGTTCCGGAAGCGTTGGTGATCGGGAAGACAACGGCGTGGGATAGTCAGGGGGCGCGAGTGCGGTTATAATCGGATCAAGGATGTCCCTTGTGTTTCATTAATCGCCATTCTTTGAGAGCAAAAGGTAGATGACTATGCATACCAAAACTACATCCCTGTTTTTCCGCTGCTTTATCGTATTGCTGGTAGGACTTACGTTGATCGGCTGTACGACTTCCACGCCTGTGCCGGCGACGCTGCAGGGCGAGACCGTACTTACCGCACCGCCGCCGACCGTCGCCGCATCCACCGCAACGCCTGCTCCGACATCGACGTCTGCTCCAGAGCCGCCCACTGCGACGCTCCCACCCACAGACACCGCTACGCCCGCGCCGACCGTCCCGCCAACCGCTACGCCGACGGACGCACCGACCGCTACGCCGACCGCGACACCCACCGAAACGCCGACTCCGACGCCGGAATTCATCCGCACCCGCATTGGCGATTTGCCTGCGCGTATGGACGAAGAAGTGACCGTCATTGGCAAAGTGGTGGCGACGGGCAGCCTCTCGCAGGGATTCAAGTTCACACTGGATGATGGTTCCGGGCAGGTGGTTTTGCTGATGTGGCACAACGTCTACGACGACTGTTACGCCGCGCCGCAGCTCAACGTCGGTGCGGAGGTGCGCGCGACCGGGAAAGTGGGCGAGTATCAAGGCGAGTTGCAGGTTGTGCCGCGCTTTGGCAGCCAGGTGAAGGTGCAGCGCGCGGGCGGGGCGTTTGCGCCGCAGGTGGCGTTCGGCGCAGTGCGCGATTACATGGGACAAGTTGTGCAGGTGACGGGGGAGATTGGCAACGTCTCCGGGACGAACAGTGCCGTGACCCTCTCCGTCTTCGATGAAACCGGCGCCGCGCCGATTTTTATCTGGCGCACGATCCTCGATCGCATCCCCAAAGCCAATCCTGCCCTGGGGACGCCTGGGACACGCGTGCGGGTGGTGGGCGTCGTGCAAGAATATCGCGGTAACCTGCAAATTGCGCCGGCGCTGCCGTATGATGTTGAGGTGCTGTCGCCATAGCTCTGTCAACGGATTGAACGGATTCCAACGGATTTTTATGAATTCTAATGCTAGTTTCGACGTCGTCGTCATCGGCAATGTAGGCATTGACACCTGTATCTATCTCTACGGTGATGATATCGACTTCAGCGTAGAAGCCAACTTCTCGCAAAACCTGGACTACGTGGGGCAGGCGGGCGGGTATGCGAGCCGCGGGTACGCGCAACTGGGCAAACGCACGGCCTTCATCGGCCACGTGGGCGACGATTTCGGCGGGCGTTTCGTCCGCGAGGAATTTGCCCGTGACGGCATCGATATGGCGGGATTGTTCGTCGATCCGGCGGGCACTTGCCGCAGCATCAACTTCATGTACCGCGATGGTCGCCGCAAGAATTTCTACGATGGCAAGGGGCATATGGACCTGCGCCCCGACGAAGCGGTCTGCCGAGATATTCTGTTGCGGACGAAGCTGGCGCATTTCAACATCCCCAACTGGGCGCGGTATCTGCTGCCGATCGCGAAGGCGTGCGGCGTGACGGTCGCCTGCGATCTTCAGGACGTGGTGTCGGTCGATGACGGTTACCGGCAGGATTTCATCCAGCACGCGGATATTCTGTTTTGCTCGGCGGTCAATCATCCGCCGCACGTGCTGATCGAAGCGTTGTTCCAACGTGGCGCGGCGCAGTTCGTCGTCGTGGGGATGGGGGCGCAGGGCTGCGCGCTCGGTTCGCGGGATGGCGGTGTGCGCTACTTCCCGCCGGTGCAGATGGACGCGCCCGTGGTCGACACGAACGGCGCGGGCGATGGGCTGGCGGTCGGCTTCCTGACCAGTCTTGTGCTGGATGGCTACACGCCGGAGCAGGCGATCCTACGCGGGCAAATTGCGGCGCGGCACACGTGTACGCTCAAAGCGTCATCGTCCCATTTGATCACGCCTGCGCAGTTGGAGCGGCATTACGAGCGGTTGCAATGAGCGTTTTTACCACAGAGGCGCAGAAAGCACAGAGATTCTTAAGGATTTGCTCCGTGTTCTCTGTGTCTCAGTGGTGATTTCAAAGTATACACAGGGGGTTTATGGTCAACCTTGCAGTCTTGATTTCCGGCAACGGCTCGAATTTACAGGCGATTCTGGATGCGGTGGATGACGGCGACTTGCCCGGCGTGCGAGTTGCGTTGGTCGTCTCGAACCGCAAGGATGCCTACGGGATGCAGCGCGCGTTCAAGCATGGCGTGCCCGTGGTCTACTTCCCCAAGTTGCCGTACACAAACGCCAATCGTCCCCGCGCGGATTACGACGCAGACCTGGCGCGCATCGTGCAGAGCTTTGACGTGGCGTGGGTCGTGCAGGCCGGATGGATGCATATTTTTACCGATGCCTTCATTCGCCACTTCCCCAACCGCATTGTGAATCTGCATCCCGCACTGCCGGGGACGTTTCCCGGTGCGCACGGGATCGCTGATGCATTCGCGGCCTACCAACACGGCGAGATCGAGCACACCGGCGTGATGGTGCATCTCGTCCCCGATGAGGCGGTAGATGCCGGGCCGGTCGTCGCGCAGGAAGTCGTTCCCATTCTGCCAGACGATACGTTGGAGAGCCTTGAAACGCGCATTCACGCGGTCGAGCACCGGCTGTTGGTGTCCGCCCTGCAAACCCTTGCGAAGGTTGCGCAGCAGACTGCGCCTAAACCTTCGCAAGGGAGACGAGCGTCTCATCTATGACAGAACTCTTAGCTCCCGCCCAAAACCTGGAATGTGGTCTCGCCGCAATCGATGCTGGCGCGGATGCCGTCTACATCGGCGCGGCGCGGTTTGGGGCGCGGGCGAAGGCGGGGAACAGTCTGGCAGACATCGAAGCGCTGGCGCGGCACGCGCACACGTACTGGGCCAGGGTCTACGTGACGCTGAACACGCTGCTCTACGACGACGAATTGCCGCAGGCGGTACGGCTGGCGTACCAACTGTACGACATCGGCGTAGACGCGTTGATCATCCAGGACGTGGGCTTGCTGGAATGTGATTTGCCGCCAATCCCGCTGATCGCCAGCACGCAGATGCACAACCATACGCCCGAACGGGTGGCGTTCCTCGAAGCCGTGGGCTTCCGCCGGGTGATCCTGGCGCGCGAGTTGAGCCTGGCACAGATCAAGGCCATTCGCCAGGCGACGACGCTTGAGCTGGAGACGTTCGTCCACGGCGCGTTGTGCGTCAGCTACAGCGGGCAGTGTTTGATGAGCTACGCGATTGGCGGGCGGAGCGGCAATCGCGGCGAGTGCGCGCAGCCCTGCCGCCGGGTCTACAGCCTCGTGGATGGCAACGGGAAAGTTATCGTCAAGGACCGGCATCTGCTTTCGCTGCGCGACTTCAACCTGTCCGCGCATCTGGGCGACTTGCTCGACGCGGGCGTGACCTCGTTCAAGATTGAGGGGCGGCTGAAGGAAAAGACTTACGTGGTAAACGTCGTCAGCGCCTATCGCCGCGCGCTGGATCGTGAATTGGCGGCGCGCGGCCTCACGAAAAGCTCGTCGGGGCGCAGTCTTGTGGACTTCACACCGGACCTGAACAAGACGTTTAACCGGGGCTACACGACCTATTTCCTTCACGGGCGCGAGGAACCGCCTGGCTCGATTGATACGCCCAAAATGGTCGGCGAGGTGGTGGGCGACGTCGTCGCCGTAGACCGGCGCTCGTTCCGGCTCCCACCGGGCACGCCCGAACTCCACAACGGCGACGGCTTATGCTTCTTCGATGAACAGGGCGTCCTGCAGGGGACGGTGGTCAACGCGGTGAACGGGTTGACGATCACGCCGAACAGCCTGGAGCACATTCGCAAGGGGACGCGCATCTACCGGAACCACGATCACGCCTATCTGCGTCAACTGGAGAAAAGCCAGCCCGCGCGCACGATCGCCGTGAAATTCACGTTGGAAGAAGCGCCGGAAGGCTTCACGCTGACCGCCGTGGACGAAGATGGCATCCGTGCCTTAGCAACATTGGCGGCGGAGAAAACTCGTGCTGAAAAGCCGGAGCAGGCGTTGGCAACCGTCGAAAAACAGTTGCGCAAGACCGGCGGAACAGCCTTCGACTGCGCAGGCGTCGTCGTCAACTGGCAGATGCCCTACTTCTTGCCGGTCGCCACGCTAAACGAACTGCGCCGCGCCGCGCTGGACAATCTGACCGCAGCGCGCGCGCAGACCCGACCGCGGCTTGCTGGCGAGATCCACAGAAACGCCGTGCCCTATCCCGAAAAGCAGTTGACATACCTGGGCAACGTCCTCAACCGGCAGGCGGAAACGTTCTACCGCCGCCACGGTGTCATGGCTATCGAACCCGCTGCCGAATCCGGTCTCGATATGCGCGGGCGGCGCGTGATGCGCACACGTTACTGTCTTTTACACCAACTGGGCCTTTGTCGGCGGGAGAAGGGCGTTACACCTCTTGCCGAACCGTTGTTCCTGGTCGATGAGGATGGTCACAAGTACCCTTTGCGCTTCGATTGCGCAAAGGGTGAAATGGAAGTATTCTATTGACGGATTTTTGATATTGGATTTTGGATAGGCCAGACGTGATGCGTTTTCATCATTCATTCGCTGATTCTTGATTCTAGATTCGCTGATTCTTGATTCGTGAGGAGGGGGTTATGGTCAACGTCGTTCAAAAAGTCGATAATTTGGTTGATATCAAGCATGTGTTACTCAGCGTGTCGGACAAAACCGGGTTGGAGACGTTGATTCCCGGGTTGGTGGCGATGAACCCGGACATTCAGCTCTATTCTACCGGCGGAACGTACACCCGCGTTTCAGAAATCCTGGGCGCGGTGGGGACGGCCCGGCATCTGATGCAGGTCTCCGACTACACCGGGCAGCCAGAAACGCAGGGCGGGTTGGTCAAGACGCTGGATTTCAAAATCTACCTGGGATTGCTCACCGAGACGTACAATGACGCTCATCGTGCCGACCTGGTGCGCACGAAAGCGATACCCATTGACATGGTGGTGGTGAACTTGTATCCCTTTGTGGCGACGGTGACGCGCGAAGGAGTAACCGTGGAAGAGGCGCGCGCCAACATCGACATCGGCGGCCCGGCGATGATACGCGCGGCGGCGAAGAATTACCTGCGGGTTGCATCGGTTGTCGATCCGGCGGATTACGCCCCGCTGCTCAGCAAGCTCCGCGCCAATCGCGGCGCGTTGGATTTGCAGACACGTTTCGAATTCGCCCGTAAAGCCTTCGCTCACACCGCCAGCTACGATGCAGCAATCAGCGCCTACCTGAGCACGCAAGATCCGAAGGATGTGCCTGGGGTGTATGATATGGGTAAAGAGTAAAGAGTAAAGAGTAAAGAGTAAAGAGTAAAGAGTAAAGAGTAAAGAGTAAAGAGTAAAGAGTAAAGGGCTTTGTTGCTCATTACTCATTACTCATTACTCATTTCTCATTTCTCGTTACCCATTTCTCATCACTGACTAGAGGAGGGGAGACAATGACACAGGACTTGAAAAAGGCTTACCGGACGATTATGGACGATCATTTCCCGGAGCGGATGGAAATCAGCTTCGTGTACGACGACCGGCGTTCGACGTTGATTTACGAGAAAGTGGCCTGGGAGATCGACGATGTACGCAAAGGTCTGCGCTACGGCGAAAATCCAGGCCAGGAGGCCGCGTTCTACAAACTCGTCAACGGCAACCTCACCGTGGGCGAGGTGACGACGATTGCGCCGGGCCGTTACCTCGTCTCCGACGCTGAACTGCTGCAATTCGGCAAGCATCCCGGCAAGATCAACCTCACCGACGCCGATAACGCGCTCAACATCCTGCGCTATCTGATCGACAAACCCACCGTTGCGGTGATGAAGCACAACAACCCGTCGGGCGTAGCGACGGCAGACACGATTGCCGAGGCCTACGTCAAGGCCGACCTGGCCGATCACATTGCCGCGTTCGGCGGCTGCATCGCGCTGAACCGCCCGGTAGACCTGCCGACCGCCGAAGCGATTGCCGAGCAATACGCGGAAGTCGTCGTCGCGCCCGAATACGAAGAGGGCGTGGTGGCGGTGCTCGCCGCGCGCAAGAATCTGCGCATCATGCGAATCGGCGCGATCGAACGGCTGGCGACCTTTGCCCAGGAGCGCTTTGTGGATTTTAAGAGCCTCATCGACGGCGGGGTCATCGCGCAACTCTCGTTCGTCCTGGAGACGCAAACCGCCGCCGACTTTTTACCGGCGACGATCACGCGCAAGGGGGAGACGTACACCGTCAAACGCGCGCCTACTGCGCAGGAGATCGAGGATATGCTCTTCGGCTGGAAAGTCGAGGCCGGCGTGTCCTCCAACTCGGTGCTCTACGCGAAGGACGGCGTCACCGTGGGGATCGGCGCGGGCGAGCAGGATCGCGTCGGCGTGGCGGTGATCGCCCGCGACAAGGCGTATCGCAACATGGCCGAGCGCCTGGCCTACACGCGTTACAAGAATGCCTATCGCTATCTGGATGCTGAGAAGCAGGCCGAAATCGATGCCGAGGTTGCGGCAGCCAACGGTGGCTTACGTGGCGCGGCGATGATCTCCGACGCTTTCTTCCCCTTCCGCGACGGCGTGGACGTGGGGCTGCGCGAAGGCGTCACCGCCGTCATCCAGCCCGGCGGCTCCCTCAACGACGACGAGGTTATCGCAGCCGTCAACGAGGCCGGGGCGACGATGGTCTTCACCGGGCAGCGCAGTTTCAAGCACTAGCCAAGTTTTTGACAGGATTAACAAAATTAACAGGATAAAAATTTCTTATCCTGAAAATCCTGTTAATCCTGTCTGAAGATATAGGCCACTGAATCAAAAATCAGGAGGATTCCCTATGCGTTTCGGCATTATGACCATGCAGATGAAAGAATTGATCCCTGCCGGTTTGAGTCCGCAGGAGATGATGGGCTACATTGCGACCTTCGAGAACGCTACGTTGGTGCGCAAACTACACGCCCACGGCTTCAGCCTGGTGGAGTTGGGTGGCGATCTCACGATGTTTATGCCGCAGACGTTTGCCCCGCCCGCCATCGAACGGCTGGCGGCGCTGAAGGCGGAGTTGGGGCTGGCGTATACCGTCCACCTGCCGCTGTGGTCTGTGGAACCGTCGACGCCGCTGACGCCGGTGCGCCACGGCTCGGCCCGCGCACTCATCGACGTTGTCCGCGCGACGGTATCGCTAGAGCCGGAAGCCTACGTCCTGCACGCCACCGGCGCGCTCGCGGCGGAGTTCTACCGGATGAACCTGCCTGACCTGGGTAAGGCGCTGCTCATGCGCCAGTTCCAGGCCGGGGCGATGGAGAGCATCCACACCATCCTGAGCGAGACCGGTATCCCCAGCCGCAAGTTGGCGATTGAAACCATCGAATTCCCGCTCGACCTTACACTGGAGATGGCGGAGAAATTCGACCTGTCGATCTGCCTGGATGTGGGACATGTGCTCTCGGGCTTCTCCGGCGACGTGGAATTCTTCGATGCACTGGAACTGGTCCTGCCGCGTATGGCCGAAATCCACCTGCACGACTCGCCGGTTCCGGCGTCGCAACAGGAGATCGTCTACGGCAAGGATCACAGCGTTTTGGGAACCGGCGCGCTGGATATTCCGCGCTTCCTCGACCGGTTGACGGAAGCGCAGTTCAACGGCCCGATCATCTTCGAGTTGGAGATCGAAGAGGCGCTCAAATCTCTGGACGTCATCCGCACAGTCCGCCCGGATATTGTGTGATTTGGCCGCTGAAGCGACTTTTAAGGGGGGATTTTTGTCGCGGGGCTTTGCTCCGTCACAATAATTCCCCTCTTTTTTTCTCCGGCCTTATGAAGTTTTACAAATTAGTCCGGTAATGTGTGTGTCGCAGCTTTGCCGACTGAAGTCGGTGTATACGTGTACGCGCCGGCTTTCGCCGGTTTTCCCCGGCACATACAATTACCGGATTCTTTTCTTGATTTTCTTCAGGCCGCATTTATGAATTTCCCAGGATTGTGGAACTGTGTAAAATAGAGGTGTCACCACATTATTCTCCGATAGCTCTGATGGAGGCCTTATCTTATGAAAAAAGACATGCGTTGGTATGACTATCTGACCATCAACTCTTACTGGCTGGGGCTGAACATGGCTTCCGGCATCATCACACCGATTCTGTTGCCCTATCTCGTGCTGCTCTTTATGCCGCCGGAGCAAAAGAACACGTACTTCGCGACGATTCGCGTCGTTAGCCTGGCGGTGGCGATGCTGGTGCAGCCGCTCGCGGGGATGTTGAGCGACCGCAGCACGTCGCGCTATGGCCGCCGCCGCCCGTACATCGTGGTGGGCGCAGCTTTCAATGTGCTGTTCCTGATCATCGTTGCGATCTCGCCGTCGTTTATCGGCGCGGCGTCGGACAGCTTCTTTGGACAGGCGTTCGGCGTGACGACGGCTTATGTCGTCCTGCTGGCGGGCATCGTGGTGTTGCAGGTCTCGTCGAACGTGGCGCACGGCGCGCTGCAAGGGCTGATCCCCGACCTCGTGCCCGAACACCAACGTGGGCGCGCGTCGGGCGTCAAGGCCGTCTTCGAGCTGATCCCCGTCTTCCTGGTGCTCTTCATCGGCCCGTTGGTGGATGCGGGGAAGGTGGGGCTGGTGGTGGGCATCGTTTGTGCAGGATTCGTGCTCACGACGTTGACGACCGTGCTCTTCGTCCGCGAGGAATCGTTGCGCGAGAAACCTTCCGGTGGCATCGGTGAAGCGGCCCTGCGCCTGGTCTTGCTGACAGCGTTCTTCGTCACGGTGACGCGCTTCGCCACGTGGTTGGTCACGGCCAGTAGCGACATTGTGACCGCGCGTAACGTGGCGCTAGAGGTGCAAATTGCTTTCGTCGGATTCATTGGTCTCGTTGCAATGGCCGGTGCGATTCTCGTGGGCGTCTACCTGGGCGCGTGGGTGGGTATTGGCGCGGAGGCGCGTCAGCAGAAGAGCTTTATATGGTGGATCGTCAACCGGCTGCTCTTCTTGGCAGCGGTTGGCTCGGTGCAGAGCTTCGCGCAGTACTATCTGGCGGATGTCCTGCACGTGCCGAAACCGGCTTCTGCGACGACGATGCTGATGGCGGCGGTGGCGGGATTCCTTATCCCCTCGGCGTTGGGGGGCGGTTATCTGGCTGATCGCATCGGCCGCAAGCGGTTGGTGATGCTTTCGGGCCTGGTTGCCGCGGGCGGGACGGTGGTTTTGCTCTTCGCCTCGACGATGCCGGTGGTCATCGTCGGCGGCTGCATCATTGGCCTGGGCGCGGGCACGTTCATGGCGACGAACTGGGCGCTTGGCACGGACCTTGCGCCGAAGCAGGACGCCGGACGCTACCTCGGTATTTCCAACCTGGCGGGTGCCGGAGCGGGGATCGTCGGCGCAGGCCTCGGCGGGCCGATGGCCGACTTCTTCAACGCGCTGCGACCGGGATTGGGCTACCTGGTGATCTTCGCGCTCTACGCGGCGCTGTTTGTGTTGTCGTCACTGACGTTATCGCGGGTGAAGTTGCCAAACGGCGAGTAGCAACAAGTGGAATGTGGCGCAAGCTGTCAGCTTGCGTTGCGGCAGAGGCAAACTAACAGTTTGCCCTACAAAAGTTATTGCCATGGGAGGAAATCTTTGAGCGTTGTCGCTTTGACCTGCCTGTCTATGGACCTTTACGTTGACCAGGGCCTTGAATTCGTCGGCGGCAACGCACTCAACGTCGCCACGCAGTGCCGGCGCAGCGGCGTAGAATGTGTCGCCGTGGTTGGCGCGGTGGGGAACGATGCTTACGCGGCCCCGATCCTTGATCATCTGCGCGCCGAAGCCATCGATGTCAGCCACGTTTACCGTCTCGACGGTGCAACCGCGACCCACAAGCTCTATCTCACCAACGGCGACCGCCAGGATCCGCCAGACGCGTGGCAGGGCGGCGTGTTCGATGTGTTCCGGCTCTCTGACGCGGATTGGGCATTCGTGAACACGTTCGATGTGGCAGCAATAGGCGCAGGCGATCCCAACTTTGCGACAGCAGTGGCGCGATTGTCACCGCATGTCAAACTCGTGGTGGACTTTCTCGACACACGTGACTTCGATTGCCTGGAGAAGCATATCGACCGCATTGCCATCGCCGTGTTGAGTGCTCGGCGCGAAGATGTGGAGCGCGCCAGGGCGCTATCTGCGAAATATCCGGTGCTCATTCTCATCACGCTGGGCGCTGAAGGGAGCGTGGCATTGTGGCAAGGCGAAGCTTATTTTCAGCCTGCGATTCCGGTCTCAGATGTTGTAGACACCACCGGCTGCGGTGATGCTTTCCAGGGGGCGTTCATCGTCTCCTGGTTCCAGGATAGTGACATCGACAAAGCCCTTCAAGCCGGCGCGGAGGCCGCCGCACACACCCTGACACACTTCGGCGGTGTGTAACCCTTGCCCAAAGCTTTTGGTCAACGGATTGAACGGATTTTAACGGATTCTCTCTTCACTCTTCACTCTTCACTCTTAACTCATTTCTTACGGAGGACACAACAATGTTACCGAAAATTGCATTAGGAAAGACCGGTTTTACTGTGAGCCGTCTGGGGATTGGCGGATTTCACCAGGTTGAGATTTCATCAGAGATTGTCAGCCAGGTTGTCGATGCCTTTCTGGACGCTGGCGGCAACTACATCGAAACGGCGCGCAGCTACGGCAGTGGCGCGTCGGAGGAGAAGCTGGGGCGCGTGCTCGAGGGCCGCCGCGACCGGGTGATCCTCGCCAGCAAGAGCGGTAAACGTGACGGCGAGGGCATCCGCCGCGAGTTGGAGGCGTCTTTGACTGCCTTGCGCACCGACCACATCGAATTCTACTTCTTCCACGGCGTCAACACGCTGGAAGACATGGACACAATCACCGGGCCGGGCGGTGCGCTTGATGCGCTGCTCAAAGCGAAAGACGAGGGCCTGATCAGTGGCCTGGGCTTCAGCAGCCACCGTCCGCCGCAGATGTACCTCGAGGCGCTCAATCGCTTGCCCTTGTCGGTCATCCTCATCTGGGACAATTATCTCGAAGAGCAGTACGTGCCTGAAATCCAGCGCGAGGTCTATCCTCTGGCGCGGGAGAAGGGTGTGGGCATTACGGCGATGAAGCCGCTGGCCGACGGCTTTCTCTATCAAGCGCCGGAACTCGCGCTGCGCTATGCGCTCGGCTCCGGTTCTGAAGTCCTCATCTGTGGGACGAACGCCGTCGAGCACGTGCAGCAAGCGGCCGCGGCTATCGCAAAAGGGCCGCTGAACGCCGAAGAGCGTGCTGCTGCTCTGCACGATGCGCCGGAGTTGGGGCGTTACGTTTGCCGTCAATGTGGCGCTTGCTCCGCCGACCTGATGGCGCTATTCCGTCTCGAAGGCTACGTGGATCGCCAGATGATTGACTATCTGCCGCACGATCCGGCGAACTACGCGCTACGCTTGCGGCTTGCCGGCTGGTTCGACCTGGCGGATATCGCGCGCGAGCGTTTCGCGGCGGCGGGGTGGGATGCGGACGCGCTCGTGGCGGAAGCGGAAGGCGTTGCCTGTCCTTACAACATCGATGTGGCGCGCAAGGCGCGCCTCGCGTTGGGAAAACTGCGACAGGAGAAGGTAAATCTGCTATAATGGACATAAACAGGGAAGGAGACGTTAAGTGAGCGAGATTTTTGTCAATATTCAGATTGAACCTCTGGAAGAGGGTGGCTATTTAGCAACCAGTCAGGACCTCCAGGGATTGATCGCGCAAGGTCGTACTGTCGCCGAGACGATGGAGATTGCGCAAGATGTTGCTCGGAAATTGATCGAGTCTTATGTGGAGCATGGCGATCCCTTGCCACCAAAAGTTCAGGCTATGCTCAACCAGGGGCAACGTAAAGTCACGGCCAAAATCCCTGTGGGAATTGCCCTTGGCGGAGCCACTGCATGACCCGTCTGCCGGCATTGACGTACCGTGAAGTTATCAAACGTTTGCGCGATGCCGGCTTCGTTTTTGACCGCCAGGCGAAGGGTAGCCACGAAATCTGGTATAACCCGGCCACACATCGACGAGTCACAGTCCCTCATCACCCTGGCGGTCTGGCGCGTGGGACATTGCGCGCAATCATCCGTGAGAGTGGTTTGACGGTCGAGGAATTCCTCGGCACAGGCGAGACGTCGGTTCTCTCGGAGTAGGATTCAACATCATTATGAAAAAAAGCGTCCTCGAAGACCAACTCTCCTTGCTCCACGCTTTGCGTACCGCCTCTCTCACCGGAGACACGTTGGCCCAACTGCGCCAGGCTTTGGCGAGCCACAACAGCCACGTCGTCGCGGCGGCGGCTGAGATCGTCGGCGAGGCGGAACTCGCCGATCTGGAACCCGATCTCACGATGGCCTTCGCGGCGTTGATGCGCAATCCAGCGAAGAGCGATCCCGGCTGCCGGGCGAAAACCGCGATTGCCAACGCTTTGCGCGTGTGTGAGTGTTCTGCCGAAGCGGTGTTCATGCAAGGCGTCCGGCACGTACAACTGGAGCCGGTGTGGGGTGGGCAGGTGGATACCGCAGCCCCGTTGCGCGGCGCGTGTGCACTCGGCCTGGTGGCGGCGCGCTCCCGCCACGCGCTGCTCGAGTTGGCACACTTGCTCGCCGACCCTGAATCCGACGCGCGCATTGCTGCTGCCCGCGCGCTCGCCTACAGCGGCGACCCGGCGAGTGTTCCCCTGTTGCACTTCAAAGTCCTCACCGGCGATACACACGCAGCGGTGCTCTACGAGTGTTTTCTGGCGCTGCTGAAACTTGACGTAGACACATCGCTGGTATTCGTAGCGGAGTATCTCAAAAACGCCGATCCCGCCGTTGCCGAATCGGCGGCGCTGGCGTTGGGCGAGTCGCGGCAGGAAAGCGCGTTCGCCGTGCTGCGCGATGCGTGGGAGAATACCTTCGATGCGGAACGCCGGCGCACGCTGCTGCTTGCATTGGCGACTTTGCGTGTAGAACCGGCTCTTGATTACTTACTGGACATCGTCCGCCACGAAGCGCGCGTTCACGTCGACGCCGCGCTCGAAGCCCTGTGGATGTTCCAGCGCGACGAGACGGTCTGGCGACGCGTCGAAAAGGCACTCGCTGAGCGTAATCAGACTACCTGACTATAGGACTGACGATTATGGACTACACCCAACCCTGGTATCACGGCTCGCCTTTCGAACTGACGACGCTGCGTGTGGGAAGCACGATCACGCAACGGCGCGATCTGGCGCGTATTTTTTCGCACAAACCGGCCATCGTCTGCATCGAGGACGACGGGCGCATCAAGCACAACGGCACGCAGCCCGGCTATCTCTATATCATCGATGAAGCGGTTTTGCCGGAAGATGTCGAAGCGCACCCGCGCACGACGATGGGGCCGGGTGACGAGTGGCTGACCCATCGGGAATTGCGCGTGTGGCTGTTGGGTGTGGTTGAGCCACAGCCCGAAGAACGACTTTCGGAAGCCGAGTTGGAGGACTTGCGCCAGCGCATCGCTGCGAGGAGGCCCGATGTTCACTGAACAAGATTTCGACATGTTTATGCGTGCGCTTGGATTCGCGGCGGATAAGCACCAGAACCAACGGCGCAAGGGACGCGATCAGCTACCTTACGTCAATCATCTGATTCGCGTGACCGGCATCCTCTGGCGCGTGGGTGAGGTGCGCGACATGCCCACGCTGCTCGCGGCGTTACTGCACGACACGTTGGAGGACACCGACACCGGTGTTGGCGAACTCGAGACGCTTTTCGGCGTACAGGTGCTGGCGACTGTTCTGGAAGTCACCGACGACAAGACGCTGCCCAAAGCGACGCGCAAGCAACTGCAAATCGAACACGCGCCGCACCTGTCAACTGCGGCCAGGTTGATCAAGCTGGCGGATAAAATCGACAACGTCTATGACGTGAGTCACAATCCGCCGGCGGACTGGCCGCACGAACGCATGGTCGCTTACTTGGATTGGGCGGAGGCGGTGGTTGCCGGGTTGCGTGGTATCAATGCCGCTCTGGAAACACGCTTCGATGCTGTCTTGCACGAAGCGCGTGAGATAGTGGGTGTATGCTGATGCATTATCGTCAACTTGGAAAAACAGGCATTCTCGTCTCGGAGGTGGGGTTGGGCGGCAACCGGTTGGGGCAGGTGTATGCTGCCGATGAACACTGGATCGCCCTCGTACAACGCGCTGTCGATTTGGGGGTGACGGTGTTCGATACCGCCGAAGCTTACGAGTGGGGTCGCAGCGAGGAGATGGTTGGGCGTGCGCTCGGCAATCGCGCCGACGTCGTGATTGCCACGAAGATGTGCCGTGTCCGCGAAACTGACGAGGCCGATTACTCGGCGGCGCGTATGGCGCAGACGGTCGAGGGCAGCCTGCGACGGTTGCGCCGCGACGTGATCGACATTTATCAACTGCACAGCCCGCGCCGCGCGCATTTGGAACGCTTCGACTGGTTCGAGGGGATGACGCAACTCAAGGCGCAGGGTAAGATTCGCGTGATTGCGGTGGCGGTCAACAATGTTGCGGACGGTTTGTGGCTGATGGAGCGCGACCTCGTGGAGGCGCTACAAATCACGTACAACATCTTCGATATCGCGGCAGAGGAGCGGCTCTTTGCGTTGGCGGAGGAGAAGGGTGTGGGACTCCTGTGCCGTATGCCCTTGGCGCGGGGTGTGTTGACCGGGAAATTCCGTCCAGGTCAGGATGTGGCTCAAGATCATCGCGCTATGCTTGACGGCGACCGGATGTGGGACAACGTGCGCCGGGCAGAAAGCCTGCGTCCTCTCGCCGATACCTACGCAGGTGGGATGACGCGACTGGCGCACCACTTCAGTCTGACGCCGCATGCCGTTTCGGCGATTATTCCCGGCGCGCGGACCTTTGCGCAGCTTGAGGAGAACGTCGCCGCATCCAATGGAATGGGGCTTGCGGCTGCAGTCCGCGCTGAGATCGACCGTGCACGTGCCGGATGGTAAAGAAAAAGCCGTGAAGTGCATTGCACTTCACGGCTTTTTGCTGACTGAAATTACAAGAAGAGACCGACGAGGCCCTTCACGATAGGCTGCAACCAGTCGAAGTTGATGCTGAAGTTGGAAAGAACGATCGGTTCTCTTTTCCGTTCCTGCAGCCGTTCCTGGAGAATAATCTGTGCTAACAGATGTGAATTCATCCACATTTCCATCGTATACCTCCTTTTTTGCTGGATACTATTGAAAGACCGATCCAACTACAGGAGCGTACTCACAAAAAAGGACGCCCCGTAGCTGGGTGTCCTTCTTTAACGCCTACGAGGTTAGCTGCCGGGCTTGGGCCAAAGAAGATGACCCATCATCGTGCTATGTCTAGCCTGATGATTCGCCCCCGTTTTGGGTCCCCCGTTCTGCACAGTCGAACTGCGCACATTCGGCGAGTATCTTATTCCATTGTTAAACAAAACAACCCGAAGGGACGGCAGCAACAAGGGCCGTCCGGTGTCCGGTAGCTACGAGAACGAATTGGTTATGTTACGCACGAAGCTTTTTAACCAACTCCAGTCAAAAGACGCAATCTTGACCGGTTCCTTGTCGAGCTGCCGCACTCGGTCCTCAGCCTCAAGTTTAGCTACGTAATTCAAAAAAAGCCAGTGATCCATTCCATACCTCCTTTTGTCAGATACTTTCTGAAAGACGATATCCAACTACAGGAGCGCGCCAACAAAAAAGGACGCCCTGCAGTTGGGTGTCCTTCTTTAACGCCTACGAGGTTAGCTGTCGGGCTTGGGCCAAAGAAGATGACCCATCATCAGGCTATGACTTGCGAACTTAGCCGATGATTCGCCCCCGTTCTGGTTCCCCCGTTCTGTACAGTCGAACTGTACACATTCGGCGAGTATCTTATTCCATTGTTAAACAACACGATTGTGTTTAACGTCCAACTACAAAGCTTATTATACACACTTTTCTACAAAATTCAAGTCCTTTTTTGTTAACATTTCATTAAATCCGGCGCAGACGATTTAATAAATCATCCTACAGGTCGTTCGCCATTTTTGCGTGGGCATAGTAAAATACAGATTGAGCATTCCACTTTCGCAGATTTCGGAAGTCGTTGACTTTCGACTTTAGACCTTTAACTTTCGACTACGCAAAAGGAGATTTCGCTATGGCTTTGACATTGGAATGGAAAGACCGAATTTACCACTGGTACGAGGAGTTGCCGCGTCATTTTCACCGCCCACTGGATAGCATCCTTCTCGAAGGGTTCGTGACCCTGGAGCAGTTGACGCCTGCCGAGGCGTTAACCCGCGATTTTTCGCCGATGCCGCCCGGTACGGCATGGGGCGCGAAATGGGAGTATGGCTGGTTCACAGGCAAGTTCGTTCTGCCCGAAGCCGCCGCCGGACAGCGCATTGTGTTGGCCGTGGACGTAGGCGCGGAGAGCATCATCTTCGTCAATGGAATTGCGGCCGGCGCGCGCGACCGCGAGCACCGCGAAATCACGCTGACGCTGGACGGCGTTTCTGGAACGCAGTATGACCTGCTTATCGAGGGTTACGCCGGGCATGGACTCCGCACTTCTGGCGGTGGGCCGGCCCCACTCGACCGCGAAACCGTCCCTGAACCCGGCCCCACCCAGGCCGTCGTCGGCCAGACGACGTTTGGCGTGTGGCAGGAGGACGTCTACCAATTGTGGTTGGATGTGGAAACGCTCTGGCAACTGCGCGAGAACCTGGACGAGAACTCACTGCGGGTGATGGAGATCGACGCCGGATTGCGCGACTTCACGCTGATCGTGGACTTCGAGGTTCCCGCAGCCGAGATGCTGGCGACGGTCCGCGCGGGACGTGAGCGGCTCAAGCCACTGCTGGAGTGTACAAACGGCTCCACTGCACCGGAGATGTTCGCCTTCGGCCACTCGCACATCGACGTGGCGTGGCTGTGGCCGTTGCAAGAGACCGAGCGCAAGGCCGGGCGCACGATGGCGACGCAGTTGGCGCTGATGGCGGAGTATCCCGAGTACAAGTTTCTGCAAAGCCAGCCGCACCTCTTCTGGATGTTGCAGCAGCGCTATCCCGACATCTACGCGCGCCTCAAGGATGCGGCATATAACGGGCAGTTCATCGTCGAGGGTGGGGCGTGGGTCGAGCCGGACACCAACATCTCCGGCGGCGAGGCGCTCATCCGCCAGTTCGTCCACGGCAAGCGCTTCTACCAGGACGAGTTCGGCGTGGACTGCGAGTTGCTCTGGCTGCCGGACGTCTTCGGCTATTCGGGCGCGCTCCCGCAGATCATGCGCGGCTGCGGCGTCAAGTATTTCTCCACGCAGAAGATCTTCTGGGCGTATCACGGCGGTGATCCCTTCCCCTACAACACGTTTATCTGGGAGGGTATCGATGGCTCCGAGGTCTTCGTCCACCTGCACAACGACTACAACGCGAATGTGAATCCGAGCAGCGTCATCCAGCGCTGGAACGAGCGTGTGCAGAAGGACGGCTTCGCCACGCGGCTTTACCCATTCGGCTTTGGCGACGGTGGCGGCGGGCCGACCCGCAATCATCTGGAATTCGCCCGCCGGCTGAAGAATCTGGAAGGCGCGCCGAAATTCACGATAACGCACCCCCTCGATTACTTCAAAGACCAGGACGCGCGTGGCTGGCCTGACGTGCGCTACGTGGGCGAGTTGTACTTCCAGGCGCACCGGGGCGTACTTACCTCGCAGGCCAAGACAAAGAAGGGCAATCGCAAGAGCGAGTTGGCGCTGCGCGAGGCGGAATTGTGGGGCGTGACGGCCCGCGCGCTCAAGGGCTTCGACTTTGCAGCGGCGACGTTGGATGCCGCGTGGAAGGTCGTCTTACTTAACCAATTCCACGACATTCTGCCGGGATCGTCCATTCAGCGTGTCTATGAGGAGGCGGAGGCCGCGTATGCGCAGGTCATCGTCGAGGCGAAGCGTGTGATCAAGTCCGCGCTAAACGCATTGGCCGAGTCGCCAGGCCCCTCCTCACACACCGGCGAGGCTTTGACCGTCTTCAACTCCCTTTCGTGGGAGCGAGATGCGTTGGTCGCCTTGCCGGACGGCTGGCCTGGCGCGCAGACTGCCGATGCCCGCGCGCTGCCGGTGCAGACGGTGGGCGACGCCGTTTACGTGGAGGCGCGCATCCCTGCGACCGGCTGGGCCACACTCTCGCCCTCTGATCCCGGTGAAGCGGGCGTGGCGCTCGTTGCCTCTCCGACCCTGTTGGAAAACGACGTTCTACGCCTTACCTTCGACGCCTTGGGGCAGATCACCAGCATCTTCGACAAGGAGACGCAGCGCGAACTCGCCACCGGGCCGTGCAACAGCTTCAAGATGTACAAGGACATCCCCTCGCGGTGGGATGCCTGGGACCTCGATAGCATGTACGAGTTGTCGCCGGTGGCCCTCGACGATCCGGCAACCTTCGAGGTGGTCGCAGCCGGCCCGCTGGTCGCCATTCTGAGCGTTACCCGCCGTTTACACAACTCCACGCTCACGCAGGAGATTCGCCTGCGGCGCGGCAGCCGCCGGGTGGATTTCGTCACCACCGTGGACTGGCGCGAGCGGCACAAGCTGCTCAAGGTCAATTTCCCGGTGGACATCCACGCGAATGAGGCGATCCACGAAATCCAGTTCGGCCACATCCGACGCCCCAATCACCGCTCGCGCCCCTTCGACGCCGACCGCTTCGAGGTCGCCAACCACAAGTGGACGGCGCTGGCAGAGGAGAATCGCGGCTGCGCGGTGCTCAACGACTGCAAGTACGGCGTCAACGTGCTCGGCAATAGCATCAACCTGACGTTGCTCAAGTCTCCGCTGGCTCCGGATATGACCGCCGACCTGGGTGTGCAGACATTCACCTACGCCTTCTATGCCTGGGACGGCTGCTTCGCCGACAGTGGCGTAGTGCGTGAAAGCTACGACCTGAACGTCCCAGCCCTCAGCGCGCCGGGCGACGCGGGGACGGCCTCGTTGTTCGCCGTGGACACGCCGAATGTCATTGTCGAGGCGGTGAAACCTGCCGAAGATGGTTCGCAAGACATCATCGTGCGCCTCTACGAAGCCAAGCGCATGGCCACGCGTTGCACGCTCACGACGACGCTACCGCTAGGGGCGGTGGCACTCACCGATATGTTGGAAAACATCCAGAGCGTGTTGCCCTGCGAAGGCGGCGCAATCCCACTGGAGTTCAGGCCGTTCGAGGTGAAGACGGTGCGACTGGCATTGCGGTAGCTTTATGCGTCGTCAACCCTTGCGAAGGTTGCGTAGCAGACTACGCCTAAACCTTCGCAAGGGTCCGTGATGGTCATTTGAAAAGGAGTACGATGGAAACTCGACAATTTGGTAAAACAGGCTTGAACGTCACGGTGCTCGGCTACGGTGCAATGGAACTGCGCAATCCGCAGGTAAATGTGGCGATGGCGGATCGCCTGATCAATGCTGTGCTCGACGCGGGGATCACGTTTATCGATACGTCGCCGGACTACGGGCCGAGCGAGGATTACATCGGCCAATGCATTACGCATCGTCGCGCCGAGTACGTCCTGGCGACGAAGTGCGGGTGCAACGTCCCTTACACCGAAGGAGAGGACGCGCCGCGTCACATCTGGACCGGTGCGCAACTCCGCCACAACATCGAACACAGCCTCAAACGCCTCAACACGGAGTACGTGGACGTGTGGCAGGTTCACAGTGCGCATCCACATGACTTGCACGAAACCGACGTGTTGGAGACGATGTTCAAAATCCGGGATGAGGGTAAAGTGCGCCACATCGCCGTGAGCATGGGCGGCGCGTCCGAGAAATATGGCTACGTGCAGATGCAGGGCTATCTCGATCCGGCGTGGGCCGCGTTCGAGGCGATGCAGGTGTGGTACTCGGCGCTGGTGCGGCACAGCGAGGCGGCGATTGCCGAAGCCGCCGCGCGGGGCATCGGCACGATCATCCGCGGCGCGACCCGCCGTGTGGATCCGTGGGAGAGCCTGGCGGATGCCTGCACGCAACTCGGGCTGGACGACCTGCGCGCGCCCGGCGAGAGCGCGGCGCACTTCCTGCTGCGCTTCGTCATCGCGCATCCGGGCGTCAGCACGATCATCGTCGGCACCAAGAACCTCGATCACCTGGCGGAAAATGTCGCCGCTGCCCAGGCTGGCCCACTGCCCGCGGACGTGCTGGCGGAGGCAAAGCGCCGGTTGGACGCGGCGGGGGTGACGGTGGGATGACCATACGAGAATTGGACGGCGCAAATATGGACATCGACCTGGCGACGCCGGGCGAGGATATCGACTGGCAGCAGGATGCCTGCCCCTGGAATGAGGCCGAGGGGACGGCGGAGCACCGCTGTGCCGTGAAGAACGTGTCGATCTGCCCGTATTTCTGCGGGATCGAGTATATGGATAAGGTGTTGTGTTGTTTTCCGGATGGGAATCCGTTGTTAGATAATAAGTGATACTTTGTCGATTTGGCGTATCGATTCGATAGGTGTATACTAACGGCAAAGTAACTACACTTTTTGGTGGAGAGGAGATTGAGATGGAGCGAGAACTGGCAATCACAGACCCAGAAAGAATTGTTTATTCTCTCAACGTAGAGGATCTGCAGACTGTTGCAAATGAAGAAATATCACGGGAACTGACAGAGGACGAAATTAGAATTGTCGAAGAGAATGTAGGCGACTATATTGCTTGGTATCAGGCTATTTCTCTCGCTATTACTGACATGCTTCACGAACACGAACAAGTAGAATAAGCTATTCCCCCTTCTTAACATGGTGAAGAGAAAGCGAGACCAACAAAGTTTCATTGAAAGGCTCCTGGGGTTGATTTCAGAACCCCAGTTTGTTGAGTTTGAGAACATTCTGAGTGAGCCGAATTTCTTCAAAATCGTGGGGCGCACGCACTTTGAGCGATGGCACTCGTGCTTCCTTGGCTGGTTGTTAGATGCTAATGGTTCTCATTTGCTCTTTGACTACACACTTAGAAGATTTTTGCTATTGCTGGCTAATGAGAGGTGTTTGAAACCGAGCAATCACACGAATCAGACTTTGTCACAAATTCTAGCATTGGGAGAATTTGATGATATTGAAGTTACCCCGAATGAGAATATCTCTAGGGAAACAAGCATTATGGGGGTGGGCAGATTCGATGTTTTTGTTTCTGCTAGATTGAAGGGCGAAGAATGTGGTTATCGGAATCTAAATTGCATCATCGAGTTAAAGATCGACTCCCCACCGAATAAAGCGCAGTCGCATAAATATGCTGATTGGTTACTTCAGAATCATCCTGATGATTTGAATATACTGGTTTATATAACGCCGTCTCTGCAATCGGATTCTGAAGCCACTGTAGGGGATACGCGATGGTATTGCGTGGATTACCAATTGTTGAATGACTATTTTTTAATACCACTCCTTGATAACCCAAATCTCAACGAAAAGGTCAAACCATTTATCATCCAATATGTGAAAAACCTAAAAATCAGGCATAAGGGTATAAAAATGGCAATCACGAATGAAGAAAGAAGAATGGCGCTTGCCCTTTATGAAAAATACAGCGATGTCTTTGACTCCATTTATGATGTTCTGGTTTCGGAAGGGGTAATCGACTTCACGACATCTGACTTGGGTACACAGAACACTGGTCGGGCTGCTGGAAGATTGGCGGTATCAGTCAACGGTAAGGCATTCTCAAATGACACCTTACGGCTGTTATTTCAGGATGTGCTAAAGTACTTGGTAGATGAAAACTTGATTCTCAAATTACCATTACCTTGGGGAACGAGTAAGCATAGGTACGTTGTCACGAATGAGGTAAAGCCTACGCATCCCAACGGAAGAGATTTTTTCTATCCTGTCACTTACTCTGGTTACACAATGGAGAGCCATTATTCGCGGGAGAGAGGATTGAAAGTCTTAGAAGCCCTATGTGAGAAACTGGAAATCAGTTTCGAGTTGATATTAGTCTGAGGTGTGATTATGTATTTGCTTGAAGAATACGAACAGTTGACGCGATATATTGAGGGGATGATTTCGGAAGGAGTATTACTGATTGTGGGTAATACCCAGCTTTTCGAGTGGAGTGATACAAAGATACCTGACCTGCTGACAGAGATTAGGAAGAAAAAAGAAGCTATAAGAGCCTTGTCTATTGAAATTGGCGATGAGTTGGTCGATAGATGTACGGGACGAAAGGCAGTCGTAATTGCTAGTGATGAAGATACCGTGACATTGGAACAAGAAAAGAGTGAATTCGTTTTTCCACTCGAGAGACTTTGGTATTATTACAGGAAATAGAAGGCTGTTTTCTGAGTAAACACTGTTTGCTAACATCAGTATTGCTAACATCTCGCCTGACCTGGCGCGCTGATTTTAGTTACAACACAAGGGCGCTTATAGAAGCGAGATGTTTTCGTTTCATGATGCGTAGTATCAATCAAGATTGTCGACTAGTGAAAGCTCGTGGCCAAATTTAGCGATCATTTCAGAAAGAGGAGACTGACAAAATGTCTGGTAAAACAAGACTCATCGTTGCGTTGTTGATTCCACTGACCGTTATGGCTTTGATGTTTCTGATGTTCAACAACCCTGTGGCGAGCAGCGGTATGGCGTACCCGGAGAGCGCGTCCCCGCTGCAGGGATTAATCGTCACCAAACAGGCCAATGTGACCTTTGTGCGGGCGGGAGATCAACTCACGTACACACTGGCTGTGACAAACACCGAGGCAACCACAGTCACAGCCACGATCCTTGATGTCTTGCCGTCCAACGTCACCGTCGTGGGAACTTCCGGTAACACGGGCTTCATTCCCGGCTATATCGCGTGGTTGTCCGTGGAGTTTGCGCCGGGTGCGGTATGGACGGAGACTGTGGTGGTCATCGTCGCGGAGGGCTATGCGGGGCCATTGGTTAACACCCTTCAAGTTACCACGCAAGCAGGAACGGTGTCGGCTACCGCGACCGTCACCGCGGAGGTGGGTATCGAAGGGCTGACGGCGATCAACGACAGCCCGACACTATTGGGCGCGCTGACGACATTGACGGCTACGATCGACGCAGGTAGCAATGTGACCTATGTCTGGAATTTCGGCGATGACACGAGTGGCGAAGGTGCGGTCGTTACCCATACTTATCCGCACACGGGGCCTTTTACCGCCCGTGTGACGGCGGTCAACCCCGTCGGTTATATGTGGGCGACCACGGTGGTGACGATTACCGATGTCCCGATCACCGGGCTGAGCGTGGTCAACGATAGCCCGACGTGGATTGGCGCGGCCACCACGTTGACGGCTACCGTCGCCACGGGCAGTAACGTGACCTACGCCTGGGATTTTGGCGACGGTGAGAGTGGCAGCGGTCCGGTCGTTTCGCACGTGTATCCGAGCGTGGGAACCTACACGGCGGTCGTCACCGCCAGCAACAGCGCCAACGCCGTCAGCGATACGTCTATCGTCACGATCACGGTTGCGCCCGTCACCGGGCTGACCGTCGTGAACGATAGTCCGACCTTACTAGGTGACTCGACCACCTTCACCGCTACGGTTGCCACGGGAGCCGGTGTAACGTATACGTGGGCTTTCGGCGATGGGGCGATCGGCAGCGGGCCTGTGGTCACGCACACTTACCCCAGTCTTGGCTTCTACACGGCGACTGTCACCGCGACCAATGAATTCAATGCGATCAGCGCGACGTCGCTGGTCACAATCACCGATGGGAGCATCACCGGGCTGGCGGCGCGCAACAGCAGCCCGACGCGGATAGGTTCGGCGACGCAACTGACGGCGACTGTGGCCACAGGCATCGGCGTGTCCTATGATTGGGCTTTCGGCGATGGCGAAACCGGCAGTGGCGCTCTTGTCTCGCACACCTATTCAAGTGTGGGAACCTACACAGCCATCGTTACCGCCACCAATCGCTTCAATGTGATGACGGATACAACCGTGATCACGATCACCGATGTGCCTGTCACACGGTTAAGCGCAACGAACGACGGGCCAACAACATTGGGCCAATCTACCACATTCACGGCCAACATTTCCACCGGAACCAACGTGACGTACAGTTGGACTTTCGGCGATGGCGAGACCGGTTATGGGAGGGTGGTCTCGCACACCTATCTTGCCGGTGGGACTTACACGGCGATTGTCACGGCCAGGAATAGCGCCGGTGCGTGGACCGCGTCCACGCAAGTTAAGGTGGCGGCGCACATCTATCTGCCTTTGGTATTGAAGAACTGGTCTCCTGGTGCTGTAACGCCGACGCCGACGCCTACGACGCCTCCACCACAGGATGTTTACGTGTTGCCAAACTACTCCTATTATGAAGCTGCAGGAGGACCGTTGTACATCGTGGGCGAGGCGCAGAATGACGGCAGCACCTATGCGGTGCTTGTCGATGTACCCATTCACTTATTGGATAGCAGCGGCAATCTCCTTAGAAGTTATAAAGTCTATACGTCGCTGGATCTGCCTGCCGGTGAGAAATCCTGTTTTAGCCTGGCGGTCAACGCCCCGCCGGCGAATTGGGCTTCTGTTGGATTTGGAGTCCCTACTTACTACAGCTTCGCGAATCGCCCCTGGCTCAATCTCGTCATTAGTGGTGACGAGGCATATCAGACGGATTTCACCTACAAGATTTCCGGGTCTGTCCGCAATGATGAGAGTGTTTCTGTTACCGGTGTGTTGATTGAGGGCGCTGTCTACAATTCTGAGGGGAAAATCGTCGGGTGTCGTCTGGTCCCGCCTGTTGACAGAGACCTGGCGCCTGGGCAGTCCAGTCCCTTTGAGTTGTTCTACGGTTATGATGGCATTTATGATGACATCGATACATACCGGCTTCAAGCAGATGGGCTAAAACGATAAGGGATACGTGCTAACCTTTGATCTCAAAACGTTGATTTTCGCCTTGCTTCTCTTTCTGCTGGCCATCGCCGGCGGGAGCTACTGGTTGGCGAGACGCCGTGCGCGTCCGGTTATGACTTTGCCCGATGGCGGGTCGCTCCTGAGCGTGCTGAACGATGCACCGTTCGGCGTGGCGGCGTTGGAAGGAGAAGTTGTGCGTTATGCCAACCCCTACGCGTGCCGTCTGCTGCACCTGGCTGATGGCGCGCGTGCACTGCCCGATGCGGATTGGACGCCGTTGCTCGACGCCGACCGTGCCGCCGCGCGCCAGGAGACCGGCGTTCCGGGGGTGGGGCGTTATCGCACCGTGACGTTCGCTTCCGGGCAGACGGCGCGCTGGTGGGTGTTCCCCTGGGATGAGGGCCTGAGCCGTCGCGACTTCGTTTTCCTGCTCGACGTCACCGCACAGCAACGCACCGAACAGGCCGGGCGCGCGCTCATCAACGACCTGGGCCACGAGCTGCGCACACCGATTGCCACGATCCTCACCCACCTCGAGATCCTAGGCTTGAGCGACGTGGGCCAGGAGGTGCAACAGCAGTCGCTCACCTTCGCCAAAGACGAGGCGCAGCGCATGGCGCGTCTGCTCAATGACATGCTAGAACTGGGCCGCCTGGAGACCGCACCGGAATTCCCACGTCGCCCGGTGGATCTGGTCGCGCTGGTCGAAGACGTCGTATTGCAGTCCACGCCGCGCGCGGTGGAACGGCAGATGGCGCTCGCGCTGGAGGCGGATTCGCCGTTGCCGTTCGTACCCGCCAACGCCGACCGTCTGCGGCAAGTGTTGCTCAATTTGCTGGACAACGCCTTCAAGTACGCGCGGCCCGGCGACCACGTCACCGTGTCGTTGCGCCGCACAGAAAGCGGTATCGAGTGTGCCGTCTGCGATACCGGCCCCGGCATCCCGCCAGAGCATCTTCCGCACATCGCTCGCCGCTTCTACCGCGCCGCGCCGAAGGGCGTCGAAGGCAGTGGGTTGGGCCTGTCCCTCGTTGCCGAAATCTTGCGGCGGCACGAGAGTGAACTACTGATTGAAAGTTCATCGCCGGATGGTACGGGAGCGTGTGTAAAGTTTGTGTTACGTGAAGTATAAAGTGCGATGCGTAAATTGAATCTTCGTAAGTGGTGGGGTATAGGGTTGGCAGTGGCGTTGATCGCTGGATATTGGTTGCTGCCAATCCGTGGAAAAGTGTACGTAGTGCCCGGTGATGAGAGCAGTTTGCCGTGGCCACGCCTCGCGTTCGAGCCTGTGCTGCCGCAACCCGGCGAGACGGCGACAGCGTTTGTGACGGACACGACACCCTGGACGTTCGTCACGCTCACAGTCGATGACGTTCCGGCGGCGTCGTTAGGCCAGGGTGTGCGTCGTGGCGACACGTGGCTATGGCGTTGGACGTTCACCGTTCCTGAAGACGCCGGCTACGAAGTGCGTTTCTACCACGATTGTCACACCGGCTGCGTAGAGCGTGGGCGTTTCACCGTCGGTGCGGTGACCCCCGCTCGTGTGTCCGTGTCGCCGACGAAGCTCGGCCTGGCGCTGCCCAACGTGGCGCGGGATTGGCACGGGCGTAGCGGCTGGGCGGTAGAAATCACCTACGCCCGCCGCGCCGAAGAGGCGTTCTGGGGCGTGGACGATCTGGCGGCGCGGGTTGCGCTTCATCATAGCAAAGGGCTGCGGGTGCTGCTGCGCGTGGATTACGACCAGGGGCAAAGCGTCCCGGCGGTGGACGATTACCTGGCGCTGACGGAGTACCTCGAATACTTCCGCCGTTTGGCACGCGATGCGCGGTTGCGTGAGGCGTATGGCTTCATCGCTGGGGCGGATTTCAACACGGCGGAGGCCAACACACTGGCGCCGGAGCGCGCGGTGACGCCGGCCTGGTATGCACGCGTTTTCAACGGCTACGGCGAAGACGTGACCCATACCGACAACGTCGTGCAGACGATCCGCGTCGAGAATCCGAACGTGCGGGTGCTCGTGGGGCCGCTACGTCCATGGAGCGTCGATCAGGACGGCGACCGGCCCTACGTGGTGGATGCGCCGTGGCTCAACTACATGCACACACTTGTCGCGCTGCTGGATGAAGGCGCGCGAACGAAGGCGGTGGCAGGCATCCCACTTGCCGCGCCGGACGGTTTCGACGTACAAGCGCCGGGCCTTCCCGATGCGCCGGAATTGACGGGCAGGCTGCGCGCCGACGAACCGCGTGCGGACCTGCGCCGCGCGGCGTGGAACGGGGCGCGGGTGGGCTTCGGCGTCTACCGCGATTGGCTGGACATCATCAATGCCTATCCCACCACGCGTGGCTTACCTGTGTACATCATCTCCACCAACACTTTCGACCGCGAGGCCGGGATTCCGCCCGCACAAAACTACCCGCGTGGTTGGCTGACGGCGGCGCTGGACGTGATCGACGCCGAGCCGCAAATCGTGGCGCTGGTCTGGTTCCTCGACGACTTCCCGCACAGCGATCAATGGGATTGGTTCAGCCTCACCCGCAAGCCGGGGCGGCTGGTGGATGCCGCCGAAGAATTCGATGCGCTTTTGCGGGGGGATTGGTAATCGGTAACTGGTTGCTCGTTACTCGTTACTCGTTACTTGTCACTAATCCCTGGTTCCCGATTACTGATTACTATGACCACTACAATTCGTGTCTTGCTCGCCGATGATCACCCCGCGCTGCGGATGGGGCTGCGGGTGTTGTTGGATCGCGCGCCTGACATCGAGGTGGTGGGCGAGGCGGATGACGGCGAGGCGGCGCTGGCGCTGATTGAAAGCTTACAACCGGACGTGGCGGTGCTGGATTGCCAGCTTCCCGGCATCGAAGGGGCGGCGGTGGCCCAGGAAGTGGCCCGGCGCGGGTGGCCGGTGCGCGTGGTGGCCCTGTCCGCCTACGACGATGACCGTTATCTGGCCGGGATGCTGGCGGCCGGCGCGATGGGCTATCTGCTGAAGAACGAAGCGCCGGTCCAGATCGTGGCGGCGGTGCAGGCGGTGATGCATGGCGAACTGCTGTGGACGCCAGAGCAGCAAGTGCGCGTGGAACGCTGGCAAGCCGAAGTCGCGCGTGTCCGCGACAGCCTCACCGACCGCGAACGGGAGGTGCTGCGCTGCGTCGCCGACGGGTTGAGCAATAAGGAGATTGCGCAGGCGCTACACATCACCGTGCGCACGGCGGATTTCCACGTCAGTAACATTCTGCGCAAACTCAGCGTTATCTCGCGGGTTGAGGCGGCGGTGTGGGCGCAGGCGCATTTGGGATGAGGCGGGATGCAGGATGCAGGATGCAAGAGGTAAGATTTAGGAAAAACCTGTTACGAATCCTCAATTACTTTGCTCGGAGCGGATCGTCAGATCCGCGATGCTTGTACAACGCGCCGGGATCTGACGATCCCTGGCAAGCGTAAATCACGCATCACGCATCACGCTTCACGATAACAGTCTGGGTGGGATAGGGCATCCCGATGCCTTCTTCCTCGAAGCGGCGATGGATTTCCAAGTTGATGGCTTGCTGTGTGTCCAGGAATAGTGTGAAATCGGGCACCGGTAGGAAGTAGACGACCTCGAAATCCAGGGTGTACTCCCCAAACGTTCTGAAGTGGGCGCGGCCAAATTCCACTTTGGGCTGCGCGACGACGATCTCGCGCAGAATGTCGGGAATTTGCTTCAGTTTCTCGTAAGGCGTATCGGCGGCGACGCCTACGGTGAACACCTGCTGGCGGCGCGTCATCCGTTTGAAGTTGCGGATGCGGCTTCTGAGCAGGTCGGAGTTCGATACTACGAGTTGTTCGCCGGTGGGGGTGCGCATGCGCGTACTTTTAATGCCGATGCGTTCTACCGACCCGCTGTAGTCGCCCGCGTTGATGAAATCCCCAATCTCGAATGGTTTGTCGAATGCAATCGCCAGCGCGGCAAACAGGTCGCCCAGGATGTTTTGCACGGCGAGCGCGACGGCGATGCTGCTGATACCGAGGCTGGCGATCAGCGTGTTGACCTCGATGCCGGGGATGTTATCCAGCCCCAACAAGAGCAGTAGCGACCACAGGACGACTTTGCCGATGATGCCGGCGGCGTTCATTGCGGTGGCGATGCTTGGGTTTTCGTCAATTTCTATTCTGACCCGGTGACGCGCGTACAGGTCGATGATGCTGCTACCCCACACCGCGGTCTGTATCAATGCCGATAGCCACGCAATGCCGCGCGCGGTGGGGGTGAAAGATGGCTTGTTCTCCAGGATCGCCAGAAGCGTCAAGATTGCCGCCGCCACACGCAGAAAGCCCCAGGTGCGTTGCGTGATCCTGTACAGGAAATCGTCGAAAAGGTGGCTGGTTTTGTCGTAGCGGTCGTGCAGCCAGCGCGCCAAAGCATAGCGGATGAGCCGGATCCCCACTACGGCCAGGCCGGCCGCAGCGAGGGCGATGATCCAGTTGAGAATCGTGTTTTCGAGAATCACCAGTTTTAGTATGTGTTCAAGACCCATAAGTTCTCCATTGCTTCAGTGAATTCTACCCGTGTTTGCGAGATGTACAAGAACTGTAGGTTTCTACAGTAGCAAGCACGCGACATTTCTGCTAGACTTGGAGTAAAAGTGGGGGTGATCCCATTTGACCATTAGACGATGGAGGTTAAGATGACACAAACGATGGTTTCTCCTGAAGGGAATCGACCGGCGACCCAATCGACCAGAGCGACACTGGGGATGGTAGACCGGCTTTTTAAGCTGGCGACGATTGTGTTGGCAGCGATTGTGGTGTTAGTGTTGGTGGTAGTGGTTGGGCGTTCCGCCGTCTACAAGATTCACGCTTACGAGCGCGGCCTGCATCTGCGCGGCGGGCGCTTTATTTCGGTGGACGAACCCGGCTGGCACGTGCAGATTCCGCTGGTGGATACAGTCATCATCGTCAAAGTGAACGAGCGTTTGGGCTACGTGGAGCGTGTGGCGGCGATGACGTCCGATGACGTGACGATGGACGTGTCGTTGCAGTTCACCTACCGGGTGACCGATCCGCAACGGTTTGCGCTGGAGGTGGATGACCCGGAGCGCATCATCTTCGAGTTCGTCCAGGGCAAGCTGCGAGACGTGGTCAACACGAAGGGCATGGCCGAGGTGATGCAGGGCCGCACGGCGATGAGCCTCGAGGTGATGGCCGCGCTGCGGGAGAAAGAGCAGCAGTACGGCGTGCAGTTCATCACGGTGCAGATTCAGGGCGCGTCCCCGCCGGAAGAGGTGGTGTCGGCGATCAAGGACCGGATGGTTGCCGTGCAGCGGCAGGAGCAGGCGATGGCGGAGGCCGCGCAGCGCCGCACCCTGGCAGACGCCGACTTCTACGCCGCGCAGAAGAAGGCTGAAGGCGAGGCTTACGAGATTGTCGCGCGCGCCGAAGCCGACGCGCAGCGCATCGCGCTCACTTCCGCCGCCGAACGCGAGTCTATGCAGGCGATCCTCGCCGCGTTGCAGGGGAAGGGCGAACTGGGCGAGCAATACATCCAATTGCTCATCGCGCAGCAGTTGAAAGACAACAGCAAATGGATCATCAGCGGCGGCTCCGGCGACACCGTGCCCGTCGTCGAACTGCGGACGGGGGGAGAGTAGACGGTAGACAGTAGACGGGAAAGTCTCTGTCCCCCCTGTCTACACTCTACCGACTACCGTCTACCGTAAAGGAGCTTGCTATGAAACGTGCATGGATCCTTGTGTTTCTGGCCGTGATCGTGCTGATCGGTGTGGGGATCGGGGTGACGCGGCGTGGTCTCGGGCCGCTGCGTCACGACGACCTGACACAGCCGCGCATCTACGCTTACCGCGATTGGCAGAGCGTGGGCGTGCAGGTCAACCAGGGCGATCTCATCCGCCTGCGCGCGCAGGGAACGTGGCTCTACACGCCGGGCGAGTACCACGGCCCCGAAGGACATCGTCGTTATCCCGCGCCAAGCTATTATCCGGTTGGCGGCGTCGCGGGTGGGGTGTTACTTGGGCGCATCGGTGAGGGTGGGCGACCGTTCATCGTGGGTCGGGGCGGAACTTTCTACGCCGAGCGCACCGGGATGTTATATTTGCGCATCAACGACGACATTCTCAGCGACAACGAGGGCTACGTCACGGTGGAGGTTTCGGTTACGTCGCCGACGCCGAATCGGTAGGTTGTTGTCCCCCATCCCATTTCGGGTATACTGACAGTCACGCATGTCCAACCGGACATGCGTGACTTGTTGTTTACGTGTGCAGATTTTCTCAACGGATTCAGCGGATGTAACGGAGTTTTCCGTTGAAATCCGTTCAATCCGTTGAGCTATTTATGGGGAATGGGTATGCATCATACGATTGAAGTTGAGCATCTCTCGTTCGATTATCCAGACGGGCGGCGCGCGCTGCACGACGTTTCGCTGCAAATCGGGATGGGCGAGAAGGTCGCGCTCGTCGGGCCGAATGGCGCGGGCAAGTCCACACTGCTGTTGCACCTCAACGGCATTTTGACTTCGCCGGATGGTGTAGTGCAGGCATGTGGTCTCGCGGTGCGCAAGGAGAACCTGGGAAAAGTGCGAGCCGGGGTAGGGCTGGTCTTCCAGAATCCCGACGATCAGCTCTTTTCGCCGACAGTCTTCGACGACGTGGCGTTCGGCTTGCTCTACCAGGGCCTTCCCGAGGTCGAGGTGCGGGCGCGGGTGGCGCAGGCGTTGACGACGGTGGGCATCGCGGATTATGCGGAGCGCGTCTCGTATCACCTGAGCGCGGGCGAAAAGAAGCGCGTGGCCCTGGCGACGGTGCTGGCGATGGATCCCGAAATCCTGGTGCTCGACGAGCCAACCGGCGGCCTCGATCCGCGCGGGCGGCGTAGCTTCATCAACCTGCTGCGTTCGCTCCCGCAGACGATGCTCGTGGCGACGCACGACTTGAACATGGTGCGGGAACTTCTCCCCCGCACCGTCGTCCTGGACGGCGGGCGTGTCATCGCCGATGGCGCAACGGCGGACATCCTGACCGATGCCTCCCTGCTGGCGGCGCACGGTCTGGAGGAGTGAGCACAGTTTGGTCAACGGATTGAACGGATGAAACGGATTTTTTTCTCTGTAATCCGTTAAAATCCGTTCAATCCGTTGACATTGAGGAGGTGAGTGCATGAAACGATGGTTGTGTATAGTGGTGGTGTTGGTTGGGGTGATGATGGTGAGTGCGTGCGCGGGGCGGCCGGCGGCGCGGGGGGATAGGCTGGCCGTCGTCGCCACGACGACGATTGTGGGGGACGTGGTCGCGCAGGTAGGCGGCGACGCGATTGACTTGACGGTGCTGCTGCCGGTGGGCGCGGACCCGCATGTCTTCGATCCAAGTCCGCAGGATATGGCGAAAGTGGCGGATGCCGGCGTCATCTTTGCAAATGGCGCGGGACTGGAAGCGTTCCTCGAGCGGCTGCTCGAAAACGCCGGCGGCGACGCGGACGTCGTCCACGTTTCGGAGGGAATCGCGTTCATCGAGGCGGAGCATCACGAGGACGATGAGCATGAGGACGAAGACGAGCACGCGGACGAGGATCATCACCACGAGGGCATCGATCCGCACACCTGGACCGATCCCAACAATGTGCTGCGCTGGGTAGATAATATCGAAGCGGCGCTCGTCCTGCACGATCCCGCCCACGCTGCCGAGTACAGGGCCAACGCCGACGCCTACCGCGCCCAACTCCGCGAGCTGGATGCCTGGGTGCGCGTGCAAGTCGCGGCGATTCCGGAAGAAAACCGCAAACTCGTCACCGACCACGAGACGTTCGCGTACTTCGCCCAACGCTACGGCTTCGAGCAAATCGGCGCCGTCGTCCCCGGCTACAGCACCGCCGCGCAACCTTCCGCGCGCGACCTCGCCGCCCTCGAAGACCGCATCCGCGCTTACGGCGTCAAGTCCGTTTTTGTGGGCAGCACCGTCAATCCCGCCCTCGCGCAGCGCGTCGCGGAGGATACCGGCATCAAGCTGGTGTTCCTGTATACTGGCTCGCTCACCGCGCCGGGCGGCGAGGCGGATAGCTATTTGGGCTATGTGAAGTACAATGTGGGGGCGATTGTGGAGGGTTTGAGGTAGACGATAGTTCTGTGTGGATGAAAAGCGTTTTGCATATGCTATTGATTCGGTAGATACAGAAATAATGGGGAAGGAAATTGAGAATGATAGGCATTCCGACTTGGGAAGTAGATCTCTTTGTTGATGGTCCTGTCACGGTTAAGGGGCGTATCAGACTGAACGAACCCAAGAGTTTTCAACTAAAGGACTTGTTTTACAGTGATATTGAGCTGTGGAGCATGAGTTTTGGGGTAGGAGTTACTGTCACTGCATTTGCTTCCACAAGACAACTTGCTCGCAAGGCTGCCATTTTCTTTTTTGGCCAGATGCTAGACGCTCTTACCATTCGAGTTAATCTACCTATTCAGTTAAGTGAGTACGAAAGGCAGTTCCGGGGTCATAGTGAAAGTCATTCTGAGCGCAGAATTGTTGAAGTAGAAGAGTGGCGAACCGCATTTCGTGAAGCGCGAATATTAGCGTACTTACACCCAACTTTTATGCGTGCATTGGGTTGGTATCGTAAGGGCTTGAGAGCTGAGGATGCTTTTGATAGGTTTTTAGCTTTTTGGAATTCTATTGAAATCGTGGCAAGCAAGTATCACCCTGACACAAAAAGGACAAAAGCTGGTTCTAAAGATCAAATATGGGAGTGCTTTGATACCTTATGGGGTGAGTGTGACCAGTGGCCTATCATTGCGGGTAACGAGTCCTGGGTTAAAGAAAACTACGAAATCCGTAAAAACATAGCACATGGTGTCGCCTCAATAGATGTTGAGACAGTAGAACTAGTCGTTGAGAAATTAGAAACTATCGAACATGTCTCACACATCTTCTTGGTCGAATGGTACACGAAACAGCTCAACCTTACGGTCCCGAAAGAACTAGAATGGCTTGTGTCTGGAGATCAATAGGCGGATGGCCTATTCATTATTGAAACGCCAACCGATGTTGGCATTGACACACTTTGGACCGTTGGCCTGCTTTGCGTCCGCAAAAGATGATTAGGAAGGAATAAATGTACCAAATCAATGTATGTGACTATTTGCAAATTGAAGTATATCCAGATGAGGATGAAACACAACCGTTCACGGCTCTCATTCGTGAAAATAGCAATTCTGATAAATACAACCCATACATTTTTGTCTCAGGCCTAGAAGACATCTGTATTCTTCAAAACGAGCTGTATATATCTGGTGATATTGCAGCAAAAGCGGCAGGCGAACAGAGCAGCACCTTACAGCGTGTTACCGAATCGTTAGGATTGGAAATTCAAATAGTGTTTAGTTCTTTTCTTGATCAGCTAGGGTTTGAGAATCTGGAGGGGCTACCAGTTATCCTAGTTTATATGGGATATGGTCCAGGTAGAAAACGTAATGCTATTGCAGTACGCTTGAATGATATTGCTAGATTGCATAGAGGATTAGAAGATGCATATAGATATATCAGAAAAAGCCAAGCTTTAGTGCCATATAACGAAGGAACTCTTGCAATGCAGCAGGGTAACTATGTACAAGCTGTTGTGTCTCTAAAGAAAGCCATTCTTTTAGATCCTTATAGTAGCGCATCTGTGTTTAATTTAGCTATGTGTTATGATCTCATGGGACAATTCGAAGATGCTCTGCTTTGGTATCAACGGGCTATGGGTTTAGATTCACAAGATCCTGACCCGGTTTACAATGTGGCAGAGATATACTTCAGAAATGGGAGAGTGCCAGAAGCCAAAAAACTCTGTCGAGAAGCAATAAACCTATTTGAAAAGTTGTATCAAGAAACTCAGTATATGCCACTCTCACCAGAAGAACCTTTAACTGTCAGGGAGCTTTTGGCTGATATATCCTATAAGGCCGCGGTAGCATTTCATTTACTGGCTCTCATAGAAGCGAAAGATGGTAAGCTGCAAGAGGCTTTTGGATCAATTCAACAAGCTGTCAGAATATATCCAAGAAATGCACAATGGTTTGTGTTAATGGCACAAATTTGTCATGCGTTGGGCTATTATGTAGAGGCACAAGAAGCTCGTAGCCGTGCTATAGAAATTGCCCCGACGTTGCAAAGTACTTTTACATACACAAATCGTAACCTTAATTTAAACTGAACGATGGGGGAAAAGCAAGGTATGATTCGAAGTTTTAAAGATGCTCAAGAAACCAGGAATCAAATCTCAAAAGCGAGCACATTGGAAGAAATCGCGGAGTTTTGGGATACACATAGCCTGGCTGACTATTGGGATGAGACGCACGAGGTGACATTCGAAGTTCGGGCAGAACGTCGGCGGCGAATTACTCTCGATCCGGAAGTGTATACCCAGGTGCAGAAAGTGGCGCGGAAGCGTGGCGTGTTGCCAGAAACCCTGGTCAATATCTGGCTGGTCGAACGATTACAAAATGCCGTGTAATTTCTGACAACCATGCTATCTTTCACCACCCCCCTCAAATCTATGCTCACCCGCCACTACGCGCCGCACCAGCCGGGCGCGCCAATTCTGTCCGTCTCCGGGCTGACGGTGCGCTACAACGGGAGCGCCGCGCTGGATGACGTGACGTTCGATCTGCGCGCGGGCGAGCAGGTCGCCGTCGTTGGGCCGAACGGCGCGGGCAAATCCACGCTGCTCAAGGCCGTGGCGGGCGTGCTCGCGCCGACCACTGGCGCGGTGACGGTCTACGGGCACGGGCCGGGCGGTCACATCTGCATCGCTTACGTGCCGCAGCGCAGCGTCGTGGATTGGCAGTTCCCGGTGACGGTGCGCGATGTGGTGCTTATGGGACGCATCGGGCAGTTGGGGCTATTCCGGCATCCCGGCAAGCGCGACCAGGCCCAGGTTCACGAGTGCCTGGAATTGGTGGGCATCGCCGACCTGGCGAACCGGCAGATCAACGAGCTTTCCGGCGGGCAGCAGCAGCGGATGTTCATCGCCCGCGCGCTGGCGCAGGAAGCTGAGCTGATGCTGATGGACGAGCCGCTCACCGGGCTGGATGTGCCGTCGCAGGAGGGCATCTTCCAGTTGCTCCGCGATCTCCGCGCGCGCGGCGTGACGATCATGCTCTCCACCCACGACCTGGATCAGGCGGTGCAGTACTTCGACCGGGTGATGCTGCTGAACCGGCGGCTGCTCGGCTTCGGCGAACCGGCGGACGTGTTCACGCCGGAGCGGTTGATGGCGGCGTATGGCGGGCATCTGCACCTGCTGCCGGTGAACGGCGGCCTGGTGGCGGTGGGCGATACGTGCTGCGGTGGAGATCATCGTCATGACTAACCCGCTCGACTGGTTGATTGCGCCGTTGCAGTACGCCTTTATGGTGCGCGGACTGCTGGCAGCAGTGATGGTGGGCGTCGTCTGCGCCGTCGTGGGGACTTACGTGGTGCTGCGCGGGATGGCGTTCTTCGGCGACGCGCTGGCGCACTCGATTCTGCCGGGCGTCGCGGTGGGCTACCTCGTCGGCGGGGGCGCGCGCGGGCCGCTGTTCTGGTGGGCGTTGGCGACGGCGGTGCTAGCCTCGCTCGGCATCGGCGCGATCAGCAAGCAGACGAAGGTGCGCGAGGATACCGCCACGGGTATTATCTTTGCCGGCGCATTTGCCCTGGGCATCGCGCTGATCTCGACGGCGCGCAGTTATACCGTGGATTTGACGCACTTTTTGTTCGGCGACGTGCTCGGCGTCTCGCCGGGCGACCTCACGTTGATCGCCGTTTTCGGCGGAGTGGTGCTGCTGACGGTGGCGGCGTTCTACAAGGAGTTCCTCGTGCTCTCATTCGATCCCGTCTTTGCGGCGACGCTGCGCTTGCCCGCGCGCTTCTTCGAGTCGCTGCTGCTGATCCTGATCGCCGTGACGATTGTGGTGTCGCTGCAAACGGTGGGCGTGGCGCTGATGGTCGCCATGCTCGTCACCCCGGCAGCGACGGCCTACCTGCTCACCAAGCGGATGCTGCCGATGATGGCGCTGGCGGCGGTTATCGCGGCGCTTTCTGGGGTGGTGGGGCTGTATCTCTCCTACTACATCGGCGTCGCTTCCGGCGCAGCGATCGTGCTGACCTGTACGGCGTGCTTCGGCGTGGTGTGGGCTGTGCAGACGGTACGGTAAAAGAATTAGACAGGATTCACAGGATTGACAGGATTTCTCTAAAATTATCCTGTAAATCCTGTAAATCCTGTCAAAAAACTCCTACCGCGCGCCGCAAGCCTGGAGGCACGCCTGCATGTGCCCCCGCGATTCGGCGGCAATGGTGATGCACTGTTCTAGAGTGTAGCCCTGCCCCTTCGTCCCGATGATCTCCAAATCCAGCGGCCCGGCATAGCCGTGTTCTTGCAGTACGCGGATGTAGCCGACGAGGTCGATGTCGCCACGCCCGTTGGCTTGATCGGCGGGCGATCCCGGCCCGTGCTGGCGGCCCTTGCAGTCGCGGATGTGGACGTGTTTCACACGGGAGATGACGGCGGCGATGGCCTCCACCGGATTCTCGCCCGCGCGGTAGATGTGCGAGGGGTCCATATCGATGCCGAATGCGGGCGACGTGATGGTCTGCATCGCGCGCAGCGTCGTCGGCGTGTTGTAAATGCTCGCACCGACGTGCGCCTTGACGCACAACGTCACGCCGTACTTTTCGGCCATGGCCGCCAGGTTGCCGAGCGAGTCGATGACCTGTGGCCACGCGGCCTCGTCCTTGCTCTTGCCGCCCGGCCCGCAGTTGACGATAGGGATGCCGATCTCCACCGCTGCCTGGAATGCCTGCTCCATAATCCCCGGGTCTTGCGAGGGCTGCTCCATAGCCAGCAACTCCAGCCCATACTCCTGCGCCAGCCGTTTGATTTCCGGCGCAATCGTCATCCACCGCTCGATGACCAGATGCTCGCTCATCCCGCCGATAGCCGAAAGCTCGATGCCGTCGTACCCGGCCATAGCCGTATACTTGAACGCCGTCTCCACATCGAACGCGCCGAATAATACCGAATTTGCGCCAAGTTTCATGATGTCTTCTCCTGTAGGTCTTGGGGTGGTAGACGGTAGACAGTAGACGGTAGACGGGGGGAGAGAAACCCTGTCTACTGTCTACCGACTACCGTCTACTTTAACGATTGATTCTGTCTGCAACGACGCTATCGCCGCGTGCAGCACTTTCTGCGCCGCGAGGCCGTCGGCGCCGGAGCCGTCGATGTGGTCGGGTGGGACGCCGGCGATCACTTCTTCCAGGAATTTGTGGATGCGGTTGCGGAAGGTGTCTTCGAAGTCGCGCATCCCGCCGAAGACGGGATTGGTGTAGACGCGTTTCTCGAAGTCGCCTGCTGGATAGAGTGTCGCCTCGCGCCACATGTCCTCGATGACGAAGCGGCCTTTCGTTCCGGCGACTTCGCAGCGTTCCATGGGATGCCCGCGTTCGATGTCGTAGGAGGCGGTCAGGCCGCCGACCGCGCCGTTTGTGAAGCGCACGCTGAAATGCGCCGTGGTGATGATGCTGCGTCCCGGCGCGGTCGTGCCAAAACACTGCACGGCCTCGATGTCGCCGCCGAAGTAGCGCATGATGTCCACCGAATGAGGATTGAGCGCCTTGATCATGTAGTAGGGCGAACTTTCAGCCGGGTTCTTGATCCACAGCGCCATGTTGACGAACAGCAGATGCCCGATGCGGCCTTCGTCCTGCCACTGCTTCGCCAGGTATGCGGCGGGCGTGAAGCGGTGGTTGAGGTTGATGGCGTAGCACACACCCTTCTCGCGCGCTTTGGCGACCATTTCCGCACCCTTTTCGATCTCGTTGCTGATGGGCTTCTCGCCAAGAACGTGGCAGCCCGCTTCGAGCGCCTGCATCGTGGGCAGGTAGTGGTCGCTCGAATACTCGTAGCCGCCTGTGGTGACGCTGCACAGGTCGGGCGCAAGGGCTGCCAGCATCGTTGGCGCGTCGTAGAACGCCGGCACGCCCAACCTGGCCGCCGCCGCGTCCGCCCGTTCCTTGATGATGTCGCACACGCCGACTAACTCGGCGAGCGGGTCTTCCTTGTAGATCGTAGCATGGCGATTGCCGATGGGTCCCATACCGATAACGCAGGCTCGTAACATAATTGGCTCCTTTGTAGATAGTCTAGTTGTCCTTAGTCCAGTAGTCTGAGCGGCAAGGCCGCCTCATTTTCCAAAATTGTCAGGATCTGTGCGGCTTGAACGGTGTTTATATTTTTGAATGGATGTTTCATCGCAGTGCCTTTAGCAATTCTGTTGCCAGGTCTTTCGCCCGTTCAAATGGATGAAAGATAGCGTCGTTTTCCACATCTCCCTGACCCGCGACGCCCAGGTAGGGAAAGGTATCCAGCAAAACCGGGCGCATTTTTAACACGGTGCAAAAATCGTGCAGGTATTCCAGGACTTGGTACGGATTGGCATACTCGGCGATGCCGATCAACCCGCACGGCTTGCCCTTGAGCGGTGACGGTACGGCGTTCTGCCCCTGGCTCTCGTGGAAGAAGAACAGCGAGACCAGCCGCTCAGCCCACGCCTGGAACTGAGCAGGCGGCGCGCGGAAGTACAGCGGCGCGCCAATGACCAACGCGTCGGCCTGGATCATCCGGTCGAGGATGGCGGTAGCGTCATCCGGTGTGGCGCATTGGTATGGATGCGTCGAGCAGTAAGACGAGCATATCACGCGGCATGGATGGATAGTTTGATCGACGATGTAGATGATGTCCGGTTCCAGCTCCGGCGCGAACGCCTGCATCTCGTGGATGACGCGCGTTACCAGTGTGTGCGTACTGCGATTTTTACGCATAGAGCCGATGATACCCAAGATGTGTATACTCATTCCAGTTCCCACACCCACGAAGGACAGAGCGATCGCAATTGGATTCCTAACTCTTCCGGCTGACGACGTTCATATTCCACAGCGCACCTGGACACCTTTGCGGCTTCCACAAGCCAAAACTGTTAAATGGCTGTTCCCGTGTGGGGATGTGGCCCAGCGGCGGAACGGAGATATTCAATACTTCGCGTACTGGCTGCATTGCATATCTGCCGGATCGTTTCCTACAGTATAGCATAACTTTCAGTGACGCGAATTCCGGAAACGTCGCCTATGTCCTCGGGGCCTCGGTCACGGTCAACAGCATTTGACAATCCCCTCTCAGCCGTTATAATAACTCCGCAATAAAATCCTAGCCGGCAGACGCCGGGAGCAAGAAGGGAGTGAGAAGCGTGACTTTTGTTTATGCGGATGACAATGAATCCTTCGATTCGTTGTTGCGTCGTTTCAAGAAGAAGGTGCAGGGCGATCGCATCCTTTCCGAGATTCGCAAGCGACGGTATTTCGAGCAGCCGAGCATCGTGCGCAAGCGCAAACGCGCGGCCAAACTGCGCAAGAGCCGCCGCACGTCGCTCAAAGACAATCGCAAGCAGTACTAAAAGCAGGTGAGCGATGAGCCTCAAGCAACAGCTTCAACACGATTTGCAGGACGCGATGCGCGCACGCGACGAGCAGCGCAAGCTGGCGTTGCGCATGGCGCTCACCGCCGTCCAGTTGGCCGAAGTCGAACAGCGCGCTGAACTGGACGATGCCGCCGTCGTTGAAGTGATCCGCAAAGAGGTTCGCCGGCGTGAAGACGCCCTGGAGATGGTGCGCCAATCCGGCCGCACCGACATGGTCGCGGACGATGAAGCGCAAGTTGCCATTCTCCGGTCTTATCTTCCCCAATCGCTGACTGTGGAAGAACTGACGCTCATCGCGCGGGAAGTGCTTGCCGAAGCGCAAGCCGCTTCTCCGGCAGATATGGGGAAAGTGATGAAATTGATCATGCCACGGGTTCAGGGAAAGGCCGATGGGCGCATGGTTAGCCAAGTTGTCCGTGATTTGCTTTCCGCCTGACCCCTGGCGTTTGAATGACATGCATCGAAGCAAGAGGGGCCCCGGCGCGGGGCTCCTCTTTGTGCTTTTATGTGACTTAACGGCGCTGTTATGAAAAGTACTCGCAAGGTCACACGCGGCTTCATCCTCCGCCAGGTTCTTTTCGGACTTGGGCTGACGTTGTTGACTGCCTTCATTCTGGTGTTTGCGTTTCCCGATGATTTCGACCTCGTGGCGGGCGACGTGGCCCCTCGGGATATCCGCTCGCCGATGGATTTTACCTATACCAGCAATATTCTTACCGAGCAGGCACAAGCAGATGCCGTGCGCCGGGTAGAACCGGTCTACACCGCCCTGGACTTCGACATCGCGCGCGAACAATATGACCGGGCGCGCCAGGTTTGGGCCTATCTTCGTGAACTGCGATCCGATCTTTACGCTTCCGAACCCCAAAGTTATGCCTGGACGTTGGCTGTGCCCGAATTGGCCGATTTGCCGTTGAGCACGGTGAACATCATCCTGAAGATGTCCGAAACGAGCTGGAATCGCGTCCAGATCGAATTTCTAGCCCTGCTGGATCAGGTGATGCGTCAACAGCGCATTCGTGAGGAGGACTTGACCGGTGTCCGGGCAGGCATCTCCGCGCGCGTGGCGTTGGATTTAGGACAGGACGAAGCGATTGTCGTGGCAGACTTGGTCAAGCGATTTCTGCGTCCCAATGTCTTTTACGATGAGGAGGCGACCGAAACCGCGCGCCACGATGCGCGGGACGATGTAGCGCCCATTACCCGCAAATTCCGCAGCGGCGAGGTCATCGTGCGTGAAGGTAACATCGTCTCTGAATTGAACGTGGAGGCGTTGGATGAATTGGGATTGGCAGCCCAGGAGTGGGACTGGTTCGACTTTGGCCTGGCATTCTTGCTCTCGAGTGTGGCGACGCTGACGCTGGGTCTGTATTTATGGCGATTTCAACCTGACGTTCTAGCCACGCCGCGCTTGGAGGTGCTGCTATTTGTGCTACTGGCCCTCTTTTTGCTCCTGGCGCGCGCCTTGACCGCTTCGGGTGAGCTGCTGCCCTATCTTTTCCCCGCTGCAGCGTTGGCGATGCTTTTGACAACCACGGTGGGATTGCCTTCGGCGGCAGGGGTGATGGTTTTCATAGGCGGCGTCTGTGGCTGGCTTGCCGGGCGCTCGCTTGGCTTCGCGCTCCTGGTGACGTTGAGTGGCATCGTGGGTGCATTGACGCTGCCGCGTTACGAACAGACGGGCACCATTTTCCGTGCCGGGCTGATCAGCGGGGTGGCCGGCGCATTGACGCTCTTCGCCTTTATGACCGACGATGTGCGCGCAGACCCGGTGCAGATGGCGCTCAAGGTGGGCGTCTGTCTGGTCGCCGGGTTGGTGTCGGGTGGTTTGACGGTCGGCGGCTTGTTCCTGCTCGCGCCGTTGTTCGATCTGACCACGACGTTCCGGCTGACCGAGTTGAGCCGTCCCAACCATCCCCTGCTGCAACGCCTGCTGCGTGAAGCCCCGGCAACCTTCAACCACGTGATGATGGTCACAAGCCTGGCCGAACAGGCCGCCGAACGCATCGGCGCAAACGCGTTATTGACGCGCGTGGGCGCTTATTACCACGACATCGGCAAGCTGGCGCGCCCGTATTTCTTTATCGAAAACCAGCAGGGATTGAGCAATCCGCACGACCGCCTCGATCCCTACACCAGCGTCGACGTGCTCAAGGGCCACATCCGCGACGGCCTCAAGTTGGCGCGCGAATACCGTCTACCGGAACGGATCGCGGCGTTCATCCCGGAGCATCACGGCACAACGCGGGCCAGCTACTTCTACCGCAAGGCGGTCGAGGCGGCTGGCGGCGAAGCCGACCTGGTGGACGAGTCGCAGTTTCGCTATCCCGGCCCGGCGCCGCGTAGCCGCGAAACCCTGTTGGTGATGCTGGCCGATGGCTCGGAGGCTGCCACCCGCGCCCGCCGGCCTTCCACGCCGGAGGAGCTGACGGCGGTGGTCGATTCGATTTTCGAGCAGCGCATTATGGATGGGCAGTTGGACAATTGCCCGATCACGATGCAGGAGCTTCATACCGTGAAAGCGACCTATATCGATTTGCTGCGCGGGGCGTTCCACCCGCGCGTCCAATATCCCGAACCCAAGGAGAGCAAGGATCGGAACCATGCAGAACGTAGCTAAACGTCATACTGTGGATATTCAAGTGGAGGAACACGTTGGGCCGGTGGATACGAAACCGTTGCGCGAGGCGGTGTTGGTGACCCTGGCGCAGCAAGGGGTGAGCGAAGCATGTGAGCTGGTCGTCGTCATCTCCGACGATGCCGCCCTGCGCGATTTAAACGCCCGTTTTCGCGGCATCGATGCGCCGACCGACGTCCTTTCGTTTGCCGACGACACGCGCGGGCCGTTTGTGGGGGGCGGCGGCAAATTCCCCCGTTATTTAGGCGACATTGTCATCTCCATCGACCGGGCGCGCGAACAGGCCGAGGCCGCCGGTGGAACGTTGGTACAAGAATTGCAGCTTCTCACGGTGCACGGCGTCTTGCACCTGCTGGGTCACGATCACGCCGAACCGGCGCAGAAGGCCGCGATGTGGGCGGCACAGACCGCCATCCTCACCGCGCTCGGCGCGAATATCGCGCTGCCCGAATGAGGTCTCATCGTCTATGAGTCCTCAGCGTAACGGCAACGTTTGGATTGGTTTCAAGCACGCCGGCGAAGGATTGTTCTACGCGATTCGCACGCAGCGTAATTTCCGCATTCATCTCGTGGTCACGGTAATGGTCGTGGCGCTGGGGGCTTGGCTGCGTTTGCCGGGCGTCTCGTGGGCGATTTTGGCGTCGATGATCGGCCTGGTGCTCGTCACCGAGATGATGAACACTGCCGCCGAAGCCCTGGTGGACCTCGCCAGTCCCGACTATCATCCGCTCGCCAAGCTGGTAAAGGACGTAGCCGCAGGCGCGGTGCTGGTGATCGCGCTGACCTCGGTGATCGTAGGCCTGATTATCCTCGGTCCGCCGCTGTGGGCGCGCCTGGGGCTATAGCATTTATTCCTGAAGTCCTAAAACTGCGCGTCGGCGGGCATCCCCGATTTGAGCGCGCCATCCGGATTGTCCAGCCGGATTTCGACGGCGTAGAAGGTGTTGAGGCGTTCTTCCGCCGTAGCGACGTTGCGTGGGGTGAACTCCGGTTTGTCGCCGATCCGGGCAACCTCACCATCGAAGACGCGCTCCGGATAGCTATCCACAGTCACTTTCACTGCCTGCCCCAGGTAGACGTGGCCGATCTGCCCTTCCGGCACGTAGACGTACAGCGTCACCGCGTTGAGGTCGGCCAGCGTGAGGATCGTCGCCGCGGGCGCGACCAGCTCGCCGATATTGGCGGCGCGCGCGACGACCACGCCATCGAGGGGGCTGGCGATCGTGCTGCGCTCGATCTTCTTCCGCAGGATGTTGGCCTCGGCCTCGGCCTGGCGGACGGTCGCCTTGGCGACGGCGAGTTCCTCGGGGGTGGGGCCGGCGAGCAGGTCAGCGAGTTTGGCTTGCGCCACGACAACGGCGGCTTCGGCGACGTTGTACTGACCTTCGGCGGCGTTCGCCTGGGCGATGTAACCGAGCGGGTTGTTGCGGATGCGCAGGAGTTGGTTGAGCAACGTCTGGGCGGTCTGCTCGTCGGCTTCGGCGCGGGCGAGCGCTTCGCGGGCGGCGACCAATTGGAGGTCTGCGACCTGCTTCTCTACGCCATCTTTGGGCGCGATGCCGTGCAGCATCTCCTGGTTGGCGAGCTGCGCTCTGGCGAGTTCCGCACCCTGAGCGGCCAATGCCACTTGCGTGCGCGCCTCGACGATTTGCGCGTTTAGCTCCTGGGGATTTTCCGCCACGGCGAGTGCGTTCTGCCATGCCCGGTACGCGCCGTCACGTTGCGCCTCGGCCAGGGCGACATTGGCGCGTGCCGCCGTGATCTCTGCGGGATGCGCGCCAGCTTCAAGCAGCGTCAGGTCGGCCTGGGCGGCGATCACGGCAGCCTCTGCCGGATTGAGTTGCAATAACCACGGTGTCGCGTCCAACGTCACGAGCACGTCGCCCGCGGTCACCTGCTGTCCCACCTGAACGGCAATGGATTCGATGCGCCCGCCGAACTCGCCGGCGATGCGAATTTCCTGAGCGCGAATCGTGCCGGAGGCAATCAGCGCTGCTCCCGTGCTGGCCTCCGTCGTCTGCAAACAGCCCGACAGCGGAACGACGAGAAAGAATAGTGTTAAGATCCAACCGTATTTTTTATGCATTGTAGTCTCCTTAAAGAATCATGAATCATGATTCATGATTCGTGATTCGAGCTATCTTCTAATCCCTGATTACCGGTTACTAATCCCCCAATCCCCCAAACACCACATCCGCCGGCATCCCCATTTTGAGCGCGCCATCCTCGTTGTGGACGGTGATCTCGACGGCGAAGACGAGGTTCACCCGTTCTTCCTGGGTGGCGACGTTGCGAGGCGTGAATTCGGCGCGGTCGGCAATGCGGCTGACGTGGCCTTCGAACACGCGGCCGGGAAAGCTGTTGACGGTGATCTGCACCGGTTGATCCAGGTAGACCTGGCCGAGTTGATTCTGCGGCACGTAGACGATCAGCGTCAGTTTGTTGAGATCGGCGAGGGTGAGCAGCGTCGCGCCGGCCGCGGCGACCTCGCCAGGGCGCATGATGACGTCCACCACGATACCGTTGATGGGGGCGGTCAGCGCGAACATCTCGCGTTGGCGGAGCAGCGAGGCCAACCCGCTGCGCGCCTGGTTGACGCGCGCTTCGATGGCGGCGATCTGCTCCGGGGTGGCCCCGGATTCCAGCGCCTCGACCTGCACTTGCGCCAGCGTCACCTGCGCTTCGACCATCGCCTGCCCGCTCAGGGCTTCGTCGGCGCGGGTCTGCATCGTCTGGGGATTGGCGCGCTGGCGGTAGAGGTCGGCGAGCTTGGCTTCCAGGCCATCTTTCTGCGCCCCGGCAGCGTTGACACCGACCCACGCTTGCCACCACAGATTGGGCAGTTGGTGCGCCCCCAGCGGGAAGCTGATGTCGACCCATTTGTAGAGGGTGTAGTTGCCGCCCCCGACCACCAATTCCCAGTCACCGAAGTTGTAGTCACCTTCGGGCATCTCAGGCGGGTCGATTGACGGTAAGTCCGGTAAAAGGTCCCGCAGGTCGCCGGCGATGTCGTCGATAGAGCCTTCTATAGCCGGAAAACGGTGTCGCCCGCCGCCGTCGAATTGTTGATAAGCCTGCTCGAACTGGTTTTTGCCAAGTTCGACGGCGTCTTTCAGGGCAATGGCCTGCGCGAGTTGGTGCTCGGCGGAGGTGAGTTGCGCGCGGGTGACGGCGATGAGCAGGTCGATATCTTGCGGGTTGGCGACCAGGACTTGCGTGTCGCTGACCGCCTGTTGGGCCAGGAGTTCGCCGGCCTGCGCCTGGGCAAGCTGCGCTTTAGCGGTCTCGATCTGGCCCGGACGCGCGCCGGCCTGCGCCTGCGCCAGTCCCGCTTCGGCCATGTCGACCATCGCCTGGGTGACCTCGATTTGCGCGTCCAGCATCGTGGTATCCAGTTGGACGACGATTTGCCCGGCGGTGACGCTCTCAGCCTCTACGACTGGAATCGCGGCGATCAACCCGCCGAACTCGCTGGCCAGGCTGACTTGCTCCGCCTGGATAACGCCGGAGGCGTTCAGGGTCGTTGTCGATGGCGTCGTCTGCTGATGGAAGAAGGTCAGCCACGATTCGGGGCTGGCTTGTGTCTGTTTCGACATCAGCACGACCAACCCCAGGGAGAAGAAGATCAACAGGACAATATGCAGTATCTTTTTCGACTTCGATTTCTTATGGTTCATTTTTATCACTCCTACTCTATTGTTGCTGTGGCCGGTCTCCTGACCGAGCCGCCGTCAGCTTTATGCTTCAAGGGGATCGCCAGATCCCCGCCGGTGTGCGGCCACGAGGATCTGCCGATCCTCTCCAAGCGACGTTATTTCACCGCCGAGATAAACACGTCCTCCAACGTCGGCGCGATCCACTCGATGCTGTGAACGTCGATGCCTTCGGCGTTGAGCAGCGTCCAGATCGGCGCTTTGAACGTCTCCGCATCGGGGACTACGGCGTGAATTTGCGCCCCGTACAGCGCGACTTCCTCGAAGGGCAACTGCCCCACATCCTGCGCGGCTTTGAGCACGCGCATCGCGCGGTCAGCGTCGGCGGTGTTGATTTCGAGGACGTGGCCGCGCATCTGGGTTTGCTTCAGTTGATCCGGCGTATCCAGCGCGATGAGCTTGCCCTGGCTGATAAAGCCGACGCGCTGGCACAGTTCCGCTTCGTCCATATAGTGCGTGGTGACGAGCACCGTCACGCCTTTCTTCGCCATGGCGTAGATGAGGCCCCAGAATTCGCGGCGGCTGATGGGATCGACGCCCGCGGTCGGTTCGTCGAGGAAGACGACCTGCGGCTCGTGGACGATGGCGCAGCCCAGGGCCAGGCGCTGCTTCCAGCCGCCGGACAGGTTAGAAGTGAGCGTGTGTTCGCGCCCGATCAGCCCGGCCATTTCCAGGATTTCGGCCTGGCGCTGGCGTAGTTGCTTGCGCGAGAGTCCGTAGGCCTGCCCATAGAAGCGGATGTTCTCGCGGGCGGTGAGGTCGTTGTAGAGCGTGAAGAGCTGCGACATGTAGCCGACGCGCGCCTGCATCGCTTTGGTCTGCGTGGCGGGATTGTAGCCGAGCACGCGCGCCTCGCCGGACGTCGGTGTGAGCAGGCCAAGCAACATGCGGATGGTCGTCGTCTTGCCCGCGCCGTTCGGTCCGAGCCAGCCGTACACTTCGCCCGCGCGGACATTGAAGCTCACGTTGTCCACGGCGGTAAAGCTGCCGAACTTCTTGCTGAGATTGTTGACTTCGATTGTGTATTCGTTCATAGTTTTTGGTTGAAGGTTACAGGTTGAAGGTTACAGGTTGAGAGTTCAAAATCGGAGACTATGAGCCGATTCCAACTTTCAACCTTCAACCTTCAACTTTCAACTTCCGACTGTCGTTTGATCAGTGAGATGAATGCCTCTTCCATCCGCGCCTCGATCTGGCGCATACCGGTGCAGGTGATGCCTTGGGCGGCGAGCGCGGTTTCGATGACGGTTTGCCGCCGGGCGATGTCGTCCACGAAGACGTGGAGCATCAATCCGTAAGTCTGGACTTCCAGGATGCCTTCCAGGTCTGTGACCAGCTTTTGCGCCGGGACGAAGTGCGAAGGCGTGAATTCCAGCAGGTCGCCTGGCACCATTTGCTTGATCTTGTGTGGCGCGTCGTGCGCGACGAGGCGGCCCCGGTAGAGCAAGCCTACCCAGTTACAACGTTCGGCTTCGTCCATGTAGGGCGTGCAGACGAAGATGGTCAGCCCCTTTTCGGCGCGCAGGTTGCCCAGCAGGTTCCAGAATTCGCGGCGGCTGACGGGGTCCACGCCGAGCGTCGGTTCGTCGAGCATGACGACGCGCGGTTCGTGGACGAGGCTACACGCCAACGCGAGCTTCTTCTTCATCCCGCCGGAAAGCCGTCCCGCCAGGCGTTTGGTGAACTTCGTCAATCCGGCGAATTCCAACAGCTCCGGGATGCGGCGTTTCTGGTCTTGCGGGCTGACGCCTTGCACTTGCGCGAAGAACTGCATGTTCTCGATGACGGTCATATCGGGCGGCAGCGAGAACTGCTGTGCGATGTAGCCGACGCGCTCGCGGATGGCGTAGGTGTCGCGCATCGAGTCGAAGCCCATGATGCGGCTCTCGCCGGACGTGCGACGCAGCAGACCCAGGATCACGCGCGTCGTCGTCGTCTTGCCCGCGCCGTCCGGCCCGATGAGGCCGTAGGTCTCGCCCTGCCGCACTTGCAGCGTGACGCCATCCACCGCAGTCACGTCGCCCTGCCGCGTCTTGAATCGCTTGACCAAATCTTTTGTCTGTATCGTTACTAATGCTTCCATAAGTCTCTAGTCGTATAGTCGTGTAGTCGAGTAGTCATTCGTCTTTCGCAACTCTTAACTCGCAACTCGCTTTAATCCAACCGTCGTTTGAAGGTGATGGCTGCCAGTGCCATGGCGATGACGACGTAAAGCGATAGCGCCAGGACGTCGTCCCATAAAAATGTGATGCCGACGCCTTTGGTGATGATGCCGCGCGCGATGCGGATGAAGTAGGTGAGCGGGATGAGGTTGCCGATGGCGCGCACGACGGGCGGCATCGGGTTGCGCGGGTAGATGTAGCCGGTGAGCAGCAAGGTCAACATCATCAGCAAAGCGGTGAGTTGTTCGGCTTCCTTCTGCGTCCGCGCGACAGTGGAGACCAGCAACCCCAGTCCCAGCCCGGCGCAGATAAAGAGTAGCGAAAGCGCGGCCAGCAGCCACGGATCGCCGCGAAAGGGCACGCCGAACCAGTAGACGCCGAGCAGGGTGATCATCACCTGATCGAAGACGACGAACAACACGTTGGGCGTCAGCTTGCCGATGATGAGTTCCAATGGACGTATGGGCGTCACCATAAGTTGTTCCGCCGTCCCCAGCTCGTATTCGCGCACGACGGACTGCGCCGTCATATTGACCGCCAGCACTTGCAGCAACATCGCAATCAGCCCCGGCATGACGAAGACGAGGTCGGCCCGGTTGGGGTTGTAGAGCACGCGCGTCGAGGCGGTGATCGGTTGCGTTTGCATGTGCCCGCCCATACGGTTGATTTTCTGCGCGACCAATTCCAGCGAGAACGCCTGCGCGATAGCCACGGCTCCGCTGTAGCCCGATTGGACGGAGAACGAGTCGGAGCCGTCGAGGATGACCAATGCCTGCGCTTCGCCCCGCTCGATCGCCGCGGCGAAGTTCGGCGGGATCACCACGCCGGCCCGCGCTGCGCCACTGTCGAGGGCGCTCAGCACGTCGCGTTCTGTGGCGACGTAGGCTTGCACGTCGAAGTAACCGGACGTGCGCAGCGCATCCACGAAGTCGCGGCTCTGGCGATCCAGGCTCATATCGGCCACAACCGTCGGCAGGTTGTACGCGGTCAGATGGACGGCGTAGCCGAAGAGCATCAATTGGAGCAGCGGGATGCCGAGAATCAACGCCAGCGTGCGCCGGTCCCGCAACCGCTGGATCATCTCCCTCCGCATTACGGCAGTAATGCGCCGCATAACGGTGGTGATGCGCCGCAACCCATTTGCTCGATGTGTCCGCTTCATATTTTAGAATGACCTGTGTTTTTGTGGCACACTTTTGGTACACGGATGAACACGGAAAATCCGGATTGTTTCTAAAAAATCCATAGAATCCGTCGAATCCGTGTACGCAAATCAGTCCAAATTTGCTCTGAACGACCGCGTCGCCAGGGCCATGATCCCGCCGACGTAGAGCGCCAGCACGAGCACCTGTTCCCACAAATACGTCACGCCGATGCCTTTGGTGATAATCCCCCGCGCAATCGGGACGAAGTAGGTGAGCGGGAAGAGATTGCCCACCGCGCGCACCACGGGCGGCATCAGGTAGCGCGGGAACATGAAACCGCCCAACACCAGCCCGACGAGCATCAGCATCATCGCCGTTTGTTGCGATTGCTTTTGGTTGTGTGAAATGGCCGAGACCAGCAAGCCCATACCCAATCCCGAAAGGACGTACAGCCCCGCCAGCGCGCTGAAGAGCCAGAAATTGCCCTGGAACGGCACCTCGAACCAGAACACGCCGAGGCCCAGAATGGTGAGCATGTTGATCATGGCGATGACGACGTTGGGCGCAATCTTGCCGATCAGCAGCTCGAAGGGGCGAATGGGCGACACCAAAACCTGTTCGATGGTGCCGGTCTCGCGCTCGCGCACCACGGCGGCGGCGGTGAGCGTGATCGTCTGCGTTTGCAGGATGACCGCCACGATCCCCGGAATCAGAAACCACAGGTCGGCCAGATTGGGATTGTAGAGGATGCGCACCCGCGTGTCCAACGGCAATAGGTGCTCCACGCTGCGCAGATAGCCGCTCCGCAATAGTTTGGAGACCAACACGTCTGTCGAGTGGGTCTGGGCGATGGCGGTGATGGCGTTGTACGCCGTCTGCGACGTGAACACGTCCGAGCCGTCCACCAGCAGCAGAACCTGGGCCGCGCCGCGTTCCACATTCGCCGCAAAGCCGGGTTGGATGATGACGCCCGCCTGCGCCCGCCCCGCATCGATGGCCTGGATGGCCTGTGCTTCGTCCGCGACGTAATCGACCGCCTCGAAATAGCCCGACACGGTCAACGCCTCGACGAACGCGCGGCTGGCGCGATCCAGGCTTTGATCGGCCACCACCAGCGGGATGTGGCGCACATCGGTGCGGATGGCGTAGCCGAAGATCAGCAGTTGAGCCACCGGCAGGCCCAGTTGGATGATGAGCGTTCGCCGGTCCCGCAGCGTCTGGATGAACTCCTTTTGGATGACGGCCCATATCCGTTGTAGCATGTGCGTCTCTCAATCCAACCTCGTCTTGAACGTCGCCGCCGAAACGATGACGATGATCACCCCGTAGACGACCAGCGCGAGGACGTCTTCCCACATAAACGCCAGCCCTACACCTTTGGTGATGACGCCGCGCGCGATGCGGATGAAGTAGGTCGCCGGGATCAGGTTACCGACGGCGCGCACGACCGGCGGCATCGTCGAGCGTGGGTAGATCAGGCCGGTCAACAGCATCGTGACCATCATGATCATCGCCGAGATTTGCTGCGCCTGCTTCTGGTTTTTTGACACCGTCGAAAGCGCCAGCCCCATCCCCAGGCCGGAGACGATGAATAGCAGCGAGAGCCAGCCAAACAGCCAGATCGATCCCTGGAACGGCACCTTGAACCAATAAACGCCGAGCAAAATGATGATGATGAGATCGACGGCGATCAGGCCGATGGGCGGCACGATCTTGCCGAGGATCAATTCCACAGGCCGCGCCGGCGTGACCAGCATTTGCTCCATCGTGCCCAGCTCGCGCTCGCGGACGACGGCCATCACCGTCGCATTGACGCCGATGAGTTGCAACAACATCGCCGCCAGGCCGGGGATGAGGAAGACGATCTCATCGATGTTGGGGTTGTAGAGGATGCGTGTGCTGGTATCGACAGGTAACTGGCCCATGCCGGCCATGCCCATACGCTGCGCGGTCTGCAACATCAACTGCATCCCGTGCACCTGGGCAATCGCCGTCGCCGCGCTATACCCCGATTGCACCACGAACGAGTCGGAGCCATCGATGATGACGAGCGCCTGCGCCGTACCGCGCTCGACCTGCCCGGCGAAATCCGGCGGAATCACCACCCCCACGCTCACCTGATTTTCATCGATGGTGCGGATGACGTCGTTTTCGCTGCCCACGTACTGCACCACGTCGAAGAAGCCGGAAACTTCGAGCGCGTTGACGAAAGCGCGGCTGCCGGAGTCGCGGCTCATATCGGCGACCGCAGTGGGCAGGTGATCGAGCGTCATATCGCCGACGTAGGCGAACAGGAACAGCTCGAGAACGGGCATGAGCAGGATCATCAACAACGTCGGCCAATCCCGGATCATCTGGATGGTCTCTTTTTTGATGATGGCGAACAAGCGCTGCACGTTCAAGGACATCCCTTGTTCACTCCAATCCCTGGCGGAAGGCCTTGGTCGCGATGGCCATGACGACCACGGCGTAAATGGTCAGGCTGATGATTGGACTCCACAGCGCGTCCACGCCGACGCCCTTGCTGATGATCCCGCGCGAAATGGGGATGAAAAACGTCATCGGAAATAGCGCCCCCAGGACTTGCATCGCGGGCGCCATTGCGTTGCGGGGGAAGATGTAGCCGCCCAGGACGACGCCCAACAGCATAATCATCATCACCAACTGCTGCGCCTGCTTTTGATTTGTGGCGATGGTCGAAATGAGCAGGCCAAGCCCCAACCCGGAGAAAACGTAGATCATCGAGAGGCCCATGAAAATCCAGAAACTGCCCCGGAACGGCACGTGGAAGAGCAACACCCCCGCAGCGACCGCCGTGAGCACGTTGAGAATGGCGATGACGACGTTGGGCACAATCTTGCCGAGCAGCAGTTCCAGCGGGCGAATGGGCGTGACGAGTAACTGCTCGATCGTGCCGGCCTCGCGCTCGCGCACGACGGCGGCGGCGGTCATGGCAATGCTGGACGTCTGGATGAGCAAGGCGATCATATTGGGGATGGTGAACCAGAGCTGCTGCATGTCAGGGTTGTACAGGATGCGCACCCGCGTATCCAGCGGCAGGGCGGCGCTTATGGGCAGGCCGGAACGTTCGATTTTTTTAAGCAGCACATCGGCGGCATAGGACTGCGCGATGGCGGCGGCCCGCGTGTAGCCCGATTGGACGGTGAACAAATCCGAGCCATCGATCAAGAAGAGCACCTGCGCCTCCCCGCGATCCACGCGGGCGGCGAAACCCGGCGGAATGACGATGCCGGCCTGCGCGCGCCCGCTGTCGATGGCCTGGATCACGGCAGCTTCGCTGCTCACGTAATCGATCACGTCGAAGTAGCGCGTGTTGACCATTGCTGCCACGTAGGCGCGGCTGTGGACATCCAAACTTTGGTCGGCGACCATGGTGGGGATGTGTTCCACGTTCATATCCACCGCGTAACCGAGCATGAACAATTGCAACAGCGGCATGCTCAGCATCAGGATCAACGTGCCCCGGTCGCGCAGCGTTTGGATGAACTCCTTTTGCAAGACGGCCCAAATACGTTGTAACATTGTTCTCCGTGTGTTAACTTTCGCGCACGCGCAGCCCATCGAACAGCAGATCGACGGCGGTCTGCGCCAGTTGGCGGCGCTCTTCTGGGGTGGGGATGGGCTGCTTGCCGCGCAGCACGGGCATAATCAGGGCGACAAAGCCGCCCAAAATCATCGACGTTGCGGCTTCGGGATCAATGGGGCGGAATCTCCCCGTCTCGATCCTTCTGGTGATGAATCCCTTGATGCCTTGCCCGATGTACTGCAAACGGCCAATCACCAGGTCATCCAAAATCACATCATCTACCCAAATCTCGGTCAGTAGCGCGCGGGTGAAATCGATCTGCGATACGAAAATATCGAGGCCGTTCTCGACGACACTCACGAAATCATCACGCGTGGTAAGCGTCCGGGCGTTTTGCAGCAGGGCGTCGATAGGGACACACATCTCGTTGAGAATCGCCAGCAGAATCTCGCGCTTGCTCTCGAAGTAGTTGTAGAGCGTGCCCTCGGCCATGTCCGCGGCTTCCGCCAGGTCCTTTGTGGTGGTGTGTGCGTAACCCTTCTCTGCGAAAACCTGCGCGGCGGCGGTCACGATTTCACGCCGTCGTCGTTCGATGCGCCGCTCGCGGCGCGACTGCCAGGGATGGTCTCCTTTCTTGCCGTCCATTGCTCTCCTTATCGATTCACTTGTTGTGGCAGAGACCCTCGTGAAGCTTTGCACCCAACGCGATGAAAATGATTGCTAATGGTAAGAAAATAGTATGATATAGACTCTGGGTGAATTTACTGCCAGACTCTTTGGGCTTTCTGCGTTCTTCACAAAGGCAAAATGAGCAAACACTCATTTTATGAGCAATTATACATCAGATGAGTGGATTGTCAAGTTTAATTTTGGTTAGTGGATGTTGTGAAGCCAGCCAATTTCTCTATATTGAAAAACCGGCTACAATAGAGCCATGCTCTTATTCTGGAGGTGAGCTATGACGTTAATGTCCCCAAATGATATACCCATCACCGTCCGGCCCATCCAACTCGACGAACTGGACCGCATTCCATTGCGCTGCTGGCCGGCGGATCGCGATATTCTGCTGCGCCTGTTCGAGCGCCAGGGCACGATCGGTATGGCGGCGTGGGAGGGCGAGTGTTGCGTTGGGCAATTGCACTGCTACCGCATCGTTTTGCCGAATCAGGACAATCCCGATTGGCCGCCGTGGAATCACTGGTGGCGACCGGAATGGTGGTTACAGATGACCGGCTCGGTGAACCTGAATCTTTCTGGCCCGGCGTGGTGTCACGCTTGCTGTCACGTTGGACGCACGCTAGAGAGTTTTCGTGAGGAGACAGAGGTAATATCAGATGCCCAGACCATCCTCAAGGGCACCGACCCGCGCTACTTTGGGCGAGGGATCGGCACGGCGCTAGTGCGCGCATCTATGCGTTGGGCGTGGGATCACGATTACACGACGATCATGGCGTTGGGCGCGCCGCAGGGCATCTTCGAATACGCCGTCGCCGCGGGGCATTTGCCCTGGACAACTTACGCGAAGTTGGGCTTTGACTTCTTCGGGCTGGTGAGCGATTCAGCGCAATCGCCACAGTGGGCGCGTGGGCACGGACCGGCAGAGGTTGAAGAGGCCATCCACGCTGCCGTTGCCGCCGGCCGTCCGATGCAGGATACCTTCGAGCGGCTGATGATTATGAATCTCACGGGGTCGTAAGAAAATGGACGGCGCTAATACTCCAACGTTGTTGTCATCTCGTACTTGCAGCCGGTCTCAGACGAAATGTGCGCCCCGGCCATCATCTCGGTGATGTGCAGACCCCAGTCCACGTTCACGATAGGGTCGCGGTCTTCCAAGATGCAGTCGACCAAGTGTTGCGTGGAGGCGTGGTAATAGTTGAACGCGCCCGGCGTGGGCTGCGGCCACTTGGCTTTACTGCCATCGCCCCGCGCAGGGATGTGATACCAGCCGTCGGTGTCTACGTGCGGCAGCAAATCCTTGCGCTTGGAAATAATCGATGCATTGTAGCCCGCGCCAAACATCAGATTGCCCTCCGTGCCGAAGATGTGCAACGCGCCGCCGCCCGTGTTGGGCAAGACCGGGTGGAAGATACGTCCCACGTGACACATCCCAACGCCGCCATCCACCATTTCGTAGAGCGAGTAGGCATTGTCCACGGCCTCCATCTTCACGTGTTGCGTGCGCGGCAAATCTAATACCACATCCCAGTAGTTGGCCTTGTCGGGGTCGGTAACGTTGGCGAGAAAGTCGTCGTAGCACTGCTCCGGGACGATGAGGTGATCGCTGACCGCCAGTTGTGTGTGCGCCATTACGCTTTTACACGGGCCGAGCACACCCACAATCTGCAAGGGCGCGTAGGGTAAGTCGAACAAAAAGCCGCCGCTGTCTTTGGTGTAGAAAGCGTCTTGCCCGTAGGGATTGCTGCCAAGCGCCGGCCCGTAGGTCGTCGGGCCGGTCCAGCCTAGTGAAAACCACAGGATGTCGCCCAAGACGCCCTGGCGGACGAGATCGCGCAGGTGGGTGATGTCGGGATCAAGCGGGGAGTTGGAACTCGGCTCGATCAACACCTTGACGCCGGCCTGCCGGACGGCCTTGGTGATCGTGCGCGCATCCTCCATGTCGGTCGCCATTGGTTTTTGCAGCAGCACGTGTTTCCCCGCCGCGACGGCAGCGAGCGTGAACGAGACATGCGTGCCGGGCGCGGTGAGAATGAAGACCGCGTCGATTTCGGCCTGCGCCAGCATCTCGTGGTAGTCGCGATATTGCTCTTTTGCACCAAACAGCCGCGCGCTGGCCTGCGTGCGCGTCTCGAACCGGTCACAGACGGCTACCAGCTCCACCGTCTCCATCCGCATCAGATAGGGTAGATAGTAGGCCGTCGCCACCACACCGCAGCCAACTACGCCGACTTTTACCTTCCTGTTCGTATTACCCGTCATTTTGCACTTCCCATATACATTTCGAGTAACTCACCTCTGCACCCTGTATCTTGCATCCTGCATCCTTTTCACCTTTTCCGCTCTTCCAGTTCTTCCACCGTGCGCGGCCAATCATCCTTGAGTAACCGCGAAAGCGCGCGGTCCGCCAGTAGCCGGTCTTCTGTCTGGCAGCGTGGACAATAATTCGTCTCATTTTCCGCGTAACGGATGCGCTGCACTTTGACGCCACAGACCGGGCACGGTTGCCCGTACCGTCCATGCACGGCCATTGCCTTGTGGAACGCCGTCACTTTGGTTGGAAAACCTTCCCCGGCTTCTGCCCGCAGGCGTTCGACCCATTCCGTGAGGACGGCTGTAGTCGCCTCGGCCAGTTGCCCGATCTGTTCATCTGTCAGTTTTGTGCTCAGCAGAAAGGGTGACAAGCGCGCACGGTGCAGGATTTCATCCGAATAGGCGTTTCCAATCCCGCTGAAGAGGCGCTGGTCGGTGAGGGCGCGCTTGAGCGTGTGATTTTCGGATTGGAGCACAGCGCGGAATTCTTCCGTCGTGGCCTCCATTACCTCCAATCCGCCGCGCGCAAAAGCCTGGAGCGCCTCCCGCCCACGCACCAGGTGCAGGCTTGCGCGCTTTTGGGTGGAGGCCTCGGTGAGGAGCAGCGTCCCATTGGCAAAATCCAGCGCCGCCAGCCATCCTTTCGCCGGGACTTTGCGACTGGGTGGATACCATTGCAGCCGCCCGCTGATCATCAAGTGCAGCACAAGAAAGTGTTCCTCGTCGAAGGCGAAGACGATACGCTTGCCTATGCGTTCCAGATCGTGCAAAACCTGGCCGTGCAGTGCCGTTATAGGCGGATCCACCGTACGCAGCACAAACGGGTGCACGATCCGGACTCGCTCCAACGTCTGCCCCTGGACACAACGGTGCAGCGCCTCGATGTAGACCATAATATCTGGATACTCTGGCATGGCTTTTCGTCTTCAGTCGGATAGTCAGAGTATAATGCGCCAAAGCGAATTGACAAATGTTGGTTGTTAGCTTGTATTTCGGCCGCCATGATATAGACTATCAGACTAACGACTATCAGACTAACGACTATAAGACTATTGAAGGAGTGCATCATGACACAGCAAGACGTGAATGAAAGATGGGTTTACGTGGGCACGTACACACACAAAGGGACGAGTGAAGGTATTTACATTTACCGGCTGGATATGACGAGCGGCGTATTGACGCCCGCGGGCGTCGCCGGTGGTGTGCAGAACCCCTCTTTTCTGGCGCTCGATCCGCACTGCCGCTATTTGTATGCCGTCAATGAGACGATGGAATTCGATGGACAGCCGGGCGGCGGCATCAGCGCCTTCGCCTTGGATCCGCAAACCGGGGCGCTGACCTTCATCAATAGCCAGCGCACGCACGGGGGCGCGCCGTGCCACGTGAGCGTCGATCAGACCGGGCGCTTCGTCTACGTGGCGAACTACATGGGCGGCAACGCTGCCACTTTCCCGGTGCGCGCGGGTGGGGGGCTGGATCCGGCTTCTGCCGTGGTGCAGCACAGCGGTTCCGGCATGAATCCGCACCGGCAGGAAGGCCCGCACGCCCATTCGATCACTCTGGACCCTACGAACCGGTTCGCGTTCGTGGCGGATTTGGGCATTGATAAGGTGATGGCCTACCGGCTCGATCTGGAACGCGGGACATTGCCGCCGCACACTCCGCCGTCTGTCGCGGTAGAGGCCGGGGCCGGGCCGCGTCACCTGGCGTTTCATCCCAACGGACGCTATACCTATCTTATCACCGAAATGGGCAACACGATTGTCGCCTTCGCCTATGACGCGGCGCAAGGGACGCTTGACGCGCTACAGACCGTCCCGGCGCTGCCGGAAGATTTCGCCGGGCGCAGCCATTGCGCGGATATTCACGTCGCGCCGTCGGGCAGGTTCCTCTACGGGTCGAATCGCGGCCATGATAGCATCGTCATCTACGCTATCGACGCGGAGACCGGACTCCTCACTTACGCCGGCCACGCGCCAACACTGGGCCAGACGCCGCGTAACTTCGCCATCGATCCTACGGGGACGTATCTCTTCGCCGCGCATCAGGACAGCGATAGCATTGTCACCTTCCGCATCGACCCGGAAACCGGGCAAATTACACCGACCGGACAGATGACGGAGGTTCCTATGCCGGTGTGTGTGAGGATACTATGAAAATACTTGTCACCGGTGGCATCGGCCACATAGGGCGCGCGACGGTCGCGCATTTGGTGGCGCGCGGGCATGACGTGCGTATGCTGGACCGCATCCCGGCTGCTGAGATTGCGGCGGAGGCTGCGGAAGAGGTGCGCGGCGCGGACTATTGCCAGGTGGACATCACAGATTACGCGGCGCTGCGCCCGCTCTTTGAAGGTATGGAGGCGGTGGTACACCTGGCCGCCATTCCCGATCCGATTCCGGGCAAGGACGCCGAGATTTTCCACATCAACTGTGGCGGATCGTTCAACGTTTATCAGGCTGCCGCGGAGAACGGCATTCAGCGCGTGGTCAGCGCCAGCTCGATCAACGCGCTCGGCAACGGCTACGGTATCCGCGAGATTCCTATCCATTACTTTCCATTGGACGAGGCGCATCCCGGTTCCACGTCGGATGTGTACTCGTTCTCCAAGCAAATTCTGGAGGAGATCGCAGCCTATTTCTGGCGGCGCAAGGGCATTTCCGGTGCGTGTCTGCGCTTCCCCTGGGTGTATTCGCACACCTGGTTCGAGCCGGAGCGCGCCGCCGAGTTTCGCGGCTATTTCCAAGCCGCCTACGATGGCCTGATGGCTTTGCCCGAAACCGAACGCCAGGCGCAGGCGCAGCAGATTCTTGCCAAGCTCCGCGAAATGCGCGCACGGCATGATAGTGTAGATTTTGAAGACGAGGCGCTGAACGCGATGCGCGACATGCCCGGCGCGATCCTGACCTTCGGGCGTAACGACTTCTGGACGATGCTCGACGTGCGGGATGCCGCGCAGGCGATTGAGAAGGCCGTGCTGGTGGAGTACACCGGCAGCCATCCGCTGTGGATTGTGGGCAAACACAACTCCACCGGCTTACCCACGCAAGGGCTGGCCGCGCTGATGTACCCCGACGTGCAAACCTGGAAGCGGCCTGTCGAAGGCAGCGAATCGCTGGTCAGCATCGACAAAGCCCGTACCCTCATCGGCTTCGAGCCGGAATATTCGCTCTCAACGGATTGAACGGATTAAACGGAAAAATATCCGTTGAACTCCGTTTAATCCGTTGAGATGTTCGAGAAGGAGGTCTGAAATGACGCGACGATTTAGACAACATGATGTGCGTACAGTGACGCCCCTCGATGGGGTGTGGGATTTTGTCTTTTTGGGCGACGTTGACCCGGATGTGGTGGATGTAACGGCGCTCGTCTTCGATGACCGGATGGCCGTTCCCGGTTGTTTCGATGCGACGCCGGCCTATGCGGGAAAGCGAGGTTTGACGGCCTACCGCACGATGCTGCCGCTGCGCGATGCGGGCCGGTATCGCCTCGTCTTCGACGGCGTGCATCACTGGTGCCGCGTGTTTGTGAACGGCGAACCGTTGGCCGACCACGTGGGCGGGTTCACACAGTTTGCCGTCGATGTGGTTCGCCATGCCGTTGGCGATGTGCCGCTTGTCGTGTTGGTGGATAACCGCTTCGACTACGCCCGCTGCCCGCTGCACCTGGACTATTTTGACTGGTATCACTACGGCGGCATCAGCCGCCCGGTAGCACTCCACCGGCTCGGCGACCTGTGGATTGATGGTGTGCGCATCGTCACCGAGGATTTCGCAACCCGCGCGCTGGCTGTGACGGTGACGTATGGCGCGGACGTGTCACGGGGCGGGGTTCCCTTGACCCTGACGGTTGGCGGCGAACGGGTGTTCGCGCAGGCAATTGACGTCCTCACCGAATGCGGGCAAGTGCAGGCTCGCTTTCACCTGCCTGACGCGCCGCTCTGGTCGCCGGATGCGCCGCATCTGCACACGCTACACGTGCGGTTAGGCGATGATGATACGTCGGCAGACGACGTGTATGAGCGGTTCGGCATCCGGCAAGTCAGCGCGGAAGGGCAGGCGATCTTCATCAACGGCGAGCCGGTGCGCCTGCTGGGCGTCAATCGCCACGAGGCGCACCCGCAGTTCGGCAGCGCCCTGCCCGATGGCCTGCTGGTTTCCGACGTGCAACAGTTGCACGATCTGGGCTGCAACTTCGTGCGCGGCAGCCACTACCCGCAGGACGCGCGCTTCCTCGACCTGTGCGACGAGGCCGGTATCCTCGTGTGGAACGAGGCCATCGGCTGGCAGCACACGGCAGAGCACCTCACCGATCCGCACTTCCTTGCGGCGCAGGAGACGAACGTGCGCGAGATGGTCGCTGTGGGCGTCAACCACCCATCGGTGATCCTGTGGGGTATCCAGAATGAGAGCCACAGCAACGATCCGGCGTGCCGTCCGGCCTACGAGCGCCTGCTCGGCCTGCTGCGCGAACTCGATCCCACGCGCCTGCTCACCTTCGCCAGCAACCACCCCTACGACGATGTGTGCCTGGATTTGGCGGACGTGGTTTCCATCAACTGCTATCCCGGCTGGTACATCGGCGAGATCGAGGACATCCCGGTGCAACTGGACAACATCATTGCGCGGTTGGCGGAGAAAGGGCAGGATGACAAACCGCTCATCATCTCCGAGATCGGCGCGGGCGCGATCTACGGCTGGCGCGACTGGAACGAGACCCGCTGGAGCGAACAGTATCAGGCGCGGTTACTCGACGTGGTCATCCGTCACCTCTTTGTGGACGGCGACCGGACGTGCGGCCTGGCGATCTGGCAATACTGCGACTTGCGCGCCTCGGAGGAAGCGCGGCGCGCGCTCTTCCGCCCGCGTGCGTTCAACAACAAGGGGCTGGTGGATGAATACCGCCGTCCCAAGCAGGCGTATGAGACGGTGAAGCAGTGGTATCACAAACTGGCGGAGCGCCGATAGCGTATGAGGCTTGTTGCATGACAGGATTACCACTTTTCTCGTACATCCTAGACGAAAACGTCCAAGAAACGGCGGCGTCTTATCGTGACCGGTTGCTTAACCTGCTGTCGGGCGATCTGGACTTTCACGATAAGGACAGCTGCTATGGTTCCCATAACTTCCACGCTTTTCCGGCAAAGTTCCCGCCGCAGTTGCCCCGCGCGTTCATTAACGCGCTTACCAAACCTGGCGATCTTGTTCTTGACCCGATGATGGGGTCGGGCACAACGATAGTCGAAGCTCTTCTGGCGGGAAGGCGGGGCCTGGGATGTGACATTGATCCATTGGCCTTGAGAATTTCAGGCTCAAAAACTGCGCCGCTACATGTCGAGGAACTGGCGCGAATCGGCGCAGGTGTGATTGAGCGCGCGCGCACATCAATCAAAGAGAGAAATGACTATCTGCGTCAAAGTCTGTCGCATCTGTGGGATAAGAAAACATGCGAGTTTGTGGATTATTGGTTTGCGCTAGAAACGCAGGTTGAATTGCTAGCGCTCATCACTGAGATTCAGAAAATCGCAGACCCACAGTATCGCGCTTTTTTCGAGTTGGCGTTCTCGGCGATTATCATCACGAAGTCGGGCGGCGTGTCACTGGCTTTCGATTTGGCGCACACGCGCCCACACCGGGCTAAGGCGCTGGTAAATCAGGCCGGTGAAGTGGTGTGGGGCGAGAAACCGCCCGAAGGTTCGTCGAAGCGCGCGCGTTTCCAGATCAAAGTGCAGCGTTCGGCATTGGAGGAGTTCGAGAAGCGCCTAAAAAGCAATGTAAAGGATGCTTTTGCTTATACTTTGTCGGGAACGTTAGCCGGCATCGTGTTAGGCAATGCGCAATATATGCCGTTGCGGGAGGCGAGTGTTGATTTGATTGTCACGTCGCCGCCTTATGCCTCGAATGCCATTGATTACATGCGCGCGCACAAGTTTTCTCTGGTGTGGATGAATTATTCCATTCAGCAGCTCAGTCAGATGCGCACGGAGTACATCGGAGGCGAAACCGTCAGTGGGTTTGCATTTGAATCTATGCCGCCAGCTGTTAAGCAGGTTATCGTTGATCTGGGTAAATTGGACGAAAAGAAAGCCCAAGTGTTGTTGCGTTACTACTCGGAGATGACGCGCGTTTTGCAGCAAATGTACCGCATCCTCAAGCCTGGTAGAGCAGCTATCGTCGTCGTCGGCAGCTCTATTCTGCGTGGACGCGACACCAAAACGCACGAATGTCTCGCTGAAATCGGACGCGCACTTGGTTTCGACGTACCCAAGATTGGCGTGCGCCAACTCGACCGGAATCGGCGTATGATGCCGGCCGGCAATCATGTTGATTTGGAATCGCAAATTCAACAACGGATGCATGAAGAATATGTGATTGGTTTCTATAAACCCCCATACTTAACCGATGAAACTGGAGGTTCTCTATGAGCGTTGTGGCGTTACGACAGGCATATCATCAACATATCTGCCAAGAGATTATCAGAATCAGCAAGCGTGGTGACATAGAGTATCCCAATTTTGCCGATGTTGGCAATCGCGCCAGTATCAATATCGCTTGGGGAATTGTGAGAAGAATCGGATGTTTACAAAATCGAGAGTTGTTGCAAGGGCAAACTACAGGTGGACGTTTTGAAGTCATCACCCAAGATTTCTTGGCCCATGCTTTCGGGCTATTGTCTCACATCCGTCCCGGCGACTGGACCTACTCTGTACAATCGTCTATTTCAGGCTTTGACCAATACGAACACCTTGCCGACTTGCAGGAAATCATAAAACAGACGGATACTCTGGCTTCCGCTTTAGGATTGGATTACATAATCAAACCTGATATTGTTGTCGGTAGACAGCCTGTCTCGGACTCTGAGATCAATCGCTTTCAACCAGTTGTAGCGCCTACAGACGATATTGCGCGTTTGACGCCGTTGCGATCTGCAAATAAGGAAGTTCCCCGTCCAATTCTACACGCCAGCATCTCTTGTAAGTGGACATTACGCAGTGACAGAAGCCAGAATGCGCGCACTGAAGCCCTTAACTTGATTCGCAATCGTAAAGGGTCTCTCCCGCATATCGTGACAGTCACCGCGGAACCATTGCCAAGTCGTATAGCGGCGCTCGCTTTGGGTACAGGCGATTTGGATTGCATTTACCACTTTGCCCTGCCGGAAATGCAACAAACCCTTCAGGAAATGGATAACGAAGATCAACTCGATATGTTGGACACGCTCGTTACTGGGCGGCGGCTACGTGACATTAGCGATTTGCCGTTCGATCTGGCGGTGTAATATACGGAATCAGGTTTTGTGCGATGGCTGGAGGCATAGTTATGTTGCTAAGAGACGTGCGTGAAGAAGACGCTGAGGCGCTGGCTCAACTCATAACAGAGTTCACCCATCTGACGACGACTCCGACACAAATGCAGCGACGGTTGGCCCGCAGCCGGGGTATCGAGCATCCCGTTGTGGCTGAACTCGACGGTAAAGTCGTGGGGTTCGCCAGTCTCAGACTCTTGCATTATCTTGGCGAGGACGCACCTTACGCGGAGATTTCTGAACTCTTCGTATTGGAGCGTTATCGCCGTCAGGGTGTAGGCCAGGCGCTCATGGCGGAGTTGGAAGCGCGAGCGCGTTCGGCGGGCGCCAGCAGCTTGAACGTTCTTACCGCCGCCGATAATGAGGCAGCGGTGAAGCTTTATCGCGCGATGGGCTTCCAGGCGTTCTCGATTGGTCTCCAAAAGTGGCTCACTGAAGATCGTCCTTATCGTGAGGTCTGAGGGTATTAGGGGGCATCTTTCCCAAAGGAGTGTAGAGCGATGTTTCCATTGGATACACTGGGGCGTTGGCTCATCGTGATCGGTTTGGGCATCGCCGCCTTGGGCGTGCTGCTGTTTCTCCTGGGCAAGCTGCCGTTTATGCAGTGGTTAGGCCGGTTGCCCGGCGACATCCGCTATCGCAGCCCGGATGGCAGTCTGTCGTGCTTTGTGCCTATTGTCAGTTCCATTCTGCTCAGTATTCTGTTGACGATCATCCTTAACCTTGTTTTGCGTCTGATCAACCGCCGTTAAACATCGTGGGGCGAATTGCCAATTCGCTCTACAGAGATGAAAAGATGGAATTTACGTTCACTGCCGTAATTCATTGCCCGCCCGCCGACGTCTTCGCCTTGTTCCGAGACATCGACCAATACAACGAGCATAAGGGTTCGCCGGTCCCTGTCCTGGACAAGGTCACGGATGGCCCATTCGGGGTTGGGACGCGCTACCGTGAGGTCGTAAAAATGATGCCCGGCGTCACGATGACGATCTACACAGAAATCACGGATTACGAACCTGAGCGTCATCTGGCCTCGCGTTGGTGGAGCAATGTGATGGAAGGCCGCCTTGCGTATACGTTCGAGCCGGTAGATGGCGGTGTCCTTGTCATTCAGAGGATGAGTTTGATTCCGAAAGGGATACTGCGTGTGTTTTCACCGTTGATCAAGGTGATGTTTTCCCGCGCTGCTGGACAAAGGTTGGAGGAGATCAAGGCGCTATTGGAAGTACAAGTGTCCGAGAGAGTGGTATGAGCGTTATCAGACTCAACAACGTATCGAAATCCTACGACGGCGCGCCCGTTCTGCGCGAAGCCTTCTTCCGCCTGAGTGAAGGCGAGCGTGTGGGCCTCATCGGCAAGAACGGCTCCGGGAAGACGACGCTGCTGAAGTTGATCCTGGGCCAGGAGATGCCGACAGAAGGCACGGTCGAGGTCGATGACGGCATCAGGATCGGCTACTTCTCGCAGTTTTCCGAACTGACCGAGGAGAAGACTATCGTCGAAATCCTGGACGGCCTCTTCGCCCACATCCACCAACTGGAAGAAGCGTTGCTTGAGGTGGAGATCGCGTTCGAGGAGAACCCGCAGGGCAACGCGATGGATCGCCTGCTGCTGCGCCAGGCCAATCTGCTGGAGGAGATGGACCGGCTCGGCGGGTACGATTACGGATACAAGATTGATACCGTCCTCACACGCCTGGGGTTTAGTGCTGTGCACCGCACGCGGCCCATTAACCAGCTTTCCGGCGGGTGGCGCAATCGCGCGGCGCTGGCGAAAATCTTGTTGGAAGCGCCCGATGTCCTGCTGATGGACGAGCCGACGAACTTTCTCGATGTGGAGGGGCTGGCGTGGCTTGAGGAGTGGTTCCGCAGCTTCCGTGGTGCGCTCATCGTCGTCTCGCACGACCGGCAGTTTCTCGACCGCGTGGTCAACCGTATCGTTGAAATCGAGAACTACCACTTTCAGGAATACCAGGGCAACTATACTCAGTACGTCCGCGAGAAACCATTGCGTCTCAAAACGCTCACACGGCAGTTCGAGTATGAGGAAGAGCTACTGGCATTGGAAGCCGAGGCCATCTCCGACCGCGACGAGGCCGCCCGCAATCCAAGCCGGGCGCTCAAACGACGGCTGGCGAACATCAAAAAGCAGGCGCAGCCGCGCATGGTCGATACGATCATCACCAACGTCTACGAGCGGCTGTACGTCTCCAACGATCTCTGCCGGGTGGAATCCGCCGGGAAGGCTTACGGCGACCAGCGCCTCTTCCACGACCTCACCTTTGACATCCACCGGGACGATCGCATCGCCGTGGTCGGGCCGAACGGCTGCGGCAAGACGACGCTGCTGCGCGCGCTCACGGAAGACGTCGCCCTCGACGCCGGGCGGGTGGTGTGGAGCAAAGGCGCAGCTTTCGTGGACTACAACCAGGTCTTCGCCGAGTTAGACCTCAACGACACGGTGACGCACGCCGTCAACGTAACAGGGTTGGCGTATGTCGCGCCGCGCAAGCAGGTGAACCGCTTCCTGTCGCTGATGCAGTTCTCGGAGATGGACCTGACGCAGCGCATCGGCACGCTTTCCGGCGGGCAGCGGGCGCGCGTGGCCCTGGCGAAAAGCCTGCTTTCCGGCGCGTCGGTCATCATCCTGGACGAACCGACGAATCACCTGGACATCACCAGCGCACAGGTGATGGAGCGCGCCCTGGCGCACTTTCCAGGCGCAGTGGTTGTCGTCAGCCACGACCGCTTCTTCATCGACAAAGTCGCCACCCGTCTGCTCGTCTTCGAAGGCGACGGCCTCGTCCGCGAGATCAACGGCAACTGGACGATGTGGCAATCTGGTGGTGGGAGACTTTAGCCAGGAGTTACGCGGTTTACTATTTTCGACAGGATTAACAGGATTTTCAGGATTATAGAAAGGCTTTTTAGATGCTTTCTGCATCCTGTTAATCCTGTAAATCCTGTCCAAAGAAAAGACTTTGGACTTCAGACTGTGGTTCAGGAGGCAAAAATGAACGCGCAAGAGTTGGTCAAGAAATTACATTGGCTCGGTCACGACAGCTTCCGGCTGGATGGGCCACCGATCATCTACTTCGATCCGTGGAAGGTGCAGGGCAAGCTGCCTATCGCCGATCTGGTGCTGGTCAGCCATCACCACCACGATCACTGCTCGCCGGACGATGTCAAGCAGGTCAGCAGCCCGCAGACGGTGGTCGTTGCCAGCCATCTGGCGGCGAAAGAGCTGCGCGGTGCGCAGGTGATGCGTCCCGGCGACAAGCTCTCCGTCGCGGGCGTCGAGATCGAGGCCGTGCCCGCGTACAACGTCAACAAATTCCGCGCACCGGGTAAGCCGTTCCATCCCAAAGAAGAGCAGCACGTCGGCTATATCGTCACCGTGGACGGCGTGCGCATCTACTTCGCCGGAGATACCGACCATATCCCGGAGATGGCGGACTTTGACTGCAACATCGCGCTGCTGCCGGTGAGCGGCACCTACGTGATGACGGTGGAAGAGGCCGTCGGCGCGGCAAATGCTCTCGGCGCGCAGATCGTCGTGCCGATGCACTACGGCGCGGGCATCGGTTCGGCGAACGACGGCGTGCGCCTGGCACAAAGTTACACGGGACAGGTTGCGCTGCTGACTGCTGAAAGTTAGTCTCTGGTACACGGATTTCACGGACTCCACGGATTTTTTACAAAGAGAAATCCGTGTTTTCCGTGTTCATCCGTGTACTATTTTCCGACTTGGGAGGATGTATGCCTGTATTTGAATTGCCGTTCAGACCCGGCGTGACCACGCAGGTTGAGGTGGAGAACCGGAATCTGCTGTTCTACGCAGTCCATCGCAAGGTGGACGCGCTGCCAGATCAGGCTACGGTGGTCGAGGAGGCGCTGGACAATCCTATCGGCATGGGCCGGCTGGAAGACGTACTCGCACCGGAGGATCGCGTCGTCATCATCGTGGACGACATCACCCGTCCCACGCCGACGGCGAAAATCCTGCCGGTTATCCTGGCGCGGCTGTCGCGGGCCGGCATCTCCGATGAGGCCGTGCTCATCTTTATGGCGCTCGGCACCCATCGCCCGATGACCTACGAGGAATTGTGCGTCAAGCTGGGCGACGAGGTGCTGGCGCGTTACCAGGTCATCAACCGCGATTACCGCAACGGCGACTACGTCGATCTGGGGACGACCGCCAGCGGCATCCCCATCGAGGTCAACCGTGAAATCGTGGAAGCCGATCTTCGCATCGCCATCGGCAACATCGTCCCGCACATCACGTCGGGGTGGGGCGGCGGCTCGAAGATCATCTTGCCGGGCGTGTGCAGCCAGAAGACGGTGGATCGGATGCACTACGCGGCGTGCCTGATGCAGCCGGTGCTGGAGGTCGTCGGTCGGCGCGACAACCAGGCGCGCGTGGAAATGGACGACATCGCCGGGAAGATCGGCCCGAACTTCATCGTCAACACCGTGCTGGACGAGGCGCAGCGCATGGTGGGCGTGTTCGCGGGACATTACATCGAGGCGCACCGCGCCGCGGTCGCCCTGGCTCAAAAGGTGATGGTTGTCCCGATCCCCAAACCCGCCGACATCGTCATCGCCTCCGCGCATCCGTGCCACTTTGATTACTGGCAGGGCATCAAGCCGTATGTCTTCGCGCATCTCGCGGTGCGCGAGGGCGGCGTGCTGATCTTCCTGCTCGACGGTGTGGAGCGGCTGTGTGGGGATGCGCCCGCGCACGAAGACACCGTGCGCACCTACCTGCCGTTGACGGTCGCCGAGCAGGTGGCGGCGGTGGAGCGCGGCGCGGTGGACGACCTCGCGGGGCTGAACGTGCCGCTCTACCACGCGATGGTACATGATCGCGTGCAGAAGACGATCTGTGTTACGAATCACCTGCTGCCGGAAGACTTGGCGCTGCTGGGATTCGACAGCGCGCCCGATGTGCAAACGGCATTGGCGCGCGCCTATGATCTCATAGGCCGCGACGCGACGGTGGGCATCATTCCCTTCGGCGGAGAAACGCTGACGCGGGTGAGCGGTTAGCTGTCAGCTTTCAGCGGTCAGCTATCAGCTTTTGGTCGGTTAGTTTGAGACACTGTTGCAGGGAAGTGGGGAGTGTGCTGTATGATGTATGACTTGGAAAGGGCTAATCGGGAGACGCGGGCGGCATGGGAGGCGAACGCGGCATATTGGGATGCGCGCATCGGCGAGGGCAACGACTTCGTCAATGTGTTGATCTGGCCGGCGACGCAGCGCTTGCTCGAACTCCAGCCTGGCGAGCGGATGCTGGATGCGGGGTGCGGTAACGGCCTCTACGCGCGCAAACTCGCGGCGTTGGGGGCGGAGGTCGTCGCTTTCGATTTTTCGGCGGAACTGATCGCCCTGGCGCGGGCACGTGCCAACGCCGACCAATCCGGCACGATTGCCTACCATGTCCTGGATGCCACCGACGAAGCGGCGCTGCTTGCGTTGGGCGCGGGCAGCTTCGACGCGGCGATCTGCCAGATGGCGCTGTTCGATATGGCGGAGATCGATCCGCTGATGCGGGTCGTGGCGCAATTGCTCAAACCCGGCGGGTGCTTCATCTTCTCGGTGATGCACCCGTGCTTCAACAACATGCACACCGTTCACTTCGCCGAGCAAGAAGACCGTGAGGGCGAGATCGTCACCACGTATGGCGTCAAGGTGACGGGCTACCTCAGTCCCTCCGTCGAGCGCGGTGCAGCGATCCGTAACCAGCCGCAGGCGCAGTGGTATTTCCACCGTCCGCTGCAAATGCTCTTCGGCGCAGCGTTCGACGCGGGCTTCGTGCTGGATGCGTTGATCGAGCCGGGTTTCCCGCCGGAGCACGGTTCGGGCCGTGAAGGGCTTTCTTGGGGCGGGAATCTGAGCGAAATTCCGCCAGTGCTTGTGGCGCGGATGCGGTCGAATCGGTAGTTAGGCCACTCACTTTGACAAATCGGTTATCTAAACCTATTGTATTGCCTGAGGGAGAACCACTATGACTGAAGAATGGCAGACACCTGAATGCTACTCTTTGTGGAAGGTCATTTTTCTCCATCTTGTTCCCGGTGTTCCCTGTACCCTCGCATTTCTACCTACAGCCTGGTTGGTGAATCGAGCTGGCGGTTCAGCCTACCTGGCTCTCCTCCTTTGTATTCCGTTACTACTGATCTGCGAGGTCGGAGTTCTCATCATCGAACGAAAACGGATTCACTGGAGTTGGCGATCCATCATCGTCCCACGGGGAAGCCGTGGCGTTTTGCTCCTGGACATCCTGCTGAGCGTCGCTGCAATTTATGTAATCGCCCAGGTGACGGCTGCGCTCGCCTCACCCTCTCGTACGGCCATCCTGGGCGCAATGGCACAGTGGCTGCCGCCTTGGGCCATTTTCAGCAGCATCCCAGCGGGCATTTCGCCTTCCACGCTCTGGCTGGGCCTGTTTCTCTCGGGTCTCGCCACTTCGACCGTCGAGGAACTGTACTATCGCGCTTTTCTTCTGTCGAGGATTCCTGTCTCCGGGCGCTGGGCTCCCGCAGTCAACGCCGCTCTCCACTCGATTTGTCACTTCTACAGCCCATGGAACTACCTTGTGTTCTTTTTGGCCTTTCTGCCGCTGGCCTACTACGTTCGACTCAGGGGCAACGTATTGCCTACAATCATCACGCACATTCTCTTCAATTCCGTAGGAGTCATCCTTGTACTTGCAGGACTGCGGCTTTCGTTCAATTGAGCAGGGGAGGCGGAGGTGTGTTGGATAGAAGGATTATCGTGAATCTCAACATTCGACTTTACCATGACGCCGATCTCGACGCCATCGTAGAACTTTCGCTGTTGGCCTGGGAACCGGTCTTTTACTCGCTCGAACACGTCTTGGGACACAGCATCTTCGCGTTGCTCTGGCCGGATTGGCGCGACGGCCAGGCGAAGGGCGTCGCGTCGGCGTGCAAGGACCGGGAGAAGTATACCACGCTGGTTGCTGAGGTAGACGGCGTCGTGGCCGGTTTTCTGGCATATACGTTGAAACACGAGGAGAAAACCGGCTACGTCGACCTACTCGCGGTCCATCCCGACTACCAGAATCACGGCGTCGGTACGGCGCTGAACACCGCCGCTTTGGCACAGATACGCGAAAGCGGTATGAAGCTGGCCATCGTGGAAACCGGCGGCGATCCCGGTCATGCTCCGGCGCGACGCGCGTATGAGAAGGCCGGGTACACGCTGCTGCCGATTGCCCGGTATTTCAAGGACTTGACGACAATGGAGTAACGGCGGTAACGCGCTTGTTTTTTGACAGGATTAACAAGATTTTCAGGATTAATCCTAACTTCGTTAGGGTGCTTTTTCATCCTGTTAATCCTGTAAATCCTGTCCAAAGAAACCATACTGTGGTGAGTTGTTATGGAAATCAAGGAAATCCAGGCCAAAGTGCTTGTGGCATCGGTGAAACAGCCGGACTTATTCTTCGGCCTCAAGTACAACATGAATCTCTACAACGGCTGTATGCATCGCTGTATCTATTGGGCAGTTCTACTAAATTGTCTCCCAACACACAATCGAAATAGACTACTTTCTTCCCATCCTCAATAACGGCCCGCCCGGTTACGTTCAGCATCTGGATGATTTTCCGCCTAGCTCGAAAATCACGATCGGCTTCCGATAGTTCTGCACGAATAGATTGCGCAAACTCAAGTATGCTCGATACATGTGATTCGTCGAAGACTTGCGCCAACTGAGACTCTATTCGCTGTTGTTCCTCTCGTAAACCACTCAAAGCCTGTTCAATACGTATTTTTCGTTCCTCCAGAATATCGGCCGGAAAGCTACCTGCAAGATATAAATCGAGCAGGCGCGTGAGCTGTATCTCATTGTCCTGTATCAAGTCGTTGATGACCTGCAGTCTCTCAGTTAGGGGACGATGTATTTCCTCTTGGCGCTTTCGATAAAGGTCTAGATTCTCCTCGAGGTTGTTATCCTCGTTTAGGATACCTCTTATCCACTCCCAAACTGCATGGTCAAGGAAGTCAGCCCGGAAGATTCTGTACCTCATCTCACAATCATAACGACGTGTCATAACGGCCTGGCATCTATAATACAAGGCAAACCAACCAGTCTTTTTATTGCTATTGGGTGTGCCTATCATTTTCCGCCCACAATGATCGCATACTATACACCCAGAAAGCAAGTAATCGTGTTTCCCACTTACCCTATCGCCTTGCTTTCTCTTCTGCCGACGCTGTTGTGCTGCTTCGAACGTAACTCTATCAATAATCTCGGGAACAGCCATAGCTATCCAGTTTTCCTCCTTCCATCTCTTATGTCCATAGTGCCAAACGCCCGTGTAAGCTTCATTCGATAGAATGGATGCTACGCTTGAGTTTGACCAGTGTCCAGGTTTTGCTACTCGCTTCTGAGTACAATCGCCCTTGTTACGCCTGTCGCTATAGGTTAGCACGTTAGAGTCTGTTAGATATCTGGCAATACCGCGGATCGTCATCGGGCCGTGAGTATCATCGCCCTCGAGATATAATTTAAAGATCAATCGCACAATTTTCGCCTCATCTTCATCTATTGCCAGTTTTCGTTTATCCTTGACGATAGTATTGCGATATCCAAAGGGCGGGTGTTCATGATTTATTATGTCGCCATTCTTTATTTTGCGCAGCCTGCCACGCCACATACGTTGCTTGATTTTTTCTCGTTCGTATTCCGCTAACATCGCCCGCAGGTTTTTGTTGAGGCGGCCTTCAGGTGTATCGGGAAAATCATAGAGAACATATTCGATTGAAGCACCAGCTATTTTTAGTTCTTGTTCTACGATTAGCTGTTTGGCTAAATCCCTGGAAAGCCGATCAAGTTCTCTTACAATCAACACATCAAACATACCTGAACGCGCCATTTCCAGGGCTTCACTCAATCTAGGCAAGTGAAGATTTGCACCACTAGCTCCCTTATCATCTTCAGCCAATTCGGCGACGATCCGATATTTATGTTTTTGGGCATGTTCACGACAGATTTGTAGTTGATCCTTGACATTCTCACCGCCAGTCTTGGAGCGATCATCACCCGATACCCGTGCATAAAGAATTGCTCGCTTTGTCATTTTATTCTCTCCTTGAGAAGTTTTGATACTCAGTAATTTGCGTATTAGGGGGCTACCCTTGTGCTTTTATCTTGACTCTCGAAAAATTCGAGGACCTAGTAAGCATCAAACCTTTGCTCACTCTTCTCCAATGACCTCCCACTGCCGCACCCCTGCCCGCTGCGACATCCCCTCCCACGGCAACCCATAGTCTGGCAAGGCCGGTTGCTGTGGTTGCTGGGGAAGCTGCATAATGATCGGCGGGATCGTCATTTGCTGGGGCGGTTGTCGCTGTCCTCGCCGGGCCAACACAAAGATCAGCAATCCGATGATGGCCAGCAAGGGCACGCCCGCCAGTAGCAAGCCAATGATCAGCGCCAGCGTGTCATCGCTGAGTCGCTGCACAACCACCACCGCCGCGACCGCCGCGAACACCACGCCGACCAGGGCTACGAATCGTCCCAAGCGTTGTCCCAAGCGTGGCCGTTCCTCGTAATAGACATAGCCGTTGTCTCGAATACGCATTGTTTCCTCTCCTGTCGGTGAAAATCTTCTTCTTCCCCGATTTCTACGCCCCATACCCCAGTTTTGCACGAGTAAAGGCCGTAGAAGTTCACGAAGAAGAAGTCGTCAGACGGTCAATCGCCGCCTGCGTCATTTGCCAATGCCAGCCCCCGGCTGACACGTCTTTGCCAAAGAGATAGTGCAGGGCCTTGCTCTTGCTGCCCCACTCGCCACCGTGCTGCACCCACCAGGACGCAAGCCGCGCCGCCAACTGCGCCACATCGTCCTCGCCAGGTTCGGGTGCTTCTTCCTCGGCCACTTCAGGCTCAGGCAAGGCCAAGCGCGACGTTGCAGGGATATGCCCATTGCCCGGCAAATCTTGCGTTGTGCTGTACGCGGCCTGGAAGCGCGTGATCTGCTCACCACACACGGCCAGGAAGTCGCCCCGGCCCTGCAAGCGTTCCGCGCCGGTGCCCCCGCGTCCCGCCGCGATACGCGCATCGTCGGCACTGACGACCTTGCCCACGACCCGCAGCGGGAAGTTGGCGCGCACGATGCCGGACAGAATTGCTGCCGAAGGACGCTGCGTCGCCGCGATCAGGTGCAGCCCGGCTTCACGCCCGCGCTGTACCAGGCGTTCCAGTGGCGCACTCACCCCGTCACCGCTCATCACCAGATCGGCGAGTTCGTCGATGCACACGACAATGCGCGGCAAGGTCTCGCCCCGCTGGTCGCGGACGATCAGCAGGCGCACGAGGGAGTGCAAGGCTTCTACTGCGGCGGCCGGCTCAGTGATCACCGGGCGTACCAGGTGCGCGGCGTTGAAAGACGGTGGGAACGTGCGTCCCTTCGGGTCGATGAGCAGTAGACGTACAACTTCCGGCGTGTTACCCAGAAGTAAGCTGGCAGCAATCGTGCGCAGTAACACCGACTTGCCGCAACCCGTTGTCCCAGAGATCAAGATGTGCGCGACATCGGGAGACGGCAACCGCGCCAGCAAAGGGGTGCTATGCTCATTGAGACCCAGTAGGGCCGTGGCAATGGGCAGCGGTGATACATCCTGCAGGACACCGGCCAACGTCACCGGACGGGGATCGGGGTGATCGAATTCCAGGATCACGCCTTCGACACCCCGGCTGAGACGCACCTGGGGAACACGCAGACCCAAGGCCAAATCCTCGCTCAAGCGTTGGATGCTGGCAAAGCGCACGTGGGGCGCGGGCTGAATGTAGAAACGGATCAACCGTGGCCCCACCGTGCCGCCAGTCACACGGCCTGGCGTGCGATGTGCGCCCAGGACCGACTCCACCAGATCGGCGCGTAATTCGAGATATGGTCGTAGACTACGCATTGGCTAACCTCCTCTTGTTCATAGCCCCAAGTTATCCAGCGCATCGGCCAGGTCGGGGTCTTCGACGGGTGCGCTGCTCGGAGCAACGACAGCTACCCCGTCCGCCAACCGCTGTTCCACGGCCTGTACCGCGCGATACACGTCGGCCAATGTCACCTGGGATGCATCATAGAGATTCCGCAACGCGGCGCGCACGGTCTCGCTCTGATTGTCCTGGGCATCTAACCAGGCCAGCAGCGTCGCATCGCGTTGGGTATCCAGAGTAAATGTGCGTCGTACTAACATTGTGGCCTCCTCATTGTTAATACTTTTTCATACTTCCGGGTGTCGGACAGTATGAAAAAGTATTACTTGCCCCACAAACGGCGCGCCAGCTTCCAGTAACCCAGCGCATTGCCATAGATTGGCTCGGCGACGACCTGCACGTGCGACCAATGGCGTTGGATGTGCGTCCCCAGGAGCAGCGCCCCGCCGCCGGTCAGGCGAATAGCATCCAGCGTGGCCCCGCCGTTCCACAGATGCGAGGCTTCGCTGAGAATCTGCCCAGCGAGGTCAGATGCCAGATCGTCCACGACGGTTGCAAAGTCGGCCACGGGTTCACCGTAGTAGCGGATGCTGCGTGCCTGGATTGCCGCGGCCAATTGGTGATCACGCAGATCGTCCAAGCCTGGATAGGCTTGAGCAAGCCATTGACGCACGGCACGCACCAGCGTCCAGCCACCGACATTCACACTGGCAGTCTCGCGCCCGATCTCCGAAAGCCGGCTGACACTGAGCAAGTTGCAAGTCTTGCCGCCGATGTCGATGAGGCCCACAGCAGCGTGCGCCAGGTCAGGACGTTGAATCTGCCCGTGTTCGTCGAGGACTTCAGCCAGGAGTGACCCGAAGGGCTGCGGGATGACACGCGCATTGGTGACGCGCAGGAGTTGACCGCGGCGACCTTCGCGCTGTACGCGATGCTCTCCCAAGAGCCGTTCCTGTACTTGCGCCTTGTCGCTGTAAAAGGCGACGGGCAGACCGGTCACCAGGTCGATGTCCACGGCAGTAGCGGAAGTCAATTCGGTGAGCGCAGCGTGGAACAGGGTGAGCCATTCATCGCTCTCGATCCAGCGGCGATCCTCGCGGCGGTTGAGGAAGCGTGACTGGTTCACCGCTTCTTCGCCGACGAGGGCGTGGCCGGGCGCGACGAGGACCAACGCCTGTTCGCTATTGCCATTGAGGGCAAAGCTGGCACGGTCGGGAGTGCCGACCACTGAAGGGAACGTGGTGCGGCTTTGATGAATTTCCGCAGTATCAACTATGCAAGCCTCGAAAAGTGACTATAATGACGCTAACGTTAGTTTAATCCTGTGAGGTGCTGCTTGCCATTGGCGCTCAATCCATACCGGACCGGCAACCCGGTTGGCGATCATGATACGTTCGTCGGGCGACAGGATGTGCTGCGCGATGTTCTCCAGGTGTTGCGACAACCAGGGCAGAATGCGCTCACGCTGTTTGGGCAGCGGCGTATCGGGAAGACGTCGGTGCTGCAATATCTGGCCCGGCATTTGGTGGAGGCAGGCCCGTACCGGCCGGTCTACTTCGATTTGCAGGACAAGGCTGCCCTGCCGCTGGCCCGCGTGCTGCGTGACTTGGCGCGGACGATTGCAGACGCGCTGGCGCAACCGGAGCCAGACCTGGGCGCAAAGCCGCTCGAAACCTTCCGCGACGTGTGGCTGCCGGCGCTATTGGACGCCGCCTTGCCGGACGGATGCAGCTTGGTGTTGCTGTTCGATGAGTTCGACGTCCTGGCCGACCCCGGCAGCAACCAGGCCGCCGCCGAATTCTTCCCCTATCTGCGCGGGCTGTTGGCGCTCGACCCGGCGCGCGTGCAATTTGTGTTCGTGCTTGGGCGCAACGTTGGCGACCTTGCCAACATCGCGCACTCGCTGTTCAAAAGCATCCCCTACCGGCGCGTCTCCCTGCTTTCGGAGCAGGATACGGCGCGCCTGGCGCGCATTTCCCAGGCGCAGGGAACGCTGCACTGGCCCGACGAGGCCGTCCGCCGCGTCTGGTCTCTCACGAATGGCCACCCATTTTTGACGCAAGCCCTGTGCTCGCAGGTGTGGGAAGACGCCTACGACGCCCTGGCGGAAGACGGCCCGGAAGACGCGGCGGACGCGATCCCGCGCGTGACGCAGGAAATGGTAGAGGCCGCCGTTCCCGGCGCGCTGGAATCCACACGCAACAGCATGGAATGGCTGTGGACTGGGCTAGGCCCGGCGGAGCGGGTAGTGAGCGCGGCGCTGGCGCAGGCCGGCCCGCGCGTGGTGAACGAAGACGAATTGGCGTACATTCTGCGCGAGGGCGGAGTGCGCATCGTGATCCGCGAGCTGCAAAGCGCGCCGCAGCTCTTGCAAGATTGGGACATCCTGGAGCCGGCCGACGGCGGCTACCGCTTCCGCGTCGAGCTGCTGCGGCGCTGGATCGTCGACTATCGCCCGCTCAAGCGCGTGCAGGAAGAGTTGGACCATATCCAGCCGGTCGCTGAAAGTCTCTATCAGGCCGCCCTGGGAATGTACCAGAGCGGGGCGATGCCAGAGGCGGAAGAGTTTCTCCGTCGGGCTGTGGGCTTGAATCCCAGCCACATCCGCGCCACGCTGTTGCTGGTGGAGATTCTGATTGCCAACGCCAACTTGACCGAAGCGCGGACGCTGCTGGAAAACTTGCTGGAATACAACCCCGGCGCAGTACGCCCGCGCCTGATCCAGGTCTATCTGCAACAGGCCGCGGCCGCGCCCCAAGACCAAACCCGGTTGGACTTGTACGAGGCCGTGTTGAACCTGGATGCCCAACACCCCGAGGCGATGCGCGGCAAGCGCGCGGTGTGGCAGGCGCGCGCCGAAGCCGCCCGGAAAAAGGGGGACTTGCGCGCCGCCAGAGAAGCGTTTGCCCAGGCCGGTATGCCGGCAGAAGCGGAAAAAATCGAGCGCGAGCTGCGTGAGCGCGACATCGCAACCCAGCTCCGCAAGATCGAGGCGTTGGAAAACAAACACGACTTCGACGCTGCGCACCGGTTCGCGCAACAAGTCGCCGAACAGTATCTCGAAGCCCCCCATTGGCCGCCGCTGCTGGCCCGGCTGGAAGCGAAAAAACGCCTGGCCGGCCTGTACCGGCAGGCATTAGGCGCGCTCGAGCAAAAGCAGTTTGCTGAGGCCCAAAAGTATTTGGCTGAGGTTGTGCATCTGCAACCCGATTACGAAGATGCCGCGCGATACTTGCAGCTAGCGGTGGTGGGCGATGATGTGGAGCGAGCCCGCAAGGAGCAGGCATACTGGCAAAGCCGTGTCGCGGCGTTGCAACCCGCTCCGCCCCCGCGTGCGGAAACTACATCGGAAAAAACGCTGGCGGAAGTTCTTGCGTCAAAGCCGGAAGCGAAACCCACCACGCCGAAAAAAACATCACCGACAGCCTCCGCGCCAGAGCCAGAAACTAAACCCGCTGCGCTGAAAAAACTTTCTCCCTGGAATCCCCTCGACTACTTCCGGCTGTTGTGGTGGGCCTTAATAACGCCCAAGCAACTCCTGACATATCGTAAAGCATACGGAAAATCTGCCGAACATCCTGTGGGCAACCGCTTGGCGTTCAGCCTGGCTTGGCTGCCTTTATTGTTGCCGCCGTTAGGTCTGGGGCTGGACCTCGCATCGCGTAGCATATATACCTTGGATGCGGCAACCTACCTCTGGATGAGCGTGGGGATCGGTGTATTGTGGGTTTTGTATATGGTTCTGGCTAACTGGATAGAGGATTTCACGGAGAATGAAGTAGGGTGTGCATTTTTCGGCATGGCGGTCGGCGTGGCGGTCGGCGTGGCGTTCGGCGTGGCGGTCGGCGTGGCGGTCGGCGTGGCGTTCGGCGTGGCGTTCGGCGCGGCGGGCATCGTGGCGGGCTTCATGGTGGGCATCGTGGCGTTCGGCGTGGCGGGCATCGTGGCGGGCATCGTGGCGGTCGGCGTGGCGGTCGGCGTGACGGTCGGCGTGGTGGCCGGCGTGGCGGGCGTTGTGGCGCTCGGCGTGGCGGGCGTTGTGGCGCTCGGCGTGACGGGCGGCGTGGTGGGCGTCGTGGCGTTCGGCGTGGCGGTCAGCGTAAGTAAAAATATAGATGCAGGCAAGCCTACCCGGTGGGCGCTGGTCTTGTTGGTATTGGCCTATCTTGTCCTGGGGTTCTACAGTTTTGGCGGGGCGCAGGTCGTCGCCAGCTTGATGTCGCCGGGCTGATCATAAAAATGCTCCCGCCGGATCACAATCCGGCGCAGCGGGAACGGCGGATTGTGATCCGCCTTAAGCGTTGAAGTCGGACTATAGATCGAAGGAGATTCGAGTATGACGCTTCTTTCTCACAATCCATTCATTTCCGGCAATCCGGTCGCGCCGGCGGATTTCGTCAATCGCCAGCGTGAGGCGCGCCGGTTGGTCACACGTATATGCACGGGGCAATCCAGCGCCGTGATCGGCGAGCCGCGCAGCGGCAAAACGTCGTTGTTGCATTATGTGCGGCAACCGGACCTGTATGGCGAACAGGCGACGCATATCCTGTTCAGCTACCTGGACGCACAGATGCTCGGCCCGCGCTTTGCGCCCCCGCATTTCTGGGAATATGTCTTGCAGCCGGTCGTCAATCTCTCCGGGACGCACGCGGCCCAAGTGCGCACCGCCTACGCCGCCTGCCAGCGCGAGACCTTCGGCAATTTCGGGCTGGAGCGCCTGTTCGCCCAACTGGCAAGCGCCGGTTATCGCCTGGGGTTGCTGCTCGACGAGTTCGACAATCTGCTGGAGAACGCCGCCTTTCACCAGGCCGAGTTCTTCGGCGGGTTGCGTTCACTGGCGTCGCGGATGCCGGGATTGGTCCTGGTGTTGGCCTCGCGGCAGTTGCCGGGCGCGCTTAACCAGCAAACGCAGGAGTTCAACCGCAGCGGTTCGCCCTACTTCAACTTTGTGGATGAGATCATCCTTGCTCCCTTCTCCAAACGCGCCACCGAAGACTTGCTGGCGCGCGGCGGGGATCGCTTCACCGCCGCCGATCACGCCTTCATCCTCCGTCTGGCGGATGGACACCCCTACTTTCTGCAAGTTGTCGCCGGGGAGTTGTGGGATCTCAGCGAAGAAACCGATCTGACGCCGGTCGAACGTCACCGGCAAGCCGGCGAGGCGCTCTATACCCAAACGCAAAAAACGTTGGCGGATACCTGGCGGTTGTGGACGCCGGAGATGCGCAAAGCCTTTGCCGTGATCGCGCTCGATCAAATGCCCCGGCTGTTGGGCGCAAAAGAGTTCTACCTGCGTCCTTTGCGGCAAAAATTGGCGGACTACGGCCTTGAGGTGCGCGAGCTGAAAAAGCGCGGCTATATCCGGGAAAACGCGGCGGCCGAGAGCGAGTGGAGCATCACCGGTGAGGTGATGCTGTGGTTCGTCGCCGACGCGCTGCTCCAGGCGTTGCGCGCTCAGGATGATTTGGGGACCCTGGTCCAGGCGCAGCAATGGGCGGGGCTGTTCACCAAAGAGGAAATCGCGCTGGTGGGCGCGGCGCTCAAAAGCGTAAGTAAGCTGGTGACAGGCGGCGTGGAGACCTTCATCAAGGCCGCGTCCGAAGGGTGGGGCAAGGGCGTCAGCGGCAAGCCGTAACGCGCCGTCGTAGCGCGCGGAATATTTCGGTCAGTGCGTACTCTACAGAGCGCCCTTTGCTCGCATCGTCGTCCGTGCTGCCCTTCGTCCCATACTGCCGCGTTTCCAGCACCCCGTACTTCGCTGCCCACTGCTTCTCCCCATTGAAGGGAAATGCCGCGCGCACCTGGGGAAAGAGGCGGTAGAAGAGGTAGAAGACCGAGGTGGACTTCCCCCCGTAGACCGTCCCCGTCATCCCCAGATGATACTGCGTTGCGGTGATCAAGTGGTGGAAGGCGCGGCCCCGGTCGCTGTCTTTGCTGCGGAACTGATGCACCTCGTCGGCGATCAGCAGCTTGAAGACGTGGCGAGCCTTGCGGCGCACGTAGTCGGCGATGGGCCAGCGGCGGAACTGGTCTCCGAACTCAAACAGCGCACAAGTACAACGCGGCGCGTGTTCGTGTTCGACGTCCCAGATCCACGTGGGCTGGCCATCGTCGTCGCGCAGCTTGCTGCCTTGCGCATCCCGCGCCCAGCCGAGGCCGGGGCGGTCGCAACGCTGGGGCTGCTTGTCAAACAGCTTGGGCGATAACAGCCAGCCATTGCGCCCGACCTGGAGTTGCCCGCAATCGGGACATACCGGGATGGGCGTGGCGATCTCCAGTGCCGTGCGACGTAGTCGCTCCACCGTGGCGCGTTGTTGCGCCAGGGCGGTTGCATCGTCGCCGTCACGGAGTTCCAGCAGCACCTTGCGCGCTTCCTTATACGCTTGCACAGCCTTACGAAAGCGTTCCCTTTGCACCAGCGCCGGGTCTGGCTCCTGCTCATCGTGGCGCGGCCTGGGCCGCAACAGCGTGTAGCGCGTCGCCGTGGCTCCACGCCAGCCCGAGCCCAGCTTGGCGCTGGTCTCGGAGATGACGGCGATGGCCTTGTCGCCCAAGCGCCCGGCTTGCCAGTCGGCGACGAACTCCCGCGCATCATTGATGTCGTGCGGGTCGCCATTACGCCCTACCTTGCGCAGCTCGCGCACTTGCACACCGGGGATGACCTCGGCGGCCTCGCGCAGCCACTTCTCCACCAAGTGCGGCGGACCGACGACCAGTGCAGGATAGGCGTTGAGCGCGTCGATGGTCGCCAGGCCAACCGTAGTTTTGCCCACACCCATTTCTCCTTGCAGAAGTGCGTGATTTTGCACTTTTAGTGTGCGCGTCAACGCAATCGTCACGTGTTTCTGCACCGGTAACAGTCCGGCTTCGGCCTGGCCTGGCAACGCCGCGCGGTTCTTGCCCAACGTGCTCAAGTGCTGCCATTCTGCCGTGGTCGGCTTCAGGTCATAGCGCGGGGGATGCTTCAGGATTTCGGCGGCGATCTCCTCGCCGTAGTCTTCCATAAAGGCAGTCAACCCGGCTACGTCGTCGAGCACTTGCACACCATCGGCAGACACGACACCCACCGTGGTGGTGAAGCGGTCGCGGCGGATGGTGATCACGTCGCCCTTCTCCGTTTCCTCGGTGGACACGTCCTGCACCTTGCGCACGCGGCCCTTGACCAGCAGTCGTTGCCCGTCCTTGCGGATAAGCAACGTACCCATTAGCCCGGAAGCCATTAGCATCGCCACGTGCCCTTTCTTGAGCGGGATCGGGGGACAGAACGGCACGTGCCCTTGCGGTTGCAAGGCTTGCCGCAGCGCCTCCGGCCATTCCAGGGCGTAACCCAGGGCCACCTGTTCGCGGTCGCTGAGGTCAACGCGCACGCACTTGGCTTTCAGTGGCGCGGACGGCAGTTCTCGCTGCCAACGTGCGGGCGGCGTGCCCAACGGCGGCAGGTCGGCGTCGCGCAAGGCGCGCAGCACATCCAGATTTTCCTCGGTCGGGGTGCTGTAGGGCTTGCGCCGCGCCAGCACCACGACTTGCTTGAAGCGTTCGTACTCGCCGTCAGGAAAACGGCGCACACTGATGTGCTCAAAGTGGCCGGACAACAGCCGCGCCACGTCGCGGTAGCCCAACAGGTGTTGGGGCACGATGTAGACCAAGACTCCGCCGTGGACCAACGTGGGCAGCGCCGTGCGCAGGAATTCGATTTCCAGCCGCTTGCTGTCGCCGTCCAAATCGGTATCGTACGGGGGGTTCAAAAATAGTAACGACACGGACTCCTTGCTCACCCGCGTGGCTTGCCAGGCGGTGTTGTGGACCTTGTCCAGCACCGTCGCGGCGCGTTCCGCGCGCTTGGGACTGAGTTCGACGCCCCAGGTGTTTACCGGGCCGCCGAGCGTGGTCGCCAGGTGCGCGGCAGCGACGCCTTCGCCACAGCAAGGGTCAAGAAGCCGCCACAGTTTTTCCCCTGACGGGGCCTGTAGCCATTCCGCGACGAGCGCGGTGACACTCGGTGGGGTTGCGAAGAACCCCAGCACTTCTGCATTGATCAAACGAGCCATTGTGTACCTCCATTGATGTGATGATTGACAGATTTGCTGATTTGATGATGAACGGAGGACACACCGCACATTCCCGCCGGGGGAATGCACGGTGCATCCCCCGATGTGTAAGCTGACGCTTACATTGTCTCAGGAATCACGAAGGCCGGATCATCGCGCAACAAGCCCGCGATCAAGTCCAGCCATTGGGCATCAGCGGTGAGGGCATAGGCTGTGCCCACGTCGCCACCGCACAAGCACGGGCGCACCAGGCCCAGGTCGTCGCCGACCTCGCGCAACTGGCTGCCCCACTGCGCCGGCACACCGATAGGCAATACTGCACCCAGGCGTACAGCGAAGGCAGCATCGCTGGCTGTCGCGTCCAGGCCGCGCGGGATGACCAGGTAGGCCCGGTCTTCCACGTCGGCGGCGAGGGCGCGGCGATCAACGATTTGCATCCGCAGCAGGCCGGTGTCGGCGTCCACGGAGGCCGTGTAGGTGGCGTAGTTGTGCGAAGAAATCACCGTGGTATGCAACCCCGGTGCGTCCAACGTCAACTTGCGCTGGTGCATCGTGTTCAACGATCCCCAGATGCTCCGCGCCGCCGTCTTGTGGCCGACCAGACTGAGGTACACCACCTCCTTACTGTCCGGCTCGATGACGTAGCCGCTCACGGGCAAGCGCACTTCACCGTTGGCGATGTACGCTGTCTGCGCGGGTAAACCCTCCGACGTGAGCCAGGGATAGGCCGCGCGCTCGGCGTACAACGCTCCGGGATACCAGGGCGCGCCCGCCTGGGCCAACTCACGGCGCACCAGCGCCAGCACATCGAGTTCGTTCCAGTGATCGGGCAGCGTGAGCTTGCCTTCCCACACCGGCGGCGTCGCCAGCACTTCTGGTGCCAAACTGTCCCCGGTATAGACCGCCGTTAAGCCATTCAATGGATTCACGACGGCCACGCCGGGTTCCGGCACAGTAGGCCGGGGACACACGATGTCTGGCTTTGGTTCGATCAGAGTGTAGAGACCAGCGTACGAGAGCTGCGGATACTGGTGATAACGGATGTCGGTGTACGTTGCCAGGCCCCACGGGGTTTGGAGATAGTGCCGGTAGTTGCGATAGAGGTGTTCGGCGTTCTCCGGGATCATCGGCAGGCCGGGCAGCGGACGCGCGACAGGACACAGCAGCGCGGCATCCGGGTGTTGGGCGATGTAGCTGCTCAACTCGGTCAACAACGGGTTCACATCTTCTTGAAAGGTCAGGATTGGGTTCATCGATTTCTCCTTGTTGGGGTAGACGGTAGACAGTAGACGGTAGACGGGGCGGGGAGAGGGGAAAGGGGGGATGCCCTGTCGGTAGTCGGCTGTCTTCCGCCTCCAGATTGATATTGCACAATGATTTGCCAGAGTTTTCTGTTACTTTGCCGTGCCAGGTAGCCACCAGTCAGCCAACAGTAGACGGGGAAAAGTCTCTCCCCCCTGTCTACCGTCTACCGTCTACTGTCTACCTAACTCCATCGGCATCACGGCGTGGATGAAGGTGTCTGCATTGGTCAAGCCAATGACACCCGGCTGACGCGCGTTGTTGAAGCGCAGGCCGACCAGTGAGGTGTCCAGCGCCGCCAACGCTTCGATGAGGAAGCCCACCTGGAAGGCGATGTCGAGCGCGGGTCCCTGCTGATCCACCAGCGGGACGACCGTGCTGCCCTCGCCGCCCGTCGCGGACTCCGCCGTCACCGTCAGGCCGGCGTCGTCGAGGTGCAGATGCACCATGCCGCCTACCTCGCGGGCAAAGATGCGCGCCCGCTGGCAGGCGTGGAGCACCGCCGCGCGTTCCACCGTCGCCTCCGTCGCCGTACTGGTCGGGATCACCGCCTTGTAGTTGGGGTAGGTCCCGGCCACGACTTGGGAAACCACCGTGGTCGCGTCGAAGTGCAAGGCGATGCGGTCGCGCAGGTCGGTGACAGTGAGCGTCACTGTGCCTTCGCGGCCCAACAACCGCTGCACCTCGGCCAAGACCGGCGCAGGGATCAGCACATCGAAGGGCGTGGCGACCGGTGCGGCCAACGGGACTTGCGCCTCGGACAGGCGGTAGCCATCGGCGGCCGCCAAGGTGAGGGTCTGGCCCGCGAAGTGCGCCAGCACGGCCATCAACACCGGACGAGCGGCGTCCTCCGAGGCGGCGAACGCCACGCGGGTCAGCGCCGCGCGCAAGGCCGTGGCCTCGACTTCCACGCTGTCGGCGTCGGGTTCCGGCAGCAGCGGGAACTCCGTCGCGTCCAGACCGCGGAAGCTGGCCTTGACCGGATCACAGGCTACGGACAGCGTGAGAGACGTGGCGTCCAGCGTCAGCTCCGAGGTTGCCCCGGCGGGCAGCATCTTGACCCACTCGGCGAAGGCCGCCGCAGGGACGGTGACGCGCCCAGGGTCGGTGACCTCGGCGGGAATCTGCTGGACGACGTGCCATTCCAGGTTGCTGGCCGCGAGGGTCAGCGCGCCGGGCGTGGCGTCCAGTAAGACGTGGCCCAAGATGGGCAATGCCGTTGCACGAGGGAACGTCGCACGTCCCACCCGGCTCAGGCCAACACTCAAGGTTTCGTTCAAACAGGTCAGTTGCATTGTTGAGCCTCCTTGCTCAAGTGATATGGTGGCAAGACGGCACACAGCATCCCCAGGCGGGGAAACGATGTGCCTCCCTGCCGGGGAAAAACGTATTCTGCGAAAAGCAGAGCCGCACGCAGCGCGGTCCTCTGTGGATGAGAAAGGATGCAAGATGCAAGGGAAAAGGCCGGGGAAGGGAGAGAGACGCTGTGCGTCCTCTCCACTTCCCTTGCGGATGCGCGACATAGAGTCGCAGAGTGCTGGAATCGTCAGGCGATGTCAGCACTTACGGAGTTGGCCAATACGCGGAGAAATGTAACAACACAATCAACATCACGTGGCTCAGTTGGTCGAGGATAGGGCCACGCCAATCATCGAAGCCGAACTTGTTGGCGGCATCGATGAGGCTGTGGGCGCACGCACCGATCAACAAACCGGGCAAACCACCCACGAGCAACCCCGGCCAGCCCCCGGCAATCAAGCCGTGGTAGACCAGGATACGCCATTCGTGATGTGCCTTGCCGGTCACGGTCGCGGCACTCTGCGCCGTGAAGTCACAGAACAAGTGCAATGCCACGGCCCAGGCCAATGGGTGACGCACGCCGCTCAGTAAGCACAGCGACGGCAACAACGCTCCGACGAGCTTGCCCCATTGCCACCAGTGCCAGCGTGACAGACGGGGAAAGCGCAGCCAGAAAACAGCGGACAACTTGGGGAAACGGGTGATGACAGACATTTTCTCTCCTTGCGGGTCTTGGGATTGCCGCAGGGAGACGTAGCGCCGAAAACTTCCCCTGAAATGCAGGGAGCGCTACGTCTCCCTGCGGGGAAAACACGGTGTTACTCAGTAATCGTCACAGGTCTGCAATTGCGCCCGTTGCTCGCGCTGGATGCGGAAGCGCAACTGGCGTTCCAATGTCGCGGCCATTGCCGACATTGTGTCAGCCACGGCCTCAGCAATGAGACGGTCCAGGACGCCGCCCGGTAAGTGGCACTGCGCCAGCCGTCCTGCCAACAGGTCTTCCCAATCAGGTGGGACAATGGTGGGCGGGGTTGGCGTCTCGGCAACAGCGGGGCCGTCCAGACAGGCTTCCACCGCCGTCAGCACATCGTCGTTTGACGCCGTAGTGAACTGGCGTGTGCGCCAGGCGTCGGGTACAGCCACACCGGCGCTCATTTCAGCACCTCCAACGGCGCTTCCCAGAGTTCACCACCGGTCTGGCGCAAGCTTACCCAGCGGTTACGCCCGATGATCACGTGATCCACGACATCCACTTCCACCAGCTTCCCACTCTGGATCAAAGTACGGGTGATGCTGCGGTCTTCCGGTGAAGGATTCGGGTCGCCCGACGGGTGGTTGTGCCCGACCAGCACCGCGCCCGCATTGCGCCGTACCGCGCCACGGAAGATTTCGGCGGGACGGATGTGCGTGGTGTTCAGTGTGCCTCGGTACAGAATCTCCTGATCCTGCACGCGGTTGCGGATGTCCAGATACAGCACGGCGAAGCACTCTTGTTCAGCGTGGCCGATGAGGGCCATCAAGATGTCGGCGGCGTCGCTCGGACTGCTGATCTGTCGCCGGTCGTTGTCTTGCCCGTGAGCAAAACGCCGTCCCAGTTCCAGGGCCGCCCGAATGCGGGCTGCGGTTGCCGTCCCGATGCCGGGAATGGCGAGGAGTTCATCGGTCAAAGCCTGGGGCAGTGTATCCCCAAAGCGTTGCACCACGGCCTGTGCGATGTCGAGTTGGTCGGGGCCGCCGATGAGGAGCGCCAGGAGTTCGACCTGGCTGACCCCACCGGAGCCGACGTAACTCAGGCGCGCCGCCGGGCGTTCGTGTAAGGGCAAAGTGTGCAAAGTTCCCATTTCAGTTCCTCCTGCATAGTCTTGGTTTTCAGATGATGCAGGAGTTTCTGCCCACGTGCTCCCGTTGCAGGAGTGGCAGAAACTCCTGCAAGGGTGATGCTTGGTTTTCAGTTTAAGGGCGTGTGTCCGCCGCGATCTCGGCCAGCAGCGCGTCAAACTCCGCTCGCCAGCGGGCGATGCGGCGCTCTTGCGTGGGCTGGTCGAGGCGGCTCAAGGTTGGCAGCACCCGTTCGGCGCTGCTGAGCCAGTGGCCCAGGAGTTGCACCTTCGCTTTACGCGAGAAGTACGGAACTTGGGCTGCACCAAAGCTACGGAAGTAGCCCAGCGGGTAGTGCTCTGGCGGTTCAAAGGGGAATACTGGCCCTAACCGCGCACCGGTCCAGTGATCGATGACCGGCACGGGCGTTCCGGCTTTCCAACCGTAGCCGTGTTTATCCACCTGCGGCCAGTCGGCCTGACAGCGCGGACAGCGTATGTGCGACGGCCCGCCGCCCCAGCCAGGTGGCAAGGGGGTAGCGAAGTCGTCGGCCAAGAGCTGCGGATACACCTTCCCGCAGACGTCACATTGGATGTACAAGCGGTCATTGTAGGTCAGACGGTAGGGCATTCGGATATCTCCTCAGCCTCGGCAGCTTTGTCTGCACCGACAGGGAGCGGAATAGTATCCGGCCCTGCCACAACCCAACCTTCGGTATCTATCCTTGCATCCAACCCTTCGACCTTTTGCCCATACTGCACGTCGAGCCAGGCAATATATTGGGCGTAGGTAGCAGAATCGGTAGCGTAGGTCCGTCCGGTGAGGTTGTTGAAGACGACCAGTACATCTGCATAGACTGTGGATGCCAGCACGGGGCGACCATCAATCGTCAGCGTGTACACACCAGGATCGTACTCTTCCGGGTGGATAATATACCGAAACGCACCATGAGCGCGTATGGCCGGGTTGAGATACGTACAAAGGTATACATACAAGGTAGCCAACATTTCTCCGTTCGGTAGCGCCTCCGGTTGTAGCTGCATTTGCCAACCAGAGCCTTTCAGATGGACGGTATGGGTTGCCTCACAGACGATCGGAGGGGAAGTGCGGAGTAACCGTGCTACAGCGACGGTCATTTCTAAAGTATCAGCGGTTTCAGTTTGCGAAGTCATTTGAATCTCCATAACCTGCCGCCTTCAATGCTGCGGCAGCGGTCTTGAAATCGCCGCCGTGTTCCAACAACGCGAACACGGCGAAGGGGCTGTAGGCCCGCGCGGGGTCGAACGGCGGGGCATTGCTGGTGAAGACGTAGAAACAACGCGAGTCGCGGTAGTTGTAGGTGGCGGAGTGTCCGCGCCGCTTCCCTGGTCGTCGCCAGTACGTTGCCTCGTGGACGTGGCGCACACAGCGCCAGCCGTGGCGTTCCAGCACGCCTACCACGTCCCCGCGCCGGTTGTAGTCGTCGCCGGGCCGGTAGGCGTGCGACGCATAGCGCCAGGGCGTCATCGCCGTGCGCGGGGCGCAGGTCAACGGCACGCGAGAAAACTGCCGCGCGGTATCGAGCAATGCGGCGCGCTCTTCGCAGCTCAGAAACGGGATCGCCGTCAGGTCGCCCTGCAGCACGGTGTAGCCCGCGCTGGGCGGGGCCAGCACATAGCCGCCCACGCCGCGCGTCTCGATGAGCGTGAACTTGCCGCCCGGCTTGGCCGGATCAACGGCCAACTTTTGGTTGCCGTTGATCGCTGCATCACAACGGTAGTACACGTGGTAGCCGCCGCTTTGCGTCTGCACCACGGGCAACCGTGCGAGCAACGTTGCATCATACTGCGTCAGCGCCGTCGCCCATTGCGCGAACAATGCCGGCGCGTCGAAGTCGATCACTTCCAGATCGCCGCTGACGCCGCCGGTGATCACGGCCAGGGCGTCGGCCTGTGTCCAGGGACCAAACCAGCGCCACACCTCGAAAGGCGTGGGCGGGCGATCCTGGTACGGCTTCCACCGCCGCAGGCGCGGTTGTTTGCGCCGCCGGTCACAGGGCAGCACAGAGAGGCCCGCGCGGGTGTAAGCCAGAGCGGATGACAACAATGGGTTCATCGGGTTTACCTCCTTGGGGATCAGTTTCAGGTTACGGGTTACAGGTTGAAAGTTACGAGTGGGCACGTTGCCCGTTCCTCGCGGGGAGCGAGGTCAGGGCAAGCTGGGGTGCAGCGTGAGTTCCGGGGTTGGCACACGGTAGAAGCCGGGGTTGCGGTGGATGACCGTGTCGGCCAGCGGCGTCACCAACGGACGGAGCACGGTCTGCACCGTCTTCAGATCAGCGTGGCCGCCCTCGAGTGCCGAGTCCACAAACACCGCGCCCAGCACCGCCTCGAAGACGTCGCTGAGCACCGATGTGCGCTGGCGCAAGCCGCGATTGTCGGCGCGCAGGCTCAGGCGCACGACCCAGGGCAATTCCAGTTGCCGGGCGAAGCGCGCCAGGCTTTCAGCACGCACCAACTCGGCGCGCAAGATGCTCATCTGGCCCGGCCCGAAGTGCGGGAAGTCACGGTAGAGCCAGTAGGTCACCGCCAATTCCAGCACTGCGTCGCCCAGGTGTTCCAGGCGCTCGTAGTTCTGTGCGCCGGCGGAACTGTGGGTCAAAGCCAGGCGCAGCAGGTCAGGGTTGGCAAAGTGGTAGCCCAACCGTTGTTGGAGTTCGTGGGCGAGCGTAGCATTCACAGCACACCTCCGGCGTCTTCCAGCCAACGGTAGAGCACGTCCATCTCCGGCGCCTCCAGGATGGCTTTCACCGCCTCCCACAGGTCTGCGCCGGTCGCAAAGTTGACCAACGGCCAGAATGCCAATGTTTCCCACGACGCGAAGCGCCCCGGCATCCACAGCGTTACGGTGGGGGCCGTGTTGCGAAACGTCAGGCAGTAGGGCGTGGGATCGTCGGTCAGCGTGAAGTCCAGCCACACCGCGCGTGGCGGCGTGGGGGTCATGGTGCCCCGTAGACGTGTCACCGTGGGATCAGCGCGCAGCGCAGTGCCGGTCTGTTGGATCAGCCGGGCGCGGCGTTGTTGTTGTTCCGGGGTGAAGGCTACGGGGTGTATGGGCGCTGCCATTACGGGCAGCTTCAGGACAGGGGTAAAACTCATAGTAAACCTCCTCGTAGGTGACGAGGAAGGCCACGCGTCTCCTGTCACGGAGGCGCAACGGCCTCCCTCGACAGGACAGGAATGAAGAAAAGCGCCTGGGAGAGAATCCACAGGCGCTTTCACGGATGTAGGACAGAAACCTACTCCTCAGACAACGAGGGCGCGACGCGCTGCATGGTCTTGAACCAAACCACCTGCTTCAGTCCACCGGCTACCACCAGGGCAACCACGGCCAGCAAGAGCAAGCCGGGGTGCGCACCGTGACGGGCCGTGAAGGGCAACAGGTGCGGCGCTTGGACATATAGCCACGTCAGACCAGGCACGATCAGCGCCAGTAAGAGCAACCATCGCCACCGCCCTTGCGATCCACGTGGCTTGCGCCGGGGTGCGGACCGAGAGCGGCGCGGCGTCGGCGATTGCGCTGGCCGGCGTTGTGGCCGCCAGTGCACGCACTTCGCCTGGCGCTGTATAGTCCGGGTGGGCGCAGCTTGCGGCTGCGGTCGCCAGTGCAGGTTCTCCGCTTCGCGGGGTTCCTGCGTCGGACGCACTTGCGCTTGCCGCGCCGGACCGTGCTGCGCGGGGTGACGACGATAGACGCGGTGTTGTTGGGCAACGACATTATAGTTGTCCATCGCTTACCCCTGGCGCTTCAGTTCGGCGAGCAAGGCTTGCGCGGCGTCGGCGGTGATGCCGTCCAGCGTGCTGGCGATGGCGTCCGGCGTGAAGCCTTTGCCGCGCATCAACGCCGTGAGCAACCGTTTGGTGCTCTCCGTGGCCGGAACAGCGTCCGCTTTGCCAGCCTTCGTCGGGGCATCAGGCGCAGCGCCTTCTTCCTCGACCGGCACATCGCCGTCAGCGAGTTCACCGTCACCGTTGGGACCCGGGTTGTGCTCCCAGGCCGCCGCCCACTGCTTGTACAGCTCCCACTCGGCCTCGATGAGGTCGGCCAGGTCGTCCCCGACGTAGTCCACGTCCGGGTCGAACTCGTTGGAACGCACAATGGGGGTGGCGCGGCTCTTCTGCTTGGTGCCACGCATTGCCGGTTCCCCGGCGTGCAACAGCACCGCGAAGAAGGAACTGGGGGCTTTGCCCTGCGTCGCCTTGCGCACGGCCTGCCGGTGTTCGCGCAACGCCTGCGCCAGGTCTTTCCCCGCCAAGCCTTTGACGGTCAGCATCACTGGCCCGACGTACCCGTTTTCGGTCTCGACGTAGCCCAGGGCTTGCAGTTTCCCGCGCGCCCCGTCTGCGTAGCCGCCTAACCGGTTGCCGTCCTTGACCCAGGCAAAGCGCGTCGCCAAAGGCACGAAGCGCAGCCAGTCGGTGAAGAACACTGCTTCACTTTCGCCGGTGCTGAAGATGAGCGTGTGTTCGACCGCGCCGTTGGGCGTGGCTTTGAGCAGTTCCGCCTGCTCCGCGCTCATCGCAAAGCCGCCGGTGGCTTCGCGGGGTTCCAACGAACCGCCATCGTTCACGTACTGAATGAACGGGTACTCGGACACCATTTCTTCTTGAAGAATCTGCGAGTGATCACGATCTTGCCAAGCCATTGCATACCTCCCATTTGGATTTTAGATTGTGGATTGGATCACAATTGAGAGGCGCGCGGTTCTCCACAACGGGAGAACGATGCGCCTCCCGTGTGAAGGACAACGACGAAACACATTTGGTCAGCCGGACGCCCCATCGCCCGGCTGAACCGTGTTGGCGAAGCTGGCGTTGGGGTACTGCGGCGTAGAACAGGATTATCAATCAGTGCGTCTCCCGCGCACCGACTGTTGATGGGCCGGGGCGCAGGAGAGGCCAAAGCAAAGATGGGCAGAGAAATCACGTTTGTACGTGGCAACGTTGAACGTTGTCACAGTTCAGGATTGCGTATTGGCAGTCGCAGGAAACGCACCAGGATGTTCTCCGGGCGCTGCCCACGGCTCTGCCTTTCGCAGTCAGAATAAGAATATTGAGGTTGTTAAGGTTCTGCCCATTGTGCCCCAACCTGTACAGATCAGGGCCGGATGTGAGGCCGGAGCCTCGGCACAAGCCTTGCGCTGCAAGGCCGATGCCGCGACCACGGACTCAGGATGCCGTTGGAATGCAAAAAGCCCCACGGGGGTATGCATCTAACGTGGGCGGAGGCCGTTCGGCGAACGAACGGGAATCCGTCAGGCAAGGAAAACGTCAGATGCCCCGGTGGGGCTTTCAAGGTAGAGTCAGGTTTCGGCGCGAGGGCCGGATAGAGTACAGCAAGGACAGCGTACCCGCGACAGGCGCGGGCAGGTCAGGATGGGCAGGTTATGGAACTGGTAAGGAACGATTCTTACTATTATTATACCATACGGGAGGGGGTGAAATCAAGGGGGGTTTGCATCACTGCATCACAACAATGGTGTTCCTTATTTTCTATCGCCTTGTTATATGCTGCGATATAGGCATTTGCACAGTCTTCCCAGGAAAAACTCGCGGCCATCGCATTCTGTATCATATGCTGAATATGATTTCGACGGTCATAATAAGTATTAATGGCCCATCCAGCAACATAGTATACTCCGTGGGCACTCGGTTCCCAGAATTTGAAGCCGGTGCCTTCGCCGGTGGCCTCATCGTACTGCTTGATAGTATCTGCTAGGCCACCAGTGTCACGCACAATGGGCAATGTGCCGTATTTAAGCGAGTAGATTTGGTTTAGACCACACGGCTCATAACGCGAGGGCATAATGAAGAAGTCGCTTCCGGCGTGGATCCAGTGCGCTAGAGCATTGTCGTAGCCAATGTAGCTGCCGATGCGCCCGGCGTAGCGCGCGGGCAGGTTGCCATAGAAGGCTTCCAGCGCCTTGTCGCCCGATCCCAGGATGACGAATTGCACCTGCATTGTGTTGACGATGGCTTCGATAGCGCCTGCCAGTAAATCTAAACCCTTCTGGTCCGCAAAGCGGCTAACCACGCCGATGATGGGTATCGCTGGATCCACGTTCAACAGGAATCGTTCTTGCAACTCGCGTTTACATACGGCTTTGCCGCTTAGGTCGGTGGCTGAATAACGCGCGGGGATAAGCTTATCCGTGGCGGGATCCCATTGTGCGTAATCCACGCCGTTGAGGATACCAATGTAGTTTGCGCCCTTGTCGTTGAGGTAAGGGGCCATACCGTGAGCATGTTCAGACGTGCGGGTTTCGTTCGCGTAGGTCGGGCTGACGGTGGTGACGAGGTCTGCGTAGTGAATACCGCCCTTGAGGAAGTTCACCCTCCCATGATCCTCCAACTTGTCTGGCGTGAAGTTCTCCCGTTGTAGGCCAATGTAGTCGTAGTGTTCTGCACCGTAGGTACCCTGGTAGCCGATGTTGTGGATGGTCAGAATGCTCGCGGCTTTGCCGATCGCGGGGTCGTTCCAGTGCCACACTTTGAGGTAGGCCGGTGCCAAAGCCGTCTGCCAGTCGTGGGCGTGTACAATGTCCGCATCAAAGCCTATATCGCGGGCCAGTTGCAGCGCGGCGCGCGTGAGGAAGGCGAAGCGGCGCGGATTGTCGCTGTAGTCGTTGAAGGCGTCGTCTTGATAGAGCCCGGAGCGGGCGAAGTATTTGTCCGCTTCGATGAAGTACACGGGGACGCCATCCCTCGTCGTTGTGCGGACGGCGCACCATTCTTCTGTGTTGCCCATCCATACGCGCATCTGGTCGAAGAAGGGCGCAATCTGATACTTGGCGACGTTGATGCTGCTGTATTTGGGCATCACCACAATCACCTCGTGACCGAGCGCGCGCAGCGCAATGGACAACGCCCCAACCACGTCGGCCTCCCCGCCGGTCTTGGCGAAAGGCACACATTCGGAAGTGATCATAGCAATTTTAAGCGGTCGCTCCATTGGAAACTCCTATATCACAATTAATCCTTTTCCTTATGGCTCTCGTTAACCCGATCAATTTGGGGGCTGTAATAATTGCTCTATGATGGCTGAGTGACAATTGACATCCAGAAATTCAAGACATTCCAACAGAATATCAATTGCATAGAAATAACGATCAAGACTAAGAGCCTGCGACTTCGAAAATTGCCAGTTATGACCGATGTTACGATACTCTATGGCGATAGCTTGGAGGGCATCTAATTGCTCAAGATGTTCAAGTTCTAAAAGTTTACCATATAAGTCGCCGTTCCTAAGTTGTTTGCTGTGTTTTGTTGCTGCTGCGAGAATCCGATCCGGTTCACGCATTTGAGATAAGATATCGTCAAGAGCTAGATCAACGCTGAGCGGCAAAACAGGACCAAGGCCAAGTCGTAAAGCGGTGGCATAGGCACGAAGGCAAACCTGCTCAATAATACGGACCAGTTGGCTGTCAAAATCATGGGCGGACAAGAGCAACTGGGATTGAAATCGTCTAAAGGCTAGCGACAAGTAATAACTCCTGATAGCCGCTATATTACATGCTACGGATACCCCAGAGGCTTTACTATCAGCCCATTCCCATAAACTAACCAAATATGAATCATCCTTGATAAAATTACTGAGACTCCAAAGGAAGTTATTGAAGAAATAGCTTTTTTTGTCCAAAAGCCTGGCAATTATGACGATTACCTCAGTCCAGTAGGGATCGTCAACATGCTTATTGAGCAGGTCTGCGATTAACTTGTCACATTCTGAGTGCGCCGCGATATAGCGAGCGGTATAATACTCTTGAAATACGAGATGAGAAAACGAATAGATGTTGTGCGCCCGTTCAACCAAGATCCCATGTTGTTTCCCAATTTCTCTTAGCACAGTATTTGCATCTATTCTACTAGCTGGCACAGTTTGTTGTAGGTAGTTGGCGATTTGTCTTATCAGTTTTTCTTGCTGTAAGAAACTGATTCCCTGTTCAAAAGCTTCCTTAGCAATATCAGCAAGGAGTGTATGTTCACTCTCCGAGGAAGAGCCAGGGAATATTTCACCGCGTTTAATTCCTCGAGAGTCATCCCATTTACCGAGTAAGGCTTCCAGAGCATCAATATATACCTCAACCCGATGAGGCGGGAACTTAAACTTGGAGTCAAAAGCTAGACAAAGCATACCAAGCAAGAGAGGTGTGTGTGCCAGTTCATATAATCGCCGATTTTCTGATCTATTAACCGCTTCCAAAAAACTCTGACTGACATCTGGTTTGGTTTGAAACCACTTCTCGACAAAGGTCTGCACTTGGACATCGTCGAAATCAGCAATTTCCACATAGGTGAAATGCTCAAAGACATAATCAATAGCGGCTACACGGCATGTGATAATGTATTGTACACGGTCATATTTTAAGCTGAAATCACGTAGTTCATCAATGGCATACCTATATCGATCGTGAGTGTAAGGAATCTCGTCCAGCCCGTCAAATAGCAGCAAGACATCATCGGTTTGCTCAAGTAAATATTCAAATAGAGCAACAGTGTCAGAAATACCGCAGGTCGCGAATTGTTGTGCAACAAAAGACAATAAATCCTTACCAGAGTCAACCCATTGTCTAAGTGTAACGAAAACAGGGATCTTGTTCAATTTGCCTTTCGCGGCATAAACAGCAAGATGCCTTAAAAAAGTTGTTTTACCCGCTCCAGGCTTGCCCAAAACAAGAAGATGGTGCGATCCGCAGGATCGCAAAAATTCAAGACCAGGAACACGAATAGGGCTTTCGAGCGGAGGTGCATCACCCTGAAACCCATATCCGCTTGGTCGTATATTTGCAGTAGGGGTTTTTAGAATGTAGATGTCGGTGAAAAAATCATCCAGAGGAACAGGACTTGAGCTGCCAAAAATGCGGATATGGCCATACGCTTGTTGGACTTTGTACCGATATTTCTTGAGAGCAATCTCCCATTGTGGCGTGCCAGGTAAGGGGGCAGACTGCTCCAATTCATCGGCGAGAGTTTTGAGCTGCTGGTGAAGTGCATCATTAGGTGAGATGGGGTCGTAAATCACGCGAAGAAACAAAACTAAAGCGTTTTCACCTTTCGTATTGCGCCTCTCGGTCAAGTATTCGATCGTTGCCTGTACGCGCATACTGTCACTATTTGCTTCAGGAAGGGCGGCGGCCCACTCGCTGATGCGTTCATCCACGAATACAGTTTCGAGTGCATCGTCGGTCTTGAACTCGTCACAGCGCAGTAGTATTTCACGGAGACGTGTGTTTAGGTTAGGTGAAATGCTCATCTTCTCTTACCAGATCGTGTTCTCTGCTGTTTAGGCATCGCCATCACCCTGGCGGTGAGTTCATACATCAAGGCCAATTGATGCCCACCGACCCATTTAGATATCATCAGTGTCCTCAGTAATTATCCCATAATCGCGCTGCAAATCCACGAACAAATCAATCAGGTGGAAGAAATACGGGTAAACCGTGAACTGCTCATGACGTACAAATTTGACAGCGGTGGTTTCCAAAAACAGGCGGATGTCGAATTTTTCTGCACCCTGGTAGATGTCAAAGCAGCGAATCAGATGGGCGCGGGGTTGGCGGAATTTGAAGCCCACGGGACTGCCCACCATAAAGCAGTTTTCCGCATCATACCAGATACCTTGATAGCCCGCAAGCACGGCGCGACTCTTGGCGCCGGCAAACATTCCAATCTTCTGATAACAGCCTTTGAATTTACGGAGGTTGTATTTGCCGTTCGCGTCGGGGGAAATGGCGAAGATTTCAAGGATGCGGTCATAATAAGGGTTGCGGGGGTCGGTCAAAACGTGATATGAGATTTCACGGATGCATTCTGCAGCCAATTCATCCAAGAAGCCGTCGTAACGTTCAAGTTGCGCCAAAGTTACAGAGGTGGATGTGGGTTTCGCGGGTAGGATTTTAGCCGCTTGCAGCATAAGTTTTAGCTCTTCCAGGGGGAAGTTCTGTTGTTGAAGTTGCTGAATGTCTGCGATTGCTGCGTAATCGTATAGAACACGTTCCTGGATATCCTCGATCTCTATCACTTGCCCTGGACCGAGGATAAAGTCGTAGTCTTTGATTTTATCTTCGGATTTCCCATACAGTTTTTGCCCCAAGGGTTTGGTAACGTCATCATACCAGTCAAGGTTATACGTAGCCAGCAAGGCATCACGCTCCTGTTTGCCTGCCGGAGAGTGTAAATCCACAAAGCGCAGGTGGTCATTTTGCAGATACAATAAAGTCGTATACGAGGTGCCTTTGACTGTAGCGCGACGAACAAAGGCATACTCATGCAATGGTGTTGGTATGGTGAAGGGCAAGGTGCCTTGTTGAAATCCCGGCAAGCAACGCGCATAGCGTTGATTGAGCACCAGGTCTTTGAGATACAGTTGGTTGAAACAGACTTGCCAGCGTTGTGCCCAACTTTTATCAAACGTGAATGCGGGATATTCCAGGTATTCTTGTGCCCCGGTAGGCGCGTATTGATCACTAACGTTAGGATTGACGTTTATGGATTGTTTGGGGATATGGCGATACGCATTGTAGAGCGACCGGTAAGGGTCAGTTTGTCCCTCAAAGACAGCGCCAGCCTTAAAATCATCCTGATTGTAGTCCTGGAGGATCAATACCGGCTTATCTGGGTCGAAATCGCTCGTGCCAGGCAGTATGTCAAAGTGCAGGTTTAAGAGAGGCCCATACTGCGCACTCAACATCTGCTGATATGCAGAAATTGGTACAGTTTCTGCGTTGAGGCGATTGTCAAACAAGTATACAGTCCCCAGGTCAGATAAGGGCAGTTGACCTGTAGTTAATTGTGGCTTGTACTCGGTAAACTGCCGGACTCTTTGCATGGCGGGGATTCCGTGTTGGCGCAAGTAATCAATAAAGTGCGTGACAAAGTCGTGCAAAATGCTGCCTCGAGTCTCCTCATATTGAAGCGTTGCGTGATAATCCAAAGTGGCCCGTTGATCCCGATGATGATATAGTCGGTAGATCTCTTTTTGGGTGTCAATTTGATCAGGCAAAAGTGTTTCTAATAAGGCTTGTCCTTTCTTTACGGTTTTGCTAAAGTAGGGCTGGGAATACTTATAATTTGGGTTGATGTTCGTTACCCGTATGAATCTTTTCGCATGACTGATAACTTTGAAGGTCCATGGATTCGTGCGGGTACCTCTTAGTTCGATCTCCAGACCTGTCAGAGTTTTACCTTTCGTTTTTGCTACAACATAGTGGTGGCCATGAGCACTGAACATGTCCTCGCGTGCGCTTCTGAAGTAATCGGCTAACAATAACTTGAGTAATACATCCGGACGTAGAACTTGGAATTTGTTTGTGCTGAAAGGTAAGTCCGGGCTATCAAGAAAATCCAATCCTAAAACTGGCGGCTTCCTATTGGCAGGTAACAGGGTGTATAAACCGAGTGTGGGTTTATCATTGGAGAAAAAATAATAGGGGAATGGCAGTTGTGACTTCGCCACTGTGTGTAGTCGTCCGAAATGTTCCTGTATTGGTCGAAAATTCTTGGGGACAGTGTAACGTACGACTCGAATTCCGCTATTGAGGTGGTCATAGTTGATAGCATCATGATCAATCTCAATGGTAGTAGTACGCATAGGAATTGTCTTCATGAGAGCATTGCCTCCTGGATATGTTTGAGAAATACCTTAAAGCCCTGACAGTACGTCTTGGGATTCAGTGCATCCAATACACCTGGGATGACGATGATACGCGCAGCGGCGAAATCATCGCCCACATCCCGGAAATCCGCCGTAACATAACGGCGCGTCCATGTTTCTGTACTAGCCAGGTTTACATAGATGAGCTTGTTCGTTTCGGGGGGCGCGTGAAAAGCATCAATGGCTTGTAGTTTTGCCCGCGCCCGCGCCTGGAAATCAACATCATTGAGTTTGGGACGCCAATCGGGATCGGCGACAGGTAATGAAAAGTTGTGGAGCGTGTGTTCCTGGTAGTTCTTGCAATCAATATACCATGGCTGACCAGCCACTTTAGTATCGGCCAATTCAAACAGCGCACTGGGGACTTCTGCCGGCGCGAGCGGGATGCCTTCTTCTTCAAAGAGCGCTGCAATCCCGGCTTCGCCAACCGCGCCGGTCAAGATGGCCTGGTAGCAATAAGGGGTGAAGAATAGCTGCCGGGTATTATTGAATCCCAACTCGTAGCCACGTGTCTCGAAATAGCGGCGCGTGTGAGGATTTGCCGTCACATGGTTATAGACGCGATTGAGTTGCCAGGGCCGATAACTACTGTCCTGATGGGTATGCGGCACTAACTCCAAGTCGGTGTTGATGTAGAGTTCACCATCGTGGAAATAGGCGGTTTCAAAGAGGCAACGATATTTGTGCAGAATCTCCGCGTGAAAGTCGTGTTTGAGAACCGCTTCCCGCAAGTCTAGCCAATCGCTTCGCGCTGTCTGTGCCTGGAGATCACCACGCCGGAAGGCTGCTAGTTGCTCCAGCAATTCTGCTACACATCGTTGCGTCTGCTGATTGATTTCGGCCAACCGCTCGTCTTTACGGCGTTCAATCTCGCGGCCTCTGGATTGGGCTTGCGCGGTAACTTGCGCAAAGACGCTGCGCAGATTCGAGGAAATAATCGCTTCGCGTTGTTGGCGCAAATCTGCATAGACGGCTTGAGTACAGAAATCCTCAAAAACTGCGTAAACATTGGCGTCCAACCGGATGATCTGATCAGCCATCGGCGTCCACACACGCTCAATTCGACCTAATGCCTGAATGAAGGTTGCCAGTTGATTGAGTTTAGCGTCCTCGCGCGTATCGCGCCCTTGTAGATATCTCGAGTTCAGATTAGGGTCACGAATATTTGAGAGGAACGCCATAAATTGCGCCTCGCTTATCAACTTGGCGGTATACAATTTCGCCATGTACCAGATGTTTTTCTTAAGACTGGTATCGTTCTCCTGCGTTGTCTTGGTGGATTCCACCCGATCGAAGTAGAAGAAAGGACTATCGAGCAAGTGAAGCCCCTTGAAATCGGTCTGATGTTCCGACCCTGCCGCCCGGCTGGCTGCATCGGGATAGTATTGCAAATTGACGCCATTGCCGGCGGAGGGATAGGTTGTGACCAATAATACCGGTTTCTCTTGCCAAAATAGCTTATAGAAGGCTTCTTTGATGTCCTCTTCGCGCTCAATTTCCTGCGCCTGATTCGCATCGTAAAGGATGATGATGAAAGAGGTTTGTCCCAGGGTCAATTCGTAATAAGTGAACCCTGATCTGGCCGTTGCTCGTGGAACCGACATGGCTTGCACTGTAAACAACCCATCTTCACTTATTGGATGCGTCTGTAACACGTATTCGATCTGTTTGAAGGAGCTGAAGAAGAGTACATGGGTATCGGTCGCCAGCGCCGCCGGGTCGCGCGTCTGCTGTATCCATAACAAGGTCGCAAAAAAGTGCTTGACCCGCTGTGCGCGGTATTTGCGGGTGGTGTCATCGTTGCCAAAGGCTTCGTCACGCGCCACCGCTTCAATGAAATCCAATAACGGTTGATGCTGTAACGGCTCGGCGCGTAGAAGCGTGACTTGATTCCCGCGTTGGCGTTGCTTTTCGTCGTTTAGGCTCTGGATAATCTGCACATCCGCTAGCGTTGTTTCGTGGTAGGCAAGGGTAAGGGGTTGACTGTGTAGCCAGTCAGCACTGAAGTTACGCACACAGCGCGGCAGATCGGCTGTCGCTGACAGTCCAAAGACCAGGTTGTGCGTTGCCAGGCTGCGCAGAATTCTTTCGGGGGTGGTATGAATCGAGTAATGGCGTAGCTTTACCTCGTCCCGATCCGATTCTTGTTGTAGGTCCTGAATTTCATACAGCCCATACCCGGAATCCAAAAGTTTCTGGAATTGCGTCGGTTGTTGCTGTGTTTTAGGAGGAAGTTGATGAATCCGCTCAATATCTGCGCGGAAAATGGTAGTTTCAAAACAGTGCCGCATCATCTCCGCGCGGATAATAGCGTGGGGATCCAGGTCACGGAACAGATAGAGAATACGACAGGTCGCATTGTAAACCGTGTTGAACAGGATGTACGCGCTCAAAGGTGTTTTCTCGGTGACAATATCAAAAGCCCGCGCGGTCTCTTGTAAATAAATCGGCACGTTGGCAATCGTGCGATTGGTCTGGAAAATCGTGATACCCTGGCCGCCGTCTTGACTTCTTCTGTCACGCCCTCTATGCGCTAAATCGGCTTTGATGTCCTGCAAATGTGTACAGGTGAAGTGGTTGATCTGTGGAAAATTGATTCCGTATTGGCGTGAAAGTTTAGCCACTTGTTCAGTGATGACTTCAATCTCTTGCCGAATTTGTGGATCGACCGGATACTCAGGTAAAGGTAGTTTGTTTTGCTGCATCGCTTCATAGAAATATTGCACGAATTTGAACGGTTCGGTAATCGCTTCGTCCTCACAGATTAGATCAATCAGGTTGCTTTCCAGGAAGTCGAACTCATCCAGAAAAAACACATACCCGCTATCCTGTCCCTGGAAACTGGTCAGACTCACATTCTTTGTCCCATCAAAGAAGCCAAAAAAGGCTTTTTGGATTGTCACTAACAGCACCTTGACGGCGGGATCGCGTTTGAACACCATATAGGGAAACAATGCCTGGATCACGGGGTGGTTGCTAAACCACGGATGATCTTGTTGGCTCAAAGCGCGGTTGGTTTTGATTGCTGGCGTGGCCGCTTCGATCATAATGCGCTTGAAGAAATTCATCACTTTGCTGGTTTGCATACCGAGCAATTGGCGAAAAACCGGACTGGCTTTGGCTTGTGGGGCATCCATCACATCCCGAATAGCTTGACAGGCTTGCTGCACATCCGGGACGCTTAGGGTCAAACCCGTGGTTCGGCGAATGTGCTCCGTGTACTTTTGCACTCTATCGTCTTGCAACAGGCTATCGAAGATCGCGCGGCTCTGTGGGTTACCGAAAATATCGATCAATACCTCGGTATCATTCTTGAGATGCCGATACCCAATGGCATGTTGTGTCAGATGCTCTGCCATTTCATTCAAGAGCTGAATACGGTTAGCGCAATAGATGTATTTGCGCTCCGTTTCTGCCTGAGCCACCACATTCGCAATCGCGCTGGTTTTGCCCAGTCCGGTGCCGCCTAACACCAACTTCAGTCCATTGGCATTTTGTTGGATGAGAGGATGATAGTAATCGAAATAAGAACTAACCATAACCTGCTACCTCCGCGACTGTAATAGCCACGCGATATTGCCACCCACGGATCGAGGTGGATGTGATAAAACTGACCGCTGATGGCTGACTGCTACATTTCATCGTACATCTCCACAATCATACGTTTCGTTCGGTATTTGCCCTGTGCGGCCTCATCCTTGCGCTTGATGATCGATAACGTTCCCATCGCTTCTCAATCGCATCCGTTCCTTACATACTCGCGTTATGATGCGGGCCGCATCCAGCAAATCTTTAGCGGTATGGTCCGGTTTCAAGCCTTGATAGTCGGGTTTGTTGTAATCGTCAGGGACATAGCGGGGTAAAAACTCAATCGCTGCCACGCCGGTTTCGACTAGAATTGTTGTACACTCTGGATGTGCCTTCCTTCCAGCGCAAATGTCGGACATTTTATCGCCGATCATAAAACTCCGGCTAAGGTCCAACTGTAGCTTTTTGGCTGCGTCTTCAAGCATTCCGGGTTCCGGTTTGTGCCGGCGGCCAGTTTCATCGGGGCAGTATTCCAGAGCAGCGATATGAATGCCATGCTGTTGCAGTTCTGCGAGCAGTTTTGCATTGAACGCCGCCATCTCGTTTTCTGAATACCGGCCTTTGGCGATACCTGGTTGATTAGTTATGACGACGAATGTGAACCCCAGTTTTTGTAGAAGTTGTAGAGCTTCAATCGCACCATCTATCAAGCGATATTGCTCTTCCCGGTGTGTGGCATACGCATCCACATTGAGCGTACCGTCCCTATCCAAGAATATGCCGTGCCTCAGGTTCTCCAATTCGATCTCTAGTTCTTGATATTCACGGGTCATACCCAACTGAGCAAACATATCGAGAGCTTTATTGGCGTAACGGCGTGCTGCTTGATGGTGTAACTCCTGCCGTTCCAACCAGAAGAGACTCCGGGAAACCTGTGCAATGCGGCGATAGTCTTTCAATGTTTCTGCCAGCATTTGGCTTTCCTCAAGACACCGGCGTGCATGTCGCCGGTTCCCCAAGGCCAAATGCACGTTGCCCAGATAGTTTTGGACGTAGCTGATGCCGCGCAAGAAGTCGGCCTCTCTTGCCAAAGTCAAAGCGCGTGAGAGCCAATATTTTGCACGAGCGAACTTCTGCTGCCTATAATTTACAACACCCATCATAAAACGTCCCAATACTGTTAGCTCTCTAGTTGTGGATGCTTCGCGTAAGGTTGTGCTCTGAGCGATTAACGATTCCGCTGTGTGATAATGTCCGTCTCGCATATACGTCGAGCCGATATATTCAAGAACATTGTCCAATTTGTAGTTGCCCATCCCGCGTGCGCGTGATTCTGCCTGGCGGAGGACTATCAGGGCCTCATCCGGGCGATCACTCCAGGCGTAGCGCAATCCCAATGCCGTTTCGAAATCATAGATCGCTTCACAGAACGGACATCCAATGACGGGCATTACCGCGTGATCGGCACCGTGATCCGCATATTGCGTATGCCACATAGCAGCCAGTTTCAGAGCCTGCTCGGCGATGTCAATCGAACGGGCGACTTCGCCAATCAGATACAGGTACGTGCATAGCCTTTTCCCTAAATCCAGGGCTTGTTTGCCATGCTGCATATTCTTGCACCATTCCCAAGCTTTCGCCAGGGTTACGGCTAACCGCAAGCTATTGGGACGAACCGCATTCATATCTGGATTTTCTGCGAGGAAGTCGACATGAACCGCGCAAGGCTCGAAAACCGCGCACAGATAATCCACCCAGCGCATATATGTATCAGCGTCAAGGATTCGCTGGCTTAAGGATTGCATCGCCCTGGTGGGTATCTGCGACACCGGTACATACACTTCAGCATCGGCTTTGACGAGTAAAAGATCGTGCAGTCGTTCGATAACGGCTTGACACCGATCCGTGTCGATGTCTAGCACCTGTGCCAGGGCCTTCACACTCGCTCCGGTTGGAAACAGACTCAGGGCCGCCAAAACCATCTCGGCATCGCTGGCTTGCAGTGTGTGCAGCGTTTGCAGCAACGTTGACTCCCCCCCCCGTATATTTGCCAATGTAGCTTCGATACGATCATCATCGATCATGTCAAGTTGAGCAATACGGGCGATGGCCCTGGCGATTTCGTCGGGCAAACCTTCCGTCATTTGGTACAAACGTACTGTCTGCTCGGCAGTGAGGAGCACATCTCTCTTTTCACATTCCAGCGCAATCAGCTCGCGGGCTTCGTCGGTACTCATACCAGATAACGTATGCAGATACAGATATCTGATACTCAACTCTGTGCATGTGGTGATAAGGATATTGGCCTTCGGAGATACACGATTGACAAACGCCTCAACCGCTGCTTCCATTTTATCCACGTCATCGATCACCAACAAGGTGGGGTGTTTGCCAAACCATTCGCAGAGCATTTCTTCTTGGGTTGGTTGAGGGTGCTTCAGCATCGCCGGACGTTCGATGGTGTGCGCAATCGTCGCATACACGCCACTCAAGGTGTTGCCTGATTCATCAGGAGATACCCAGACAACGGCTTCGAAACCTCGCCGACCTCCCGCAACAATCGTGTGCAGACAATGATGCGCAATTTGTAGCGCCAATACGCTTTTACCGCTGCCGCTTTCACCTTTGATGACAGTCAGTCCTTTTGCCGATAGGGTCTGCTGGATTGCCGCAAAATCCCGCTCACGTTGAATAAACTCTTGTGTATCCAAAGGCTTCAAGTTGTTAAAAGGTAGGGCAGGAGGTTCTGGTTTAGCCAAAGTGGAGACCTGGGTTTCTTCGACCGTGTGGGCTAACATGTTAAGGGTCTGACGACAAGCATCCGCAGGGTCGAATTGTTCTTCCAGAACCCGGAGCAACAAGGCCAGCGCATTTTGTCCCTTGTGATCGAAACGGTCGGACAGAACGGCAATGACCTTGTTTGCCCGTTCTTTCGGGCTTGCAGCATTGGGGATTTCATCTCGCCAGAGGCTTATGCGTTCATCGACGAAGATAGTTTTCAAGGCATCGTCGCTATTGAATGGCCCGCAACGCAGGAGATCGGTACGTAGACGATGATATTGATCAGGTGAGATACTCATTACAAACACCTCAACATTCTGATTTGCTGCACGCCTGTCTTATGAGTTGATCAAATGGCCAGTTTTCCTATCAGAGTCGATTAATAGGTAACTGCAAACGCCCATTTGCTGGTTGATTCAGCGTGAAAACCGACTTCCGACCAGTTCCTGTACCAACTGCGCCGTCTTACTGGTGATAGTTAATTCTGTCCATCACTCAACCAAACGCAGCGAAACCGGTGGTATACAGGGACCACAACATGCGTTGAACACGTTCCGCAGTACGCGGACAACGATAAGGCAGGGATGCCAGCCTGTGTTGCAAGTCATCTTCGGTCTGTACTTCGTCAAACTGCACGGCTGTTACAGACTCATCTGGTGCATCAGGATTCAAACACCAGGCCAACACTTTTTTTAATGGGTTCTCAAGTTTACCGCGCGACCCGTGGAATTTCGGTAAGACCTTCATTAATACAGCGGCGTCGAAAGCAGCGTCAATTCCTGCCACGGTCTCTGTATGGTAATATAGCCGATGTGCTTCAGCAGCCGCCACGTACGTCGCAATTTCATCGAAAACACGATAGCCGAAGTGGAGTTGATAGGGATGTAATAGGGCGTTTAGGTTGGCAAGACGGTCGCGTAATTCTGGGTGCGTCGCAATAGCCTCTGCCACAGCAGTTTTATCAATCTGTGCAAACAGTCCTTGCCGGGTAAAGTCCTTTAACAGCCGTCGTTGATCAACTTCAGACAAAGCCGCTGCTGTCCTATCCACAGATATTGGTGGATAGTCGGAGAAACTCACATCAGTCAGTTCCAGTGTAAACGCGCGATCCAGCACCTTGGGGCTGAAAGCATGGGTGGTTTCATCCACGTTGACTGTTCCCACAATGTAGAGATTTGGCGGCAATTGGATTTCCCTGGACGGTAGATCTCCCTCGGCATCGTCAGGATAGTACAGACGCAGCGGCTCACGTGTCAACCCATTAGCATCACGTCCGGATTCTAAAACGCTGAGTAGGTCTGCGAAGTAGTATTCCACACGCGCTAGGTTCATCTCATCAAGAATAACAAACCAAGCCAAGCCGTCTTGATCACGGAAACTGCGAATTGCACGCTGTAAGAAACGCAAGAATGGTGTCCATTGATAAGCACCGGTCAGGGGATTGTAGAAACCCAACAAACTCTTGCTATCCCGCCAGTCTGGACGCACCGGTATGAAGAGGGCGTTGGGGATAGTCGGTGTGGTAGGATGAGTAGCTGTGGCGGCTTGTAGGGTGCGCATCGTGAATCCTTGGATGTTACCTTCGTTGTCGGTTTCAGGTTCTAGGATCACGGTGTCACTTACTGCAAAGGTACTCTTGAACCAGGTTGTTAGTGATCCCCTAAACTGTAACGCGATGTAGTTGGTGTTGGCGTAATCCGCATAAGTGAACTTGCACTTCTGTTCGGCACCATTGAATTTCACCAGGACGTCGACCGATTTTCCGCGTTCGGGGGGTGTAAATAAGCGCACGGCCCATTTGGGAACAATGACCCGATTGTACTTGAGCATATACGGCTGCACCGCTATGACAATCACATCATCCGCGAGTAGATCGGCTTCCGGCAATGCAGGAGGTAACATCGCAGCAAAAGCCTGCGCCAGTTTGGTCTTGCCGGTACCGCTGATACCGCTCAGTATGACAAATCCCTTCGTTTGTAGAGCGGTGTAAAAAGTCGCAATCTGCCAGGGCGTGTACTGTAGATCGTGGGTCATCAATTGCGTCATCAAAATATGCCCTAACTCAAAGGCCGTGTTCTGCGGAGATGGTTCCGGTGCTTTTTTGTCCACACCATAATCTGGATCCGGTATCTCTCGATCCAAGAACTTGCGCAGATAGGCTACTACGCTTGGTGAATGATATGGATAATAAGGTGTACGCCTGGCGCCTCTAAACGCTCGTGTGACAAGGGGATTATAGGCTTTTCTGATGAGAACTTCCACTTTGGGAATATATTCTGTCGGGATTTGAATATCGTATGTTTCCGGCACACTTACATAATTTTGTTGAGGGGAATGTCCGTGGGAAATGAGCGTCTGCCTTTCCTCATCAGTCAATGAAATGTTGTCTAGCACGATATATGCTTCATTAGAGTAAATCACAAAGGTCTGGATACTGCCTATATTCAACCGTACCCGATTTTTGAATAGGGTGATTTCCCATGTAGAAGGGCTTAATGCATGGGCAGCCACAATGTAATCCGCCATCAAGTTGAGGCAGCGACGACGGAGTTCAACATCGGGGATTAAAGACTCCAGTACTCGTTGTGCTTCTGTCACATTTGATCGGGCCTCTCTTCGGAATGCGGGTACATGATCTTCCAGATAGATACGGTCAGCGTCGGGCATCAAGGCTTCCCAAAGTGGTTGTATAGCGACGTAGGCTGCCATTATTTCATCAACGATGTTTTCTCCCATAGATATCGCGGTTTCGGCAGTCAGGATGCGCTGAAAACTCGCCGTCCAGTATTTCTTGCCATGCACCTGCCGAAGACGCTCTAGCAGGTCTGTACCATTTTTTACCGATTCATCTTCAAAGTATACCTGCCAGTCTGGGTCTGCGACGAATTGCTCAACAAGAGCAGTAAAATCCGGATCAGACTCAAGACGATTTATCAAGCGTACGCCATCCCTATCGGTATCGTACCCTTCTTTGCGAAGATCCTCCAATATGGCACACTCAACAACCAAGCCGAACGTTAATTGTTTAGGATGCAGTTTTCTCGACAGAAAAAAGGCGGCTTGATGTGTCCATTTATTCCTTGGCGTCTCTTTCGGCGTTAACCAAATCATGCTCAGGCGATCTCCACGCGCTATGTAAGGTACAGCGGCAAAGGATACTCCAAACCATTCTTGAAGTTTCGTCTGTAGCTCATGCCAAAGATGCTGTCCACCATGTTTTTCTTGTTTTACATAACGCTCGAAATCTTCAGGGGTAAATCGAAATGCCATAGATTGCCTCCCTTAAATCATTCCTGGATTAAACGGTAAAGCGCCAATGCCTGAGGTGCTCTCATTGATGATGTTAGCAAGCGATATTTGGCCCTGTGCAAGATGTGTCGCCACGTAAAACAAAGCTTCTGTCCCCGGATAGAGCGCTACTGCCGCTCGCACACCAAGCGCATCCCGATATGTATGCATTTTGTAAAGGTCACTGCGCTTGGCAGTCGCTAGAGGAGTGTCTTCCTCCTCTGTCTCGCTAAGCCGATCCAGTCGGAACTTTGCGTCAAAGACCACCTCCGGTACGCAGTCGCGCATCCAGGTGAAGTCTGGGCGTAGTGGCACTGAATAGGACGTCGGTTGGCGGAACGTACGGTTGTAATTCAATGTCCGACCATCGCCAAAATATGCCGTGACACCCCATCGCAAACCCTCTATCTCATCGATGTAAAGATCAATGGGTGGGGACACTTTGAGCTGCAATTCGTCTGCTATTCTCTCGACTAGAGCAAAATAAGTCCACATCTCGTAAAGTAGAGCAATATCACGCACTTCAATCGCGTGCTGCAATGCAGCAAAGAGCGGTCGGCGGGCTTGTTGGAAGCGACGCCATAGGTCCAGCATATCTCGATACCCCTCACGCCGTAGCAGTACCTGGGAATTAAACGGCAAGTGGTGCAAAAGTCCAACCTCGGCAAACATTGGATGCGCCAATGCCTGACGCACTACGGTAGAGATCCACCGCACCGTTCGCTGCCGTTCAACAGGCACATGTATCCACCAGTGTTGTGCCGGTAGGCTATCGGCGGCCAATAACAACTGCTCAAGAAAGTGTTTCACAAAACGGTTTTCGGGTGTGTCATAACTTTCCTCAGTCCGCCGCTGTTGCACCGTCGTTGGAGCGTACCCTTGCATTTGCTCTGCGATCAAGACTTGGGCATGAGGGCGCATCCAATGTTCTGGGTTATGAAGAATGTCTGTGACGACATCCGCATCGATTTCATCCGCCTCTGCGATAGGAACACGCATGATGTCATCCATCAGCAACCGATGGGGATAAGCCTGGATGATGCCTAAAGCTGCATGCAGTGTAACTGCATATTGACAAAGGAAGTGTAAGACAAACAGAGGTGTAGGGGGACGTAAGGCTTCGGTAACGTTTTGCGCGGTAGGACCACTTACGGTGAAGGGTAGTCGGGCCGCACGGCTAAACAGGTCATCCAATAAACGACGGAAAAAGGCGAGATGTACTGCAGGGGTGGGGAATTTCGACGAAAGCACCAGAATGACATCGGGAGATGCCAAAGCTTTTCCCGCACGATAGGGTTGAAGCGTAGCTAACCCGACGTGATTCTCAAAGCGCAAATTGAACCACGAACCTACAGTGGGGCTGTATTCTACCTGCCCCACGCGTACAAGTTCTACGTCGGGCAGGTTCAACCAATAATCTTGCCATTCATAGAGAAAGTGGGTAGCTGGGGCGAAACGCGCCTGGAATGAACCTGGAATGGACTGGATGCGGTCTTGCCCCAGTTGTGTTACCAGATTCTGCAATATTCCAGGATACTCTGTCGCCACAACCATCGCTCTCTATTCTATTTGCTTGTATTAGCAACCAACGCTTCAGCCAGCACGATCCCGCCCCATAAGGGCGCGTCATCCCCCAATGCTGCCGGCACAATATCGACAGAAATATCTGGCCACACACTAGCATAGGCCGTGCGGCGGATTTCTTCCCAATAAGCCTCTCCAGCCTTTGTCACTCCGCCTCCCAAAATTATGCGTTCTGGATTCATCAACATCAGAGCATCACCGATAGCTTTGCCTAAATGGTGCGCTGCTTCAAGCAGAACCTCTTGCGCCAAAGCATCGCCTAACTCGGCGGCACGACTCACCAGTTCTGCGGTTAATTGCTCTGAGTTATCAACTAACAACTGTCGCATAACGCGACCGGATTTGGGGAACCTCTCCATTTGTTCAGATGCGCGGCGAGCAATTGCCGGCCCACAGGCTAACGTCTCTAAACAGCCCCTTCTGCCACATGAACACTGTGGCCCGTTTGGCTCTACTATTAAATGTCCAATCTCGCCAGCCATACTGTTTATCCCGCGGTATGGGCGTTCGTCTATGATCCAACCGCCGCCGATCCCCGTACTTATGGTAATGTAAAACAAGCTCTTACATTTTTGCCCCGCACCGAAACGCCATTCGCCCAATGCACCAGCGACAGCATCATTATCTATGCTGACGGGAACACCAAATTCGTTTTTCAGTTTTTCTCGCAGTGGCTGATTCTCCCAACCTGGTTCATGGTAAGAGCGTAGAACCGTGCCGCTGTCAAAATCTACAGGACCACCAAAACTTACTCCTACAGCAGCTAACCTACCTGGATGTGCTGTCAGTAGCTTCCTGGAAATTCTAAGAGCATTCTCAATATTGCCCTGAGCAGTCGTGTGAAGGGGAGAGGGTTGCCGTTGATAATCAATCCAAGTCTCGCTTCCAAGCCGCCCTACTGCCACCGCAGTTTTTGTACCGCCGAAATCTATCGCGAGTAACAGTGATACCATAGAATCATTCCATAACGTGCTCGAAAGAGATCGCAGTGCTCCATAAATCCTCAAAGACACGACTGAACATGGCCGCGATGATCTTCCCTTCCTGAGTTGTCAAATCAGCGTTTATTACTACATTCTCGTGTCCCACGATATCTTGTGGGCGGCGTTGTTGTTTCCTCTGCTCTGACATGTCAGATTTTTCTATTCGCTGAGTCCCGTAAGTAAACCAGCTCACACTGACCAGGTTGCCTATTCTTCTGCCACGCAGCGCAGCAGTTGAATAATAACATCGTATCTCAAAGCGTTCCGGAGATCTATGCTTGTCGCGAACTAAGACTATTTCCTGTAGTTTTTGCTCTATCATCCTCTTTTGGTATTCATTTGGAGCACTTTCAGGATGAGATAACAACAATCGAATTCTATAACCTCGTTCGACTAACTTGGGGATAATGTGAATCCCTGAAGAATAGGTAGAGAACTCCAACAATTCTGCATACCCGGAGTCATCTATGGCTATATGATCGCAGATATCGTTGTCGTAGTGACTGTTCTGCATCGCATACACATGCAATTGGCAATTTGTGGCATTCCCCTTCAGCATTTGTCCTAAATCTTTGGCCACTTCCTCTAGTTCTCTCCGACAGGAGTCTCCTGGCACACAGTTATCCCGGAGCACGTTCAATAGCAGGATCAGTGCGTTTTCGCCCCTATCGTTGTATTGGTCATACAGAAAGCTAACGATGGCAGTGACTCTGCTATTGAGGTCACTTGCTTGGGGTAACTTATCGCGCCATAGGCGGACACGTTCGTCAACAAAAATCCCCGTTAGTTCAGAATCGCTTCGGAATGAGCCACAGCGCAATAAAGCATTGCAAATGCGGCGATAAATACTAGGTGAAATACCCAATGGAGTGCTGATAGACATATATACTATCCTTTCGAATCCAGAAGTTTAGTTGATACCTTCCCCAACACCTTCTTCACCTCCGCCACCACCTCTTCCGGTGGTTCCCCGCCAACCTCGACGTGCACTGTGATCTTCAGCGGATACCCCGCTGTAACCTTGCCGACCTCGCCGATCTCATCGGCCAGGTCTTGGAGTTCCGCCGGGGTAAGCTCAGCTTCACGCGCCCAGACACCACGCGGCGGCGGTGGGGCCGGTGGAGTCGGCCCTTGCCTTACCTGAAGCTTGACGTGCTGCGCGGCAGGATACTCGCACGGCCAGGGACCGGAATCCACGGTGAGTTCCAGATAAGATTTCAGCGCACCATCCACGACGTTGCGCACCAGCGGCCACGGCAAGGCTTTGCCCGCGCGGTTGGCTAGGGCGTTCGAGAGGGCTAGGACGTTGGCGCGGTCGTTGTCCCACGCTTCTGGCACACTGGAAGGCAATACTTCCGCCACGGGAATAGGCGTAGGCGGCGGCAAGAGACGCACTTGCGGGGCCAGCAGCCCTGGCGGTACAGATTCGTTCCACAGGCTGGCCGTGTGGGTCAACAGCCACAGCTTGCCGCTCTGCACCGCACTTTCCACGGCTTCGTTGATGACGGCCTGCGGCGCGGCCGGAATGATGACCGGTTCGGTGTAGCCGGCTTTCTGCACCTCGACGATGTATCCACCCACAAAGTAATCGTAGAGGGTTTCCAGGGTGATCTCCGCGCCTTCCCATAGCCCGGGTAAAACGCCCGGCGTGAGTAAGCCTGAGGCAATCTTGGACAACGTCGCGGTTTCGGGCAGTACCACTTCCAGGCCCGGTTCTTTGAGCACAGCGTCCTCAGGGCGATAGCGCCAGAAGGTGCGGAAGGACCCATCGGGACGGCGCAGTTGGAAGACGAACGCGCCTTCTACACAGCCGTCGATCAGGGTGTCCAGAATGGCCTGGCGGTTGAGCATTTTAGGGAGGTGTGGATGTTCGGCAAAGGCCCCTACCAGGTCTTTGAGCCAGCGCGATGTTTCGCCTGCACGCCATAGTTCATACGGACCGCCGGGGAGCAAAGCTTCGGCGCTGATGGCCGTTTCCTGGATGCGCGCCCGCTTGTCGGCCTTGATGATCTCGAAAAGGTTCTTGTCTTCGACCGTCACCTTGAACGCTTCGATCTCACCTCGCGCTGACCAGGCAATCACAGTGGTGTACGCCTGGCGAATCATTGCGGGAATGGTCTGCTGCGCCCCTTTGAGTTTGGTCAGGAGCAATTGCCAGCGCAGCGGATCGACCTTGTCCAAATCGTGCTGCTTCTTGAGTTGGCTCTGTACTTCCTGCCAGCCCAGTTCATTCAAGACTGCTTGCCGCGCTTGTTCAAGCCCACTCAATGAAGGGGCAACCAGGACGACGGCATTCTTGTTGACACGGGGCTTTTCTGGTGTGGTGGTTTCGGTGAGGATACGCCGGGCAAAATCACTGGGTTGCCCTGGATCGCAGGCCGCTTCTGGTCCCAAAATGGCGTAATGGAACTCGCCATCGTCGTCTACATCGCGGGGGGCTTTGGGCATCACGTGGACACGCGCGCCTGCGCCCTTCGCCCCGGCGGTGAGGCTGTTGAGTTTGTCGATGGCCTCGATCAGGGTCGCCTCCACCAACTCAGGGGACACGCGGTTCTGGCACGCATCGTGGTGCATCTGGGTGAGGTTGGGGCGCGAACCGAGCCGCCAGGCACGGGGTAGTGCGCCTTCCTCACCGCTTTCCTGCGCCGTTTCCTCGTCCAGGAACCAGGAACGCTCCACCCAACGGTGCAGCGCCTTCTCCAACTCGATCCTGTCAGGTCGAGTCTGCCCCAGGAGCAGGAACAGATCGCGGGTACGGGCCTTCTGTTGCCCCACAGGTTGTGAGTGCAGGAAGGTGGCAAACACCGCTTGCTCTACCTCACGGTGCGCCAATCCCGGATACTGCTGTTGAATCTCCTGCGCCTTCTCCAATTCGCCCAGCAGGATCGCCGACCAGTCCTGATGCTTGCCCTCGTATTCTTCAGTAGCGGCAATGCCGGTCAGTTCACGGGCGGCTTCGGAAAGGCCCGCTGCGCCAGACGCGGTGAGGAAAACGTTCGCGCCGATGAGAGGCGCAGTATCCCACGGTTCGGCATCGCGCAAGGCCAGGGCGAAGGTGCGCAGCACACCGCGCGTGCGTTGGAAGCCTTCCAGGTTCGTCCATTTGGTATAGAAGATCTCGGTGAGGTCGGGATGGAAGGGATAACTCTGCAAGAAGCGCGCTTCGGCGGATTTGCCCTCCTGCGCCGTCTGTTCATCGAGGGCCGTGATGCCCTTGAGCGCGGCGACGATGTGCGGGCGGAAGGCTTCCCGGTCACGCACCGATTCCGGCGTGAAGAAGCGCCGGCGCAGCACTTCAGCCACGTCTTCTTTGAGTACCGGCTGGACGCCTTCCTCGCGCTCGCGGCGGAAGATGGCGTAGAGTTCTTGGGTCAATTCCTTGCCCAGCGTGTCGCTCTTGCGCGGATCGGTTGCAAGCAATGAAGCGACCAGGGCGCAGTGATCCACTTTGGTCACGGCCTGGGTGAGGTACTGGAAGAAGTTGAGCAGCCGCGCGCGCCACACAGGGTCTTGCCCCACTTTCTCCCGCGCGTACATCAGCACTTCATCAATGAGGATGAGGATGGACAGCCCTTCCCGTTCCGGGAGGCGCAGCAGTTCCACCAGCAGATTTTCAGCGGGGGCGGTATCGCGTTCGGCGGCTTCACCCTCGGCGTGGAGCAAACGCAGACCGTCATCGCCGGCGATTTGGTAGGCCAACACGCTCCAGGGTTGCTTGAGCCAACGCACGCCAGCCGGTCCACGGACTTCCATTCCTTTTTCAACATCAAGTTTATCAAAAGGCAGCAAGGCCACACGAGCCTGGGGCGGCGTCATCCCGATGTGTTGGATGAACTCCTGTACCGCCGGTAGCATGGGCAGATGGGCCGGATCGTTGACCAGGTGGTAGAGCGTGATGAGCGTGTGGGTCTTGCCGCCGCCATAGGTGAGTTCCAGTTGGCGAACAGCTTTCTGGTTCTTACCGGCCAGGCGTTGCACGACATCCTTCGCCAACTCACGCAAGTTATAGGTGGGGTAGGTGAGGGCGAAGAACTGCGCCGGGTCTTCGTAGAGCGGGCGCTGGCCCTTTTGCATTGCCACTTCGTAAAGATCGGCGGCAAAGGATGCCAGTGAGAGCGCGCCAGAACGCAGGTCGTCGCGCAGGGCGACGACGTGATGCCAGGGTGTCCAACTTGTATTAGCCATAGCTACCTCCTTCTACAGGTCTTATATAGCTTGTTCAACCGTCGAGATGTCTGTCCTCAAAATCACCTACGAGATTTGGTGCGACCAAAAACCGTGCAAACTGACCACAGATAATTCGAATGGTAGCTAGATTATCCACTGTTAGGTAATCTCCATGCATAACTCTATTCCTTAAATCACGGATTTCACCTATTTTGGCCGGCATGTCCACTCTATCGTAGTTATTAAAAATATTGGAAAAAGTTCCACTAATTGCATCCTCGTCCTCGATTATTTTCCGCAAATCCTTCAAGTCTACGTAGTAAACTGGTTGTGACTCGATGTAATTATGTAATCGATTCTCCCGTCGGTATCTCTCATAGTCTGCGGCTCTTCTTTGAATATCTGCGTGAACTTGCGTCCACCAATTCTTCCCATGCAAAGAAGACATAACCTGGACTATCAATTCCCGGACTACGTTTTCAAAATCCAGCAACAAAGGGAAAGCTTCAAGATTCCTAGCCCTTCCCAAAGAATGATATACGAGAGTCAGATTGCTGAAGTGTTGTTCTGCAGCATTAACTACTAGGTCCTTTAATAATTGAATGTCGATATCGGAATCCGATGTCACATCGAACATCACGATTGCACGACTTCTACTCGGCGATTTCCATTTCACAATCAGAAAAAACTCATAATCTGGAGCGACATATCCTTCAAATTGCCTCATACCAGTGCGTGGATCGCGTCGTTCCTCGCACACCGCACCCAAATCAGTCATGAATAGCTTTTTGGTTCTTCTGACAAGAGCCTTTTCAGATTTATCAACAGCACATATATATCGGGCTTGCATATATCACTCTTCCAAGCTGAGCAATCGCTCTATCAAACTTGACGCCTCTAGTCGGAGATTCTCAGCTGTTTTTTCCAACAATGTGGCTTCTTGAAGTTTCTCATCGATAGCGTCTATTATTTCCTGCTGCAAATCGATTGGAGGTAAGGGTATGGGCAAGTCAAGCAAAATAGCAAGATTCAAGGTGGGTTGAACACTACCTATGGCATATCTCCGCAACAAAGCGACTCCTATTGATGAGTTAAAAAACGCGACTAGATAGCCTGGTAACACTCTGCGCTGATCAACCTTCAACCGAATCAAACTGCTAGTCAAGTTGGCAGGTTCTTTACTTCCATAAACAGAAGCTACAGCTCCCTCAGAACGGATGAAAGAACTCACAAGCACATCACCCGGAAATACTTGAGTATTGCTCAACTTAGCGTGTTCTTCTACAGATATGAACTTGCCTACGGCCTCAATATCAACTCCTTGAGGCGTGATACTTTGAACCGACAAAAGTGGAATACCATCTTCTTTCTTTAGTTGCGCCGTCCCCATTTGTGGAAATCCCCTACTTCGTGCCAAGACTATATCTCGTAGAGGAACAGCATCAAATGATGAGCCTTTTAGCACTCTGTCTAGGTTTTTCGCTTCTGAAGAGAATAGAGAAAACTGCCAGCCTTTGCTCTTACTTAAGTCACTTGCTGTTATGACTGTGCTTTCCATATCTCACCACTCCACTTTTTGCAAGAATTCTTTAATGACGTGCTGTACTTCCAATGCCATCCCATCCTCATTTACTGCCTCTGTAGGATTACCGTTGAAGTCGTAACCTATGTCATCAATTCTTGCCATATAGATTCTCTCATCCTCTAGCGACTCCATTTTCATAGGGCGATCACGCTTTTGTAATGCCAAAATGCTGGTTTTGATTGAAGCTCCAAAAGGAGTAAACGTGGTCTGTGGAAGACTAACAATAGCTTTAAGTTTGGCTTGCCGCAAAATCCAATCTCGTACATATTGCATTACGGCATTCGACAACATCCCTTCGGGTAGCAAGACCACCAAGCGCCCACCTGGTTTCAGATATTCCAAAGCCCGAGCAAGAAACATCAACTCCACAGAAATGCTCTTTACGACCTTCCCGTTTTTGGCTGCAACCCCATCATAGCGTGCGTACTCCTGTAGTAGCTGTTCATTTGTTTCTTTCATACCAAATGGGGGATCGACAAGTATGGCTGTCAGTTCATTCGGAAAACATGCATCTTCTCCCATTCCTTCTTCATAAATTGTGCCAATTGTGAGAGATTCCTTACTAATACTGTCACCTAAGCAGACATATGGACGAAGTCCATGCATAAGAGAGTTGATATAGGCGATCTGCGCAACATTCCTATTCAATTCGGTTCCATACAACTGATGATCCTGAAACCCAGCAGCTGGAGATGCTTGCTGCCCATCGAATTTGAAAATATGATTTGCCGTGTACATCAGAGTGCGCCCAGTGCCAACCGCCAGATCACCTATTAGGTCAGCAGCAGTGGGTTGCAAAAGCCCAACCATTAACATTGCAACAGGGGCAGGGGTAGAAAACTGCCCTAATTCTCGCTTGAATAGACAAGAGATAAAAGAATCGTAGGCCTGTGATCTTGCTTTTACCGGTGACTGTGAAAGATTCCACGGCCACAGAGTAGTCATTACCTCAAAGGCAACCGTAGAAGTACAGTCAATTTCTGACATATCGAAGATCGTTTGGAACTTGGCGCAATCAGGATTTGATTCGGTTAACCGTGCGTGCCAATGTCGACTTTTTGCAAATAAATGATTCAATTTCGTTAAGAGAGTCTCCGAATCTTCCGGGTTGGCAATATGATTACCAGTGCTTTCTTCGTACCATTTGATCAAAATGAAAGTTAAGAGAGTTTGCGAAGCGACCACTGGATCGACAAGCATACCAGTACGGATAGTTCGCCAAGTGTATTCTAAGGCGTCAGCAAATTCTTCGCATGTTTCCTGAGTAACAAGCCGTGAATTCCAGTCAAAACTTACAGTAGCCATTTAACCTCCCAATAGTTCAACTTTCATAAGAATCACGACATACGTTGCTAGCGATGGTTCCAAGTCTAGAGTGTTCTTGCCGCCCCGTCGTTGTTCCCTTTACCCCTAAATAATTGCTAATACTCTCCAACAACGCCCTTTCCTCGCTCCCCGCCGACGCCAACTCGATCAACACCTGCAACAACTGATGGAACAGCGCATTGCGGTGCAGGCTGCGTGCGTCGAGGTAGGCATCCACCTTTGTTATTCGTAAAAGGAGACTTTCAATCGTCCCACGGAATTCCATCTTCCGCATCCATAAATCTGCGTTGGGCATCTGCCTCATCCGCATCCATCCATCCATAACCTGGCATGAAGGCTCTACCATCGCCATCGACCTGAAACCCATACGCGTCAACATAATATACATCAAGAGGATCAAGTCCCTGCGATTCATAGGTGCTGCTGGGATGAACAGTTGAGATGCTTTTCTTCTTGAGTGTAGCATAGTGCTCACTGCGACCAAACGGGATTTTGACTACAGGAGCATCTACCGGCAGACTCTGGCTTGCGCGACACTCTTCTGCATTCCAGCGAATTAGTTCTGCTAATGTAGCCAGTTTTTTGGCCCGAGCGTAACTTGCTTTGGCCACTTCCATCAGTCGTTTTACTTCTTCCAAGTTATCGAAATCTGAATCTCGGATATTTCCATCGGCCCACTCCCATATAGCTTGTTCCAAGGTGCCGCAATTCCAGGAATTCAGATATCGATTAACTTCTGTCCAGATAAAAAGATCTATAACATCTTGTTCCGTAAACTGAAAAGTGCGTCTGTCGGAATTTACAGCTTCTTTTGTGACACTTGAGTGAAAAAGGTCAGTTTCCGGAGTTAGCCATAGCTGAATCAGATTTCCACAACTTGGACAAATCGCCAGTTTATTTTGGACTTCATCCTGGCTAAGGGTAAACGATGCCAGACATCGGGCACAACATATTCTGGACATGGACTCACCTCCGACATGCGTAATTGGCTCGGAATCATAGCCTATTCATCGTAGCCTTCTGTAAATGGGCAAAGGTAATGTTAATCTATCGAGATTTGTTGACCTACGCTGCGCAAATTGCTTCTGACACCAAGATAATTGCTAATACTCTCCAACAACGCCCGCTCCTCGCTCCCCGCCGACGCCAACTCGATCAGCGCCTGCAACAATTGGTGGAACAGCGCGTTGCGGCGCAGGCCGCGCGCGTCGAGGTAGGCGTCTACCTTCGTCACATCGCCTGCGCGCCACAGGTGCATCAGGCGGTGGGCCTGGTCAATAAGAGGCAGTTCGAGCAACACGGCTTCAGGCGCTTCAAGACCCGGCAATCGCGGGGTTTCTGCACCCTGGCTTTCCGCCGCATCGAGCACGGGATCGTAACCCACGGACGCGCGCTTGTGCCACGGGAGCAGTTGCAGCGTGCTGCCCTTCTGTTCCAGCAGACGATAGCGGTCGCTCAGGTCGCGGTCAGAAAGGTTGCACGAGATGGCGTAGAGGATGGCGGCCCCGGCGGGTGCTTCATCCAGGCCGAAGTCATGCCGGTGCAGCAGGTAGTAGGTGGTGAGATCGTCCAGCCCGGTGATGGCCTCCGCGCCGTCGCCGGAGAGGACGCGGCCTACGACGAAATCCACGACCATTCGGCGAACGTGGCCTAGGAACTCGCTCACCGTCATCACCTGGCCCGGCTCATCGGCCTTTTTGACCACGGGGTACTGGCTGTAGGCTTCCATCGCGGGACCGGTGGCTGCCCAGACGAAGTCGGGACCGCGAATGCCGGCATCCCAGAAGTCGCGCAGGCGTTGGGTGATAAAGCTGCGCATTTCGTCTAGTACTCGATTGTCCCAACCGGGACGGGCCGTGGCAGGACGTTTTTTACAGACGAGCCATACCGACGAAGCTAGTGCTGCTGAAGCCCTAGCACGGCTTCTCGTCACATTCTCGGTTTGAATTGGCCAACTCGCAGTAACCATGAAACCAGCCCTAATCATTGCTGAAACTAGAGTCTCCCAAGCATCCGGTTGTTTGTGGGCAAAAACAACCACTAACCTACCTTCGTTTTTTAATGCTCTATAGCAATTCCGAAATACTCGAAACATACCGTCTTCGTAGGCTGCTTTTGATGCATCGGAGTTCCCACCATGCCGACTCGAATCGTCGATTAACTCACCGTCCTTGGCCTCAGAATCCCACTTTGGCGAGAGTTCCATATCAGAAAACCACTCAAATTCTGTACCTAATCCCCATGTAGATCGTTTCAACCAGATGTGAAAAATATCCATCAAATCAGAATATGGGATGGCATCATAGTAAGGAGGATCGGTCATAATCACGTCGTACATATCCAGGTCTGAAACACCAATGGCCGAAGCTCGTTGAATGTGAGGTTTCGGAGCAAAAGAGAGTGCTGAAAGAGTGTTTTCTAACGCTGCTGTACTAAATGTCATCGCACTGCTCCAACTTCCTCCACCTTCGTATATCGTATTGTTCTCGGCGAAATCCCAGGTAATTGGTAAAGCGTAACGTACAAATGTGTGTTTAACGTTTTCTCCAGGAAGATACCAGGTAGCCAGTGATGTAGAATGATCTACCAAACGATCTAAAGCAGTAGCAAGGTAAGCACCTACAGCTTCTACCCACTCGTCAGAATACTCGTATTCTCGCATTACATAACGAATCCCTTGGATATGTTTGACGAATATCCCTAGCGACAATAATTGACGCGGAGTGAACAAGTCACGCCAACGCATCATGCCGTAGCCCTGCACAGAAAAGGCCCGACTTGCACCTCCACCGCCTCCGGCGGGCGTTGGTTCATCAGGAATTCCAAAAGGAATTTGGGAAAACATGGCTACTAACGCTGTCTCAGCCTCGTCGGCCATCAGACGTTCTTCGTCGGTAGGCAGCCGATATTCTTTACCCTTACCACCATCCATGACCACAGCGGTCATCACTGCGCCTAACCGTCCTGCCTGACCTTCGATTCGCAGGTCTTCCATTGTCATAATCGCGTTACAACAAGGGCAAGTCACACCTGCACGGCTCATCGTGCCTTCACCCACGCTCTTTCCCACCTTTTCTTTTGCCGCCAATTCGCGGATGGAGAAAATCACAGATTTACCATTTTTATCTGTGTCATCGGTGGTCAACTCCAATATTACGCGCTTTTTGCGCCCCTTCTTCGCCAGCCAGGTGGTTTTGAGGAGCGGAACAGTAGCCCGGCAATTCTTGCAAGTCACCGTCCGCGCCCAGAGATAGGCTACCGTAGGTTTTCCGTCCACAGTGGGGTAATAACGCTCCAAATCAGCGCGGGCACGTTCCAAGACCCACTGTCCCCAAGCACGCACGTGCCAAGCCAAGTTGGCGTCTATATCGATGGTCACGCCCATCCCTGGCAGGCGCATTGAAGCTTCGACCTCGGGGAAGAAATCCCGCAATGTAGCATCCAGGTCCTTCCCGCTGAGTGCGCGCGCCTTCTTGAAGAAATCTTCCATAAACCCACGGTCTTCTAGCACAAAGTCAGGCAACGGGTACGTCTTACCTGATAGCTTTTGCGGATAATCCAGCGTACACTTGAGGATAAACCACGCCACAGGGTTGATGTCTACGGCGGTGGCTTCACAGCCCAGGCGCATCGCTTCCAAAGGGATCGCGCCACCGCCAGCAAAGGGATCGAACACGCGCGGGGCGCGTCCACCGTAAGCCGCGCGGATCTGCTTTCAGTGGGAAGGCAACTTCGATGAGACGACGATCAGATGTCATTTTCAATACCCTTTGGAGTTACACGACGATACTCCTGCCAGAGACTATTCAGATCATTACGCAGCAGTTTCCAAAGCCAGCTTGGTAATAATGGAGCGACAGCACGACTCAATTGATATTCATATATGAGTTTGATAGCTTGATCTTGGTTTACACTATCTAGTTCCAGTAACCGAGCGGCTTGTGTTTCTACTCGACTTGCTTGACTACTAAATTGGTAATAACCGAAGATAAATCGGATAAGACCCAACGAGAAGATCAACATAAAAGTCGAAGTGACGACTCGCCCGATATTGGAAAGTACATCGAAGTTATGAATCGTTTCGATACTTACGAGTAATGCACCAAGCGAAATAAACACCAAAACAATGGTTGTCGCTAAATAAAAGTGCCCTGTTCTCATCGCTAAATGTTTGCTCCACCAAGCCGACTCCTGTGCATTCTCCAGAGCCCGTTTGGGGCCAAATGTTTGTTGACTAAAGAAATATTGTCTGTGTTCATGATCCGCTGGATGGATTTTTCGCAACCTTGCCGGACATTGCATCAAGATATCCGATAACTCCATTCCTGAAATAGGCCATCCAAATGACTCCCAAACATCTAACTTCCGAAGGATACTTTCCGCTAGCCCTTTATTTGCGTTGGAGCGCAAGTGACAAAGCTCTGCTATGATACTCAGAAACGCAATCAGGAAAGGTGCATACTTGGGTAGAATCGATAGAAAGACAACAACTCCACCTACTGCAAAAACACTTATGCGAAGTGACAGTTCGGCTATCCGCCAATACTTGGCAGCGTCAAACAATGCTTGTGAGATTTCACGCAGATTATGAATAGGTTTAGTGTTCAGGTTAGCCATATTGTGGGAACTCCGGTCCGAATACTTTTCCACACCAATAGATTGCGTTTTTGTCATCTTTTTGACGTTCATACATTAGAGCATACTTAGCCCATTCTAAAGCCTGTGCCATTGCTTGGACTACACTTCTTTTGACATCACTAGAAATGTTTGTGTCCAAATCTGGTCCAAGGTTTTTAGGATCAGGACATGACCTATAAATATGATTAGGAGCATACTCAAAAAAACTACCAATTGCGGTTGGGATATTTGTAATGGCTGGTAGTTGCTTAAATACAAGTATAGTAATGGTCTCAAAGTAGTACGATGGCAATTTTGGTTTGTGTGTCCGAGAATTCCAGTATTTCAATAACCGAATCACAGGTAAGAATTGTCCACTATGATAGGTATTTGTCGTGGTGATATTTTCGGCATCGATGCGAGGATCTGTTTTGATCCAATTGCCATAACCATCAGGAATAATATAAAACACTGTGCCGTTTGCCCCGTCACTTACTCCCAAAGCTGGCACAATGTCAAATGACCACTCATAAGATACGAGATTCAAAACAACTGCCTGCATGTTTTTCTTCAGTTCTGAACGGCTGTAACTGCTGAGGTTTTTCAATCTGTCTCGAATCCGATTAAGAATACGCGTTGAATTTATATATCCTTCTTCATCTGCAAATATAGAAAGAGGCGCGGCTGTAGCAGTGATTCTCAGTCGAACAGTGTATGGAGTACTCCATACGGAAGTAATCTGTGTGTTTTGCCCGTTTAGTAACAGTAGAAAATCTATATCGTCTAGTGGTCGAATCTTCGTTCGCCGAGCAAATGAGCCAAAACCAATATATTCTTTTGTTGAGCATGGAAATTGGGAGTCATCACTCGCCAATGAGCTTAACTGAGTAAACAGGTAATCACGACTATTGCGTGCCTGTTTAGTGACTTCAGGATCGAGATCAACAATTTCCCTCCGAAACTGGTCAAAAGCGCCCCATACTGTGTAAGGCATTTTCTCCTCCTTGAACATCAGAGGTTGAAGACGCTTGCGATTTAATTCTCCGCCACATCTACAATCTCTTGCTTATCAATGACCCAGCCCTCTTTCGGTGCGCCCAACTGCTTCATAAACGGATTCTGCACGCGCAATAACATCGGTGTGGGTGTGGCGCATCCGTAGACCGCGTACAACCAGTAAGTATCCTGACCAGTACAGGCCGTCGTCCACTCATTCACGCTCAATTCTACTTTACCATAAGCTGTGGCGCGGCCCTTTACTTCAATCTGGCGAATCTCGCCGTCAGGCCGGTAGGAGAGTACATCGTAGCCGGGATGATCGAGCAAACCCACCGCTCGCGCCAGGGGCGGCGTATGGACATCCACAACCTGCGCTCCGGCGGCTTCCTCGTAAGCGATGGCCTCGCGCATTGCTACGAGTTCCGCACTCATATCGTAGAGCTTCTTGTCCTCAGGATCGCTGGAAGGCAACGCCAGGGCATGGGTTAGGAACGTCACCCGCTCCACGGCGATCAACTCCGGCTCCCGGCTCAACGTCGCCAATGCTTGCTCGCGCTGCACCTGCAAAGCCTTCTGGCGCGCCTTGATCCGTTCGTACTCCGTTGTGGCGTGGCCATCGCCGGCCCGCATCTGCTCGCGGTAGTAGCTGCGTTGCTGCGCCAGTTCAGCCTCCTGGTAATCGTAGCCTTTCTGCAAGAAGGCGATGCGCTCCGGCAGTGTGCGCAACAAGGTCTCACGATGCTCAGCCGCCAACGGTTCGGCGACGGCGTCGCGCGCGTAAGTCAAGGCCTGGTCACACAACGTCCCAGCCTGAGCTACAAAGTGCAAGTGTGGTCCATAGACGCCCGGCCCACCGCGTAGCAAAAGCAGATGTTCCACCGGCGCTTCTGCCAACTGCCCCGTCGCCGTCTGGCGAACGCCGACCAACCGTGCCGTCACCGGTTCGGGGTGGGCCAACGCGGGTAAACCGGCATCGGCCTGGCGCACGACTTCCACCAGGAGCAGGTGGAAGAGATAGGCTTCCTGCGCGGTGGGATCGATGAATGTTGCGCCCTGTAAAGCCTGCGCGCCATAGCGTTGGGCGAACAGCGCCGCCAAACGGTCGAACACCGGCTCGCCAGGTCGCACGAAGATAGCCTGGTGTTCAGGCTTGGCTTGTTCCCGGTACAATGTCAGGCGTTCGCGGCGCTCCGGCGCGTAGGTCTCAAGCACCGGCCAGAGCGCATCCAGCGCCCCGCTGCGCCGGGGACGCAACGCGAAGTAACGCGCCCAATCCCCTTCGACGGTGATGTCCAGGCGTGGCACAGCCTGTTCGAGGAAGCCTCGCACGTGGCCGGGCAGCAAGCGCCGGGCCTGTTCCAGACGTTGTTGCGCCTGTTGTTCCGGCAGTTGCGCCCGTAGATTATCCGCCGCGCCGTAGGATGCGCGTTCTTCGGCCTCCAATGCTTCGACCTGGCGTCGGGTCAGCCGCGCTGCGACTGCGTTCGCCGCTGCCTCCGCGCCTTCTTCGGTGAGCGCCTGGGCCATATAGTCCTGGATGGACATCCCCGCCAGCACCCGCCCCACCACATCGAACACCTTGTCCCGCCCCATTTCGACGCTGATAGCCTTGAGCTTGTCCAAGAGCGTCTGCAACACCTTGCCCTCGCGCGTTTTGCCGGCCACCAGGTTGAGGATAATCACTGGATCGTGCTTCTGCCCGTAGCGATGGATGCGGCCCATGCGTTGTTCCAACCGCGCCGGATTCCAGGGCACATCGTAGTTCACCATGATCCAGCAGAACTGCAGGTTGATGCCCTCGCCGGCGGCATCCGTAGCGACCAGATAACGCGCGCCGCCCTCGGCCAACGGTTTGCGGAAGAACTCGCGTTGCCCCTCGCGTTCCGGATAGGGCATTCCGCCGTGAATCTGCGCGATCTCGCCCCGGTAGCCCAACTGTTCCAGCCGCCGCACCAGGTACGTCTGCGTGTCGCGGTGTTCGGTGAATATGATAAGCTTTTCGTCGCGGTACTGCGGATCGCGCAACACGGCCAGCAATTTGGCGAACTTGGCATCTTCGTGGGTTGGGTCTTCGTGCAGCGTCCGCGCCAGACCGCGCAGACGCAACACTTCTCCGCGTTCGACCTGGAGTTGCGCCAGGTTCACAGCGATGACGCCGCCGAGCGCTTCATCTTCCGCTGTCTCGTGCTCTTCCTGCGCCTCGTCCGCCGCTTCTTCATCGGCGGTGGTTTCGGCCATCACATCGCGGGTTTCCCGATCCAGCCGTTGCTGGCGTGCGCGCAGTTCGGACTCCGATAACTCGCCGGAGAGAATCGCCGCGATCAGGCCCTCCAACTTAGCCGCGCGGTTTTCCAGCGAACGCAGCAACGCGTAGGTGGAACTCGCCATCCGTCGTTGGAAAACGCTCATCGCCAGACGCGCCGCTGAACGGTTGAGGATGCGCGCCTGGTTGTAGTACACGTTCATGTACTGCGTCATCGCGTCATACAACTGCTGCTCGCCGCCCGACTCCTGGCCCAGTTCGTAGCTCAGTGTGTCGGAAATCCGCTGCGGGTAGATCAGGTTGCCCTGGAAATCCACCATTTCCTCTTTGGTGCGGCGGATGAAGTGCGTCCGCCGCGCCGCCGGGGGATAGGCCAGGAACGCATCGTAGGTCGCCAGCATCTCCGGTTCAAGCAAGCGCCACAGACAATAGTAGGGGAAGTCCTTGCCCATGTGCGGCGTCGCCGTGAGTAGGAGCACGTGCGGGCAGTTCCACGGCAGCGACCAGCGGGTTTCGTCTGTGGGAATGCCGACCAGCGCCTCGGCCAACCGGTAACGCTGTGTTTTCCGCAGCGAAAGATTAGGCTCGCGGTCGGCGGAGAGCTTGTGCGCCTCGTCGAAGATCACCAAATCGTAAGGGACGACGTCAGGCTCTTGCAGCCGGGCGAACATCCGCTCCCCGGCCAGGGTGTCGATGCTCACAATGCACAGGTCGCTATCCGGCCCGACGAAGGGATTGCCCACCTTGGCCTCATTGCCATCCAACGCCCGGAAAGGCAGGCTGAACAGCTTGTGCATCTCGCTCTCCCAGTTCCCCACCAGGCCCGCCGGTGGGACGACCAACACGCGCCGGAGCAAGCGCCGCGTGAGCATTTCGCGGATATAGAGACCCGCCATAATGGTCTTGCCAGCCCCGGCATCGTCGGCCAGCAGGAAGCGCAGGCGCGGTTGGTGCAACATCCGGTCATAGACCGCCGCGCGCTGGTGGGGCAGCGGCTCGATCTGCGAAGTCTCCGTCGCAAAGGTCGGGTTGGCCTCGTGCCCATACGCCAGCCGGTAGCCCTGGAGGATGAGCCGCACCACCTCTGCCTCACCGCCAAAGTCTACGGTTGTCGGCGTATCCGATCCGGTCACGTAGCTTGCCGCCGCCTCTTTGACCAGTGTGGGGGCGTCGAAATCTTTCGTCAATGCATACACGCCCAACGTTTCACAGCGCAAAAAGCGCTGCCAACGCTTTCCAGCGGGGCGCGCCCGTCCGCTTTCCCACTGGCTAATCAACGCTGGCGTCACGCCAAGCAGTTCGGATAGGCGTGTTTGCGTCAGCCCGTGGCGTTCACGGAACTGCTGGATGCGTTGAGGGTAATCATCGGGTATTTTGAACATCGCGTCACATTCTAACGGTATAAAGCGCGTATTTTGGCTCTCAAACCGTTCTCAGTTTAGCATAATTTGAGGGAATGGGCAATGCGTGTTTGCGTTACTGGGTACATTTCAGTACGGGGGTAGCTTTTTCTAGTTGCACCGCAGAGCGCGCAGAGTTCACGAAGATTTCATGAATTTCCTGTTTGAAGTCAGCATAGGGGAAACACAGATCACGTTGTGCGCCCCTATGCTGACTTCATACATAAGTGGCCTTGGTCCACCACTGCGGTGGCCCCGCAGTGGGCGGAGCACTTTTACGAACGGTTGAGCGAGTCAGTACAGACCGAACATACGCTTCAGAAGGCGGCGCGTGCAGGCTGGGTTGGACATACCAAGCAAACTGTGGTGACAGTTTTCTTGATCTTTGACGACTCAATGTACACGAAACCGAAAGGGCGCACGAGGGGCGGTCTTGGCCGGCACTATTCCAATACAGAGCAGAAAATGGTGAGTGATCACTGCCTGTTCGGTGGGCTGTACGTGTTGTTAGGCCGGCGCTTTCCGCTCGACAAAACCCCCGAAAATTGGACAGGTTAGATAGTTCAAATCCAATCTGTCCAAAGGGGGAAACATGGTCAAGCAAAGAGTATTCACACCTGATTCCAAGGCCCAGGTCGTTCTGGAAGAATTGAGCGGCGTTAAAGACAGGGCTGCTCTCTGCCGGGAGCACCGGTTGAGTCCGCAGGTCTTGCGGCGTTGGCAGGAAGAGTTCGTCGCACGGGCGTGCTGAACAGCCACTGCCCCGCGAAAGCGAACTAAAAACGCTTAAAAAGTGTCCAGTTTTTGGGGGTCACTTCAAGGAGTACGTTGCGGCACTTCGAATTGCTCGATTAGTTCTCCGGGAATCTAAGTGTGGTATATGTTACTGAATTGCTCTCAATGGTATCGAATGAGAACAATATCTCCCGCGACGGTGTACTGCAATGTTGGTGTCTGCGGCACACCTTTCTCCGCTGCCCACGTTTTCACGCTATCTGTCACATAGCGACTAGCATCGGAGACGGTCACGAAGTTCTTTTTGTCGAAATCAGCTTTACCGCTGAGAGCCTCCAGCAAGTAATAGGTGAACACACTACGCCTTTGTTCAGGCCATTCCCAAGATTGCTGATTCTCTTTACAGGAAGCCAACACGGCCATACCTTCAGCTTCCTCAAAAACATGCCGGATGAATTCTGGGGCCATCATTGTTTCTGCTTTGCCGATAGAAGCACCCGAATGGCAGGCATCGAGGATGAGGACCTTGGCATGAACCGTGGATTGCTCGATAATTTCATGTACGTCACGCATGGCTACAGCGGTATGTCTGAGTGCGGAAATTCGGGTATCACATGGCAGAAGATAACTCTCGCCATCCTGAGCTATGCCATGTCCGCTAAAGTAGAATAGCAGCAAATCTTCTCTGCTCGCGGCTTGTGCTATAGTTGAGAGCTCGCCCAAGATGTTGCTCCGCGTGGGTAGGTGTTTTGGCGTGTCGTCAGTAAGTAATCGGGCAATCTGGTAGCTCTCAGCGAATACTTCACGGATGGCGGTAACATCTTCCACACAAACTTTGAGACTGGCGATCGAAGGATCGTTGTATTGATTGATGCCTACCAGTATAGCCCAAGCTTTTCCGATGCCGTAATAAGTCTTGCCAGGGGGAGAGGTGTTGTGGTTAGCTTTTCCCTTTCTGACTAGGCTCGCTGTGATTTTCCCCCATAAAGATTTGAGATCAAGTGTGTGTTCTGAGCCTAGCTCAATGTTGTAGCTTATGATACTAGGGATAATTGTAATCGCTAATTGCAGATATTCGTAGGCACTGCCGGTATGTCCCGCGAGAGACTCTACTGCGGTGTGCAGTTCTGGACTAAGCGGTGTCCTTGTTTTCTGCACAGCCCGTGCCCAAGAACGCAGTTCAACAACCATTCGTACGGCTTCAAATTGATCTATTTGATTATGAGCAATGGCGTCGTGTATTTGGTTTACTGTCAACAGATCTCCTGCGTTGGGTTGATTCAATTTGGTTTCGATACGACGCAACTGCGTCAGTACTTCACCATTATCCACAGCTGTTACTCGTATCTGAGGTATAGGGCATTCGCTTAGGCAAAAGTCCGTAAAACTAACACCACAGTGTTCTAACGCAAATTGGTTTATAGCGTACACAATTTGTGAATATTCGTAACGTGCGTTTTCGCTGTCGCCAAAGATTCTTTCGGCACGTTCATTCTTCCAGAATCGTTGCTCTAGAGTTGCTAACTGTGACTGTGTTTCTACATCTGCTCTAGCTAGGCATTCTTTAAGGGCTTGGAAGCCACGTATGTAGTTCATGTTTTCTCTCTTCAATAAATGACTACAAAACAGATAAAAATCTGATCGGCTCAAGGCAATGGAGAGCATCCTACGCCTGTCCGAAGATTCCAAAAATGGCTCATTTTTCGATTGATAAAACAGTGAAACTACTGAAAAAACTAGGCCACATGCTAAATGGAAATCGAGTATGATTCTGACCCATTTGTGGTCTAACAAATGGGGGTAAGCTCAGGGGGTCAGTTCAGTAAGCTCAATTCGCGCTTTCCTTTCTATGCACAAGCATCATTGATCGGCTTTCATCAACGGCGTTTTTTACAAGGTCAACAGAGTCAATTACCATCTTTGTTTGTAGAGCGATTGCCAGATCATCAAGTATGAGTGCTAGTTGTGTAAAGTTTTCTTTGTTGATCTGAGATAGTTTATTTGAATTCGCTTGATCTGCCTCAACAAGAGATGTTAACATTGTCATCTCTAGTCGGCGAATCCTATATAAGTAATGATTTGCCATATCAACCATTGGATTTTGACCCGGTATGCCAAATCGCCCTCTAGTTACACTTTTCAACGCATACTGCACTCTGTCAATTATTGACTTCCACTCCTGAACAATTGTCACGATAGACGACACATCAGGATGCACAAAATTATACCCAAACGCTAGAGTATTGCAACAGAAGGTCTCGAGTATCTTCGTTCGTCTTTTTTTCTCTGCATTTCGAACCATCTCTAAATAACTGCCTCCGTCGGAAACGCGAAGCATATTTGTAATCGAGGACACAGTTTTCCACAATCCCGTTTGATTTAGAAAATTCAGATTATCTCTCAATTCAGATATTGTGACGAATGGATCGAACATAATAAATCCAACTTCAACATCCAGTCCTATTTCTCGCAAAACTTCCATTGTTAATACGATATCTCCTACTTGGTATCCCTTATGATAACGACGTAACTGTGAATTGGATGCTGACTCAATTCCTACAAACAGCCGCCGGAGTCCAGCTTTCCTTAAATTATTGATTGCAGATAACATCAGCACATGAGTTTGGTTTGAAGTATGTCGTGAGTGAATTGAATCAATTCTCGTTGAAATCAGGAATCGGATATCAACGTTCAGCTTTGTGACTTCGTCAGCAAAACGATTAGCAAATATTGGGTCCCCACCTAGAAATTCCTCATCAACATAGTTAATCTCGCGAGCTCCAAGTGAATACATTAATTCGATATCTGAGATCGCTCTATCCACTGTACCGCGATCGTATATTTCACGCATTTTTGGATCCGAGAATCTAGGATCCCTGACACAATACGTGCAAGGTCCCTTCTCAGCAGCATATGAGCAATTACGGCTGGTTTCTGCATTAACAATTCCGCCAGATTGAATGATAGCAGGGAGGAACTGTCGACGTGGTAATGGTACTTGAGTGAGCTTGGAGGGTTCTTGAAATGTTGAAACAATCCGTGATTTGCCATTAAGATATACTAAATTCGGCACGAGTCGCAAGTTAGTTTGCTGTCCGCTCATAAAGTACTTAACTAGACCTATAAGCGAGTTTTCTCCATAGCCTTGTACAATGATTGCCTGTGGGAAAAGATTCAGGATAATATCAGGACGTACTGTGGGCAACGCGCCACCTATTACTAATGAAAAATCTGTCACTTGTTGGATGCTACACTCTTCTAGGAATCGGTTGGCTTCGTTAAGCGCTCCAATCGGAATCGACAAACCAATAACTGTGACACTAGCCTGTTTTACGCCTACAGCTATTTCAGCTAAATTAAAGCGTTGCTGGTCGTACAAGAAACATCTGCATTCTGATACATGGAAAGCATAATCAAGTGCACCTGCAAGAGACTCTATTGATAGTGGTTCCACATTGGCTGGTGCAAGGGACGATGTTAAATTGATCAGTGCGATTTTCAGAGGTGATCGGGGATAGGAGTAATCAAGGATTCTGGACATATACTATTTGTTTGGTCACAAATGAATTAGTGTTTCTACCTGTGCCTCCATGGAGGTTTTCCCTTCAGTGGCATCAACCACAGCCATATTACATAATCTGGAAAGATTCCTGAATAAAGGTTCTACTTGGGTTTGATATATTTCTATGCGTCTTGAAACTAAAGAGGGAGAATCGTTTTCTCGCATGATTAGGGGACTATTACATATATCGCAAGAATTATCATTACGTGGAGGATCGAGGTGAATATTATAGGTTCGACCACAACTCAAACAATACCGCCTACCCACAAGGCGCTCTCTACGAATCCGCTCCTCCACAATGATTTGAATGATTAAATCCAATCTTATACTACCGCCTTGCATTAAATGGGCAAGAGCGTTTAGCTGAACTTCACTACGTGGGACTCCATCCATTACGAAATTTCGATCAGGTTTATGACGGAGGGCATTCTCGAATATGTCAATTACAATATCGTCTGGAACAAGTAAGTCATTAACAATATAGTATTCAATACACTTACCTAGGGGGGTCAATAGCGATACCTGAGTTCTGAAGAAATCTCCCATAGACAGGTGTTCAAAAGACCAACGTTGCTTGAGGATTTGTGATAGAGTTCCTTTTCCAGAACCGGGTCCGCCAAATAGCAAAATATTCATTCTCCCACCTTACCCTAACATGTGTCTCTATCAGCATCAGCAATTTTTACCTGTTGATCAACTCCCTAGCGTCATTAAGCACCAATCTGATTGCCTCATTCGTGTCTAGTCCTACTATGTTACAACCTGCCGCAAATGTATGGCCTCCCCCACCGTACTTAGCAGCTATTACACTTACATCCATTTCAGTGCCGGAACGAAAGCTTACTTTCAAATCATTCTCAGCCTGTTTAACAAAAACAATCGCTATTTCTACATCTTGAATGTATTGCATCCTAGCTGCAATGTTGCTTGTAGAAACATCTTCTTCTCGAGACATGCGTGAAGTTTCTTCCTCTATCACTACCCATACTAATTTACCTTTCAAATCAACTTGCAGATTGCTAAACACAAATGCCTCAAACTGCGTTTGTTTCAACGATTGAACCATAAACAGTTTTCGCATTACCATTTGCAGGTCGGCACCTATAGTAACCAGTTTTGAAGCAACTTCGAGCGATTTTGATGTAGTATTGACGCCTGCAAAACCTAGTGTATCTCCTGCAATTCCTGACAATAGGCATGTTGCCACGTTGTCATTAATGGGTAGTTCTGTATGAATCAGTATCTCATATAGCAATTCAGCAGTTGAAGCGTAGCTAGGATTCACAAGATTACATAAACCGAAATGTGTATTAGTGGTATGATGATCAATATTAATAATATTATTGGTGTACGAGACAATACATGACAAGGCCCCCATTTGAGAAACAGAAGCGGTATCCAATGATACTATTAAGCCATGAATGTTGAAGGTGCCGCTAAGCACTATTTTGTTAGTGAAGTTTTGTATATTTGGTAGGAAACTTAACTGATCCGGGATATCATCTGTACAGAGTAGACTAATGCCATGATGTCCGGATATTTGAAGAGAATGCCATAAAGCTAACGCAGATCCAATGGTATCAGCGTCTGGGGACTGGTGGGCGACGATCACAATTTCTCTCGCTCTATTTAACGCATCTTTGAAACATTGTATACATTGTGTAGAATTCATAGGGCTGATCTCAACTAGTTCTCATTTGTGTACGGATATCAGAGCATCATGTTTTTTCTGCAATTGACGAATCAGGTATTCCATTTCTTGTACACGGCCGCTTTCCAAAACTCGAAACCTTTCTAGTGCATCTTTGCTACACTCAAGAGCTTCTGCTAGAAGTCCGCGTTGTTCGAACAACCGCGCCTTTTTCTGAAGCAGGAACGGAATCTGTCCCTCGAGGCCTAATTGCTTACTCAGGTCAAATGCCAGGTTAATGTATTCCTCTGCTAAATCCAGTTTGCCCCATGCCAGGAAAAGATTACCTAATCTAGACGTAGTTGTTGCAATATTTCGGTCATCGTTATTCTCTTTGAAGTAAGTCAGTTGTTCCTCAAGGAGATTCAACGCTTCCGGGTATTCCTGTAATTGTCGTAAAACAGAAGTAAGGCTTCCTTGAGCCTCCAATAGCAGATCGCTATTCTTTGATATTTTAGCTGCTTCAATTGATTTCTGTAACCATTGTTTTGCCTCCTGTAAGTTCCCTTTCTCTCTAAGCGCAATACCAAGATGCCAAGATGAAATTGCGATGTCTTCGGAGATAGTCGTTTTCTGAGCCAAGCAAACTGACTCTCGTGCTCTGGCTTCAGCTTCATCGAATTCGTGTCTTTCGTAGTGAATACGGCTAATTGGCCTTGCTAGTAGTCTACACTGAGCAGATTGGTTATTGACTGATTCAGCCATTTTAAGGGCTTTTGTCGCGTATTCAAATCCATGTTGCCAGAATCCCATATCCAGAAAAAAGCTCGTTTTGCTTAATCCCTCAACTAGAGATATTACCATGTTTGGCATGTTGTTGTTGTAACACCAATCTACGACACTCAATACCGTATGATATTCGTCGATAATTTCCGTATGCATATTCCCCATTTGTTCAATAAGCTTACTATAGTGATCCGCGGCATTTTCGTATAGTTCAGTCAATCGACCAGACATCTCACGCGACGTCAGTGATTCGACAAACTGTCTAGTCAGGTGTAAAATAGCAAATCGATTGTCATGAGGCCTTATAAGAAACATATCCACCAATTCTGGCACCGTCACTTTCATCAAATTATGCATATCAACACCACTGATTGACGAGAGACTTGTTCGAGACACAGGATCAGTGAAAATTGTCATAGCCTGCAAGACTCTTTTGGTATTTGGTGTAAGCAATTTGAATGAGTTTTCAAAACAGAATTGGCACAAATCTGTATCACCGACATCATATAAGTTATCAAGTGCAATGTTAATATCGTTGTGAATTTTAGCTTGTCCTATTACCCATTGCATTGCCAAAGGGCTACCATCTGTCAATTCTGCAATTTTTTTCAGTAAACTGTCATGAGCATTTGTCACAATTTGTATGTCTTTTTCACGTGCCTCTGACCGCATGAAATCGACAGCTTCATCCCCCTCCATTCCACCTACATTGATGATACGCCCATCTTTTCCCGGAAAAATGACTCGAGACGTAACAATAGCTTTGCTGCCACCAGGCAAGGAGCTCAGGAATCTTACGAACTTGTCAGGTTCTTCTATGGTTTCAAAATCATCGATTATTACTAGACAGCGTTTTTCTTCCAGTTTTCTATCTATCACGCGGATTTTTACATCCATTTCCATTCGATACGCTGTTTCACCTAACAACACCTCACCAATAACATCATAGAATTTATGAATAGTGGTAACAAGTGGCGTAACCTCACTAAAGCGTTGAGAGTATTGAGGGTGATAGGGCTTTAGTTCACGTTTTTTTGCGCTTGCCCAAATAATTGCATCAAAGTACTTCTGTTCACTACATAACCAACTTACTTCATTCGCTATAGCAGTTTTGCCAATTCCACCATAACCTTGGAAGACTACTAGCCACTGCCGCGAGTCTGGTCGAAGGGCGTCCATTGCAGAAGAAACATAATCAGCACGCCCCACAAAGTTTGCCAGTTTTTTAGGCAAATTATGAATTACTCTGTAAGAGGTGTCATCAGTGCATAGATTGGTGAAACTATCTCCGACTGTGCTTATCGCAAATCGATTAAGCGTCCTGATAACACTTGTTTCAATTCGCCGAGTTTCATCACTGCTTCCTTCGTAACGAGCGTGAGTAAGAATTGTTCTTAATCTGGCCTCTAAAGTTGACAGTTCTGTTAGAGTATCAAGATCAGATCCTTCAAGTAGTTGCTTCAGTTTACGAAGGCCAATTTCGTGATTCATTTTATATGCCCATCAATTTTACGTTAGGGAGTATATCAGTTATTTGAGCTACTAAATACTGTTGAGCGGATTTGTCTGTAAGATCATACTCGTCAGTATTGATTCTTAAAACTGGACACAAAGTCAAGTTTCCTATCCATCGGTCAAATAGACTATTCATGTCGCTTAAGCTAGAACAGGTTACATCATGATCCAGACTTCTTGCTCGTGTTACTATGCGTTTGTGAAGCGTAACCGGTAATGCCTCAAGATAAATGATCAGATCTGGATGAACTATACTAGGATATATTTCTTCATATACAGCTGTCAAACAATTAAAGTCGCGATCGCTCATTGATCCATTGATGAATAGGTTACGTGTGAAAACCTCATAACACTCATACACACTTCGCTCTAGACAAACCGGATAAAATTCAGCTATATTGTAGGCGATTTGCTGCTGCCTTTTATAGTGAATAATGAACTGAATCTGATTGTGAAATCCCCACTTCGCTTTATCCGCGACAAACTCGTTGAGATAATAGAAATCCTCAACTGTGCTCCGGAGTACTTTGTATCCAAACACACTGGAAAGGAATCTAGACAAAGTGGTTTTTCCTGTGCCTGTGCTGCCACTCACTATCAAAAAAGGATTTTTGTTCTTTGTAGGATTGGGCATTTCAGTTGCTTTTTTATGCGTTATTCTCTTGCATGGGAATGCCTCCCACACACTGAGCAGCAGTCTGTGTTTTTTACGCTTCATTCGCGCCAACTGCAGTTCTTCAAGCCCTGCAGATGTTCAAGCCAGATGAAACTAGCTTTTCCCATAAAATACATGTACAACATCGCTGAGTTAGCCACTAAGCCAAACATTTGTATTGGCTATAGCAGAACCTAAGCCACAACTAAATCCTCGGTTACTTAGGTTTATTTGCTAGTGATCCTGTTCCCGATCAGCTAGCTGTCCCGGATCATAAGCCACCTGTGTGTACAATTCTTGTCACTTCATTTTTGAGTGATGTCACCATACATCATCGCCTCATCAATTCAAATATATCGTATTTGTTTTTGAAAGTCAAATACGCTATTCACCGATTTACCGGGGTACATTTCAGAATGGGGACCACTTTTCCTTGATCGCCCCGCAGAGAGCGCAGCGTCCGCTGAATTAGCGGTATTTCTTCTCATATTGCTCGACGCCGATGTCGCGGTAAGGGGTCTTGTTCTTTAACATAAAGCAGATGATGCGGGCTATCTTGTGCGCCGCGCAGACATTGGCAATCGCTGGCCCGTGTTTGGCATGCATACGCCGATAGTAGGCGCCCAAAGCACTCTGCGAGCGGTTCAAGCTTGTGCTGCCATACGTAAAGCCTGGGCGGCATTGTTATGCGTCTTGCGCAGTCCACGCTTCTTCACTTTACCGCCAGTGGTTTGATTGTTTGGGCACACACTCAACCAGGACGTAAAATGCTTGACTTTCGGCCAATTGCTCACGTCCAAGCCGATCTCGCTGATTATTATCTGTGCAGTCAACACGTTGACACCATCAATCTGGGCAGGTTTACCCCAGTCATCTGGTAGAATTGACTACGCAGATCAAAGGTTGGGGTGTTGCCCTTGCCCGGGCGTAGCCTTTGGCACGGGGCTGGGAGAGGATTTTGCACGATGTCCACTTGCAGCACAAAGATGCTATAGCGGGCCTCGATCTGATAATCGCAGGCTTGTATCTGTTGGGTGTAGAAGTCGTACAACTCTACCGCTTGCTTGAGGGCAAAGAGATGTCCGGCGCGGTAGTGGCCTTCCAACGCTGTGGCGATCTCTTCTTCACTCTTGGCGCAACCTGGATGACGATACTCAGCCAGTGGCTGGAGGGCTTATTCGCCCCTGAGGATTGTGTGGATGATGGTCAAGCCAGTCAGTCCAGTGATGTCGGCTACAACTTCGGTGAGCTTGAGATTCATCTGCTCCAAGGCTTTTTGCATGTGCTGGATGTGCCCCGGCCGATAACTGATCAGCATTTCCCGCTGATGCACCAGAGCGCGTAGGGCGCAGGAATCCTCGCCAGGTCGCAACAAGGCGTGTAACAAGCCATAGGTGTGCAGTTGTAAAGAATGCTTTTGTGCTTCGATTTGGAAGGCTCTTTATTTTGATGCAACTGAGATCAGGCATTGCTAATAGTTGTTGAAAAACATCGCTCCCCACAAGCGATCTGTGGGGGCGATGTTGCTCAGGATCGAGTCAGCAAAGGGCGCACAAAACTATCTCCGCTCCACCTCCCTCCTCCCCAGCCACCGCCACTGCGTCGCCACAACCTCGACCTTGGCCTGCTGCACAAAGCCCTGCGCGTTCGCCGCGAGTTCATTGCGCTCCGCATCGCCCAAGCCCTCGGCGCGGCGCAGCAGATGTACCAGGTTCTCCCGCGTGTCGCGCTGTTGCAAGAACCCGGTGACTTCCACCTGGTCGCCCTGCCGCCACGAAGGCGCGTTGCCCACGGCTTGCGGGAAACACACATCGATGGCGTCGAAGTTCTTGCCGTCGGGATTCGGCAACATCCCCGGCTGGCGTGGGATCAACACCCGATACACCGTCGTCTGATCCGGCGACACGCGCCGCCGGACCACTGTTCCTGATAAAGATATGTTGTTCATAGTTTTCTCCTCGTTGTTAGTTTTGATGTAACACAGCTCATTGTCCAAGTGCGTGATACGTGAGACGTGATGCGTGACCGCAGACATTTTCACGTATCACGCATCACGGTTCACGGCTCCAACACCGATTGCACCTCAATGACGGGAATTGCCAGCCCCGGCGTGAAGCCGCCACACTGCGTGCCACTAGCATCGGCTCCAGCGGTCTGGGCCGCTGCCCAGGTGACCATTGGCGTATAGCCAAGAAGACGCAGGTCGTAGACGCACCATGCGCCTTGCTGCTCGCCAGAACAGCCGAACAAAGGCCCGGTGACGTTGCGCCAACGCCACTCCACGCATTGCTCCAACTGATACCAGTTGTCCTCACCGGCGTGGTCCCCAGAACTGCACCCGCGCGCAGGGATGCCCAACGGCGGCTCGGCGCGGTAGAAACAGTCACCCCACTCGCGGCGCGTACACTGCAGCTCGTCGTACTTCCACGTCCACTGTGGATACCACCAGGTCTGCACCCCGCCCTGGTACGCCGGCATATCCCAGGCCAGCACGCGCTCGTCATAGGTACAGTCGCGGTCCTGGCACGCTGGATTCCAGCGCGGGCCGTTGGCGGTGAGGCCATACGATGAAGTCTGGAAAGTGTGTTCCAGGAAGTTGCCCGGTATGGTACTGCCGCCGCCATTCCAGGCGCGGTCGCCCACGGAGATCAGCGATACATACGGTGGGGTGTACCCGTAGATCCCTGCCGCACCTTGCATCCAGCGTTGCCAGGCTGCGCCGAGTTGCAGGTTGACGCGCGTGCCTTCGGCGGGCTGACCCACCGGCGATGGACACGCCGGGACACTGCTCGGATCGCTGTAAGTTGCACCGTAGTCTACATTACAGGGAAACGCCTTGCCTGCGGAAAAGGCTTCGACGCGGTTGGGCGCACCGGTGTACCAGATTTTCGTCGGCAAGCCCACCAGGGAACGTGGCCAGGGATTGCGCAGTACTTGCGCGGGTGGAATCTGGACTTGCACGTCGATGTTCCATTGCCAGTCGTTACAGGTCTGGTCGATGCCGCCGGGGTACACGTCGGGTACATCCTGGCACGGCCATTCACTGCCCTCGCCCGGCTCAGGCGTGGGACGCGGCACGGGCGTCACCAGGTCACACTCGCCTTCAGCAGCACAGCGAGCCTGCACCACATAGCACCGGCCATTGGGCATACACCACCACAGGACCACCGTCCAGGCGTGGGGACAGCCGGGGATCAGTGCATCGCAACTCATCCGGTAGAACCCGCCGCCGGGCAACCCTGCTGGAGGCGTCGCCGTAGGTGGCGGCGGTGCAGGTGTGCCGCCCCCACCACCACCGCCTCCTTCGCCGGGCGTCGGTGCCGGCGGAACCGGCGTCGCACTCCCGCCGCCCCCACCACCGCCGGAACCGCCACTGGCACATTTGAAGCAGCCGCTCAAAGGATCGCCGCAGCAAGCGTTCTCAGGCGGTGTACAGCACGCGCCCGCCGGTGTGACGAACATCGCCAACGCCCAAAGTACCAGGCCACTGACCAGCAGCAAGAGGCCGATGCGTAAAACGGTTTTGCGTTTGTCGTTCGTGTGCATATCCACCTCCTCACCACGTATCCGGCGGCGTGGGCAAGGCCAGCGCCTCCCAGCCCGTACATCGCCAAACGCCGTCCGCACTCTGGATAAACGTCGCCGTCACCAGGTTGTCGCGGGCGTCGATCTGGTCATCGCTGAGTTGCGCCAGACACGGTACACTGCCCGTGGACTGGCACATCGCCGGCTCGAAGATCAACACGGCTTGGATACCGAGCACCGCCTGGGTCACAGAACAGTGCGTCGTATCGTCACAGCGAATGACGTTCTCCGGCCCCAACGCCGTATGGACGAAGACGAACGGCGTGTCCAGCAAGGGCCAGGCAAAGTCCGCCGCCACGTAGTCCCGCGCTTGAGCAATGCTGGCATTGTAGTCATAGGCCAGCAGCGTCGCTTCATCGGCGGCTGCCACGCGGGTACGCTGTAACAGCACGGCGAACGCCGCGCGCAGCGCCTGTTCCTCAGCGGCCGGCGGGGTGAGATACACCGTCCCACTGCGTCCGTCACGTTGTTCCTGCCACCCGCCCGGTCGTGGCGTCGCCGTGGGTGACGGCAGTGCGGTCGCCGTGGGGGGCAACGGCGTCGCCTGTGTGTCAATGCGTGGCGCGGTGAGCCAGCGATACAGCCGCCCCCCACCGGCCAGCACAATACCGCCGAAGATGATCCCGACGGCCAGTAAGATGTAGCTGGTACGTTTGAGTTTAATTTGTTGTCGTTGTCGTTTCATTTGAGCCTCCTCCTTGAGAGTTGCGAGTTAAGAGTTAAGAATGGGCGAATGAGCGAATGAAAGAATGGAAGAATGAGCGAATCAGCGAATGAGCGGATGGGCGTTCAGCATCATTCTCCATTCGCTGATTCTGTATTCGCTGATTCTGTATTCGCTGATTCTGTATTCGCTGATTCTTGATTCACTGATTCTCCATTCGCTGATTCTTCATTCGTACTCCACCGTTGCTCCCCACGCGGGGCGGGCGCGGCCACGCACACGGACGTGGACGGCGGGACCGCCGATGAGGACGACGGGGTGTAAGTCCGCTTGACAGATGAGTTCTACACGGTTGGCCCACACTTGCGGGACGCCGCAGGTCACCTGTCCACGGGTGTTGGTCGCGGCGATGTTGCGCGCCACGGTCGCGGCGTTGGGCGTCAACGCCACGCGCCCGGTGCGCAGATATAGCGCCACGTCGAGTTCCTGGGCGGCCGCGTGTGCCGCTGCATCCGCCGCCATCTGCGCCAGCCGGTAGGTGCGGTACATCAAGCCGCCCTCGATGAGCAGCGCCGCCATTAGTAAGAGCAAGGGCAGCAGCACCAACACCCACACCAGCACTTGCCCCTGTTCGTCCGGGCCGCGCCAGTGCCTCATACTCCCTACTCCGTACTTCCTACTCCCTCCCCTCACTGCCATCGTGACTTCCACCTTTCGATGCGGAACGTCGCGCCCTGCCAGAGCGTCACGCGGTCGCCGCCGAAGAGCAGCGAGGCCAGCGGGATGTCATTGACGGGCACGGCGACGCCAGCATAGTTGGTCACCGTCCCGCCGCGCTGCCAGCCGGCGGCGTCGAGTTGCCACGCCATTGGCGCAGCGTCGATCCCATTGGCAGTCAGGTTCATTGCCGTGGCGCGGTACGCCTGGTACGCAGCCTGGTAAGGGTTGAGGCTTTCGGCGGCGTAGCGTCCACCGGTGAAAGCAGCCTGGTCGACAGCCAGGGCGACAAAGAGCACGCGCCCGAAACCGATGACGGCAGCCAGGATCAGGAGCAAAAGTGGCAAGGCGATGAGCATTTCGATGAGTGCCTGGCCCGGTGGGTTGTGGGTTAAGGGTTGTGGGTTTTGAGTTTGCATTGTTCTACCTCCCATTGGTGAATGGCATTTTGGTAAGGGTGATCACCGTGTCCCGCGCCGTGGCCCCTGGCGCGACATAAGTCTCGACCAAACCGATACGGTAAGCGGTGTAGAAGTCGTCGAAGGGTACGCGGACGACTTCCCAGAGCACGGGGCCAGGTGTGACGTCCAGCACGCGACTCTCCTGGGGTGACAAGGCCGCTTCTGGGCAGATCACACAGATTGGCTCATTGCCCAGCGTCCACAGACTCACCGTCTCCCCTGTATCGTTGACCAGGGTGACAGCGGCCACAACGGGCGTTGGCGTCGCTAGATGCGCCTGTACCAACCGTGCGGCGACCAGGGTACTCGCGGCGATCAGCAACAGGACGCTCAACGCCACCCCCAGCCACCAGCGCCGGTTGGCGCGCCGCCGCACCTGCGGAGTGACAGGCCGTTGCACGACCAGCACCCACGTCGCCTGGCGCGGGACGGCGGGGAGCGCGCCCTGTAGCCGTTGCGCTGCCAGATAATGCCACACGGCGGAGACCTCCGCTTGCGTCTCCGAGTTGTCCAGGCGGTAGACCTGGCCTGCTAACTTGCGCGGGGCCGCGGTGAAGCAGTAGCTCACCCCCTGAGCATCCAGCACGGTAAAAGCCAAGGCATCGGCGTTGATGTACGGCAAGGTATCGCCGACTATGCGTACCGGTTGGCCCAACGCATCGGTAGCGATCTGACCGAGCAAGTGCCGCCAGGCGTCCGTCTCCTGTAGCTGCGCGGCGACATCACGACGGTGGGCCGCCACGCGCGCTGCCGTGTCCTCGGCGATCATCCGGCGCTTCATAGCCAGGTCTTGCCGCGTGTAACCCACGAAGCGCACGATGAGCCACAGGGCCAGCAGGCCAATGCCGCCGGCCACTGGCCACACCCAGCCCGGCAACGTCGGCCATTGGGCGGGTGTGGCGGTGGTGTCCACAGGTGGAATCGCACCTTGTAGCACGCTGGGCAGCGCCGTGGGCGTCGCCGCAGGCGTCGCGGTGGGCTGCGACAAGGTGGCCATCGCCGTGGGCACATCCGGCGTTACCGTGGGTGACTCCACTGTCGCCGTCTCCGTGGGCGACACGGCTGTCGCTATCGGAGGCAAGGCTTCCGGTGTCGCCGTCGGCAGCGGCTCTGGCGTGGGCGTCGGCGGCTCCGGCGCTTTGGTCGGTGCAGCGGTCGGTTCCTCGACCGGCGATGCGACCGGCGCGGGCGTAGGCGGCGGTGTGGGCTTCTGCGCCGCGACCGGCACAGCCCACACCACCAACCCCAGCAAGAGCAGCGCGGCTAGACGACGCATCACGCCACGGACCTCCGCGCGCGCCACAGTGTGGCAGCGCCCAACACGGTCAACACCAGGCCGACCCCACTGAGGCGTCCTGCGTGCCCCGTTTCCGGCAACAGCACAATCTGCGTCTGTACTGGGATTGCCTCCGGCGTCACTAAGCCGGTCGGCGTTGGAACAACAGTCGGTTTGACCGGCGTAGGTGGCGGTGTGGGCTTCTCTGACAGAGGTGCAGCCAGTCCTGGTGCGCGGCGTGAGACACGGGCATCGGTGTCCGGCAATGCCGTCGGTGTTGGCAAAGGCGCGGGCTTATCAGTAGACGGCGGTGTGCTCTGCGGTGTAACTCCACTGCTGCGCGTCACCCGGAACGTGTACTCCGTGCCTGGCCCATACACCCGCCAGTCGTAGCTGCGTACCAGGGCGCTGTAGACGCCGTCTACCGGGGCCGTCCAGACAATGCGCGAAGCCACATCGTGCGGGTAGTTGATGTCGTCGTTCTCCGCTAAGGGCGTTTCACAGTCGGTCGCCGCGTACAGGGCCAGCAGGGTATCAGCCTGTGGCCCCAGGTTGCCCGTTTCCAGTACATAGGTTTGCCCGGCGATGGCCTGAAACGCAAACCAGTCGTTGTCGTTCTCCCCGTCGAAGTCCTCGCAGTAGAACGTGTCCAGCGCAATGTTGAGACCAGGACACGTGCCCGGCGCATCCGCGACCTGCACCACGGGCGGCGCAGGGGGATAGCCGCGCATAATCAGCGGTAAGAAGATCCGTGTTGGCCGGTAGACCTGCACCGTGACTGTCGCGCTGACCGGCCCATAGCTGTCACTGTGCGCGACGGCGGTATTCGTGAGCGACAAACCTTCCGTCCCCACGTCCACCGAGGCGCGATAGGTGAGCACCGCGATTTCCTCATAGCTCAACGTTGCCAGGTGCAGGGTGAGAGCATTGTCGTCCACCGTGACCGTGCCCTTGTCTGCCACAACGCTCTGCGGTAGCAAAGTCAGGCCCACCGGCAGCGTGTCGCTAAGGACGATGTTGGTCTGTGGGCGCACACCGTTGTTGGTCACGGCGACAATGAAGGTCAGCGTTTCCCCGACTTCGGTGCGCGCCGGGGTGACGTCGCGGTAGGTCTTTTCGAGCACCAACACCTCAGCGGCGTTGATGCCGGACCAGATACCGCCGGTGACGGTGCTGTGCGTGTTGCGCGATGTGGCGACGCTGGTCTGGCCCAGCGTGCCGTGCAGGGTGTAACGCCCGTTGGTCAGCGTGCCACCGGCGGCAGCGTTGGCCGTGTCCGCCGTGACGCGATATGGCCCCGGAGCTTGCGCTGCCACGGGAGCAGCGAGCAAGCAACTCAGCAGGAGTAGGAGTAACAGTATACGTTGCATCATTGATCTCCCTTACGGACAAGTCGTCGCCCCAAAGATCGCACCACGACTCACGGCTACACAGGTGATGGTGTTGAAGATGCCACCCGCGCCGACGAACTCGGTGTACTTGACAAGGGCGCGCTGCGGCTGGCCAGCTTGTGTGTTGACCACAACGTGGGTGGGCGCTTCCAGACGACTGTGGTAGACCTCGATCCAGCCGTCACTGACGATTGCTTCGCTCGCCGCGATCTTAGCGGCATTGACGATCAAGCGGCTGTCGGGGTTTTCCACTTTGATGCCCATCGCGTTCGTTCCGCTGGCCGTATATGTGCCACCATAGAGCGTCGCTTCGGCGGGAAACGGCGGATACGCAGACTGCGCCTTGACCATCATGGCGGCGTTGATGACCGTCCCTCCGCCAGCCGTAGCGGTGACGTTTTCTAGCGTGGCGCGTCCGGCGATCCACACCGTATAGCTGCTACGCGCTGTTCCGCCAGTGGCCGTGTGGAGATTACTCAACTGGACGTTGCTTTTCCCAATCGGGACGAGCACACTGACGCGGTCTTGCCCGCTGCTGCCGTTATTGTTCACTGTCAGATCGCGCGCGCTGGTATGGTTGTCCAGGATCAGCGTGGCTTTGTCTACGGGATGGCCGTCGTCGTCGGTGATGTTGCCTTGCAGCACGGTCACGTCACGGCCCGCGCCTTGCAGATGCACGTAGGGCTTCAGCGTCACCGTCTCAGCGTAGATGCCGGGGGCGATCCAGATGAGGTACGGGTTGGTTGCGCTGGCGTCGGTGATGCTGTTGACGGCAGCCTGCACGCTGGCGAAGTCCCCGCCGCTGGCAGCGACGACCAGGGTACGAGCGTAGCCCGGCGCGACCGCGCTGCCGCAGTCCCACGCTGCACCGTTCCATTGCGGCAGTTGTCCGGCAGTGCAGGTCTGCGGCAGTTGATAGGGGGCGGCCACGCTAAACTGTGTCCCGCTCAGGGATAGGCCATTCCCGGCAGTGTAAGTGGTATTGTCGTCAGCCTCGCAGAGCACCGTGCCATCGGCATTGATGGCGCGGATGCTGCTGCCCACCGCGCACGTGGCACTGACGCGGCGTTGCAAGTAACCGGTATCGGCGGCCAACGTTACACTGCCCGTTGTCCCGCCGCCGGTCAAACCTGTCCCGGCAGTGACGGCGGTGATGTCGCCGCCGCTGTCGTTGTCCACGGCGCATACCCAGGCCGTCCCATTCCAGGCGACGATCTGCCCGGCGGTGCAGACTTGCGGCAGGCGGTAGGGCGCGGCGACGCTGAACTGCGTGCCGCTCAAGGTTAAGCCGGTGCTGGCGGTATACGTCGTGTTGTCGTCGGCCTCGCAGACGACCGTGCCGTCCGCGTTGATGGCCCGAATACTGCTCCCCGCCGCGCACGTGCTGCTGACGCGGCGTTGTAAGTAATCGGTATCGGCGGCCAACGTCACGCTGCCTGTTGTTCCGCCGCCGGTCAGCCCGGTTCCAGCGGTGACGGCGGTGATGTCGCCGCCGCTGTCATTGTCGGCAGCGCATACCCAAGCCGTCCCATTCCAGGCCGCGATCTGCCCGGCGGTGCAGCTTTGTGGCAAACGATATGGCACAGCGACGTTGAACTGTGTGTCCGATAGCGTCAGTCCGGTCCCGGCGGTGTAGGTGGTGTCGTTGTCGATGCCGTCGGCAAAGCCTTCCGGGATGCCGACCAGGCCCGCCCACGGTGCGCCGGTGACGTGGAACGTCGTCCCGTCCAGGCTTAACCCAAAGCCCGCATCGTAGGTGGTGTCGTTGTCGACGCCGTCCGCGAAGCCGTCCGGCACATTGATGAAGTTATGCCAGTCCAGGTAGTAGGCCCCGGCCTGCCCGTTGAGGGTTACGGCGTTACTGGCGGTGTACGCATACGTCGCGGTGGGCGTGGAGGTGTTGGTGATAAGTTGAATAACGGTGTCCCCGGTCACATACCCGGCCTGGTTGACCACAGAGATGACCCCGGTGGCGGTTACGTACCCGGCAGCTTGAACAGCGGCCACGGCCTGTGTATCGGTGTAGATCGTATCGTTATCGATGCCGTCGGCGAAGCCTTCCGGGATGCCCGTCAGACCAGACCAGGGCGCGCCGGTGACGTGGAACGTCGTCCCGTCCAGTGCCAGACCAAAACCGGCGCTGTAGGTCGTGTCGTTGTCGATGCCGTCCGCGAAGTCATCCGGCACATTGATGAAGTTGCGCCAGTCCAGGTAGTAGGCCCCGGCCTGTCCGTTGAGGGTCTCCGCGTCACGCGCGGTCAGGGCGTGGGCCACCGTGACGGTCAGCGTATGCGTCGCGCTCAACACCTCGATGACGCCGGTGGCAGTGAGATACCCCGCGGCTTGCACGGCCGACAGTGCATCGGCGTCGGTGTAGATGGTGTCGTTGTCGATGCCGTCGGCGAAGCCTTCCGGCACGTGGGTGAGGTTACGCCAATCCAGGTAGAAAGCGGGGTCAGCCCCACCCAACGTGGTTGCATCGTTGGCCGTTGCGGCGTGTTCAGCCTGGGCTGCGCCCAGCGCATACGCCACAGCCCCCAACGGTTGACGCGGGGTGAGCGTCTCGCCGCTCACGGCGATCTCCAGGTAGGTGTTGCCAGCAAAGTGGGCCGCGTCGAGGGGCATTTCAGCGCCCAAGAGCAGCGCGAAGTAACCGTCACGGACGGTCACGGTATGCGCTTCCGGCCCCCAAAGGCGTTCACCGCTGGTCGCGGCATCCCACAGGCTGAAGGCCATCGGGTATGCGCCGTCGACCACCGGCAGCCCGGCGGCATCCAGCAAGTGTCCCTGGTAGGTCAAGAGACGCGGTATGGGCGGCGCACTGGGCGCGGCGAAGGTCTGCACGCCGTGGGTGACGAGCAGCACCGCCAACAAAGCCAAAATCAAGATACGTTTAGGTCGCATAGTCTGTATTCCTTTCCTTATGTAAGTTGTATTGATGTCATTCAAACGCGCCCGGCGCGGGTGGGCCAGGGTAGAACTGCTCCCATCGGGTGAACGCGCCGGCGGTGACCTCCGGTGCGGCCAAGTCCCACAGCAGCAGCGCCGGGGCCTGATACCGGGCCGTCGCCTGGACGCCGCGTTGCAGCGTCAACGGCGTCACCGTTGTCTGTGCGCTGAAGTCCACGTTCGACCCCTGGATAAAGCGCGTGGCCCACGCCTGGCCTGCGTCCACGGCATTGGCCTTGCCCGCCATTGTGGTGGCGTCTTGGGCATAGGCGACGTGGTTCAGGCGTACCCAGTAGGCCCAGCCGATGCCGATGATGGCCCCGGTCAGGAACAGAAAGACCGGTAAGACCAGCAGCATCTCGATGAGCGCCTGGCCTTGTTCTTTTTGATGTTGAGTCACTTGGTTCATAGGTTGTGATCCTTGTATCAGGCCGGGGAAGGCGCGTATCCCGTAAGACGGGATACGTCACCCTCCCCGGCGCATGCGCTAGGGCGCGGTGATGGTCAGCGAATTGACGCTGTTGGTCGCTTCGCCGTACTTGCCGCGGATGGCGCGATACAGCGCCAACACCGCTGCAGCGACGACGAAGACGCCGGCGATGCCGATGATGTACTCCAGCAAGCCTTGTCCTTCCTCGCGGACCAAAGCCTGCTTCACCCGTCCCTGCTGCAAGGCGCTAAGCCGCCGAACGACGGGATGCGCCGCGAGGCGCTGGCTGGCCCGCAGGTAGGTCAAGGTGACTGTATCTTTAGTGCGTTGCACGATGTCCATAGGCTTATCTCTCCTCCTTCTGATAGAAATGCATTTGGCTGGGTGGGGACGCAGTGGGCTGCACTGCGCCCCCGGTAAGGTGCGGGACCGTTATGGGTTAGTTGTCGTCATTCAATAGGCATCACCTCCTTTCTTTGCGCTAGGGACAGCCAACTCATAGAAAGCCGCCCGTCCCCAGGCTGGCAAAGGCGCGCAATGCGCCGGGCGCAGCCAGCACCAGCAGCGTGGCAAGGATGGCGAAGAAGGCCGGGACGATCATCAAGACCGTGTTGCGGTAGCCCCGCGCCGTGATGCGCTGGGTCAACTCCGCCCGTAGTTCCGCGGCCAACGCGCGTAACGCCTCGCTCACCCCACCGCCCAACCGCGCCGCCGTGCGCAGCAGCGTCACGAACGGGATCAGCGGCGGCAGGTTGCCGTTGTTCTCCAACAAGGCTTCCACGCCCGCTGCCAGATCGCCGCTGACGTTGTAGTGCGCCGCGACCGGGCGCAGTTCGGCCACGAACACCCCACCGGGGCGCTCCGCCAACTGCTGCACGGCCTGGGCCAGGGGATATCCCGCCGCTAAGAAGTTCGCCAGCCGATCCAACGCTGAGGCCATATCGGCAAGCATTTGATCATCGCGGCGGGAAACCTTGCCCTGCAAGTCCATTTCCGGCAAGAAGAAGCCCAAGGCTCCGGTCGCTACAGCGACAGCCAGGCTAGTCGCGGGACTGAAACCGCCCAGCGAAGCCAGGATCAACCCCGCGCCCAAGCCCAACACGGCCAACAGCGCGGCGCTGGCCACCTTGTAGGCGTAGAAGGTGCGCACATCGGGATACAGCGCCCCGACCCGTTGCCAGAACCCGGCTTGCTTGAGCCGCGTTTCCACGTCGGTGGCATCACGGCGCTGTAACAGGGTCTCTGCCCACGTCCCGAACAGGCGATCCACCAGGGGCCGCCGCGACTGTACCTGTTCCAGGCCCAGGCGCACGCGCAAAGTGCGTGGGGCGCGGCGTTGGCTGGCATTGAGCGCCAGGAACGTGCCTAGACCACCCAAGAAGGCAAACCACAGGCTATACGTCATCGCACACCTCCTTGAGCTTCCAGGTCGAGTCCCGCCTTGGCGATCTTCTGCGAGAGCAGGTAGGCCACCCCGGAGAAGACAATGGCAACGGCCAGCACGATCTGCCCATCGAGGGTGGCGTAGAAGCCGCCTTCGTAGTCGCGCAGCGCCAGCTTGAGCAAGGCCAGAAAGACGAACGGCGCAATGGCGACAATTGTGCCTTCCAGTTTGGGCTGTGTCTGCCGGGCGCGCACCTCGTTCTGAATCTGGATGACGCCGCGTAGCAGGCTTTGCAGCCCTTCGAGGACGGTCTTGAGCTTGCCGCCCTGCTGTTCGCGCACGACAAGGGCCTCTGCCAGCATATCGAAGTAGGGATTGTGACGGCGTTCGGCCACCTGGTAGATGGCATCGCTCAGCGTCGCGCGGGTCTGCAACGATGTGACCACCTGCACGAAGTCGCCGCGCACCGGCTCGCGCATATAGGGCGTGGCCTCCTGCAAAGCAGCGGTCAGGTTGGGATTGGCGCTGTAGGCCCGCAGCAGCGTCTCGATGGCCTGGCTGAGCGCATTGACGTACTCGCGCTTGAAGCGTTCCTGCTTGGCTGCCCACACCTGCCAGTAGATGACGGGGCCGAGGCAGATGACGACCCCGGCCAGAACCGTTGGTCCCAGAATGACCAGCGCACCCCCGGCCAAGACCGCGCCGATCCCGAGACCCGTGAGCAGGAACTCGCGGGCCGACAAGGGAATATCGGCGGCCTGCAAGCGCGTGTTCAACTGCGCCAGCAGTCCGCGCTGATCGATGGGCACGAGACGCACGTAGGCGCGCGTGGTCGCCCCGATCCAGGCAAGGAGCACCCCGGCGGCGGCCAGGGCGGCGAAAAGTAAAGTCGGTGTATTCAATGTGAACCTCCTCGAATGTAGTCCAAAGTCCGAAGTCCGAAGTCCAAAGTCCTTGTACTTGAGAGTGAATGCTGAATGCTAGAAGCTGATCGCTGACGGCTGATGGCTAATCGTTGCCAGCACCAGATACAGCGCCGTCCCCACTGTCAACCATGGAATGGCAGGGAAAGTGCGGCGGTTGCCGATGCGGCGTTCGCCACTGCGCGGACGTTGCCGTAACAGGGTCACGGCGCTGCCCACAAGCAAAGCTATACCAAGTGCGACGACGAGCCGCACATCGGGATACAGCGCCGTCAACACGGCCAACACTTTGCCATCCCCCGCGCCCCAGATATTCAGGTAGGTGAGCACCAACGCCGCGATCCAACTGCCCACCAGGACTTGCGCTTGCTCCCCGGAGAGTCCGGCGCAGAACGCGGCGGCCCCGGCAGGGAAGATGGCTGATGGCGTGTCGGATAGCAGTATCATCAGCAGGGCGAAGCCCACGGCCACACCGCCGGGCACAACCGCGCCATCCGGTGGGATGACCAGGGTGCGCAACAGTCCCAACACTGCTAGCGGCAAGGCCGTAGCCCAGGCCGGAACAGTGCGCGTCCGCAGATCGCCGTAGCTCAGCCCGGCCAGCCAGAGGCCGACCAGGACGGGCACGAGTGTGACAGCGGGTGTGCCTTGACTCACTGGCCAACTCCTAGCGGCGTACTCGTCGCGGCGCACGCCACGAGCGCCACGAGGCAGATCAGGACCAGCCCCGCGATCAAAACTAGCTCGACACTGGCTTCGGCTTGTGTTCCCTGTAGAAAACGCATCGTCGTCACCCCCGTTTGAAGTAGTGGTGCAGGCTGATCTGCTGCCCGGTGCGCAGGTAGATGCTCTCTTCCAGCGTTTGCGGGTACAGGCCCGTCCACTGCAAGCCGTTGCCGGTGTCCTGCCACAGCACATTGATGGCCGGAATGTCCCCTTCCATTTGCCGGGAAGGTAACAACTCGGCGACCTCGCGCACGATGCGACGACGTTGCCCATTGACCGTCACACGCTCGATGTAGAGCACCAGGTCGAAGGCGTCCACCAGGTAACGGGTGATGACGCCAGGGGCCATCGCGGAGTCGGCCAGTTGCCACATCTGCACCACGCGGTTGGCAATCTCGTGGACGCCGTTGGAGTGCAAGGTGAGCAGTTGCCCATCGTGACCGGTGTTGGCCGCCATCAGGACGGAGCGAATCTCCGCCCCGCGCGCCTCGCCGGTGACGATGCGGTCCGGGCGCATCCGCAAGGCATTGATCACCAGGTCATCCAGCGTGATAGCACGTTGCCCTTCCTCGGTCTCCTCGGTGGTGACCATTGCAATCCAGTTGTCGAGTCCTAACTGGAGTTCCGGGGTATCCTCCACGGTGACCACCCGTTCTTCCGGGGGCAACACCGCGCACAGGGCGTTGAGGGTGTTAGTCTTGCCGGAGCCGGTCCCGCCGGTGACGATGAGGTTAAGGCGTCCCAGCACGCACTCTTTGAGGAACCCCGCGATGTCGGCAGTGAGCGTGCCCAGGCGCACCAGGTCATCCAGCGTGCGGGCGACCAGGCGGTGGCGGCGGATGGTCACCGCGACGGGCACATTGTCCACCAGCGGTTCCATCACGGCGTTGAGGCGGCTGCCGTCGGGCATCTTGGCGTTGACCCGTGGGTTCGAGCGGTCGAAACGCCGTCCGTGTCGCGCGGCGATGCGGTCAACCAGTTTCTGCACCTCGCGGGCACTCTCGAAACGAATACTGGCGCGGTACATCCCCCGTTCGGCATCGTCCACCCAGATCACGTCCGGGCCGTTGATCATGATTTCTTCCACGGTGGGCATATTGAGGTACGGGGTGATGACGCCGTAGCCGAAGATGTCGTACTGCAAGCGCGCGACCAACTCTTCCAGCGATTCGGTAAAGGGCCGCCCGTGCTGCAACGCAGCGTTCGCGTGTTCGTCGACCAGGGCGCGCAGCAGCGTCTCGGCCTCGCGTTCGACGTTAGCGGTGGGCGTGCGCAGAGCTTCCAGGCTGAACTGCCCGGTCAGGCGGTCACGGGCGGCAGCGAGCAAGCCCGTGTAGGGATCAGGGTACTCCGCGGTCGCGTGCGCGGCGACCCGTTGGGCAAAGGTCGAGGGCGCTGCCATTAGGCCCACTCCTCTATCTTGCCGGCGATCTTCCGTGTGGGAGCGAGTTCCCATTCCAGGATGTGTCCGGTGATGTCCAGCACCGCCAGGGTGGTTTCAGCGTCGATCAGAGCCGCGTGTTGGCCCGGATACAGGGTCCGTGTGCTGCGCGCCGGCTGGTGTTGACCAGTGGGATAGACAATGAATCCGGCGTATAAGGCGGCCTGGTGTATGATGGCGTACACCGCGTCCGCATCCCAATCGTCCCCCTCCGGGCTGGCATTTTCGTTGACATTCAGGTCAATTGCGATTGCCTCTGGCGCTAGGCCGGCAATGAATTGCACGAAGATGGCGGCCACGATGGCCTCCGTGTCCGGATCGGGGATCAGGCTATGCCCGGTCACGATCCGCCCGTCGGCGGTCTGGATGTGCACTTCGCAGTCGAACCGGTAGCCATACGGCGGTTGCTTTCCCTGGTACAGGCCGTATTGCGCCAGGAGGCGTTTTTTACCAATACGCGCTGGTTGCTGTTCCGCATCCACGTCAGCCTGGGGGGGCGTAGCGGGGGCCATACGGTAGCCAGGAATATACCGGTTGTTCTCCCAAAGCACATCCAGTTCAAACTCTAATTCGTCCGGCGTGCTCAGGGCTACTGCCCAGGTGACATTGTCTGCGCCCATTTGGACGAAGACGGACTGCGGGGGATAGCCGGCCCGTTTCAACGTCAATACTCGCCGCAGTATCCTGGTGCGGTCCTCTGGTCGGCCGAGTCGCTCGGCGTGCTCGGCGGTGCTTTCCAAAAACAGATTTGTTCTCATTGTTCCTCTCTCCTTGTTGTGGTGTTGTTTTATGATTGCTGTGCTTCCCGTGTGGGACCGAACGTCCATTCCAGTGTCCGTCCGGTGACGGCCAAGACTGCCAGTGTGGTTTCCCAATCGATTAGCGCCTCGTGTTGGCCGGGGTATAACATTCCCGTCCAGCGTGCCTGCTTGTGGGTGACGTCGTGATAGACGACGTAGCCAGAGTACAGCGGCGCGCGGCGCACGATGTCGCGCACATTGGCCTCGCCCCAGCGTCCGCCATTGGGGCTGCCGATGTCGCGCCGGTTCAGGTCGGCGGCGATAGCATACGGTGACGCCCCACCGATGAACTGCGCGAAGATGTCCTCTACCACGGCAGCTTGCTGTGCATCACGCACCAGGCTGTGCCCGGTCAGGGCTTGGCCGTCGCTAGTCTTGACGGTGATGTCCGGGCCGAAGCTGTAGCCGTAGGGCGCGGTGCTACCGTTGTGCAGACCATACTGGGCACGGAGGTGCTTGTTGCCACCCCTTGCCTGTGCTCGTCCGGCCTCGGCCACGGCCCGAGCTTGCGCGGCGGGCACAGCGGGGCTGTCGGGGACGTAAACCCCACCTTCCCACGCCACGCCCAATTCCTGTTCCAACTCTTCCTGCGTCCGCAGCGCCACGCGCCAGGTAACGTTGGCCTTGCCCATCTGGACACGGATGCGCCTGGGGGTATATCCTTCCCGTTTCAGCGCCAACGTACGGCGCAACATCCCGGTACGGCGCTCCGACAATCCGATGCGCCGCGCGTGATCTGCTTCGCGTTCCAAAAAGATACTTTCCTTCATTGTTCCTCTCTCCTTGTTGGTTGTTGTTGGTTGCTCGATATTGGATGTTGGATTCTGGATACTTGATACTTGTTGCTGGATTAAGCGTGAACTTCCAGTTTCAAGCATCAAGCTTCCAGCAACGAGCTTCTAGCTTCCAGCTTCCTGCATCCTGCGTCTTGCGTCTTGCTTCACTTGCCGACGAACACACTCTGCACCTGCTGCCACAGCCCCGGCTCCTTACGGCGCTCCGGTGGCTTGAACGCTGCCGCCTCTCCCTCGATGCACCCACCACGGCTAACCCATTTGGGGGCCAACAACGGGAAGAAGCGTGCGGCCATCGACACAATCGCGTCCGACGTGGGATTGGGCTTCTCCAGCACGAAGGGCATCTTGTGGTTATTGCTGTAGGTGAACTGTGAATCGTAGGGCACTTGGGCGAACTTCTTCATCCCTATGGTGCTGATTAGCTCTTTCATCTTGAGGCCCGCTTCTGTATTCCACTGGTTGATGACCAACTCAAACTTGCCGATGCCCTCGCCAAAGGTCTGCTTCAGTTGCGGCACAGTCTGGCCGGTGGAGTGCATATCGGCCACATCGGGCCGCACCACGGCCAGCACCAGGTCGGCGGCGTCCAGTGCGGCGAGATGTACATCGTTGTTGACGTCCGGACCCAAGTCGATGACCACGAAGTCATAGAGCTTACGCGCGGTGTCGATGATGGCGCGGGTCAGTGCCTGCGTGCGGTGCGGGTCTTCGCGGAACTCTGACCGACCCGCGACCTCCATTGAGGCGATACCGCTCAGGCAGTGCAGCTTCGAGGCCAGCCTCGTGTTCCACAGGTGCACTTTCGTCTGGAGCGTCTGGGGCGGGCAACTGGCATTCCGAGTGCGCAGATAGTCCAGTAGCAAAGTATTGATCAGGCCGTAGATGTTTTCCTGCGTGGATAGTCCCAGGCGGGGCGCGACTGCGCCGCGAGTCATATCCAGGTCCATCAACAGGGTGTTGCGCTGGCCGATGACGCCTAGAGATGCCGCGAGATTGATCGCCAGACTGGTCTTGCCCACGCCGCCGCCCGTGCCCCACAAGGCGATGACCATACGTCGCCACCCGGCCTCAGCCAGGGTGTAGAGAGTAGGCGTGTCCAGCGGGACGTAGCTGCTGCTGGCCCGTTCGGCGCGCGCCTGGGTAACGGCGTTGGGGATCAGTTCCAGCAAGCGCCGCAACTGCGCGTCGTCGAGGGGCAACGAGACGTGGCCTTTCATCCCCAGAGCCAGCAACTCGTCAGTCCGCGATTCCAACGGGGGCAGCAGACCAATGCACGCGATGGGCCGTTCGTCGTAGTGCAGCAGTTCACTGACCAGTTCTGACCGGAAGCCGGGCAAGGTGGGCGAAAGCAGCACCAGGTCGGCTTCCATTTCTGTGGCGTCGGTGAACACCCCGGAAGCCGTGGTCGGCCCGGCGACGATTTGCAGTTCTGGTATCTCGGACAGCGCCCGCTCCAGACGCTGCATGTCGTCCCATACTTTTGTGCCGATGACAATCTTGATGCGTTCCATATTCTTCTCCTCGGTAGACGGTAGACGGGGCGGGGGGAAGGGGAGAGGGCAAAGGGTGAAAACCCACCCTGTACCCGACTTTTCGTCTCTCCCACTCACCCATTCACCCACTCTCCCTAAATTCCTGTTACCGCGTCTCCGTCTCCCCCTGTCTACTGTCTACCGTCTCCGGTCTACCTCCCCAAAACATCGCGTTGAAGTCTTCCCACGCGAAGCCTGGGGTCTCCGGCAAGGCTTGTCCCGCCGCGACGGTCGCGCGCCAGATGGCGGGGCGTACCGCGAGGGACATCTTGCCGTTGAACACCGCCCAATCCAGGCTCTCGGCGGTGGTTTCGGGGACGAGGACGTCCACGCCCACCACCGGCCCGGCGATAAACGGTGCGGGTTGCTGCCCGTCAGTGGTCACCGCCCCATATTGCGGGTTGGCGATCTGTTCGTGGTTGACGCGCACCACGATGGCCCCGGCCACCACGCGCTTGGTCACCGGCAGTTGCAGCGTGACCGTCACGGGCTGTAACAGCGCCTCGTAGTCGGGCAGCGGCTCCGGTGTAGGCGGGGGTGGCGTGACCCCGGCGGGCAAGGGTGGCACGGTGCTGGTCGCCAACTCGGTAGCGCGCACTGTGCCTAACGTGGTATACAAGTCCACCAGGTCGCCGACCGCGATGTACGGTGTGGTTTTGGCGTCCACCGGAATGGACTTGATGACCAACTGGGGATCGGTGAGAGCCAACGCCAGACGGCGCACTTTCTGCGCGTTCTCCCCGGTGGCAATGCGCCCCCGGTTGAGGACGTCGCCCGCGCGGACCGTCTCGACGAAGATCCCATCGGCCAGCATCGCTTGCAAGGTTTCCGGTGTGAGCACGACTTGCAGCAACGACGGACTGAACGATTGCTTATCCAACGCGATGTAGCCGTTGGTGTAAGCGTCTTGCAATGCCGTGTACGCCGGAATGTCCTGCACCGCGATGGCGACTTCGTAGGTGGGCGGGGTGGTGAGTTGCGCAAACAGCAGCACCCCCACGAACGCGCCCCCGACGAGCAGCAGGCCGACCCAGAATTGAATGGATTTCAGAATACGCATTTCGTTTGTCTCCTTGATGTGAGTTGTCAGTTTTCAGTTATCGGTTTTCAGTAAATCAGTTTTTTCGCAGAGGCTTGCTGACTGACGACTGAAAACTGACGACTGATAACTTTTTCTTTACGCCCAACGTTTCCTCCGCAATGGCTTGGGCTGCCGCCTTAAGATCACCGACGACAGCGTGAGCCTGTGGCCATTGCTGCTTGAGGCGCTGCTCGTGCCATTGGGCGACCGGGTTGTCGGCGCTGACGATGAGCAGCAGGCTGGCGAGGTCTACCAGGGCGGGCGGCGGGGTTGTGCCACCGTCGGCGACGACGTGGCCCAATGCCGCCGTGTCCCACACGAAGGCCATCACTTGCGCGCGCCACACGGTGCAGACTGGCATCCACAACAAGGGCTGCCGTGTTTCGACGGCTTGCTCGACCGCGCGTCCCCGGCGACTCGCCGTCCACTGCGCTGTCAGGCTCAGGTCTAGCACCGGCGCGCCTGGCCCGGCCATTTGTAGGGCCAATGTGCCGTCGGCGGCATCCAGAGGGACGGCGTTGGCCTGCTGGCATAGGTGTTGGGCCAATGTCGTTGTGCCGAGGCCGCCCTTTGCACCAACCACGAGGATTAGCATTGTGTGGCCTCCTGAGTGAGCGATGCAAGGTCAATGCCCAACAGCTTGGCAACAGCGGCTTCGGACAACGGTTTATCAACCGTGATCCAACGCGCGGGGAAGGCCCGCCGCTCGCGTCCGCCGTCTACGATGATGGCGTCGTAGCTAACGCGCGCGTCGTCCAGGGCTAGATTGGGGTAGATGGTGATCGTGCCGGTGGTCGCCGGTTGATCGGACGGGATTAGGTCTAGCAATAGATAGGGATCGCCGCGCTGTGCCGCATCGAAGAGCGCCACGCACTTACCCTGTGCAGCCAGCAGCTTGGCGGCGGTGACCACGGCGGTCGTTGTGCCTACCCCGCCGCGCGTGCCGTAGAAGCCGAGGCGCAGTTGGCGGCGGAGTGGGGCGAAGGGCAGCTGTGGAGCGGGCGCTGTGGTGTTAGCGGCGGGCACGGCCTGTTGCGCTGGTGGCTGCTTTGCAGCTTGCGCTTGCAGATAGGCGTCGAGCACCTTGGCTGGTTCGGCGTCGGGTGCGATGTACAGCACTGGCAGGCTGAGACTCTCGACATTGGGAATCTTTGTCCCTTCCGGCGCGACGATCAGGCCAGCATTGACGAAGTCCAGCATTTGCCGCGTCTGTTGCGGGTCACAAACGCCGACGACTAACACGTCCGCCACAGCGGTCACGGCGTCGCTCAGGGCCAAGGCCTGATCTTCTTGCGGGGCAACACAAAGTATGTTATGCATTTAGTCCTCCACGGTAAAAGTATTGGATGTGATGGGTTGGCTACCGGGTATCCGCGCGGTCAGGCGAAAGGGTGCGGCGTAGGTTGGGCTGACGTCGAAGACGAGGTAGCCCGTGGCTTGTGCATTGGGTGGCAAGGTGTGATCGGAAAGCAGCGTGCTGTCCGTGACGCTCAGTGGCCCTTCGACTACACTCAGGGCGAGTTCTGCGACTTGCGCGCGGGGATAGCTGTGCCCAGCGTTGTCGGTCAGGGCGAACTCAGCCTGGGTAAGATCAAGGCGCACCGTGCCCGTGTTCTGCACCTCGGCCACGACGACGATGAACACGCCGTTTGGCTTGGCGGACAGGTTCAGGTCTAGGGGGTGCGTCAGGGTCACGGCATTGCTTGCCGTCGGGGGCGCGACGTGGGTGGCGGTGTACGCCCGCGTGACGCGCAGTTGCCCTGCCGTGGGTGTGGCCGTGGCGACTACCACCGGACGCACCGGCAGCGGTTCGATGGGCAAGGGCAAGATTGAAAAGATGGTGCAGCCGAGTAGCACCCCCAGCCCAATACTGATCCCTATGACTTTGACGATGTGATGCATTTCCTGACCCCTTTTGACGCAAACAAAAAAGGGGAGGACCTGGAACCGAAGTTCCAAGTCCTCCCCTTTCATTTCCCGGCCAGGTATCCTGGTCAGGACGCCGCAGGCTTGAAGGCTTCCTGCGGATCGGAGCGCTTAGCCCCAGACCTTTTCACGGTGGTTGTTCACCGTTACATTTTGATTATACATGGGGGCATGCCAAAATCAAGGGGGGATCGGCAAATTGGTTTTCGGAAATGTGCACATAAGTTTGGCTGCGCAGTAGAGGAAGGCAGAGGACGTGCGCAACGAAAGGGCGAACTTCGTGATCCGCCGCAAGCATGTCGGCGGCCGCAGGGGGTGCCGATGCCGGGCTATTGTGTCAACCTTAGTGACTGTCAGATTCTGGAGGGCGGCGAGCCGGGTGTCTATGTGCGAGGGAATATCCTGCATCACGACGACCGGGCCAAACTCAAAGCGTGAGCAATGAATATCCTTGCCGAGCAGAAAAAGCGAGACGAGGACTCGCTCTGGTCTGTTGTCGAACGACTCAACAGAACGGTATCGCAGATCGCAAGGGTCTCCCGGCAATGATTATCCTGGCCTTGGGCGCTTCGTCTACGCACACTGGCTACTGTATCGGCGAGGACGCCGACTATGTTATAAGCGGTGTTTTTGTGCCGAAGGGAAGGCCGACGAACGGGTAGCGTAGATCGTGACGTGGGCGCTCGACAAGATCAAGCGTTATGAGCCGGACATCGTCGTGATCGAGGAACCTGCCGCGAATAACTCCCACCGAAATGCTCGGACTGACCGGCTGTTATCGCGGGTCTACGGGGCAATCGAAGCGGTGGTAATCTGCTCCGGCTGCAAGTTTGGTCGCGTCTGGCCGTCGTAGGTGAAGGCGACGGGGTGCAGTAAGGACTCCCCCCGCTTTGCCGCTGGCGTGACTCACAAAGAGAGCGTCGGGCCTGACGAGGCCGATGCGGTTGGCGTTTGGCTGGCATGGCTGACGAAAGGTGGGCAGTAGCACCCCTGACGAGTTCTGAACAAAACCCTATACTCCTTCCGTACCAACCTGCAATATGTCATCTGGCAACCTGCAACTTTCGCTTGCATAATCCTCTCTTTTCTCTTATACTGAAAACGTATCAAAAAAACAGCCCCGCAGTGCGTGAGCGCCCGGGGCTTCGACTTCCGGCGATGACGCGCCGTGGTATGTACACCATACCGTCCCCGCCCCCACGCGTCAAACGCCGGGGGCGGGGTATTTGGCATCGTCTATCAATGCAATTACATGTTGGGCGGCACAAGCGCAGCAAACAAGTGATTGTGGTAAGTCCTCACGATTTCAGTAACAGGAGTGGTCAAGTGAAGAAATACCAGTATCTCCAAATGGGTATTTTTGACGATATTGAAGCAAAAGGCACAGATGCGCAAACTCTGAAGTGGATTGCAGGAGAGAGCGCGCGACTTGCACCAGGATGCCGAGTAGAAACACTCGAGTTTCAGGGGAATATGTGGCTTGTCAGAATAAAAAACCTTCATAGTAGAGCCCACGAAGTCCTCTGGTGGATTGTACGCGAACTATGTACACAAGGATACGAACCATTTACCGCCCCTAATGGTTACCATTTTCGTAGGGAAAGCATTACAGATTGAGCGTGAAGGGTAAATTTATGCCTGAAACAAAGTGGGAATACGCACGGGTTGCACTATATGGAACCGAATATGAAGGCAAAGACAAACGTTACTGGAGCATTTATATACATTTTATGGGAGATATCGTTACAAGCCAAACAGTAGCATCTCTAAAAAGCCAAGATAAGGAACACGCTAAGGCATATCCACTTAATGTTGATTTATGGGGATTAACAATCGCAAAACTTGGACAAGCAAGTTGGGAACTTGTAATGGTGCAACATCCGTACGTATTCGGAGCAGGAGAGCAATACGGTACTCCACAGACGCCCAATACATCTAAGGGTATTGCATATTTTAAACGCCCCGTTATTGAAGGCAGAAATGTAAATACTCCTGCCATCTCAATTGAGTGACTTGTTTCTAAAAAGGTCTATTCATTCACAGTATTTGGTTTTTATATGATAAAGTCGTCCAACATCGCGTCAACTCGACCGCGCTATCGTGCGTGCAATCGGCGGCTCTACGCGCTTTCAGGTAGTCTGCTGGCGAAGGGGCTTTCCCCGCAGCCGCGCGGCGGGTTACGCTGGCCGTTGGGCGGCAGCACTAATTTGAAGTGAATTTCCATATGCAGCTTTCGCAACTTCCGATAAACGAAATCCTTTTGGCTATACTAAGTTTCGGCTTAGGTGTTGCTGCAACATTTCTTGGGCAGATGATTTCCAGGAAGTTGAAATTTATCGACGCTCGGAACAAACTTCGTTATGAAAACTCAAAAAAGTTCCGTGTTTGGATGGAAGCATATCGAGATATTCTAAAGTGTTCATATCCGGAGATTTACCCTTTTTGGTTAAGCCAGGTTATCGCACCTCCGTTAGGAATTCCTATTGGCGAAGCAAAATTCGAGAGAGATCAAGCCGTTACAATTTTACGGCAACTGAAAGAGTACAGGGATATCAGGCGAGTTGTTGATAAAGCGAGCGAAATCGGTAAAGAAGCATTTGACGCACTGATTGAACGTCCGTCTCGATTCAATTTGAAAGCCAGGTGGCTTTATTCAAAAGGCGTGTTTAATCTTGGTGTAGGATTTACGATAGAAGTCATTGGCCATTTAAGGAAATTTCATACGATTTTCGACTTTCTTTATACAGGCATAGAAAAGAACTATGCTAAAAGTAGAATAGACTGGGACGCTGTAGATATAATCACGCCAGAAGAACTCGACCAAATAGTACTGTACGCTGAATTGCGCAATGACCGTCAAAATTTGAGTCAGCTCAAAGATGATTATTATGGAGACCAACTCAGCAACCTTGCCGACGCACTTAGTTCTATTTCATGGAAGAAACGGCAAGCAAATCAAGAGTTAGAAGAGATATTTTCTGTTATCAGAAAGTATGAACAAAAATGGGTTGTCCCAGAAAGTTGAAAGTCAAAAATCTGCGCCTAACATCGCTTAGTGCGACCTGTTCGCTTGAAACTGGCTGCAAAGCCGGGAGCAAAGCGACAAAGTCGGCGAGATAACCCCGAAGCACTCTCGGAGTTATCAATCGGTACTTTGACAACTGTATGTCCAAGCAGGTGTGACCGGCAACCAACCGGTCAACTCCTGCCCTCCAGGCTTCGGCGTAAGCTCAGCCGAGCGGTGGAGGGGAGACCTCATCACCCTACGTTGCGCGCCTGGTAGACGCGCGGCGGAGTGCAAAGGTGAAAAGGGGATAAGGCGGATACTACGTATCTGGGCTGACCGAAAGTGGCAACCGCCTCAAGCAGGTGACTATGGGTGGGCAACGAAGGTATGGGCAACCAGTGGTTGCACAGAAGCGTCGTGAGTTGGACCCTGGGCCGGTACACGGGAAGGCATAGGAGTAGAATGAGGGCCGCGCTGCAGACAGCGCCGTCTTAGGCAGACGTGCTGTGCGTATGCATACCACGGACCGAGTACGGGATGCAAGTCCACCTCTGAGAGTGCAGTTGCCAAGCGCCGGGGACGAGTCATCGCCGCCAATGGTGTACCTGTGACAAAGGCTCGTGTACTGAGGAGCCGGATGAGGGGAAACGCTCACGTCCGGTTCTGAACCGACGGCGGGGCGGAGGACTGCCCCGCCGACCGTAACCACCCGACCGCGCTTGCGCGTGTGCAATCGGCGGAGCCACGCGCTCTTTCAGGCAGTTTTCTGGCGAAGGTGATTTTCACGCAGCCGCGCAGCGGGTGAAGTCTAGCGTTGGGCGGCTGGCAGCTATGCTATAAGGTAAATTGACAGTGGTGTCAGATTATGAGTTTCTTCTTTGATGTTTGGACTTCTGAGGGTTTTGTTCTTGCCAGTGATATCAGGTTAATTGTGAATGGGGAGTCGAAATATGCCCACAAAATAGCGATATCAAGCCCTCAGTCAAAGGTGAAGTGTGCGATTGCCGTGTGTGGGGAGTATCCATCAAATAGTTTGGGGTATTTCACTGTAGCTACATTATCGAAAGACTCACTCAGAGAAGTTGCTCAAAGATTCGCAACTCAGTGGGTTGAGCGGTATGCAGGCACTGAAGACTATTCAGCCATTCATCTGGTGGGATTCGAGAATACGGGTATCGCTAACAGGTTTCTACCTCAGATGTGGTTTTGGAGCAACTGGGATGGAGAAAGGTATTACAGCCGTGAAATACTTGAGGAACAGTTGCGCAGTTTTGCCAATCCAATCCCACATAATAATCATATCCCACAAAAGATAAAACAACTCAACGGAAGTTTGCCTAATCCTGAACAAGAATACTCGTCAGTAATGTCTTTTTTACAGTACTATGAACCTTACTTCACCTGGAATGGCGATACTTCCTTCTGGAGAAGTGCGGTACAGGCAATTGGTTCTGCACTAAACCTATTGAGGGGAAAAAAGCGGAACTGGACCCTTGATGAAGTCAGTAGGGTAACTGGTTTGTGTTTGGAGTTTCTTGTCAAGTTAGGAAACATTTTACCCAATTCCACTGTTGGGCTTACAGATGAAGGTGATTTTGATGTAGTTAGCGTTACTCCACAAGACGCAATGTGGATAAAAACGGCTAAATTCGAAGAATGAAAATATTCGAGAATACTTGGGTGCTTTTCTTTCTAGGCCGCTCAGAAAGTGGCAATCGCGTATTGTTTGCCATTTGAGCACACTTCACAAGTAGCAAGTATACCGTGTTAATTCGGAGATGAAAATGGGAAACACTGATACATTTCGTAAATTCTATCCTGCCATACTTAACTTGACATATGAGGAACTTGCAGAGTTGTGTCAGAAATTAGACCCGAGTTCGATAATATTTTGGACAGGTGTTTACCTGGATTTACAAAGAAATAGGAAGTATGCACGATTCGAGGGTTGGTATTATCCATATAACCCATTTTTAGCAATGGATACGAGTTTTAATGTTAATGATCGTCCAATTCCCGAAGATGTTTTAAGTGCTACTCATCACATGGTAGCTAAAGCTCTTGCATGGTTAGGAATTGGCGTATGGCCTATAGCAGAAAAGTATTTTAAAACTGCATTGTCGATAAATTTTACAACACATAACATTGAGTCTGCTCTAATATGTGGAGCAAATCTGGGGTTATGTTATCTCGCAGGTGAAGACATAGAGAGTGCCTATAACTTGACCGAGCAGCTTTTACCATTGGCAATTGAAACGCATCATACTTATCCAGGTACTCGAATTGCGACGATTAAACAGATTTGCCTGGCTAGATGCAATAAGTGGCAAGACTTAGTCCAAGAAAATTCCAATTTGAAGAAAATAGGTTTCGATAGATTGGATGATTCTTTGAATGATATACTTATAGATATATATGAATCCACTGGTCTTAATCTCGCTCTAACTGTATGGAGCAGAGAATGGGAAGATATGCAAAAACTCTTGGCGGGAGATGAAATAGAGCTTGTGGTTGTCTCTATGAAGGATGATGATTTTTGTGACTATGTTCTTGAGATACTCGCTGAGAGTTTCAATCTATTGCGTTCTAGTAGGAATTCATTTCACCTTGAAATAGCTGCTAGCCTATTGGGTTCGATCAGAAAAATACAAAGGAGTCGAATGCAGAACTCTTTTGAGGTCATGCTTACGAAAAGCGAAGCTAAATGGTGGCTAAAGGCGTTGGATGTTTATTATTCAGAGGTTTTAGACTATGAGCCTATGGACAAAGGAAAGCACTATTTGCCATTTTTGGGAATTAGTAGAGATATGCAATCACTTGCAAATTCTCAGAATATTCCGCGATATACAAATACTAGTTTAGTAACTGTCAAATTGTGGCCGCCCACTGATGTATGCCGTTGTCAAGGGGTAGAACCTTAAAATGCTCAAAATCGAGAGTGCTGTCGTTGCCGTCGCCGCTGCACTGAAAGACGAGAAGAGCGCCTGGCAACCAAAGCGCCCCTCCCGCCTTCGCTCTAGGGTAAAACCAGTTGTTAATTTACACCAACAATGGTTCTTCCGCACTTTTGGTGAAGCTGTACACGCCGCTCCCACAAATGGGGTAAGCTCAGCGTGAGCACCCGGGGCTTCGACCATCGGCGATGACGCGCCGTGGTATGCACACCATACCCGCCCCCGCGCGTCAAATTCCCTTATCCTCGTTTAACAATCCGCTCCAACTCCGTATCCGCCGGCGGCACAATCCCCGAAATATCCACGAACTGTACCGGGAAAATCTCCATTTCACTTTCCTGGTTCAACGTCTTCCGTGTCCGCCGCACATAGCCTACCCCCGTGGGCATATTGAGCACACTCAGCGTCCACTTCGAGTAGTCGTCAAGGCTAGTCTTCCCCGGCAAGCGCCCGGCCTTCGACACTGCGATCTCCGCGTCTTTTACCGTGCTCACCTTCTGGATGATGGCAATGCTGCTCGACGTGACCACACCGGACGGCAACGGCTCCCAGTGCTGCGCCGATGTCCACAGATACAGCCCCAGCTTGCGTCCCCGGTCGGTGATGTTGTTCCAGAGTCCCGCGTCCTCACCGATGGCCTGGGCGATCTCGGTTTGGGTCGAGGCGTCCGAGCGCATCACCACGTGGGCTTCCTCGACAAACAAGAGGTGCTGCGGAATGGGCTTGCGCTGCCGTAGGTAGGCCTCATAGCGTTCGTCGGCGTGTTGGTAGATGCCGGACACCATCAGGCCAATGATAAACTGCTTCAACGGTCCGTCATCGCCGAATTTCCCGGTGATGACTGTGGCTTTGTCCGGGGCCGTCCACTCAGCCACCGTCGTGCCGCCCGGCTGCCCGAAGGCGCGGTGGTAGACCCCCTTGGGCAAGAACTCCTCCAACTTGTCGATGATGCGTTTGACCACGCCTGCGGTGATTGCATCCGTACGTTGTTTGCTCAGCAGCGCGTAACGCGCGACCAGAGCGGTGTGCAAGTCCTTCATACACAGATTCGCCGAACGTTCCGGGTACACCCTACCGTCCTCCTCGATGACGCCCATCGCGCGGTAAGCGTCCAGCACCGCGCCTTTGAGCTGGTGGAAGCCGGTCGCCCCGGCAGGATACGCCAGCAGCCAGTGCTTGGCGAATGCCGCCGCCCACTTCGCCGGGTCCAGGTAGGGGCTAGGGATGCGCAAGGGGTTGAATTCCAGGAGGGGTAGGGCAATGCTCGTCGCACCCTCGACGGCATTGACTTGTCCATACAGCGAGTAGAACTGGAAATCCTGTTGGGGGATCAGCCAGCCCAACTTGCGCCATTCGCCGGTGGGGTCGAAGACTGTCACCCCGATGCGCGGCGTCCCGCCTGGCCTGTCCATTGATACCGGCCCGGTGGTCGGCGTGTGAATCGGGATACCGTGCTCGTCTTGCCGCAGCGCATTGACCACCTGTGAGACAAACCATAGCGCGGAGTTGGACTTGCCGGAGCCGGAATCGCCGACGATGACCGCGTGCATTAGTTCGTCAGCGCGGAAACGATGCACATTGTTTGGATCAGGCTGCAAGTTGATGTCCAGCACCGTGCCCAACGCGATCTCGCCCTGGGTGCGGCGGTGCGACAAGTCGTCCGGCCAGGCATCCAGCGAGGCCGAAATCGTGCCGTCCGAGATGCGGATCGGGTGGACGAGTGCCGCTAATTCATTGGCCGTCAGGGTCTGCGCGTGGCGCAACGTATCGAACGGCCCGGCGTCTTCCGCACGTTCGTCGAAGTCCAGGGTAATGGCCCGTTGCCACAGCGTCTCGTCTCCCGCGCGCGCGGCGACGGGCACGACGACGTTCTCCTCGCGCATCGCCGCTATGGACGCCGCCGCCAGCCGTTCCAGCCGGGCCGCGTCGGGGGCCAGCAACGTCACCTGCGTCAGGAACAGTCCCGTGTCCAGCCCCGCGCTCAAACGGCGTACCTGCTGGTCGAGCAACTGCGCTACCAGGTCCCGCTGCGCGTCCACGGTCTGCCGGGCAAAGGCCAGGCCCGCCACCAACGAACCGCCCGAAGGCCCCATCACGCCGCGTGTCGTCACCTGGGCACGGCCCACGTTCGCCAGCGTCACGCCCACCTGGTCGGCGGCCTGGGCCTGCACGTATTCGCGCCCCTGCCCGATCATCACTTCCTGCCGCGCTTCGGCCCCGTCCACCTGTTCTTGGCTGTTGCGATAGCCGTCAAACGTCTCGCTGCGGAAACCGTTGACGAAGCGGTGGGTCTCCCGTTGCAGCGAGCGGTCGGCGACAATCGTATCCTGCTGCGAGAGATGCCCGCTGCGCTGCCCGGTTTCGGCGTAGCTGCCGCCAAAGGTACGGGCAAAGTGCTCGACGCCTTGATAACCGTCGCGGGTGGCTTGCTGCCAGGCCGCATCCTGATCCACGGCGCTCTCCCAGGCGCGCTGCGCTTCGCGGTCGGTGTGGCTGGCGTCCTGGTAGGCTTCGCTGTAGCCATAGGCGGTCTGACTCGACCGTACCCCGCCGCCACTGCGCCATTCCGCCGTCTGCACCGTCTCGTTGCCCTGCCAGGTCTGGCCCAGCGCCTCTTGCTGATTGCCGCTGCGCTCGTAGGCGTTGTTGGCCTGTTGGAGTCCCCCCGTGAGGGCGCTTTGCTGGCTGGCGCGGGTGGTGTCCAGGCTGCCGGTGACATCGGCCAATTCGTGGTCGCGGGATTCGTACATATTGCCGCGTTCCCCGGCCTGCATCGTTTCGCCGCCGCCGATGCCAAAGATGCGCGGGGAAAGGCTGCCTTCGACGCCTTGTTCAGCGTAAGTCTGCATCTGCGCGCCATCGCCCTGCACGTTGCTCTCGGTGCTGCGCACAAAGCCTTCGCTGATGGAAGCATTGTTGACCCCGATTTCGGCTTGTTGGTAGCCGCCTTGCGTGTGCTCGTTGCCCGCGCCGCTGAACGACCGCTCGGTCTGTTCGTTGTAGCCCCCTTCCCAGGTGCGGCTGCTGCCCCCGCTATAGCGTTCGCCAACGCTGAAGGCTTCGACGCTCGAACGACTCCCGGCCCCGGAGCGCACGCCGTTGACCCGTCCATCGATGCTCTCGACGCTGTGCAACTGGCCCATTTCATCGGTGTGCTGCTGGCGGTTGCCTTGCTGTGTAGCGTCGCGCGCGCCCTGGGTCTGCATCACGCCGGCCTCGCTGCCGCTGTACGACCGGGAGAGACTATAGCTGTCAGCGTAGTCACGTTCCAGGTTGACCTGGCTTTCCTCGTGCTCGTCAATGCGTTCACTGATGTGCTGCCTGTCGGCGTAGGCGGTGTTTTCCTGTCCCTGGTGTGTCTCGTGACTGGCGGTCTCACGGCGGTAGGCGCTGACGCTGTCGGACTGCCCGGCGCCCAGGCGATGGGCGTTCTGCTCGGTGCGCAGGCGTTGGTCGGCCCGCGTCACCTGCGTGGCGCGCTGCGTCTGCTCGCTGAACACCGCCACCGGATTTAGGAAAAGGGGCAGCACGGCACTCACATTGGCCGACTCGCTCTGTTTCACCTTGGAGGCGAAGTAGCTCAAGGCTTGCGCGGTGTCGGTCAACATCCGCCGGATGTCCAGCGCGTGCAAGGGATGCGCCAGGGTCAGGACGGCGAACGGTTCCCCGGCCAGCGCGGCGGCGATGACTTCGAGTTGCTCTTGCGCGTCGGTGGTGACCAGTTGGTTGATGCCGTGGCTCGATCCCATTCCGGGTGCCAAGCGCGGCACGATCTGGCCGATGAGCGATGCTGTATGATTACAGGCCCACAGATGCTCATACAGCGCCGCGGCTTCGTTGGCGGACAGCAGCGTAAAGCGCGACTGCCGGAAGCGCCCCTGCAGCGCCGCAACCAGGCGCGCCGAGTTAAGCGCGGCGGCTTGCACGGCTAGTTCTTGGGACTTGCCCGTTGCTAATCCACCGTAGACCTGGACGAGGCCCAGGTCTGGCACGTTGGCCAGGCCAAAGGCGGCAGCCGTGTTGCGTGCGCCTTGCGGGTCGTACAGGCTGCTCACCACGTCGTCGGTGAGTTCCAGGTGTGTCCGCGCGTGGCGATAGGGCTTACGCAGGATGCGCAGCGCGTGCGGCGACCACGCCCGCCAGCCGTCGGGCAAGGCCCAGGCATAGGCGTGCAGCGATGCGCCGTCGGGGGTGAGGGCCATTTTGAAAGTGTTGTTGGTGTTAGTGTTGTTCATAGATTCTCCTTTGGTTTGGTAGACGGTAGACGGCAGACAGTAGACGGGGGAAGAAACCCCTGTCTACCGTCTACCGTATTCCGTCTACTGTCTCTTCACCTGCCGCAGTACCTCGCGCGTCGTCATCCGCCCGCCGAAGAACGGCGTGCTGCGGTCCCAGAACAGGAAGCGCAGGACATAGGCGTAGAAGCCGATGGCCGACATCACGGCGAAGCCCAGCAGCCACACCGAGATGCCGTAGAGCGTCGTCGCGCCCGGCTCCGGCGTGCCGCTGACGAGCAACGCGGCGATGCGGTAGGCAAAGAGCAGGCCGGCGTTACCCGCGAGGAAAAAGTAGATGTAGTTCGTGGTCGCCGCGCGGTCGTCGGGCTTGAAGTAGGCCAGCGCTGCTGCCGCCCCCCACATCGGGGCCAGAACCCAGCGCAGTGCGCCGGGGGCTAGGACGAGGGCCAGAATATGTAAGGCCAAGATCAAATATGACATAGTGTGAATCCCCCTTCTATCTATGAATGTGTATGTTTCGACAGGATTCTCAGGATAGCGCATCTTTTATCCTGTTCATCCTGTCAATCCTGTCCAAGAAAACGAAAAAGGGGAGGACGCGGGATTGTTCCCGTGTCCTCCCCTTTCATTCTCCGCGCGGTGTTACCCGGTCAGAGCGCCGCAGGCTTGGAGGTTCCTGCGGTTTGGAGCCGAAGCCCCGGACTTTTGAGCCTGGACGATGATGCTGTATCCAAGCGTATGTCTATTATACCATATTCAAACCCCCAATTTCAAGGGGGGAATGGCTCAATTACTCAATGTCCGACAATATTCAGACTTTTATGAGATATTCACAGCTACGTGTCCTTTACTTCCGCTCTTTGACGATTTGCTGTAACCAATTCCGTCGCTGTTCGAACGCTGATTTGAGATGAGAAGGCACATACTGTTCAATACTTTGCTCTACTAATGTCATGAACCCAGGGCCACGCATCAATGGAAACTGTGCCACCACATGCCGCATTGCCGGTAATGAATCTGCATGTTGAAATGCCTGGAATGCTTGTTTTGCCTCTGCTAACCCTTTTTGCTTTTGGGATTCTATCTTTTGGAGTTCTACCATAAATTGTTCTGCCTGTTGCCGATTAGGGCTACCGATTTGCTTCCAGAGAAGTGCTGCCTCTTGTACTAGAGGAATTGCACGGGTTATGTCATCTTGTTGTACGTAAAGTCGTGCCATGTTGAAGGAAAAGTGTGCTACACCGTCATTATCTCCGGCTTCACGCAAGACTACCAATGCCTGCTCATAATACTCAACAGCGCGTCGTGTGTTACCCAAACTTGCATACGCATTTCCCAGATTACCCAAAGCGTTTCCCTCGTCACGCCGCTCACCAAGCTTCCGGGCAACCTTATAATATTTTTCGTAGAATGCGATGGCGTTTTGTGTGTTTCCCAAGGCAGCATAGGCCACCCCCAGACTTCCCAAGGCGTTCATTTCTTTGTACGGATCGCCGGCCTTGCGAGCAATCTCCAATTGTTGACTGTAGTAGCTAATGGCGCTGTATGGATCATCTGAGTCAACGTGGGTAATCCCAGGATCTGTATCTTGGGCGGCTTGCGTCCTGATCTGTGCCAAAATTTCACGCACAAGGAGCGTGTGCCCATGGTCCATCTTGGCCGTAAGGATAGCCTCATCTCGTTCCCCGGCCCAAATGCGGCGGATAGGAGCAATGATATTCCACCCGTTCTGCTCTATGTCTGGGAATGCTTCTTCCACTGCCGCACGGGCTTGGCGGTCGCCTCGTGCTGCTGCAGCTATAGCCTGGATAAGCGGTGTAAAGCTCTCGATAAGTTCCACATCTGCTCTGATCTGAGTGTCAAGTTCTACAACCAGTTGTTGCGCAATCTGCGCACTTGGACTGTCGATTTGTGTCCAAATCTGAGCAGCTTCCTGTGCTAAAGGTAATGCTTGTGTCATTTTCCCTTGTTCTGTGTATAAGCGGGCAATATTGAATGACTGTCTTGCCACACCGTCAATATCGCCAATCTCACGGGCAATGGTAAGTGCTTGACTGTAGAATTCATTAGCACGGCGAGTCTCTCCCAATCTAGCGCAGGTTGCTCCCAGGTTGCCCAGAACTCTTCCTTCTCCGCGTCGGTTGCCAATCTCACGCCAGATTGTTAGAGCCTGTTCAGTAAAGCTGATGTCACGGTGCGCATCACCCAGAAGCCCATACGCTACTCCCAAATTGGTTAAGTCATTCCCTTCTCCATACCGATCGCCGATCTCGCGACGGATAACTAGTGCTTGCTCATAATATTTAATCGCTTGACGTGTATCCCCTAAATCTTTGTAGGCAACACCTAAGTTACCTAAAGTAATTACTTCTTCAATCCGATGACCGAGTTCACATTGAATCGTCAATGCCTGTTCGTAATATTGGATTGCACGGTTGGCATCTCCTAGATTTTTATATGCCACTCCCAGATTCCCCAGAACATCGCTCTCCCCTATCTTATGACCAAGTTTACGGTCAATGGTTAATGCCTGCTCGTAATATTGGATCGCCTTTCTCAGATCACCCAGGTTCTTGTGCGCAACTCCCAGGTTGTTCAATACAGTACTTTCACCAAGTGTATCATTCATGTCACGGGTTATAACCAAGACTTGTTCATAATATCCGATGGCGCGATGATTGTCACCCAATTGCTGATAAGCCATCCCCAAACCTAAAAGCGCCTGTGCTGAATACAAATTTTCTGATTGTAAAATTGTAATTGCGCGTTCAAAATAGCTTATAGCTACTTCCACTTTACCAATATCCAAGTAAGCTATTCCGATGACACTATACGATGAGGCATTTTGTAACAGTTCTTCACGACTCAATATTGCCGCATCAGCAGGCGGCGGGGCAGGACATCCGGCTATAGCGGCATACGCAGACGTCAGAGCTAATTCGAGGCTCTCCCAATCCGTGTAACGGTCGCCCGGATTGAGCGCAAGGCATCGTTGCAGGATATAGCGCACCGGCGCGGGGATGTTCTCAGGCAGTGGGCGCAAGTTGCCGGTGCGATGAGCATATTCCAACGCTTCCAAACTCTCAATAGGCGCTGCGGTATGTCCGGTAAACATCTCGTAGAGGATGCAGCCAAGCGCGTACACATCGGTATATACACCTACTGTGTCGCCTATCCACTGCTCCGGGGCCATATACAACGGCGTGCCGATTGTGCCGTGCGTCAACTGTGTGTGACGCATAGCGGAAGCTTCTTGCGTCCTGTCGCTTGCATCTTGCCGCTTACTTCTTGCTTCTTGTATCACGCTCGCCAACCCGAAATCGGTCACACGCAGCCGGTTGATCGGCGTATCCGGCAGGCGATCCGCGCCCACGAGCACATTCTCCGGCTTGAGGTCGCGGTGGACGAAACCGGGGATGCGTGTAACAGCGTGTTGCATCCCGCGCGCAATTTGTAACGCGAAGAGCAGCGCCGTCTCCGGTGGCAGTGGACGCCCATGGAATAACCATGAACGCAGCGAGGCATCTTCACGCTCTTGCCCTTTGGCAATCAGTTCCAGCGCCAGGAAGACTTCCAGGCCGGTTTGGTCGCGGATAACCTCGTAGCAGCGAACGATGTGAGAATGTGATCCCAGGTTTACCCAGGTGGTTCCTTCGCGCAGGAACCGGTCGCGGGCAGCTCGATCCGGCAGGTATTCAGGCTTGAAGGTCTTGAGCGCCACGGGCCGGTCTTGCGCGTGGTCAAGACAGATGTAGACAATGCCCATCCCGCCCATCAGCGGGTCGCCGACGACTTCGTAGCGTCCGAGGATGGTGTCGCCGGAACGGTAGACTCTCTGCACCGGTTGGGATACGATTTCCGGGGGCGCGGGTGGGGGAGTAGGCGGCGTGACGGGAGGGGCAGTGCGCGGCGCAGCAGCCTGTGGTGGTTTTGCCGGTTCTGGTTCGCCCTTTTGGCCTAACAGCTTTTTGAAAAAACTCATTGCATCCTCCTGGCAATAGTAGACGGTAGATGACAGACAGTAGATAAGGATTGCGTCAATCTGTCAGGGGTGTTCATATGTTGGGTGTATCAACAGCCACGTATCGCTGGCCTTGAGAATATCACCTTCGGTCAGGCGGAGTGTTTCGGTGGTGATGCGCTCTTCGGTGTTGAGACGATATGTGCCGTGCGGCGATTGGACGCCGGTTAGCGTCCAGCCCTTCGTATCGGGTACAAAGCGCGCCTGCGGTGTCCCCAGTTCGGCATCCCAGGGAAAGGATAGCGGGCCTGTTCCGGCGCGCGTCCATTCAGTTTCGCCAGTCAAGGTGAGCGTGGCTCCGTCCAACGGGCCGCTCAGGATTTCCAGCGTCAAAGTTGGTGTGTGCTGCATAGCGCCTCCTGTTACGTTGCCTGTCGTTCGACGATGACGACGCCGTCTGCCTCTATTGTGACTTGCATCCCCGGCCGGATTTCGCCCGACAACAGTTTGTCCGTCAATGGGCCGATGAGTTCATCTTCGATAGCACGCTGCAAAGGCCGCGCGCCGCGGTCAGTATTGAGATGCTGTTGCACCAGCGCGGCTTTGCGGGCCGGCGCAACTTCCACCACGATTCCTCGGTCGCGCAAGGGCGCGACCGCCGCCGCGAAGTGTTTGTCGAAGATCGCGTCCAGCGTCGTCTCGTTCAACGGCGCGAAGTAGACGATGCGATCCAGGCGGTTGAGGAATTCCGGCGTAAAGTGCTGCTCGATAGCCCGCTGGATTCTGTCGTGGTACGTCTTCTGCTGGCGACGAAAGCCCAACGCTTCCTTCGCGCCCAGGTTGCTGGTCATGATGAACAGCGCGTTGCGTCCATCGGCTACGCGCCCCCGCGAGTCGGTAAGCCGTCCGGCGTCGAAGAGTTGCAGGAAAAGGTGCTGCACATCCTCGTGCGCCTTTTCGATTTCATCCAACAGAATCACACTGTATGGACGGCGGCGCAACCGTCCGGTCAGCCGCCCCTCCTCCTCGTAACCGATATAGCCTGGCGGCGCGCCGATGAGCCGCGAGACCTGGTGCTTCTCCATATATTCCGACATATCCAGGCGGAAGATGGCGTCCTCCTCGCCAAAGAGGGCTTCCGCCAGGGCCAACGCCAGTTCGGTTTTACCCACGCCCGTCGGCCCGGCAAAGAGGAACACGCCGAGCGGGCGGCGGGGATTGCTCAATCCAGTGCGCGCGCGTTTGACGACGCGCGCGACGTGCTCCACGGCTTCGTCTTGACCTTGCACGCGGCGCTTGAGGGTCTCTTCTAAGGCCAGCAGGCGTTCTTGTTCGCTTTGGCTGAGTTGCGTTAGGGGGATGCCGGTGCGTTCGGCGACAATAGTGCGGATGATTTCGACGGTGACGGACCTCACCCCTGCCCCCTCTCCAACGTGGAGAGGGGAATTCCCGGAGAGCGAGCTGCCCATAGTCAGGCGGGGGCCGGCCTGATCCAGTATTTTGATGACCTTGCCCGGCAGAAATTCGTCGTGGATGTAACGGGCGGCCAATTGCACGGCTTCGCGGATGACGTCCTCCGGGTAGGCGACGCCGTGGCGCGGGCCTAAGTGTTCACGCGCCACCCGTCCGGCGATTTTGATGGCTTCCTCCGGTGAAGGTTCTTCAATCCACACGGGCGTGAAGCGCCGCGCCAGGGCTGGGTCGGCCTCGATGTAGCGGCGATATTCATCTACTGTCGTCGCGCCGATGCAGGGGAATTCGCCCCGCGCCAGCGCCGGTTTGAGCAGTTCGGCAATGGACCCTAGGCCGCCCTCCGCCTTGCCGCCGAGGATGGTATGAACTTCGTCAATAAAAACGATGACCTGCCCGGCAGCGGCGCGGACTTCCTGGAGCAACTGTTGTAGCCGTTCTTCCAATTCGCCGCGATACTTGGTCCCAGCCAACAGCGCGCCCGGCGACAGGTCTACGATGCGTTTGCCGGCCAGCGCCGCGACCACATCGGCGTCGGCCAGGCGCAGCGCAAAGCCCTCGACGATGGCGGTCTTGCCCACGCCGGGATCGCCGAGCAGGATGGGGTTGTTGGCCTGTGTCTGTTGCAGCGTCAAGCCTATCTGTACCATAGCGCGGTGTGCATTTTCACCAACGGCAGGACGCAATTGCCCCGCGTGCGCCAGCGCGGTGAGGTCGCGCCCAATTTTTTTGAGCACCCCGCCGTCCTGAGGCGTAAACGGCATAGCCGCCTGGCGCGCCGAGGTTGCGGGAGCTTCTATACCAAGCCGTTGTTGCACATAGGCGAGCATTGCGCGGGGATCACAGCCCTTCTCTGCAACGAATCCTAGCAGCACATTTACGGCGACGCACTGCGGATGCTGCAAGGCTGCCAACAGCAAATGATCCGGCTCTACTGAATCGCCTTGCGCCAATTCCGCCGCTTGGCGTAGCACAATCATCATACGTGGTGTGAGCACTGGCCGGGTCTCTGTCTCATACTCCACGGCCAACGTTGCCGGATCGGCCGCCCGTAGTTCTGGCAAAGCTGCCGCGCCTAACTGCGCCACGTCTTGCCGTTTCCAGTCCTCTCCGGCAACAGCTACACCGGCTAACCCACGTAACGCGCCCCGGAATTCACCTGGTTCGATGTTCAGCCCATGCAGAATTTCGCCGAGTGCGCTTTCCGTTTGTTTGGAAAGGCCCATGAGCAGGAACTCGACACCGAGCCAAAACCGCCCGATGCGCAGCGCCTCGCCCAGGGCGATTTCGAGGGACTGGCGGGCGACGGGCGTGAGAGAAGCCAGTAATTTCATCGTCTGTTCATCCAAGTCGTTCCGGCGTCGGTTGGCTGGATCAAATGGGTCGTCGGTCATGGTCGTTTTCCTTTGGGTGATGTGACTGTAGACTGGAAGGGCTATGCGATATCAGTTTCAACCAGATGATTTCTGCATAAATTTATAGTGAATTCTTCAACTTTATCTCGGCAGCTTCAATACCTATCAAAGTTCAGGAACCTTTAATCCCATCGCTGAACCTATGATATACTGTACATTTTGCCATTTTAATCTTCCAAGCCCATGATGAACCATTCTTGTACTATCATTGTCGCGTCTTAAAAGATATGCCGGTTTTTTGTTACCTACCCATGTTAAAAAGTCTGCATATAGGGGATCATCAGCAACAAGAACAAATCCGTCATAATAACGTGCGTGATATTTGAGATGTTCAAGTATCTCGAATGCAATCCACTCACCTTCAAAAACTTGATATCTTATTCTGCTCTCTTTATGCAACTGGACTTTACCATGCAAATTCATCACATCTGCAAAAAATCCGCTTTCCTCCAGTTGAAAAATATATACTTCAATGTCAGAGGCAGGAAAATGCAACCAATCTATCATATGTGTTACAAGTTCTTCGAGAGAAGGAGTCTCTAAACTCTTGCTAGGGTAGAGTGCTTTATAAAACATCTCACTTTGAATAATTTGTTGGTATAGGAAAATCCGATCAATGTATATTATCTGATGATCCAAATGTTGATCACCTAGATCGCTAAGAAAACCAATTACTTCTTCAACACATTGATTGGCATCTCTTGTTATTTCTGTTCCAGTGAATCTAATAACACGGTATCCTGAGCGCTCTAAATATCTTTGTCTCTTTGCATCATTGACTCTGTCGGTTTCTGTTAGATGATTCGCCCTTCCGTCTAATTCGATTATCACCCTTTTATTCTTAATCAAAAAATCCACTCTATATCTGAAATGTTTCTGATCATCGCCAAACCATTCTTCTCTTGCAAGATCATCTATCTTTCCGTTAGCAGCATCCAGGAAAATCTGCTCTATGGGAGTTGGGTCTGGAGGGTTCCATTTTCCTGAGGTTTTTTGATGTTTGCCTTTACTAGTCATATCTCTTTACTCTCTGTTCAATGGACTTATCCGTTGCACCACATAGCTAAACGTTTTCGGAGTATGTTTCGGGATTCCAATTCTCACGCACAATGAGTACGCTGTAAATTCGCGCATTATGCAGTGGCCGAATTACTCTATTTGCGTTCTCTGGCGATCTGTTGCAGCCACACCAATTGTTGTTGAAACGCGGGCTTGATCTCCGGCGGGATTTGTTGCGCGATGGCTTGCTCACCTATGGCAATAAACTCTGGATCAATCATAAGCGGGAAATGCGCCACCGCACGTTGCATTGCCAACAGCGAATCCGCACGTCGGAAGGCTTCAAATGCCTGTTGATTCACATTGGTATAGTGAAGTCGAGCTAGATACTCGGCATCTTTTTCTGCATCAGGATGTCCAACTTCACGTTCAAAGTCCACGCATATCTGCATCAATTCGACTGCGTGCATCAAATCCCCTTGCTTTTCATACAACAGTCCTAAGTTCCAGCAAGTAGATGCTTCCCCATGCCGATCGCCGATCTCGCGGCGAATGGTCAAGCACTGCTGGTATAACCCGATTGCCTGCTGCGTGTCACCCAGGTCGCGGTAGGTTTCTCCCATATTGCCCAGCGCTATACTCTCTCCCCACCAGTCGCCGATCTCGCGGGCAATGACCAACTGTTGTTCACTGAACCCGATCGCCCGCCGCACATCGCCCAGGTTGCGGTAGGCTTCTCCCATGTTGCCCAACGTTGCGCTCTCACTCCGCCGGTCGCCGATCTCGCGGGCGATCTCGAGCGCCTGTTCGTAGTACACGATTGCCCGTCGCGCATCGCCCAGATCAGTGTAGGCCAACCCCATATTGCACAGATCCACGCCCTCCCCCCGCCGGTCGCCGATCTCGTGGTCGATCACCAGCGCCTGCTCATAGCACTCAATCGCCCGCCGTACATCACCCAGTTGGAGGTAGACACTACCCATGTTCCCCAGGGCATTTGCCACTCCCCACCGATCGGTAATCTCGCAAGCGATCTCGAGGTGCTGCTCGTGGAATCTGATCGCTCGCCGCGCATCGCCTAGTTGGAGGTAGGCACTCCCCAAGTTGCCCAGCGTTGCACTCTCCCCCCGCCGGTCGCCGATCTCGTGGTCGATCACCAGCGCCTGCTCGTAGTACTCAATCGCCTGCCGCACGTCTCCCAGACGTGCATAGGCCAGACCCAGATTACCCAAAGCTGCACCCTCCAACGCCTGCTCGCCCTCAGCTTGCCCCACCGCTGCAGCCCGCTCGAAGTAGCCCACCGCCACCTCCGCCTTGCCAATATCCAGGTAGCTACTACCGATTGTATTGTATGACCAGCCCGCTGCTACCCGCTCCTGGTGACTTAACGTCGCTGCATCAGCCTGCGGTGGAGCGGATTCGCCCGTCACAGCAGCATACACATTCCTCAAAACAAATTCGACGTTGTCCCATTCCAGATAACGGTCTGCCGGCGCAAATGCCAGGCAACGCGCAAGTAAATAGCGTACCGGCGCGGGGATGCCATCGGGGAATGGGCGCAAGTCGCCGGTGCAGTGCGCGCGCTCCAAGTCATCCCGGCTATCGCCGTCCGCAGCGGTATACCCGGTGAGCATCTCGTAGAGAATGCAACCAAGCGCGTACACATCGGTATACACGCCCACTGTGGCACCTGCCCACTGCTCCGGGGCCATATACAACGGTGTGCCCACTATGCCGTGCGTCAACTGTGTGTGGCGCATACAGGAGGGTTCTTGTATCCCGGTTTCTGCTTCCTGCATCTTGCCGCCTGCGTCTTGCAACACACTCGCCAGACCGAAGTCCGTCACGCGCAGGCGATTGACGAATGTGCCCGGTAAATAGTCGGCGCCGACCAATACGTTTTCTGGCTTTAGGTCACGGTGGACAAAGCCGGGGATGCGTGCGGCGGCATGTTGCATCCCACGCGCGATCTGGAGAGCAAAAAGCAGCGCTGTCTGAAGCGGCAATGGATGTCCGGGAAATAGCCAGGAGCGCAGTGACGCGTCTTCGCGCCCCGGCGCTTTGTCAATCAATTCCAGCGCTAGGTAGACTTCCAGGCCGGTTTGGTCGCGGATAACCTCGTAGCAGCGAACGATGTGAGAATGTGATCCCAGGTTTACCCAGGTGGTTCCTTCGCGCAGGAACCGGTCGCGGGCAGCTCGATCCGGCAGGTATTCAGGCTTGAAGGTCTTGAGCGCAATGGGGCGGTTTTGCGCGTGGTCAAGACAGATGTAGACAATGCCCATCCCACCCATCAGTGGCTGACCTGCGACTTCGTAACGGTTGGCGATCAGAGTTTCGGGTGCGTAGGTTTTCATTGTTGGGTATCCTTATGCTCTGGCGATTTGTTTATGCCATGCCAAACTTTACTTGAAGGCAGTTCTTCTTGCGAACTCGCCACCTTGCGAGAGCATGAAGTCTGCCCCACAACTATCTTGAGTTTAGCACAAACTGAGGAAGCAGGCAATTGTCGTTGGCGTAGCTTTGATCAACCGTTCTGTCCACAGCAAAGACTTACCCTTACCACTCCTCAATCACCCGCACCGCCCCGCCAACATTGAGGAAACACAGCGCCGGGCGCGGGCGTGTACCAAGCAGTCGCTCCGCTGCGTCCAAGTAGCGCGACACCTGCGCCCGGTAATCCTTGGCGGCGAGTAACGCGGTCAACGCGGCTTGATCGGTAACGTGATCAGTCTTGAACTCCACGAGCGTCCACTGCCCGTCTGCATAGAACAGCGCGTCGAGCGTGCCGCGCTCTAGCGCACCGTCCGGCGTCGCCAGCGTGTAGGGGACTTCGTGGAGACGTTGCGTAGCGCCGTTCATTGCGGCGTACAGGTCGGTGGCTTGGAAGCGTGTGAGCATCCGCGCGGCGCGTTGGACGGCGTTGCGCAGTTCGGCGGCGTCGGTGATGCCTCGACCGCGTGCTTCAGCCTCGGCCCATTGCGCGAAAACCACGCCATCGGGGAAGAGCCACTGTTCCAATGCACCATGCACCAGCGTTCCCACCACCCACGCCGGAGCCGTAGGCCGGGCCTGTTCAGGGACTACGCGCCATACCCGCTTCGGCGGATCGCGGTGTTCGGTCTCGGTATCATCATCGGTCGTGGCTGATAGCGGGATCAAGGAATCAAGCAACGGCAAGGCTTCCGACAAGGCCGCCGGCACGGGTGGTACAGTGGACACTCTCGGTGCGGTAATCTCCGCGTTGCCTTCGTAGAGCAAGCAATTCACTGGCTGTGTACCGGCAGACAATGCCACGTGCTGGATTGCCTCCCCCTCAGGATCGCACGCTGGCGCGGAGGTGCTGATGTGCAGCGCGTTGTCCAGCCGTTCCAACCAGCCGCCAAGTCCCAGGCCGTCCTTGCGCGCGCTCACCGTCCCACTGAGGATGAGCATATCCTGCGCCCGCGTCGCGGCGACGTACAACAGCCGGTCGGATTCTGCCGCTTCTTGATCTGCCGCTGCCTGCTGCGCCAGACGATAGGCCAGCGAGGTGGCGGCAGGGGCTTCGTCTTCGCCTGCGCTTTTCAATGGCGGCACGATGCCCAGAAGTACATCCACCATTGCACCACGCCCGCCGCGTGCGGCCTTCCCGGCGTCACCAATGACGATAACGGGGAATTCCAGCCCTTTGGCCGCGTGGACGGTCATCAGTTGCACCGCGCCCACGCTCAAGGTGTGCGCCTCGCCCTCGCGGGTGCCCGCGTCGCGCAGTTGCGTCACGTAGTCCAGGAATTCACTGACGCTGACGATGCCGCTGGTGTGCGCGTCCGTCAGCAGTTTGGCGAGGTTGCCCGCGCCTCGGGCCTGTCCCGCGCGCAATAGCGCCGCGCGGTAGTGCGTCGCGTCCAGGAAGTCTTTGAGGAGCGCGGCCACCGTCACCCGGCCTGCTTGCGCGTGTAGACGGTGAATGAGGGCGACGGCCTCCGCCGCACAAGGGGCTTCGTCCGCCAGAAAATCCAACGCTGCGCCGTTGAGGACCGTCCATAGTGAGGGCGCCTTTTGTGCCGTGTGTTCCTCGGTCAGACGGTACAGCGCCAGGTCGGAAAGGCCGCACGCCGGCGAACGCAGCATGCCCGCCAGGGCCAGATCGTCGGTGGGATCGGCCAGGACGGTGAGCGCGTTGAGCACGTCGCGTACTTCCGGGCGTTCGTAGAAGCCGCGCCCGGCCACGGTGAGGAAGGGGATGCCGGCGCGTTCCAGCGCGTTCTCGTATGGGGCGAAGGACGTTGAAGCCCGGCAGAGGATGGCGATGTCGCCATAGTCCAATGGGCGGGTCTGCGCCTGGCCGGTGTCGGGATCGCGTGTTTCCAGATGCACGTGACCGTTTTCCACCAACGCCGCCAGCCGCGTGACCAGCGCTTCCGCCGCCTTGTCCAATGCGCCGCCGGTCTTGCTGCCCACGCCCAGGTGCAGTTCGACGAAGGGCGGCGTCAGTCCGGCGGGGGGCGATTCGCGGAAGTGAGTCAGCGCGGCGAATGGCTCGACGTAGGGCCGCGCGGGGTCTTCGTCCACACCCAGCACGGGTTGCAGCAGGGCGTTCAAGGCAACAACGAGGTTGCCGTGCGCGCGATACGAGGTCTCCAGGGTGAATGCCTTGCCCTGATCAGCGATTTCCCGGCGGGCGGCACGGAATACGGTGACGTCCGCGCCACGGAAGCGGTAGATGGACTGCTTGCCGTCGCCGACGATGAAGCGCTTGCCCGCGTCGCCGTTGAGCAAGGCCAGCAGGTCGCGCTGCCGGGCGTTGGTGTCCTGGAATTCGTCCACCAGCAAGGCACGGACTTCAGTCTGCCAGCGGGCGCGGGCGGCGGGATGATCGCGCAGGAGCACCAGCGCCCCGGCTTCCAGGTCGTCGAAGTCGAGCGCGCGGCGGTCTTCCTTGAGGCGCGTGTAGGCCGCCAGCGCGTAGTCGTACAGGCGCAACAATTCGGGCAGAATCGCCTGCGCCAGGGTTTGATCCAGCGCCAGGTCAATGCCTTTCCCCACCAATGCGGCAAGGCTTTCGTCGTAACGGTTTTGCAGTTCCTTGATGATGGCCTTGGGGTTGGCGGGTGACCAGTTGGCCTGCCGTCCGACTTGCTTCATCGCGCCGCGCAAGGGCGCAAGGTGAGTGGACACCGTCGCCCAATCGTCCGCCACGCGCGCCATTGTGATGATGTCCCAGCGACGCAACAATTCACTCAATGGCGCGGCCAGGTTGTCCCCGGCGGCTGCGGCGCGGGCCAGCGTTCCGTCGGCGCGCAGGGCCAGCAAGTCGGCAAAGTCCGCCTGCACCGCGGCGTCTTCCACGAAAGCGCGGAGCGGGGACGCCAGGTGTGGCTCCCACACGGCCCACCAATCGTCCGGACGGGAGAGGGCGGCGATGTCCAGCCGTTGTCTGAGCAGTTGTGTCAGCAGCCGTGGCAGTTCCCATTCCCCGAAGTCGGCGAACAGGCGCGCAGCCTGTGGATCGTCGGCGGCCCAGGCCAGCGCCGCTTCGACGGCCTGCGCCAGGAGCAACGCGGCCTGGCCTTCGTCCAGCGTCTCGAAGCGCGGATCGATGGCGGCCTCGGCGGGATGGTTGCGCAGCAGTTCCCCGCACAGGCTGTGGATGGTGCCGATGCGCGCCGCGTCGAGGGCCTCGTAGAGCCGTTGCCAGCGGGCGCGTTCCTCGTCAGTAAGTTGCCCAGCATCCAGATACCGGCGCACTTCCTGGCGCACGCGGTTGCGCATCTCGCGCGCCGCCTTTTTGGTGAAGGTGATGGCGACCACGGAACGCAGTGGCATATCATCCAGCAGCAAGGAAAGGTAACGGGCTACGAGCGTGCGCGTCTTGCCCGCGCCGGCCCCGGCAGTCACGGCCACATCCGTACCCCGCGCCAGGATCGGCGGCGTCTGCTCGTCGCTGGGAGACATTTGGGCGAGCAAAGGATGCAAGACGCAAGACGCAGGAGAGCCGTTCCTCGTTACTGGTTTCTGGTTACTCATTTCTTGCCTCTTGCTTACTGCTTCTTGCCTCACCATTGTTTAGGCTGATAGTGCCAGCAGAAGGCTACTGCCGGGCAGTAGGCGGGGCAGCCGTCGTCGGGTGGGTTGGGGACAAAGCAGCCCTGACGCGCGCCGCGTACGGCTTCCCAGGCGTGGGTAACGACGGTCTGCATTGCACCCGCCGGACCAAACAGGTTCTTTTCTCTGTCCGCGAACTTCGCCAGGGTAAAATTGCTGGCCTCGGCGGCGCGGATGTGCCAGTAGAAGCCGTCGCTGACGTTCCCCAGGTCGAGCGCCTCCTGTGCGGCCAGGGCATAGAGCGGGAGTTGCAGCTTCTTGCCCTTTTTGACGTTAGTGGTCGTGAACGCACTTGCGCCGCCGGTCTTGTAGTCGATGATGCGCACGCGCCCGTCCGGTGCGCGGTCCACCCGGTCGATCAGGCCGCGCAGCCGGAAACTGTCTGCTCCGTCACGGATGACTAGCGCAGGATAACTCTCTAGTCCGAACCTGGCTTCATAGGCATACGGCACGAAATCTTCTCGCAGGGCGTCCAACGCGATCAGCGAGCGGCGGACGTTCTCGACAATTTCATCGCGGGTCCGCGCCCACCACGCGGTCGGGCGGAACTGTTGCTCACGGGGGGCAGCGTCCAATATCGGCGTCGCGACGTCAGGCAAAGCCGCCAGTAGTTGTTCAAGCGCAGTGGGATCGGTGACGGTCCGGTAGAGCTGCTCGAAGATGTGGTGGTAGAGGGTGCCCAACTGTGCCGCGTCCAGCCCTTCGACGGGGCGGGTGCGGGGTTCCAACGCCAGGACGCTGCCCACAAAGAAACGGAAGGGGCACTCGCGGTAGCTTTCCAGGCGACTGGCGCTCCAGGCTCGCGCCGGGCCGAAGCGTTGGGTGAAGATGTCGCCAACCGGGGTCAGATCGCCGTTGTAAAGACCCGGCGTGATCGCGCCCAGGCGCTGCGCCAACACGCGCGTCGCCCGTTCCAGCGCGGCGTGATACATTGGCTGGCGTTGCGCCAACGCTTGCCAACCCGCTGTATCCCCCTGCATACTGAGGCCCAAGAGCAGTTCCTCCCACGAGGCGGCTTCGTCCGGCGCGGGGTAGCTGTGACTGGTCAAGTGTACCGGCGTCACGGCCACGCGGCGGCGCACTTCGTCCCAATACGGTGACGCCTGCCACGGCGCGCCGTTGTCGGCGATGCGTGGGCGGGTGAGCAATAGGGCCGCGCGCGGGCGGGCGATGGCTTCGTAGAAGTATTCGGCTTCGGAACTGTCCGGCGACGGTGACAAGGCCAGTCCAAAGTCATCGCGCAGAGTGCGCCGATCGGCGTCGCGCAGGAATGGGTCTTCAGCCAGCGCCGCCGGGAACTCGCCCTCGGCCAGGCCCAGCACGGCGACGGTGTGGAAGGGTACACCGCGTGCCTGGGTCACGTCGGCCACCAGCAGCGCCTCGTGGTCGGTGGGCAGCGGCAGGCGATACGTTGCAGCCTCCACCGCGCCTTCGAGGTCGGTCCAGAACGTGGGAAACGTTACAGGGGCGCAGGCCACGGCTTCATCGGCCCACACTAGCCCGCGCAGAATGTCTTTGAGCGCGTCAAGCGCAGCCCGGTCACGTTCCACCAATTCTGGCGGACCGGCGTCTACACGGCGTACCATACCCAGGTCAGTGGGCGGTGTGGCTTCGTCCTCGGACGGTGCATCGTCGCCAATGAGGGACTCGATCCACGCCACGAACGTCCGGCAAGGATGTTCCCCTTCCGGCGGGGTGACGCGCTGCACAAAGCACTGGAACGTCGCGCCCAACGCCTCCGCCGCCGCCCCGGTGGGGACGGTCAAGGGGATATCGCTGTCAGCAATGTCCTCGTCCAGAACTTCACGCGGTCCGGCGTTGATTGCCAGGGCGAAGGCTTCTTCCCACTGCGCCAGTCCCGCGACCACGCGGCCCCAGCGCGCCAGGCGATCCAGGCTTTCGGCGGCCTCCGGGGTGATGCCGCAGGCCGTCCACTCGAAGTAGGGCGAACGCCAGGCTTCCAACGTCAAACGCCAGGGAAAAGCACCGTCAGCATTGTCGGGGAGCATGAGGCGCAGCAGGTCGAGCAGTGCCGCGACCGCCGGGTTCGTGCGCAGCGGCAGGCCGTCCAGGATATGGACGGGGATGCCAAACTCGTCCGCCGTTTGTTGGATGAAAGGACGGTAGGACTCGATGTCGCGGGCCAACAACGCCGCGTCGCTCAGGCGCAGATGCTCACGAACAACGCGCGTCTTGAGCCACCGCAGCGCCGCGCGCACTTCGGCCTCGCGGTCGGGCGCGGCAATGAGCGCGACGGTATCCTCTGCGGGGCACTGTGCGGCATCGGCGGTGAACAGCGTTGCTTCCAGGTGTATCAGCGCGGGCGCGCGCGGATCGGGCATCATGCGCGCGGGCAAGGGTTCCGCCGTGATCCCTAGGGCAGTTTCCAGGCGCTGCCGTGTGCGGTCGAAGCGGTGCTGGATCAACGTGCGCGCATCGTCACCGGGGCTGCCGGTGAGGGTGATGACCAGTTCGCCCACACGCCCGGCCAGGTGTTGCAGGACCTCCACCTGTACCGATGTGAGGTCATCGAAGCCGTCAACAAAGAGATGTGACCAGCCCTGGCCTACATCGGGATGACGGGCGAGGGCTTCCGCCGTGAGCCAGCCTAGCCCGGCGAAGTCGGCCCAGCCTTCGTGTTGCAGGCGCTCCTGGTAGGCGGTGTAGAGCTGCGCCAGTTCCAGCAGGCGCGGTTCGCTGCCCATCGCTGCAACGGTATCAGTAAAGGCATCGGGTGGCACGCCGCCGGCCTTGAGCTCGCGCACAAAGCCCTGGACGACCTGCGCGAAGCCGGGCCGGGTGCGGAGCGGGGCATAGTGTTGCAACGGAGCCTCGGCGATCAGCGCGCGCAGCAGGCGGTACTGGATCGGTTCGGTGAGCAGGACGTAGACTTCCCCGGCAGCACGGAGGATCTCGCGGTAGAGTGTATCGAACGTTCCCACGCGCACGCCGAGCGCGCCGCCGGTCTCGGCCAGACGGCGCTGCCATGCGCGCACTTGAAGCTGCGTGGGTACGACGACGCGCGGTGTGGTCGTCAGCCCGGCGCTCAGGGCACGGGCCTGGGCGACCAGGTAGGTAGTCTTCCCGCTGGCGGCGGGGGCGAGGTAGAGGTGGGAGGGCATCTTTAACAGTTATTCCTCCTCAACGTTTATCCATAGTCTAGTGCAAAACGCCCAAACGCCAAATCCTAAACACTTTGATCACACTGAGCGCTACGATGTTGCGCGAACCTGAGGCATCTTCAAAAGTCCGGTGACCTGTGAACTTGACGGGCAGCCGGCCTTCTGTATAGTATGAGGACTGGCGTGGTCTGGAATCAAGGAGGCAACTATGGGCATCATAAACGACCATTACAAGAGGATACCGTTCAAGGCCAGGCACAAACGCCTGCTGAAACAGCAACTCTTCACCGCAACTACACCTGGACCGATCGTGCATGACTTCGACGCGCTGCTGGATTACGTTTACACGCACCCCTTGGCCGTCACCGGGATGCAACAACTGCCTCTGCGCACCCTCCCGGAAATCAACGCTTTGCTGCACCGGCCCATCCAGATGGGCTTGCAGCGCCCGCAGCAGAAATCATACCCGGCCATCCACGGCCTGTATCTCGTGCTGCGCGCCTCGGGCCTCACCTACCTTGATCAAACGCGCGCCAAACCGCATCTCTGTGTGGACGAGGCGCTCTATGCCGCCTGGAAGGCGCTGAATCCTACGGAACAATATTGCGCCCTGCTGGAAGCCTGGCTGTTGCGCGGCTATCCGGAGATTGTCGGTGAACGAGAGCTTTCGTTCGCATTGCCCGAAAACTACTCGAAGTGGTTCTACTTTTTCCAGGGATTGCCGCGCGGAGGCCGCGCCTACACCTCCATAGAGACCTTGCTTGAACTCTCTTCCACCCCCGGCTGGCACAATCTGGGACTGCTGGACCTGTTCGGTTGCATCGAGATCCTGCCGGGTGTGCCAGTCGCCGGGCAGGGGTGGCAGATCGCCCATCTCGACCGCACGCCTTTCGGCGAGGCCTTGTTGGCGCTGCTCGCCGCGACCTTTTTCACCGCTGATGACCGGCGGTCGGAATTGCATAAAGTAACGCCATTTCCACCAGGGACGCTACAGCCGGCTCTGCGACCTTTCATCCCGCAATGGGAGCGGCTTCTGCCGTTGCCCGCCGAAGCGACCGTGCGCGACGGCGTCCACATCTTCAAAGTCGCGCTGGGGAAAAACCTGTGGCGGCGGCTGGCGTTGCTGGCGACGTCCACGTTGGATGAACTGGCGCAGTTTATCCTGCACGCCTACACGTTCGACAGCGATCACCTGTACCGGTTTTCCTATCAAAACCGGTATGGCAGGCTGTGCCACATCAACCATACTTATCTGGAAGAAGCCCCCTGGACGAGTGAAGTGCGCGTAGGCGAACTGCCGTTGGCAGTCGGGCAAACGATGACTTTTCTGTTTGATCTCAACGACCGATGGGAATTCGAGGTCACGTTGGAAGCCGTGGATACCGACCCTGCGGCTGCGCAAGCGCCGCGCGTCCTGGAACGTCGCGGCAAAGCGCCGCAACAATGCGCCTAGAAGGATGGCGCTCAACGAAAACGGCCCCTCAACTTGAGGGGCCGTTTTTTGTTGCCTCGACCCGCACACGAGTGGCCCACATCACCCGACTATGGGTGGCCCATCACGGGCGGCATTTGAGAGGACGAGAACTGAGAGTAGAGAGTTGAGATAGTGATTTCGGAAACGTTTATGAATTTCCCGAGTTGTTGTATGTGGATTTGATCGCGCCTGAGATCATTGCAGCAATCTCATCCGCCTCCGCATAGTACTGCCGATATGCCTCGCGCTCCAAAGCTCCACGCTTGCCTACCATAACCAACAGACTCACAACTTCATAGAGAGAACCTTTTGCGATGGCATAGAAATAGCGTTCTTCCTTCGCGTTGCCCCGCCCACTGCCTTCGGCCAGATTCGTCGGCACTGACAGGGCTGCACGGCGCAACTGCTCTCCTAGCGACCGCTGATAGTTGGCCGGAAGGCCATCCGCCACATCGAACATCGTATTGGCAAAATCCACAGCGCGTTGCCACGCCACAAAATGCTCAAACCGAAACGCCATCTTGCCTCCTCCGAGAATTGAGAGCAGAGAGTTGAGATAGAGAATGGAAAAAGCCGCGAACCTGTGTGCAATGCTCGCTCCTCTCTCTGTTCTCTATTCTCCTATCTCTTTCTCGCCCGTCTCAATACCCTCTCTGATGGGCACTATCTTCGGACGTGGTTGCTGTTGTTCTCTATCTGCTTCGGAAATGTCTCAATACCCTCTCTGATGGGCACTATCTTCGGACCATAAGCAGATCGGAACGATAAGGAGAAGATGATGAGTCTCAATACCCTCTCTGATGGGCACTATCTTCGGACGACAAGAAATCAGTATACCAGATGGTTGGCAATTTGTCTCAATACCCTCTCTGATGGGCACTATCTTCGGACCTAGAAACCAGACTGCACACGGGAGGTGTATTAGTCTCAATACCCTCTCTGATGGGCACTATCTTCGGACGATGGCAACGGCTATCTGTTGGTGTTTGAGATCTCGTCTCAATACCCTCTCTGATGGGCACTATCTTCGGACCTTACCGAAGCCCTCGTCCTCTTCAGCGGTATTCGTCTCAATACCCTCTCTGATGGGCACTATCTTCGGACCGGCCTGGTGGCTGCATGGATTCCGTGGGCTTTGGTCTCAATACCCTCTCTGATGGGCACTATCTTCGGACGATGAACTGGAAGAATTTCGCTGCTGTTTGTATCTGGTCTCAATACCCTCTCTGATGGGCACTATCTTCGGACCCCACCCCGTATGCCGGAGTGGAGTACATCGTCAAGTCTCAATACCCTCTCTGATGGGCACTATCTTCGGACCCCAAGCAGTCTGTTCGTTCTATTTTGGCTTCAGGTCTCAATACCCTCTCTGATGGGCACTATCTTCGGACAATTTGATGAGAAGGGTATTACAATCCACCATTTGGTCTCAATACCCTCTCTGATGGGCACTATCTTCGGACGAGGCGAAAGCCAAAGGGTGGAAATGGGATGAAATGTCTCAATACCCTCTCTGATGGGCACTATCTTCGGACAAAACGCGGCGACTACAGCCGAATGTACTCCCTTGTATGTCTCAATACCCTCTCTGATGGGCACTATCTTCGGACTCTTGGAGGACTGCTCCACGGGAAGTTATCGTTTCTTTGTCTCAATACCCTCTCTGATGGGCACTATCTTCGGACCAGATTCCTAAATGTCTGGGGAGGGTTTAGTCTTGTCTCAATACCCTCTCTGATGGGCACTATCTTCGGACTAGGAACAAGAGCCATTAAGCTCATAACTTAATGGGTCTCAATACCCTCTCTGATGGGCACTATCTTCGGACAGTTGAAGGTCGTTTCGTTGTTGGTGTTGTTGGTGTCTCAATACCCTCTCTGATGGGCACTATCTTCGGACGTGGATAAGACTGCTCAGGCGGCGGCAGGATATTTGTCTCAATACCCTCTCTGATGGGCACTATCTTCGGACGTCACACCGACCATCCCCGTCACACCGACCATCCGTCTCAATACCCTCTCTGATGGGCACTATCTTCGGACACGACACCTGTTTCGTCAGTTGTTGGGAGAAGTTCGTCTCAATACCCTCTCTGATGGGCACTATCTTCGGACACAAAAAACAGGAGGTGTGGGATGGGTAACAACAATGTCTCAATACCCTCTCTGATGGGCACTATCTTCGGACTCTTCGACCCTGCAAAGGCTGATGCGGCTGTTTTGTCTCAATACCCTCTCTGATGGGCACTATCTTCGGACATAGGAGGTTGAAATGGCTACATACGTAGGATTGGGTCTCAATACCCTCTCTGATGGGCACTATCTTCGGACAACCTTCACTTAATGGTGGGGGAGAAACCGATGGAGTCTCAATACCCTCTCTGATGGGCACTATCTTCGGACGCCAGCTCATTCCTCCGGCATCCGCCTTAAATGCGTCTCAATACCCTCTCTGATGGGCACTATCTTCGGACTTTCCTGGAGGATACTATGGTCATCTCGTTTTTTGTCTCAATACCCTCTCTGATGGGCACTATCTTCGGACGTTCGCTGGGTTCGTTTTCGCCCTTGAAGTACCTACGTCTCAATACCCTCTCTGATGGGCACTATCTTCGGACAAACTACAGGAGGTGTAGTATGTTCTGGAAAAAGTCTCAATACCCTCTCTGATGGGCACTATCTTCGGACATTAAACTCATCGGAAATGGGCATCTTATTCCCTTGGTCTCAATACCCTCTCTGATGGGCACTATCTTCGGACGACGAATTGGTTACAAAGCCATTGCGCCTTTTCAGTCTCAATACCCTCTCTGATGGGCACTATCTTCGGACAATTAACCAAGTGCGACTATGACGTCATCGGGAGTCTCAATACCCTCTCTGATGGGCACTATCTTCGGACTTAGAGCAAATGAGCTAACAGAGATCGCCAAGACATGTCTCAATACCCTCTCTGATGGGCACTATCTTCGGACTTGTTCAGGCCGCCGATGCCGAGGGATGGATACAGTCTCAATACCCTCTCTGATGGGCACTATCTTCGGACTAATACAGAAAAGCTAGTATTGATAAGTGGCATTGTCTCAATACCCTCTCTGATGGGCACTATCTTCGGACATGGCTTCAGTACATCAGGGATGCGGCATCAGTAAGTCTCAATACCCTCTCTGATGGGCACTATCTTCGGACGTGGGTATAGTGGAATGGGGACTGACCTCGATTCTTTGTCTCAATACCCTCTCTGATGGGCACTATCTTCGGACGGAGACTGGATTGCTTTATACAATACAGTCAAATTGTCTCAATACCCTCTCTGATGGGCACTATCTTCGGACAATAGCCAAGCCCGGCAGCCAGCGCGCAGCACGAGTCTCAATACCCTCTCTGATGGGCACTATCTTCGGACGAAGACTACAAGGTAGGCGTCGGAGAAGTAGGTGAGGTCTCAATACCCTCTCTGATGGGCACTATCTTCGGACTCCATGGTTCGTTGCTGTAGGTTTTTACTTTATGTCTCAATACCCTCTCTGATGGGCACTATCTTCGGACGCAATTTCTACACCCTGACAGGCAACCTATATAGTCTCAATACCCTCTCTGATGGGCACTATCTTCGGACAGGAGGTTTGGATCACCGACCCCGGTAAGTTCCTTGGTCTCAATACCCTCTCTGATGGGCACTATCTTCGGACAAAGGAGGCTTATCATGCTGCGAAACAAATTGTTGGGTCTCAATACCCTCTCTGATGGGCACTATCTTCGGACGATGAGTCCCAGACGCTAATGGTGTTGGTGATTGGTCTCAATACCCTCTCTGATGGGCACTATCTTCGGACGAAATGAAAGAGATACGTGGTGATATGTGGAAAGTGTCTCAATACCCTCTCTGATGGGCACTATCTTCGGACTGCTACTATGATAATACTCAATATGAAAGACCTGAAGTCTCAATACCCTCTCTGATGGGCACTATCTTCGGACCCCCCGGCTACGGGACTAGGCTTTGCAATAGCAGGGTCTCAATACCCTCTCTGATGGGCACTATCTTCGGACGGGCTGGACAAAAGTCTAGGACCCTATATCTCAAAGTCTCAATACCCTCTCTGATGGGCACTATCTTCGGACGTGGTTATCTTAATCTTGGTATAGACCTAGTGTTTGTCTCAATACCCTCTCTGATGGGCACTATCTTCGGACTTGCCCCCTATCATTTCGGTCGGGCCTGTGGCCCAAGTCTCAATACCCTCTCTGATGGGCACTATCTTCGGACCCGAAACCGTTTGTGATGAAACAAGTGCGTTTACGTCTCAATACCCTCTCTGATGGGCACTATCTTCGGACCCGGTGACGGTGAACGTGGAGGGCGAAGTGCCACAGTCTCAATACCCTCTCTGATGGGCACTATCTTCGGACGGATCGACGTTGAGGTTGCCGCCGACGGAACGTACGTCTCAATACCCTCTCTGATGGGCACTATCTTCGGACCTGGGTGAGGGATGTCATGATCTTTATCAGCGGATGTCTCAATACCCTCTCTGATGGGCACTATCTTCGGACTTATTTCACGACCGCCACTGTCTCTCTCTTCAAGTCTCAATACCCTCTCTGATGGGCACTATCTTCGGACGTGTCAAGATGTCCAGTGACGGGTGCCAGGTTCTGGGTCTCAATACCCTCTCTGATGGGCACTATCTTCGGACTAATCAGGATGGCTCTAAATCTGATTCCCGGAAATGTCTCAATACCCTCTCTGATGGGCACTATCTTCGGACGTTTCGGGGCGTTGTTTTTCCTTGTCATTACGATGTCTCAATACCCTCTCTGATGGGCACTATCTTCGGACCACATCGGCCAAAAAGCCCTGGTGGCAGCAGCTTTGTCTCAATACCCTCTCTGATGGGCACTATCTTCGGACATACAGTAACTCGGAACCAACAAATACTTGAAGTCGTCTCAATACCCTCTCTGATGGGCACTATCTTCGGACGCTTCAGCTCAGACAGAAAACAGAAAGGAAGGAAAGTCTCAATACCCTCTCTGATGGGCACTATCTTCGGACGTAACCATATCCATTAAGTTTAAGGAGGCAGTAAAAGTCTCAATACCCTCTCTGATGGGCACTATCTTCGGACGTCGTCACGAAAGAAGTGCCGGTCGAAGTCGAGAAGTCTCAATACCCTCTCTGATGGGCACTATCTTCGGACTGAGACGTCTGAACCCACCGAGACCCCGGAACCCAGTCTCAATACCCTCTCTGATGGGCACTATCTTCGGACACTGAGACACCCGAACCCACCGAGACCCCGGAACCCAGTCTCAATACCCTCTCTGATGGGCACTATCTTCGGACCGAGACCCCGGAACCCACTGAGACACCCGAACCCAGTCTCAATACCCTCTCTGATGGGCACTATCTTCGGACAATTTGGTCGGGCGTTGATTATCATTGCTATTGTGTCTCAATACCCTCTCTGATGGGCACTATCTTCGGACTTCTCGGGGCAGTTGCGCCCTATCATTTCGGTCGGGTCTCAATACCCTCTCTGATGGGCACTATCTTCGGACCCTTTCCCTGCTCAATCCGCATCTCACCCTTTTCTAGTCTCAATACCCTCTCTGATGGGCACTATCTTCGGACGGTACTTGTCCGTAGAGGCCTCAGCTACTACTTTGTCTCAATACCCTCTCTGATGGGCACTATCTTCGGACAGCCTTTTGAAATTCCCCACTTTCGCTACTTTTTTGTCTATTTTCCCGTTTTTTCTGTGTGCGGTACACACCTCCTTCCCCACTGGCGTGGTGTTTTTGCCCTATTTGGCTGCTTCTCAAACCACTTGCGTGACTGGCAAGGGGTTTTGCCCTCATGTTGACCATCGAACCCATTTTCCACCCTACCAAGGCCGATTCCATTATCAGGGTAGGGGTTTCTTGTCCATTTCTAGTGTATGCCAGAATCCAGACCTGTCAACAGCCCGCCTTGCCTTTTTTCTAAGAAGATGCTACACTCTAGGATGTATTTTGTGTGACCTGCATCTGGAGGTACCGGCATGACCCAGACTTCAAAGGCTGATTTTGCGCGATTCCAGACTCCCGCTTTATTTCTGCTGGTCGGTAAGAATCCTTTACCCAACTATGTTGCGGCGCGCTTGCTGCTCAAAGCAGACGGAACGTTGTATGTCATTCACACGACTGGCCCTACCGGAACCGGTCACATCGCGCAACGACTGGCACGGTTCTTTCCACAACATCGCCCCCAACTTATCCCCGTTGATCCATTCGATACTACGATGTTGCACCATACCGTAAAGCGCTATCTGGAAAATGCCCCCTTAGGTTCCGTTGGATTGAATTATACCGGCGGCACCAAAGTCCTGGCTGTGCATACCTATCAGGTGGTACAAGAATTTTGCCAACAGGCCCGGCGGGAGCCCGTTTTCAGTTATCTGGATGCCGACACGCTGGAACTAAGTGTTGAACCGTGGGAGAACCGCCCCGCGTTTCGCCGCCAGGCCGTCCACAGCATCGTGGTGACACTGGAGGATCTGTTTGCACTGCATGACGTCAAACTACAAGGCCGCTTACAACAAACCCCCGTTTTCCCAGATCTGGCGCGCGCTCTGGCCTTACAGCATAGCGACGAGCGTGGCATTTCGGCATGGCGCGCCGCTCGCGGGATTTTGAACAAGGCGGATCAACGTTCCTGGGATGCGCTTGTCTGCGCGCTGCGCGAGACTGCCGTCAGGCCGGACGTGCTCACGTTGTTGGAAATTTTGCTGGCGGGCGGGTCGTCTGCCACAACGCCGCTTAGCCTGGGGCAAGCCGCGCATGGGGCTGGGATGAAGTCGCCGCGTGAACTCCTGCTCTGGTTAGAGGGACAGTGGTTGGAAAACTGGGCCTTGCACTGTATCCGCGATCTGGGCTACTTGCATTGCGCGCGTAGCATAATCGGGCTGACCCCCAGCCGCTTTGAGATCGACGTGGCGGTTATGCGCGGCTATCAGCTCTTTGCGCTTTCTTGCAGTGTGAGCGATGATCCCAGAACCATCAAGCTGAAACTGTTGGAAATTTACACCCGCGCCCGGCAGATGGGCGGCGATGAAGCGTGTGTTGCCGCCGTCTGCACTGTCGAAGATAGCGAAAAGCTACAAAGCGAAATTGGACGCGAGTGGGAGGTAGAAAATCGCGTGCGCGTCTTTGGCCGAAAGCATTTGCCAGAACTACAAAATCACCTGGCGGCCTGGTTTGAAACACTTTAGGGCGCGGGGTAAAGCGGCTGCAGCCATCCATCCAGGTATGCTAGCGTCGCTGCGCTTATTTTCGGATAGAGGCTTCACATAAGGAGGGAAACCGTTATGCCCGAATACATCTTGACCTTTCTGGATACGGCTGGGATTCAGGACTACATCTTCGGCAGCAACGTGCTGCGTGAAAATGTCGGCGCATCGGAACTGGTGTGGCAGGCCACACACCTGTGGCCGCTGCAAGTCCTGTATGCTCAGAACTGGCGCACCAACATTCAATCTGGGCGTGCGCCCACGGGTGAGGCGGAGGACCTCGATCTCGCTCAGCACATTGAGAAGGACAAACTGGATGCCGAGGTGTTGTATCGCGGTGGCGGGAACTGCGCCCTTCTCTTCGCCTCACCCGATCTGGCGCGCGCTTTTACGATCGAGCTAGGTAAGCGGGCGCTTGCGGCTGCCCCAGGTCTTAACCTGGTGGTCGCCCATGTGCCGGTCAACTGGGATGCCGAGGCGCTCTCCGGCAAAGTCAGGGAGGCATTGAGCGCGCTCGTGCTTCAAAAACAACAACGCCACGTTTCAACGCCGCTGTTGGGTCTGGCCACCACCGCCGCGTGTAGCTCCACCGGTTTGCCGGCTGTGGGGGCCGATGGCCGGCTTTGCTCCGCTGATGTGTTGGCCCGTCTGGCTGTGTGGCCGCAGGGCGAACGTCGTTTGCGCGCCGTATTGAAGCGCCAACTGAAATTGGCGGATCTGGAAATCCCGTATGACTTTGATCATCTGGGACGCCAAGCGGGCGACATCAGTTACCTCGCCGTTGTCCATGCCGATGGCAATGGGATGGGCCAACGGGTGCAGCGCCTCGAAGCGGACTTCCCTGCGCCGGACCAAAACCGCGCTTACATCACCGCTTTGCGCGCCTTCTCCGCTGCCATCGAAACCGCTGCCGGTCAGGCGCTTGACGCGCTGGCCGGCAGGTTGCTGGAGCATTGGAGCATCACCGAAGACACCCGCGAAGAGGCTATCATCGGTAAAACCCAAAGGCAGCCGCAAGATGCCTGGACTGCCCTCAACGCCGTCGTCATGGCGCGCGACAAAAAGCCACCCCACAAGCCCTATTTGCCTTTTCGCCCGCTGGTTTTCGGCGGTGACGATCTCACCTTCGTGACCGATGGCCGTCTTGGACTTAGCCTGGCTGCCGCCTATCTGCAAACATTCGCCCAAGCCATAACGGCTCAAGGTAACCCCTACCTCAACGACCTGCAAGCCAGCGCCGGCGTGGCCATCGTTAAAACCCACTATCCCTTCGCCCGGGCCTACGAACTGGCCGTTGATCTGTGCCGTAACGCCAAAGAACAGTACCGGCGCGAATACGCTGCCCTGGATTGGCACATCGCCGCCACCGGCCTGTTCGGCAACATCCAGGAAATCCGCCAACGCCAGTACACTGTGCGCGATGGCCATTTGGAAATGCGCCCCCTCCTATGCCAGGCGCGGCCTGGGCATTGGCGCACCTGGGATGGTTTTTCTGACGTGGCGCGCGAACTGTGGTTGGAGCCGGATTGGGCCGATGCCCACAACAAAGTGCTGGACCTGCGTGAGGCGCTGCGCGCCGGACCGCATGGCGTTGTACACTTCCGTCGCACCTATGAATTAGCGGAGTTGCCGCTGTTAGCATCCGGAATCCAGGCGCTGCAGACCACCGGTTGGGACGGCGCCGGCCGCTGTGGCTATTTCGATGCCGTAGAGGCATTGGATTTCTTCCTGCCGTTGGAACGGGGAAAGGAGCCGAGGTGATGGAAAACTATTGGATAAACCTTATCCTGTTGAGTGATGCCACCTTTGGCCGCGGCGAAGGCGTCGCCGGAGTGGTGGATCAAGAAGTGGACTATGATGGTGATGGCGTGCCCTACCTGCACGGCAAGACCCTCAAAGGGCTGCTCAACGAAGAATGTGCAAACCTGCTGTATGCCTTGCACCTGCAATCGAGCGACGTCGCGCGCTGGGAGGCCGCCGCGCAACGTCTACTGGGCAGCCCTGGCAGCCGTTTGGCGGCTGATGCGCACATGCGCGTCGGTCCGGCTCGGTTGCCTGCCGACCTGCGCCGTGCGCTCCATCAGGAGATCCTCGCCAGGCGTCTCACCTCGGCGGATGTCCTGGCAACCCTCACAACTATCCGCCGGCAGACCGCAGTGGATGAAACTACCGGCGCGCCCGACACCGGAACCCTGCGCGCCTTGCGCGTCATTCTGCGCCAGACCCACTTTACTGCACCCGTTACCTTTCCCTATGGCGCTCATCCCGACGATGTGACGTTGCTGAGCGCCTGCGTGTTGGCCCTGCGGCGCGCCGGCATCGGGCGTAATCGCGGCCGAGGCCGTCTGTGCGCCACTTTGCACGCCGACGCGCACGGAGCGCCAGGCGAAGACATCACACGCGCACAACTGGCCCACTTTGCACACATCATCACCGCGCACGCCTCGGAGGTTGCACAATGAAGGTCATCACATATATCCTTGAGGCTCTCGAACCACTGGTCGTTGCGCAATTGGCCGGTGATCCTAACAGCGTAGTTACGTATCCTTATGTGCCTGGCAGCGTCATCCGGGGTGCGTTGGTTAATCGCTATCCACAAGACCCCGCCTTCGATTTGGCTATTGATCCACGGGGCCGCCGCCTGTTTTTCAATGGCGCGACGCGTTACCTCAACGCTTATCCCTTGGATCGTTTGGGGAAACGCGCGCTGCCCACACCATTGGCCTGGTACCGCGAAAAACGCGAGGCGCTGGAAGACGGCGCGCCTGTGTATGATTATAGCGTCGAGATCTCTGATTACCTGGAGCAACCGCCTAATTACCTGGAACAGCCGCAAGTCCTCGCTGCGCCCTTCTGCCGCCTGGATAGCCCGGATGTCGAGTTTTACACACCCCGTTTTGAAATCAACGTTCACACAGCGCGCGAGCGCGTTAAAGGACGCGCGATTGAGGAAGAAGGCGGCGTGTTCCGTTTCCAGGCCCTGGCCGCGGGGGAGCGCTTGGGTGGTGCGATCCTGATCAGCGCCACCGAAGATGCCATTGCCATACAGGATTGGCTGTCGGCGGGCGAGCTATGGCTTGGCGGTTCGCGCAGCGGTGGTTATGGCCGGGTGCAGGTGCTGGAGGTTGCCTCCCATACGTTGGCGGACTGGCGTGAAGTCGGCGGCGCGGTTCAGGATGTGGCTGTTGACGAGCTGGTAACACTGACCTTGCTGAGCGACACAATCCTGCGCGGGCCTGATGGTGCATATCAGGATCGGCTGCTGCCAGGGCACTTGCCGGCGCCATTGAACAGATCCCTGAAACCTCTGGCTGCGTTCAAGCGGGTCATCCCCTTGGGAGGCTTCAACCGCAAATGGGGCCTTCCGCTTCCTCAAACGCCTGCGCTGCAAGCCGGCAGCGTGTTTGTCTTCAGCGCCCAGACCGCCATCAGTGCGGCTGACCTGCAAGCCCTGGAAACCGCGGGAATCGGGGAGCGCCGCAGTGAAGGCTGTGGCCGTGTGGCCGTCAACTGGCACGCAAGCGAGCCGGTATTGACCGTGCGCGCCATCGAACCGGAAACGCCGCTGGCCGAGCCGGTTCATCTCGAGGCGTCTGGCCGGGCATTGGCCGAAACTATGGTCGAGCGCCTGCTGCGTCGTGACCTCGATAGGTTACTCACAGCCTACATTCGCGGGCGCGATTTCGGGGATGGACAGCGCTGGCCTGGCAAAACCCAGTTGGCGCGCCTGCGTACCTTGGCTGTGAATGCGCTGCCGCAGAAAGACACCCGGCACGTACAGCATTTCCTTTCTGACAAAGCGCTCAGAGCGTATGCGCGCGACCAGTATGAGCGCGCCCGCATCGACAATGTGCCGCTGCTCGCGTGGCTGCGCGCGCGTGTGGCATCCCCGGAGACGATCTGGGAGCAACTGAGTGCAGATGAAATCGTGTTACCGCACATCGGCGATGTCCAGGCTGTGCTCAACGACAGCCTCGCGCGTGAATACACCCTGCGAGTGATCGCCGGAGTGCTACATCGAGCCAGCAAGGAGGTGCGCCATGACTAATCCTCATTGGCAGACATCCCGCGACATTGTTGAACGTATCATCGTCACCGGAACCCTCGAATTGTTGACACCCGCGCACTTCGGTGGCGCCGCAGCGGGGGATACCGCTGACATGCTGCTGTTGAGCGACGCGACTACAGGTGTCGCACTCTTGCCGGGTGCGTCCATCGCCGGCGCACTGCGCAATTACTGGCGCGAGTACACCCAGGGTTACGGCGCGCCCTCTGCAGATACGCCGTTATTTGGTGCACAGCGCGGGGCGCAGGATGCCATGGATGGACACCAGAGCCTCCTCATCGTCGAGGATGCCCTCGGTCCCGCGCCTCAAATTGAGTTGCGCGACGGCGTCCAGATTGACGTCGCTACCCGTACCGCAGCAGAGGACAAACTCTTCGATATGGAAGTGTTACGGGCCGGGACGACCTTTCCCCTGCGCTTCGAATTGCTCATCCCTGCCGGGCAGCGTGCGGCGTTGTGTCGCGACCTGGCGCTGGCATTGCAAGGCTTCGAGCGTGCGGAAATCGGTTTGGGGGCGCGCAAGCGCCGTGGGTTGGGGCGCTGTCGGGTACAAGCGTGGCAGGTGTGGCGCTACGACCTGGCGCAACCGGCAGATTTGTTAGCGTGGTTGGCCGAAGATCGTGGTTGGCAAGACCTCGCACCGCTCACCGAAGCCACAGGCGCTACCCTGGCTGACAAGCTTGGCGTTATGCTGGATGCGCCCGACCAACGCAGCCGTTTTGAAGTCACTGCCACTTTTTCGCTGGAAAGCTCGCTTATGGTACGCTCCGGGCAGACCGGCCTCGGGCCAGATATAGAGCATCTGCATCGGCGCGCCTATTGTGCCGCTGACCCTGAAGCTGGCGAGCGCACGCCGGTGTTACCCGGCGCCAGTCTGGCGGGCGTGCTGCGCGCCCAGGCCACGCGCATTCTCAATACTCTGACGCCTCAATCAACTAAAACTGAAGCTCTTATCAAACATTTGTTTGGTACTAGCCCAGAAGGAGATGACAAAGACCATCGCGCCAGCCGTTTGCTGGTTCACGAGGCCGTTGTCGAGCCGGTCAAACCGTTGGCGCAAACTCGCATCCGGGTAGACCGCTTCACCGGCGGCGCGCTGGATACCTATTTGTTCAGCGAAGCGCCGGTCTTCGGCGGGGCAGACAGCCGTATGACCCTCGAATGGGTCTTGCGTGATCCGCAGGAGTATGAAATTGGCCTGCTCCTGCTGCTGCTCAAAGACCTATGGACGGGCTTTGTGCCGGTGGGGGGCGAAAGCAGCGTAGGGCGCGGGCGGCTCAAGGGCATCGAAGCGACCCTGACCCGTGTCCAGGCTGGTACACAGACCCAATGGAAGCTCGAGGAAATGCCTGCCGGCCTGACCGTGGAGGCTACACCGCCGCCCGAAACGGGCGACGCATCGCAAACTCTGGAAGCATTTGTAAAGCTCCTGACCGATGAGCTGACTCAAGGAGGTGCGTGAGATGGAACAACGACAACAACGGGAACTTCAGCCTTGCACATATACAGTTACAGAAATTCGCCTTGACGCGGCTGCGCAAAACGATGTGGTGAAGTGGATGCTGGATCCCGCTAGAGCGTACACATTTCCTTATCTGTTGGCCCACGCCGACGATGGCGTCATCTGGGGGCGACAGGATAAAACAGATTGGGTAACGTCCCATGATGCCTTCCCAGAAATCTCGCCTCCATTGCGCAGCGACACCTTGCAGCAGGCGCGATTGTTTGGCGCAGCGGCTGAATTGCTGGTCTGGCGCGCTGGAGATAATACCTGGCACGCTCGCATACTCAGTGATGAAGATGGCAGTGCGCCAGAGCACTGGCGTCTTGATGAGGATCAGGTGCAATGGGGCGATCACCACGAAGGCAAAGAATCCAGGGGCTTTACCCTGTTGGCCGATGGACAACAGGAACTCTACCATGCCGTACCACTCCCGGCCTCCACGCTTGCCTTTGGAAATCCAGGCTGGCGTCCGGTGCGCCTGCGAGTGCGCCATTACCTGACGTGTGATGATGAAGGATTGCCCTTCATCGTGCAAAGTCGTCTGGTCAACCTTTTCAGTGTCGAGCGGCAGGAGGCTGACAATGAGTAACTGGCCCCAACACAGTGATCCGCGTCCAGAGCGCGCCGCGCACGCGCCCTATAACTTTGTGCCCTTACCGGAGAAAGTCATCGTTGCGGAAGACCTGCCTCCGCAAGACCGGTACTGGCAAGGCAAACACACCGGCTGGCTGCAATGTGAGTTGACAACCGCATCGCCGCTCTACATTCGCGCCGCGTTGGAAGTGTTGAAAAGACCCGGCGAGGAAAAGTCCGAGTTCGAGCGCAGCGAGGATGCAGCCGAAGCCGACCGTCCCTGGCGCGAGCAAATCCGGAACAAGCCGGATTTCTTCTACACCATCACCCCGGCACATCCGGTCATTCCTGGTTCCAGTCTACGGGGTATGCTACGCAACCTGATCGAAATCGTCACCTACAGCAAGGTGCAATGGGTCACCGACCAGCAGCGCTACTTCTTCCGCGCCGTAGCTGCGCCCCGGTCGGATCCACTGGCGGAGCCATATCGCGAAGCTCTGGGCGTCGTGAAAGCCGGCTACGTTGTCAAACAAGATAACGAATGGTTCGTCGTACCGGTTAAGCCGATTCAGGGCTCCACCTTCCTGCGGGTCAAGGCAGCCCAGGCCAGTACAGTCTTTCCTCAAACGGACTTCAATGCGCCGGATTACCAACCCGCTTACGTGCCTGTGAGCTTTACATCTAAGCGCACGCCCAAAGGACGCATAGTTGTCGGGGAGATTGCCTCACCTAAGGGGCGCAAGCCGGGTTGGCTGCGTGGGCAGATGGTTTGTAGTGGGAGCATGTTGGAAACCGGGACAACGGATACGACCAAGAAAGGCAAGGCGCGCCAATCGCCGCGCAAGAATCACTATGTAGTGCCGGTGGAAATGGACGTTGATGCACGGGGTAACTTGAAGCCAATTCGCATTGACGAGGATGCTGTACGGGATTATCGCGCCGGACTCAGTGACTTTCAAAAACAAGCGCCGTTTGATGCGCAATGGGGTTGTCTCATCGAAGGTCGCCCGATCTTCTACCTGCAAGACCCAGACGGCATCATCCGCGCGTTCGGACATTCGCCCAATTTCCGCGTGCCGTATCGGCGCCGGGGCGCACAGCGCGCCAGCAGCCCGCTGGATTATGTCCCAGAAGCTCTGCGCCGGGAGACGGAGACGGACCTTTCCGAAGCTATTTTTGGCTACACTGTTGCGCCAGATATGCGTGAGATGCCGGCTTATGCGGGACGGGTTTTCTTCTCCGATGCGCATCTGGCGGACGGCCAAGATGTGGAGACGGTGTGGTTGAGCAAAGAAGCCCTCGTTCCCAAAATTCTCGCCAGCCCCAAGCCCACCACTTTCCAGCATTATCTGGTGCAGCCCACTCCCAATCAGCCGGCCAGCCTGACGCACTACGCCAGCCCCACGCCGGAGGAAACCGTCATTCGTGGGCACAAACTTTACTGGCATCATGGCAAGGTCAACCGGCAGACCCTTGAAGAAACAGGGCCGTTCAAAGAAAAGGAAACCCAGCACACCCAAACCCGGCCGGTCAAAGAAGGCGTGCGTTTCGTGTTCACCATCCGCTTTGAGAACCTCTCAGACGGTGAGCTGGGCGCGTTGTTGTGGGTGTTGGAAAAAGCGCAAGACGATGCATATCGCCTCAAGTTGGGGATGGGCAAACCGTATGGATTGGGCGCCGTCAGTATTGCCGCCAGGCTGCATTTGTTGGCGCCCGCTCAACGGTACACACAACTCTTTGCGGGAACGGCGTGGTATACCGGCGAACAAGATGTGAAAGATCTCAAGCAGAAGGCGATCACCACCTTCACCCGGCTAATCCTCGATGACCGAAGTCTAAATCCGCAGCGCGTTGCGGGACTGGAAAGTGTACCCCGCATTCAATCGCTGCTGGCATTGCTGGCCTGGCCTGGCCCAAAAGATCCTACACAAACCGAATATATGCTCATCGAGCACCCCCAGCGCGGAAATGAGTACAAAAACCGGCCGGTGCTGCCAAAGCCATGATCTGCCGGGTAACTTCTGTGGTTAACGAATGAGGCGAGAAATGTATAGGTGTGCAGATTAAGGAGGCCTCTAGTGACTGTTGAAGCATTCCGTCTATGGAATTTCATGGGATTTGAAGGGAGCGATTGGGTTACTCTGCATCCCATTAGTCTGCTTTTTGGGCGAAATGCAACTGGCAAAAGCGCGATTCTACGTGCCTTGTTGTTACTCCGTCAAAGTCTCGTTAGTCCCACCAATGAAGATGCCTTGACGTTGTCGTGTGAGGATGGCATTGATTTTGGGTCTTTCGACCATCTTCTTCATCGGAAGAAGAATTCTATAAAGGAAAGAGCATTAGCCACTATGGCTTTTGGTTTTAGATGCCGTATCTCGCCAAATCTGCTAGAAAGCTTTCAATCTAGAGAAAGGCGATTATTGGCTCAAGCCGAAGGCGTGCATCCTATTAGTGAAGCGGAGTCCTGGGCTACACTCAGGTTAGATTTCGGATTAGGTGCAAATACTAAACATATCATCCTACGAAGTGTTGAGATACGTATTCCCTGGCGAGATCCCGAAAATCCTGCAGGCGATGAAACGTTAGTTTTCTTTGCTAAACGAAGTCAGCACAAGTGGTCCTTTGAATCTAACGCCATTACGGCAAAATGGTTCATTGAGAATGTAAAAAGTCTTCGATATGAGGCCATGCATACTAACCAGGCTGCGTTTTTACCTACACTTCCTGAAATGGCGGTTGTTGTCGATAAAGAAAGGGAACAAGAACCAGATTGCGAAAGAACAGAGGCCCAGGTATTAGGATTGAAGGCTGCGCCACCAGAATTAAGACCGGAAACTGTGTCGCGTTTAAGGCAATATGGTCTGGAAATCCCCGAAACAGCACAGAAAAGCATAACAACTACGCCCGAACATAATGTACACGCATCTAGTGTTGCCGGCGAACTACAGTACCGTGAGAATGACTATGAAATTGTAGGTAATTTACTTGATGCCTTTAATTCGGCAATATCTAAATGGCTCAAGGGCTTACACTATCTTGGTCCCGTTCGTAGTTCGCCCCAGCGGTTTTACTATGTACCACGCGCTACGCAAGAATCATCTTCCGGACATAGTCGAAACATCGTGCATAACTTTCTCTGTCATTGGGGGTCTAGAGCTTGGGATGAGAAACTAAAGCAAATTAACACATTACTGAATACATTGGACGAAGGATTGCGCCTGCTGGTATATCCTCTCGACAAAGCTCGAAAACCTTACGAGTCATTGTTTGAAGTAATACTTCAGAAATCCGATGAACCCGAAGTGAATGTGTGCGATACAGGATTTGGCTGGTCACAGATCACCCCTATTGTGCTGGCATGTGTTGTTGCTGAAGAGGGAAGCACTATTCTAATCGAAGAACCCGAGTCGCATTTGCATCCTGCAGCACAAGCCAAACTGGGGGACTTATTTATACTGTTGTCTAAACAGAACAAGAGCTTCTTCATTGAAACGCACAGCGAGAACCTTCTGCTGCGGTTTCGGCGTCGCATAGCGCAAACGTCAGGACAAGTATCAGAAGCTGCCAACTTCCCTCTTACCAATAATGATTTTGGGTCATACTTTGTCGATCGACAAAACGGTGTGAGTTCCATAGAGCGATTAGTGTTTGATGAGTGGGGCGACTACACATATCGCCCCCCTCGATTCGGTGATTTCTTTGGCCAAGACTTTGATGAGTTGATTAAAATGAAGAAGGCTCGTTTAGAACAAGGGTAATCCTCGAACATGCTACTAGTCTTCGACACTAATGTGTTTCTTCAATCAAATCGGTATCTCAACGAGTTGGCTGAATACCTGCACGTAAATATGCCCGAAAATCAGCAACCTGAACCATTGCGTTTTTTACTGTTGATAGATAACCTGCTTGAACTAGAATATATTGAGCAAGCAGAGCGTAGTCGAGCATCTGATCCTGAAAATTTGACCAGCATAATCATAGAGAAAATTCTTAAGGGCAGTTCGCTGTTTGTAAAAAAACTCTCGGGGGAGTTATCTGCTCCCCTGGCTAAGCGGTTTAAGCGAAGCGGCTGTCCTGAGGTCGAAAAACAAATGTTCGGTCTTGCTGAATTGCATGACGCCAATATTGTTTGTCCAGATCATTCTCGCGCTATACCGGTTCCTCGCGTTTATCTGGGACAACTAGATAACTTACAGAGAGGGGGAATAGGCCCTGCTGTACTAACACTGGCAGAGATTCTTGGGCCTATTCGTGAACCTGGTCCATACAGTCCTAGCACTATAGACGACCTACGTGTCCTAATTTGTAAATGGCCTGAGGAAGAGGAATTTACGGAGTTCAAGAGTCCCGAAGATGACTATTTGACAAGTGATATGCGTAACAAAGTAGTCAAAGCTATCTGTGGTTTGTTGAACACTCGATCCGGTTGGGTGTTCATAGGTGTAACCCCAAATGGAGCCATTGCCCCTTTTTCCCCGCGCTATGGCTCGCTAAACAAAGATCCGAGTACTGATCAACTGTTAAGAGATATCCTGCAACAAATAGGCCAAATTACTCCTAAGCCAGGAAGGTTAGTTATACCGTGGCCTATTCTCAATGATAAGCTGAAGTGTGTGGTTGTTATCTATGTCCATCAAGGTAAAAGGACCTATCTATACAGGGGTAAAAAATGGATAAGGTTAGGGCCGCAAACTGTAGAGGATCCTAACTGGTCTCCACATAGCTGATAGGATAAAAAATCATGGCTCGGATGATCAAACCAAGAATACTAATTGTCGTTTTGCTTTGCCTCGGATACTGTTTCTTGTGTGGAAAAGTATCTGCCGCCCCTCTTTCCCCCCAAGTGACGCTCGAGGTCGTTCCGGCCACGCTGGAACTACCCTGGCAAGGGGATGTTGAAGCGCTCGTTGTCGTCCGCAATCCTTCTGAAGTGACAGTGCAGGATGTGCACCTTTCCTGGTTCACCAATACCGGGGTACAAGTCACCGCGACGCCCACCGGCACACAAGTGCTTGAACCGGGGAGCATGGCCGCCTGGACTTTGCGCTTGACCTCTCAAGGAGCGGAACCGCCCGCTGGTTCCGTTCATCTGCGGGTGGATTACACCTGGGAGAGCGAATCCGGCAGTGTCAGCGCAGTCGCTTTGGGAACGTTGGCGGTCACTTCGCCGCCGCTAGAGACTGTCGATAAGGCAGCCCAGTTGCGCGTCGAGACGTCGCTGGCGACGTTGATGCAGCATCGACCTGGGATCGTCTATCTGGTGTTGACCAATAGCGCGGACGTGCCTGTCCAGGTACAGGCGGTCCGCGCTCAAGGCCCGGAATTCGTGGTCTTAAACTCGCCAGACCTTCGCAGTGCGATGACCATTGCCCCAGGCCAAACGCTGACTTTTTCGGTGGGTGTGGATGTGCCGGATATGGTACAGCCGGGCAAGCATCTGCTGCTGTTTGAACTCCCCCTCGCTTGGGAACGCGATGGGCGCATCTGGCAGGGGACCCTGGTCAGCACATTGTCTCTGGAGGCTGGCGTCTTGGGGGAATCGGAACTGTTGACGCTGCTCGGTATTCCCTCGCTGTTAGTCCTGCCAGGGTTTCTGATGATGATGGTGTGGAGCGTACTCTGGCGGCAGATCAAACCCAAACGCGATTTTCCCTTTGCCGCCAAGACGCCCGAATTCTGGCTATTTGCCATTACGTTATCGCTTCTGGCCGCATTAACCTACCCACTGATTACCGGCTGGTTTGGACTCGTGCGAAATTACCTCCACGGTTACAGCCTGAACGATATCTGGTGGGTATGGATAGGCGCTTTGGGGTTTGCAGTGTTTGCATATTCCACCGGAGTATGTATTCATTGGGGGATACAGCGCTGGAAACAACGTCGCCTTTACGAACGCCAACCGCAAAAGACGGATAACCCGATGGATATTTTGCGCAAGCTGGACAAACAAGGGCTAAGTCTGAACGTCAATCGCGCCAAAGTCCCTATCCAGGGGACATCGCACTATGTCTATTTGTTAGAAGCGTTCCAGGAGGCGCGAGAAATGACCTGGGTAGGGCCACGTATTTGCATCCACTGGCACAGTACCGTGTTGCAACCTGCAGATCGTGACCTGCAAGCACAGGTGACGGCTCGACTGGAGGCTCAAGATTTGCCGGGTCTGTTAGCGGTATTGGCGACGGGACAACAGCGGAACATCCTGAAACTCGCCTGGGATTCACTCGGTGAGCATACGGGACCCTTTCAGGTGGCTACTAAGGAATTAGCCGGGCATCTGGAGACAAATCGCGTATGCCTGGTGCGGGAGGAATAAGAACAGTGCAGCCCCCGTGGGGCTGCGACGAACCACCTGCACCTAACCCCAGCGCTGCTCTACCATTGAGCTAGCGGATCACGTTGACCCGCGTGGGATTCGAACCCACATCGGCGCATGGAACGTATGGGGGGTGTCCCATACGCATAGATGCCCACCTCGATTGAGATGAGTAGTTCAACAGTTACCTATATGTTAACACAAAGGAAAGGAAAACGCAAGTGGCTATTGAGATTCAAGATTTACGTCTGACCTTTATCTGGGCAGACACAACGCTAGAGGTGCTGGCTGGACATGCTCCGGCAGAGAGCGTCGCTGCGCAACTCAGCCGGCGTTCGACCTATGGGCAACTTTTCGACGCCTTGCAACAGGGTCAGATTCCGCATGGCCTACAACTCCCGTGGCTCCGCCAGGGCCGGCAGTTTTTCTGGATCCATTACCTGAATTGCCGCACGCTGGATGATCTGAATGGCGATCAGGCATGGAAGACGTTACTCCCACTGCGCTACAATGTGCGCGCCAGGATACATCCGCCAGATACAGTAACCCATTTCATCGGCGAGGCGTATCTCTATCCTTATGGGCTGGCGCTGGTGTTATCCCTGCATCTGGAAGGAAACTTTACCCTGGAGGAAGCGGCCATGTCCTCGTTGCAGTTGCGACGGGGGTTGAAGTTCGAGCTGTTGGGCAGTGGGGAAACTAGCGAACCGGTTTCGTTGGATATGCTCGGCGATCGATTGTTAAGGCACACCCGGCAAACTATGTATGGTGTAACCACCGACGTTGGTATCCAGGCCACAAAACCCTTCACCGTGGTTACGGTTGTGAAAGCGAATAACGTCGATCCTACTGCACCGCTGGAAGAGAATGGCGATATCCACCGTGCGCTGGATGCTTGGGCTGCCTGGAGTCAAACATGGCAGTATGACCAAAGGCCATCATTGCCCAAAGCATGTGTGCCGCTCAGAAGCAGAGCGCCTTTAGGCCACGTCGTTTATGGCGGAACACGTGGGCGCGTTGTATGGTTTCCGGCCCATTTCTTACCGCAATCCAAGCCTATTCATGCTTTGAATTGCTACCACCGCAACCTTACATTCCTGTCACTTCAGATCGAGAGCCTGGCAAATTTCACGGTTGAGACCGCCCAACATCTGAAAGCAAATCAGCCGCTTTCCAACATCCATGAGCAGTGTGCCCGCTATGCAGCCGGTATTCTGGGACGTCTTTACGGCGGCGCAGAAACGACTTACCAATCGCGTAGCGCGTACCGGCATATCGAGGACAATACTTGGCTCGATGCCATAAACACTGTGCGTGCCGAATTCGGTATGGAGGGTCTGAAGCACGATGAGTCTTGAATCTCTGCCACTCCTTCGCTTGAAATTTGCGTTGACGTCGCTGGATACGTTAGCCGCACCTCCCTACAAAGGCGATCTCCTGCGCATGGCACTGCTCTGGTGGTTGAGCGAGTTTTGGTGCCCTGAAGCCGACCGTTGTCGCCACGGCTGCCGGCATCCCAATGTGTGCCTCTTTGGACAACTTTGTGAACCGGCAGTGAACTCAACCTGGTCGAGCGCTACCCGCCGCTTGATCGGCGACTCGCCTCCACCGGCGTACACCCTTTGGGATATGCGTGACCGTCGTACACACATCGTCGCCGGCTCACCCTGGACCTTCGAGCTGACGTGGGTGGGGAACCTGGCGGTTCATCAGATTCCCTCCATCGTCGCCGCAATCCAGCGCGGCGCGGAACAAGGCATGGGCCACATCCGGTGGCGCAATCAGGTACGGCGTGTCTCCGCGTGGATGCCGGGAGATTTGGAACCGCGCATTCTCGCCGACACCGAACCCTATCACGGCGCGGAGACCCTGATCTGGAAGGCGAACCAGGTAGAGAATGTTGCCTTTGGTTATGCGCAGGCGGCAAAGTGGGCGGAACAATGGACGACACCGCTCCGCACCTTACGTATCGACTACCTGAGTCCGGTGAAGCTAAAAGAGCGCGGAGAGTGGGTGGAAACTCCCGAATTCAGCGCCATCGCGCGCGCCCTGACACGCCGTTTGCGCATCCTCAGCGAAGTCTACGGTGATGGCGAATGGCCGCACGCAGAGTACGGCCCATTGCTCGATTTGGCCGACGACGTGCGCCTGGATCATCACGAAACCCATTGGCTCGATTACGCGCGCCATTCAAAGCAATCCGGGGCATACCAGGTGGAAGGCTTCGTTGGCCCGGCCTGGTACACTGCGGAGGATTTCCGGCCCCTGTTGCCGGTGCTGTGGCTGGGTCAATGGCTCCATATTGGCAAGAGTTACGTCATCGGCAGTGGGCGGTATCAACTACAAATCGATGTGTAACACACTTGCATTGCATCGTCGGTTCCTCCTCGCGAGTAATGTGTAATCCCAACGATGCTCATCCACTCCCCGATTGACATACCGTGCACCGCACGGCTTTCTCCCCGCAAGCATCCAGTACCACGCCGGTCCCGTGACATTCGGGACAATCGTTGCGCCCCGGCTCTCTGCCTGCTCCGCCAAACGGCGCGCGCTCGCGCAACACCACCTGCCGGAAGAACCCCGCCGCACGTGGATCGCCGGCCCGCGTGTGAGCCAGATGTCGCAGCCATTGCCGGACGTAGGCCGGGTCTGCGGCATACACGGCCTGAACTTCACGCCAGCCTTTGCGTGTGCGGTGAAAGCCGATTTGCGCTAACGCACGCTGAATATCCACGGGAAGTGCGACTTCAGCATCATCACCCGCTTTCATGTCGTTCTTGCAAGGCGCGCGCGGCGCACGTGTGTCTGATGATGAGCGTGTCTTTGGAGTGTCTGTAAGTGTCTGTATATAAGGTGGGGTACTTTCTTCCATAGACGGTCTACTTTCTTCCGTGGGCGGTCTACTTGCTTCCATACCTGGCGTACTTGCTTCCACGTTGAAACCGGATGGCAAGGCGATTCCGGCGGCGGCCAACACCTCAAGCAGCGCCGTGATGTGCTGCGTGAGCGCCGCGAATTGTGGCGGCAAGGCGTCCGAGATAGGCTGTGGGGATGGCGGTGGCTCCGCTGCGTTGTCAGGCTTAGGTGTTGATGTTGCCCATCCCTGGAACTCGCCCTCGTCGCCAATCACCATCCCTTGCAGATACAGCCCGTATTGCCGCACTTCCTCATTGTCTCGCCATACCAGCAAACCCTGTGCCAGCGCCTCGCGCAAACCATCGTGAACAGCTCGCAGCGAGTAGCCGATGCCGGCATCGTAACGTTCTTCTCCGTTCGCATACCGCCGCCCGTGGGCGATCTCGTCCTCGGTGAGCCAGCAAGCGCGCCCGTCCCACGTCTCCCAACCCCATGTGTGACGGAACAAGTACTCCACACTCAAGAGGGCGACTTCGGAACTGAGCCGCGTGCTCATATCCGTCCACAGCGCCGGAACCTTGAAGAAGTTGCTGCGTGGCGGCGCGAACCCGCGCCATACCTCGTCCGCCAAAGCCGCAGGTATATCCTGGTTGGGCGGCAACATTCGTGGGCGATACGTGTAGGTCGGCTGCCCGGCGTCGTCGTGCGGATGTTCGAGCAAGCCCCAGGCCTGCGCGTCTGTCAGGGCGTGACGCAGCGCGCGGCGCGAGAGGCCCGTGCCGTGATCCAGGTTGCGTGCTCCATTGCGCCGGCCATACTGAAAATCGTGCCAGGCCAGGCGCACCGGCGTGGCGAAGTTCTGCCAGCCCCAGGTGTGTTTGATGACGTACTCCGTCACCTGCAACGGCCCTTTGATGCGCGCACGCCCGGTCTGCCGCCGCAACTCGGCCCAGACGTTGAACCAGTCATTCGGCAAGCGGTACCAGTTGGCTTCAGGATAAGCAAATCCGGCAAACATCGTAGCACTCCTCGAAAATAGCCACCGAGGACACAGAGTTCACAGAGAAAGGGCGTTGCGGACAACGCACCCTCTGAGTGCTCTGTGCTCTCTGTGGCCTAAATTTTGGCCCTCGTTGGTGTGGAATCCCACATGGAGACTCCTCGAAAATAAACCGCTAATCTCTTTTAAGAAATCAGCGAAGATTCGCGTGATCCGCGGTTAGGATCTTCGTCAGCCGGGTTGCGCGGCGACCTCCGTGAGGGGCACAAAGCGCAATTGCGCCTTGTGGAACACCATCGAGAACAGCCCGGTCTGGCCCTGGCGGTGCTTGGCGAGGATGAACTCCGTCTCCACCAGGGGCGCGTTGTCCACGCCGTTAGGCCGGTGCAGCAACAGCACCACATCGGCGTCGGCCTCCTGGTTGCCCGATTCGCGCAGGTCGCCCAACGTCGGGCGGCGGTGGTCGGCATCGCGCCCCAGTTGGCTGGCGGCGATGATCGGAATCTGCAACTCCTGGGCCAGGTGTTTGAGTTCGCGGGTGATGTGGCCGATGGTGAGATAGCGCGAATCCAAACGCTGGTGCGTCTCGGCCAGTTGGATGTAGTCCAGCAGCACTAGCCCTAGCTTCTGTTGGGCATAGAGCTGCCGGACTTTGGTGCGCAGGTCTTCAATGGCCAGCCGGGGACTGTCGTCAATCCACAACGGGAACTCCGAGAGCGGTCCCAAGCCATCGGCAAAGCGCGGCCAATCGCCTTCCTGCAAGCGGGTGTAATCCAGGCCCAACTCCTTCTGTACGATACGCCCGGCCACTTCCAGCCCGCGCATCTCGATGGAGAAGAGCGCCGTAGGCACGCCCAGGCGCAGCGCGTGGACGGCTAACGTCGCCAGCAAGACCGATTTGCCCACGCCGGGCCGCGCGGCGACGATGTTGAGCGTGCCCTTGCGCAAGCCGCCGCCGAGCAGCTTGTCCAGCGCGGGCACGCCGGTGGCGACACCCAGGGGGATGCCATCGTGATACAGCGCTGCGGCCTCGTCGTAGAGCTGTTGGAGCGTCTGTGCGAAGGGCTGTAACCGGTCCCGGTAAGCCAGGTCGTCACGGATGGTGAGGAACAGGCCCTCCGCCTCGGTGACGACCTGCTCGATGGGCCGTTGCGCATCGTAAGCCAGACGCGCAGCGGCGCTACAGGCATCGAGGATGCGCCGCCGCACGTGGGTCTGCTGCACCTCGCGGGCGTAGCTGAGCACATTGGCCGCCGAGAGCACAGCGTCGAGCAACTGCGTGATGAAGACTGCGCCGCCCACCGCTTCCAGTTGCCCACGCTTCTCCAGTTCCGTTGTCACTGTGAGGAAGTCCACCGGCTCGTGGCGGGCGTATAGGTCGAGAAGCACGGCGTAGAGCCAGCGGTGCTTCTGCAGGTAGAACTCCGGCCCTTTGAGCACCGGCTGCACCTGCGGGATCGCCCACTTGGGATCAATCAGTAGCGCGCCCAGGGTCGCTTCCTCTGCTTCGATGGTGTGAGGTGGTAGTACGTTTTTCGTCATTGGCGATGTTCTCCGCCTCAGCGCACCGTGAATGCCGGCGTATCCGGCCCGGCTTGTGCCGCATCTGCCGTGGTTGCCGCCGTCTTCTTCCGGGGACGGCGCAGGGGTGCTGTCCCCTGCGCCCACTGCCAGCCCACGAAGCCCAAGGCCGCCAGCATAAACGGCCCAATCCGCACGAGGAAGACCCCCGTGTACAGCGCCCCGGCCCACCAGAGCCGTAGGGCATAGGTCAAAAACGTTTCAAGTGTCATTGTCTATTCCTTTTCTAATGAAGAGCTTTCAGCAGTCAGCTTTCAGCCTTCAGCTTTGCCTGCCAAGCAGTACTGAGCATTGCTGATAGCTGATAGCTTATTCCGTACTTTCCTCGTCCGCCCATTCGTCCTCTGCCTCCTGCAACGCGCTTCCCATATCCTGTTCCTCATCTCCTGCCTCTTGCATCCTGCCTCCTGCATCTTGCCCCCTCTCCGCCGGCGTGTACTTGAAATACCGCTCCGGCTTGGACGCTTCCGGGGGCCAGTTCGGGTTGGGTTGTCGCAGCTTGCGGTCGAAGAACTCCGTCAAGATAAAGCGCGGTGTGGGCAACCACGTCTCGCGCAAGGCTTCCAGGGTGAACAGGGCGAGGAAGCCGGGCGTACTGCTGGCGTCAGGCCGTGCGGCAAGATCGTCACGGAGGCGGGTGATGGCCCCGCCGATTGTGCGTGCCGTGTCGCGGTTGTTGGCGATGTAGTAACAGCCGCCAAACCCCGCCGTGGCGTAGTCTTCCAGGTTTTTGGCGAGCTTCTGCCTGAGCCGCGTGCTGTTGTACTTCCCCCGTTCGCACTCCACCGCCAGCCACAGCGGTGGGCCGGCGGAGCGCGATTTGACCACTACAATCAAGTCCGGTTCGCTATTCCCGTACCGGCTGCTGAACCCGGCGGCGAGCATGGCCTCCGCGTCTCCCTTCGGATCGTAGACGTTGTAGGTGAAACGGGTGTTGGCCGGGTGCGCGTTGCCTGCCAGGATCAGGGCTTTGGTCGCGCGGATCATCCACCAGGCCTCCGGCGACTTGTAGGGCGCGTAGATCGCCTCGTAATTCGTCGGCTCACTGTTAAAGCGCCGCCGGTACTCGGCCAGTCCGGCTGCGGTGAGGACGTAGCAGGTGTCGCTGACGTACCCGGTGAGATACCGTGGCACCGGGATTTGTTCCACGCGCAACAAGCCTTTGTCCAGCAACTCGGATAAGGCCGTGTGTTTCGCGCTCCCGGCGGCCTTGCCGGTGTGCTGTGCCCACAATTCGCGGACTTCGTTGGCCACGATGGTTATCCCCAACACGTACAAAAACTTGACCGCGTCGCTGGAAAGATCCGTGCCCTGTTTCACGACGACTGTGGCTGTTGGTGGCCTCGCAGGTGGCGTTGACGCCGCCTCTTCCTCTGGTTGTGCTTTTGGGGACCGGAACAGGTTCTTCGGATCGCTGCCGTACAGACGATGCGTGTAGATGTACTCCGCGGCTTCGGTGACGCTCATCTGCGCGCCTAACGCCTGCGTGATGACCTCAGGGCACAGCATCGATAGGTATTTTTGCAGGATGGCTTCCGTCCGATGGCGCGCGCGTACGCTTGTCGCGATGCGCATCTGGCTGCTCAATAGTTCTTGTTTGAGCAGATGCATTTCCATCGCAAAGTCGGCTTTCAGTTTTTCGATCTCTGGTTGAGCTTTGGTGTCACTCACGCCACACCTCCCGGCACGTGGGATACGTGAGGCCGGTGATGCCCGCGCGCAGGTCGCCCAGCGCCAGCCGGGCCAGGGCCACGGAGGCCCGTGCTTCCGCCAAAGCCTGGCCATCGTTGTTGCCGTAGAAGACCAACAACTGCTCGGCGGCGTAGGCGTAGGTGTCCGCAGTCTGCTGCATCGTCAGGGCCAGCAAGCTGTACTCCGTCGGCGCTATGGGGAGCGTCAAGGCGTCCAGTCGCCCGGCAGCCTGGCCCACCTGTTCGGCCAGACGGAACGCCGCGCCGGTGGACTGTGGTTGTGGTCCCCGCGCAATGGCGTCCAGGCTGTGGCCAACCGCTTCCACGGCATCGGCCCAGCGGGTAGCCGCCGTGAGGAAGCGCTGTTGCCGCAACCGGTACAGCGACACGACCACCGGCGCGCCGAAGCTGTCACACGGCGCAGCCGCATACCCCACGCCGAGGGGTAACCCTATCAAGGCCAGGGTCAGGCCAATGATGATGATGTGTTTGTGCATTGTGTTTCCTCCTTGAATTGAACTGCTAATCTATGCGAATCTTTGTTAAGAAATCTGTGCTGCTTTGGCGGCGCTCTTATTGTTTCCCTGTGTCGCATATGGCAGCGTCCATTATTTTTCCGGCGCGATGCGCACGGTGTCAACGGCAATGCCGCGCGTCGCGCACTTCCCCTGGACGATGACCCGGCGCTCCACCAGGGCGTGCAACGCTTTTTCGACCAGGGGCGAGGCCGGGACGAGTGGCACAGCGCCCACGCCTTCCAGAGCCAGCCACAACGTCGCGGCGCGGGGTGGCGCGCTGATGATGCCCCGCAACAACACCTTGCCATTTTCTGCGCACAGGTGCGCGACGTCCTGTGCATCTATTTCGGGCAGCGGTCTCTGCAACGGGGCCACGGTGATCAGCCGCACATCGCCGATGCGTTGGGCGTGTACGCGCAACTTGTGTTTGCCTTCGGGCAGCCGCACCCTGCGCGGGTCTGCACCGCCGAGCGCAACCAGGTGGCGTACCAGATCGTTGAGTTCGTAAGACATCGATTTACCTCCGATAAAGGCTGTGCCGGTATGAAGGAAAACGATCATTTTTGCTCTTCCTTCATACCGTAACGCTGTCGACAGCATTTTTGCGGCAGCGGCGCTTCTCCAGGCACGCCAAAGTGCCACAGCAGGGTCAAAACAGGGCGAATGTGGGGCAAAAACCCCCGCCAGACCCCGTTTGACGCCGCCAAAACCAGGGTTGAGCAGCGATTTTGACCTTTGCCGGTATGAAGGAAAAAGTGCCCTTTTTGTCCTACCATGTCTTTTCCTTCATACCTGGAATGGCGGGGTGGTTTGGAATATCGGCCCATCGCGTCCTCCTGCCTGTCTATGATTGGGTTAAGAATGTCCATTGGGCTTGCGCCTGCGCTCTGACTGTAGCTGAAGACAACAACGGCGTCGGCTGTTGGTGAATCACCACCGTCGTCATTCCCCAACCGCGCACCACCGCGGCGACCAACGGCAGCGCCTCGGCGTGGAACGTGCTGATTCGGCCCTGGCGGTCGTAAAGGGGTGCATAGGCGTAGTCCTCGAAATGCTCTCCGCCGCCGGGCCGCAGATCGAACACGGCCAGACGTCCCCGTCGCCGGTGCCTTTTCAGGAACTGGGGCGCGGTGCTGAATTCGGTGGCCGCCTCTTTGTCTGATGGGCCGATCAGCCGCCGCAGCAAGTCCAGGACACTCCATACGCCTGTGGGCATGAGGCACGTCAGCACCATATGCGCCACCGGACTGAACGTCACGCTGAGCAAAGCTTCGGGGTCTTCGTTTCCGGCATCCAACGCTTCGAAGGCGGGCAGCACACACTGGTAGGCCAATTCGAAGTAAGCGTCATCCATACGCCATTCCAGCGGCAGATGCGCCGTCAGATCATCTTTCGTCAATTCGCGTGCATCACCCGAACACATTGGAGCGCCGTCTCCTTACCACCCCGGCCCCGTTGGGCCAGGACTGCTAAAGGTAGGCGTTGGCTGCGGCGTAGGGCACGTCCCCGGCCACACCACGGCCAGGTAAGGCTGTCCACCTCGCCAGACGACATCTGTGCCCACAGCAGTGGCGCTATCCAGGTCCGGATACCTCACGGTCGCCAGTGACTGGCGTGGCGCAGTGCTCAACGAGAAACATGCTGCGCCCGCCGGACACAGATTACAGCCAGGCCAGTAGAGCAGCCAATCCCCGGAAGCCGGGCCAACGGCGTAGCGCAAGCCGTACCATTGCGGCCAGGTCTGGGCAGACCGTAGCTTGGGCGCTTCCCCGGCCAGATAGTAAGCCCGGTCTTCCAGATCGGGATCGGACGCGACTTGGAGACCGTGCTGTTCCCGTAACCAGTCAATGAAGGTCGCGCGGGTGATGGCCTCGTCGCCTTCTGTACCGACGTCGATGGGCATTGCGACTGGCGTGGGGGGTGGTGTCGCCAGCCACATTCGGACTTCCTCACGGGCAACGTAGAACAGTGGAACCAGGCAACACTGGTAGAGTGCCAGCAAGCCGAATACCGATAGCCACGCGAGGGGTGGGGAGAGAGGTTTATACGCTTGCTTCATCAACAATCTCAGCTTTTATCTCTGGGGTCTGACTTTCTGTTGTTTGTGGTGTTGGTGATGGTTGACAAGGTCGTTGTGATGCACTAGCCAGACGAGCATAGTGGCGGCGAAGCAAATATGCGTATACGTTTCGCAAAGCGGATTTCGTTTCTGGCGTCTTTTCATCAGTTATTGACATTCCTCCGTGTTTAGAATCTCGGTAACCTCTGTGAGAACAGGAAACCGTCTTTATCCTAAACGCATTGAATGAAAATGACGCCTTGTCGAGTTAGGAATTTTCCCTCACTCAAACAGGAATTTTTCCTAACTCACACAACCTAACTGATTGGCTAAATCATGCAGAAAGCCCAGTGTCAGCGACACTGGGCTTTCAGTAGATCGTTAAAATATATGGGCAGAACTGGTTATGGGGGTTACAGAATTGAGCTGTTTACCCCCAAAGATTCAACTGCTGTGATGCGAGTGGCTCATAAAGCGGCAATCTGGTCGCAATGTGATGCTTTTCGCACAACGCATTGAACAGCCGGTAGAGCTGGGGCGCGTTCGGCGTATCACATGAATAGCGATCCCTATATGTGCGCTCATACTTTTCACGGATGCCGGGGAAAAGCGCATCCAACTGGCGGTAATAATAAGCGCGCTGACGGTCACGCATTGTCATGCCCATCCACGGGATAATGTACGACGCGCCGTTCGCGGCGGCTTGTTCCACAATGGCAGTGATGTTCTCCTCGTTATCCTCGATGAAGGGCAAGATTGGCATCATGGTGACCCCGGTCTGGATGCCGTGCGCTGCCAGTGTTTTCATTGCAGCAAAGCGCGCTGAAGGACGCGATGAACCCGGCTCGACTTTCGCTGCCAGAGCGTCGTCGGCGGTTGTGACAGTGAAACTGATGCTGGCGTAGACTTGACTGATGCGCCGCAAAGTCTCCAATTCCTGCAAGACCAGGGCGCTTTTGGTAATAATGTGTACTGGGAAGCCAAATTCGGCGATGACCGCCAATGCCTGCCCGGTTAGGCTAACACCGGGCGGCAAAGGCATAAAGGGATCGTTCATCGAACCCAGACCAATAGGGCCTTTGACCCGCTTGCTGGCCAATTCCTTGCGCAGCAATTCGATAGCGTTGACCTTGACCAGCACATCCCCATCGAAGTTCTCGATCTGGTAACACTCACTTCTACTGTCGCAGTACACGCATCTGTGACAGCAACCTCTGTACAGATTCATGTTGTACTTGAGGCCAAACCACGGATCCGGCTGTTTGCTGTGCGCCAATAAGACTTGTGCCTGTATTTCTTTGATCATAGACCGATTTCGCAAATTTCAGAAAAGGCTCTAAACTATCGATAGCTGTATGATATGAGTTCACGCGAACCTGTCAAATCGAATTCTGTCAGCCGGGTGAAGTCGCTCTCTTGGGCATGACCACGCGGGTGGAAAGGATGAGGGCGTTCTGTGTGGTTTGTCCATCATCATTGCATCTACTGCGACAGCCGCAGCGAGTGCTACGGCATTGACGGCTTCGACAAGGAAATTCTGGTCAAGGTCAACGCCATCGACCTGCTGCGCGACGAACTCTCGCGCAAACGCTTCAGGGGCGTCATCGGGTTGGGATCGATGAATGATCCGTTTATGCCCATCGAGAAGGAAATCAATCTGGCCGGGCGCGCGCTTGCGGTTATCGCCGAATTCGGGTTCGCCGTCCACATCATCACCAAGAGCGACCTGATCCTCAAAGACCTGGAGACGCTGCGCGCCATCAGCCGTGTCTACGCCAGTATCAGCTTCACCGTTACCACGGCGGACGACGACCTGGCGGCGAAGGTGGAGCCGCTGGCCCCGCGCCCGTCGGCGCGGTTCGCTGCGCTGCGCGTGCTGGCCGATCACGGCATCCAGACCGGCGTGACGTTGATGCCCGTTTTGCCGTTCATCGAGGACAACGAGGAGAACATCGTTGCGATTGTCGAGAAAGCGGCAGCCAGCGGCGCGACGTACATCCTGCTCGGCACGGGGATGACCCTGCGCGACCGCCAGCGCGCTTACTACTACCGGCAGTTGGATCACCTGTTCCCCGGTTTACGCCAGAAGTACGAGCGCGCTTACGGCGAGCGTTATTTCTGCGAAGTCCCGTATGCTGGACGTTTACACCGCGCTTTCGAGGCGGCGTGCGCAAAGCACGGCATCGCGACACGGTTCCCCGTCTACGAACCGCAGGCAACGCAGCAACTTGTGTTGGATTGGTGAAAGGATTCATTATGTCACGACCAAGTATCGACCAACAAATCACGTTTTTGTACACACGCAATCTGGCGCGGACTGCGCAGTTCTATGAAGAGGTGCTGGAACTGCCGCTGACATTGGATCAAGGCGGCTGCCGCATCTACCGGGTGAATGGGGAGGCTTATCTGGGTTTCTGTGAGCGTGAAACCGCGCCGGAAAAGCCCCAGGGCGTGCTGTTTACGCTTGTCACGCAGGAGGTGGATGCGTGGTACGCTTATCTGCACGCGCGCGGCGTGCCATTCGACAAGCCACCCGCCGTCAACGAGGCGTATGGCATCTATCATTGTTTCGCCCGCGACCCAAACGGCTACGTGATCGAAATCCAACGGTTTTTGGACGACGCCTGGAATGCCGGCTGAAGTTGGATGTACAGAACCTCATATAACGCTTGTGCTGGATCATAATCCAGCATCCCCTGCCGCGAATAGCTTAATAGCGCATATTGCCCTATAATAAGGGCAGTAGTCTGTGCGCTCTATGCGCGCTGCAATCCTCCGTGGAGGTCATGGATGGCAGAAAATCATACCCTCGCCCACACCTTCAACGTCTATATTCCGCGGGACCGGCGGCAGGCGTTGCTGCGAGACGAGCTGTTGCCGGATCGCACACACGGGGCAGCCCTCTTTGCCGACATTTCGGGTTTCACGCCGTTGACGGCGGCACTGACCCGCGCGCTAGGGCCGCGCCTGGGTGCCGAAGAGCTGACCCACCAGCTCAACCAGGTATACGACGCCCTTATTGCCGAAGTCGAGTGTTATGGCGGCAGCGTGATTGGCTTTGCCGGGGATGCGATCACCTGTTGGTTTACCGGCGACCTGCCTGATGCCTCATTGCGGGCGACGGCCTGCGCGTTGGCGATGCAACAGGCGATGCAGCAGTTCGAATCGGTCAGCCTGCCGGGTGGTGAGACGGTCGCACTGGCGATGAAGGCGTCGATTGCCAGCGGGCCGGCGCGCCGTTTTCTCGTGGGCAATCCCGACATTCAGTACATCGATGCGCTGGCCGGCGAAACGCTGACACGTATGGCTGCCGCGGAGCACCTGGCGAACCGCGGTGAGGTACTGGCCGACCGGCAGACGGTCACGGCACTTGGGGATGTTGTCCAGGTGCAGAAATGGCGCATGGCTGAGGACGATGGCGCTTCCTTCGCTGTGGTGGAGCGGCTGGACCGTGCGCTAGAAGAATGTCAAGCTCCACCCGCGTCCATGTCGCTGATTACGGAGCCGGCGCTGTTGCGCTCTTGGCTGTTGCCGGAGGTTTACGAAGGGTTCACTGCGGGTGTGGGCGAATCGCTCGAACTGCGGCGCGGCGTCGTCTCGTTGTTCCTGTCCTTTCAGGGGATCGATTACGATAACGACGAGCAGGCCGGAATCAAATTAGATCGCTACATCCGTTGGGTGCAAGATGTCATCCGCCGTTATGACGGGGCGCTGTTGCAACTTATCATCGGAGATAAGGGTAATTATCTGTATGCTGCCTTTGGCGCGCCGACCGCGCACGAAAACGATCCGCAACGCGCGGTCAGCGCCGCACTCGACTTGCTCGTGCTCCCGCCAGATCTGGATTTCGTCGGGCCGCTTCAGATCGGCGTGGGGCAGGGGACGATGCGGACCGGAGCGTATGGCAGTATCACCCGGCGCACGTATGGCGTGATCGGCGACGCCGTCAACCTCTCGGCGCGCCTGATGCAGAACGCTGTCCCCGGCACGGTCCTGGTCACGCAGGCGCTTCAAGAGGTGCTCCAGCATGCCTTCGAGTGGGAGTCCCTGCCGGACATCCGTGTGAAAGGCAAAGACGAACCCGTCCCCGTGGCGCGGCCTCGGCGGAAAAAACAAGCACCGGGTCGTTCCGTGATCTACAGCGGCGAACTGGTCGGGCGCGGGGTCGAAGTACGCCAACTCACCGAGGCAATCCAACCGATCTTTGCCGGACGTTTCGCCGGTGTGGCGTACGTCCACGGCGAACCCGGCGTTGGCAAGACGCGCCTGATCTACGAATTGCAGCAGCAAACGCAATTGTCTCTGGCGTGGTTCACTTGTCCGGCGGATCCCATTCTACGCCAGTCGCTCAACCCGTTCCGCTATTTCTTGCGGCAATACTTCAGGCAAAATTCCGACAATACGGAGGAAGTCAACAAACTCAATTTCGCTGCTGCGCTCAACACCCTCAGCGAAAGGCTCCTCACGAAGACGGATGTTTCTGGTGTCCAGGACATGATCGCCGAACTGGAACGCACTCGCTCGATGCTGGGCGCGCTGGTGGATCTGTACTGGGAGGGATCGCTTTACGAGCAACTAGAACCGGAATTCCGCTTCCGCAACACACTTTTGGCTTTCAAGACGCTCGTGCAGGCCGAAAGCCGGTTGCAGCCGGTGATTCTGCACGTTGAAGATGTCCATTGGCTGGACCCCGACTCCCAGGAGTTGTTGATCACGCTCACGCGCAACGTGCGCGATGCGCCGTTCGCCGTGCTCCTCAGTGGACGCTACCGCGACGATGGCAGCCCATTCGCACTGGCACTGGATGCCGATGTGCCACGTGTTACATTGGACTTGAACACGTTGTCGCGCAAAGGAACACGTGCGCTGGCGGAACAGGTGTTGGCGGGGCCGATTTCCGACGCGCTGGCGAGCTTTCTCAGTCTGAAAACTGAGGGCAACCCGTTGTTCGTCGAACAACTGACCCTGGATTTGCGCGAGCGCGCGCTGGTGCGGCGTGATACTCATGACTGGGACATTGTCAGCCGGGACGTGGAGGCTGTGCCGGCGACGATCAACGCGGTGCTCATTGCGCGCCTCGACCGATTGGCTGCGCAGGTGAAGGCCGTTGTGCAGACCGCTGCCGTGCTGGGGCGTGAATTCGAGGTACTTATCCTCTCGCGGATGCTGCACAACGATCTGGAATTGCCGCGTAAAGTGCAACGCGCTGAGGAAGAGATGATTTGGTCGGCGCTGAATCAGATGCGCTACATCTTCCGCCACACGATGATGCGTGACGCGGCCTATGATATGCAACTTCAGACGCGCTTGCGTGACTTGCATGCGCTGGCGGCTGAGGTGATGACGCAGGTTTATGCCGCCGAGTTGGAGCCGCATTACGCCGATTTGGCCTATCACTACGGCAAAGCGGAGAAAGCGCAACAGGAATTCCACTACGCGCGCCTAGCCGGGGAATATGCCGCGTCACGTTACGCCAATCCGGAAGCTATCGAGCACTACCAGCAAGCGTTGCAAAGCCTGTCCCGGCTCGATTCCGAGGCGTATGTAGCGCAGAGTCAAGGAGTTTACACGGCGCTCGCTGAACTTCGGATTACCATCGGGCAGTATGATCAAGCGCATCAACACCTGGAACGCGCCTTGGACCTCGCCGTGCATATGAACGACGGGCGTGGACAGGTCCATGTGTGCCGCTGGATGGCCCAGATGCATGAGCTGACGAGTGAGTACGACGAGGCTCTGGAGTGGATTCAGCGAGGATTGCGTATCCTGAATACTCAGCGTACTCCCGATGCCGCCGAACTTCGCCTTATCGCCGGTTTGATTCACACCCGGCGCGGCAATTACGATGAGGCGATAGCGCAATTCCAAAACGCTCTTCAGATCGCCGAATATCTCGACAAGGCGGCTACGCTTGCCCGCGCGCATAACGGACTCGGTATGATTCGCTTGCGAGAAGACGTCGCTGCTTCTATCAACCATTTTCAACAGGCGTTCACTTTGTACGAGGCTGCTGGAGATATTCCAGGGCAGGCGAAATCCCATAACCTCATCGCCAACGCTTACATCGAAACCGGACAATGGCACGAGGCCGACTACCATTATCGCCAGGCGCGAGAAATCTTCGAGAAAATCGGGGATGTGTACAATGGTGCGTTTGCCGATAACAACCTCGGCGAGATTGCGCTCTACCAGGGGCGGTTGGACGATGCATTGACGTTCTACCGTCAGGCCTTACAGGCGCTCGAACAAATCGGCGGCTCGCCGTATGTCCTGGGTGTTCTTCATATGAACCTGGGCCACGTGTTTATCCGCCGTAGCGAAATCGACCAGGCTTTCCAGGAACTCCGGATCGCTCAAGAACACTTCGACCAAGCGCAGGCACGGGATTTCTTGCCGGAGCTGCATCGCCACTGTGCGGAAGCGCATTTCGCTGTCGGGAATCTCGCTGAGGCTGAACAGCAAACTCGCTGCGCACTTGCGCTCAGCCGCGAGCTGGAACAGCGTGGCGAGGAAGGGTATGGGCTGCGGCTCTTGGGTCAAGTCGTGAATGTCCGGGGCTATCCACAGGATGCCGAAACGTGCCTGAAGCAGAGTCTGGAGATTTTGGAGGGGATAGGCGACCACTACCAAAAGGCACAAACCCAACTTGCCCTGGCGCACTTCTACGCTCAACAGAATGACCCCCTCAACGCCAGGGCGACGCTGGAGCAGTGCGTGCCGGTTTTTCAACGCTTGGGTGTCGCGCGAGATTTGGAGACGGCACGCACTTTGCTTGCCGGATTATAGGCGCGCCAGCCTGGCCGGGGGCTTTGCGCTTGATCGTGATTTGTCCTGGTTGGTGGGATTAACGGTATAGCTCGAAAAGGAGGGTGCAATGAACGGCGAACGTTCGAATCGGAAGTGGTCTTTTGTTGTGTTGAGCTTGATGATTGGCGCGGTTTTATTCTGGCTGCTGTCGACAGTATTGCAAGGTTCCCCAATAGCGCGCGTGACCGCTGCTCCCGTTTCTCCGTTAGCGCCTCGACCGACCGGCTTTGTTCCCGAACCGAACTCAAACGACGCACCGCGCAATGCTCCCGTCACCGCGATCTTCGACGAACCCATTGACGCGGCGACCGTAAGCAGTTACACATTTGCGATGTTCGGCAGCCAAAGCCCGCGCGTCACCGGTGTCTACAGCCTCAGCAACTTGTCGCGCACCGTTACCTTGATCCCTTCGCGCGACTACTTCCCCGGTGAGTTGCTCCAGGCCACTGTGACTACGGGCACGCAAAATATCACGGGCGAGCAGGCGCTTTCGGCTGCCGTCTGGCAGTTCCGCACGGCGGTTAGTGGCGGTGGTGGTTTCTTCGAAGCTGCCGGCTTGTCGCTATCACCGACTGCGGGGCGTGATGTGGCCCTGGGCGACCTGGACAACAACGGCTATCTGGACGCGCTTTTGGTCAATGATTCGGGCGGGAGTATGGTGCTGCGAAACAATTTCGGCGACGGCTTTGCACTCTACCAGACACTCACCACCACTGCCGGATGGAGTAACGCCGGTGTGCTCGGCGACCTCGATGGCGATGGGCATCTGGACGCGCTGATTGCCACACAACTCGGCGTCGAAGTCTGGCGGAACACCGGCAACGGGACGTTCGACCTTGAAACGACGTTGACGAGCGGGTTCAGCTACGATCTGGCTCTCGGCGACGTGGACGGCGACGGCGACCTGGATGGACTGGTTGTCACGGATATGCAAACGCAGATCTGGGTCAATCAGGGCGGGCTGCAGAACGGGACGGTTGGAACGTTCAGCCCCACGCTACCGGCCTTCGGTTCTTCCGGGGCGACGGCGGTGGCGCTCGGCGATCTGAACAATGACGGCGCTCTGGATGCTTTCCTTGTCTATTGGAGTGGATATAGCGATGAGGTGTGGCTCAATGACGGCGCCGGGAACTTCAGTGTGACGGCGCAATCGCTAGGCGAACTGAGCAGCCAGGCCGTGGCCTTGGGCGACCTGGACGGCGATGGCGACCTGGACGCCTTCGTTGTGACGACCAGCGGCAATACGGTGTGGATCAACCAGGGCGGCGCGCAATTAGGGACGCCGGGGGAGTTCGCCGATAGCGGGCAGAGTTTGGGGTTTGCCTACGGCCATGCCGTCGCGCTCGGTGACGTGGACGGCGACGGCGACCTCGACGCGGTTGTCGCCAATATCGGCACGACGGATTCAGCTAACATCGTTTACCTCAACAACGGTGTGGGCAACTTCACACCTATACAGTTTCTCGGAGAGCTTGAGAGTTACGGTGTGATGCTCGGCGACGTGGACAACGATGGCGATCTCGATATTCTCTTCGCTGAATTCTACGCGCAGCCAAGTCTATGGGCCAACCAAACGCCGCGTTGCTTTGCACAGCTTGCCAGCAATCCAGACTATACATATCGTAGTCTCAATGCACAGGCCGTGCAGGACGCCATAGACGCCGCCGCGCCCGGCGACCTGGTCAAGCTGGCCGGGATTTGCGAGGGTGTAAGCTATCGCGATGGCGACGACCAGACCGCTTATATCGAACAGCCGCTGACGTTGCGCGGCGGCTACGTTCCCGGCGATTGGAGCACCCCCACGATCACCCCCACCATTCTGGATGCCTTCAAACTGGGCCGGGTGGTCCGCATTGCCGAGGCTGACGTCACTCTGGAAAACCTGGAATTGCGCAATGGCGAGCCGTTTAGCGGTGATGGCGGTGGATTACAAACCACAGGTGCGGTGACGTTGACGGATGTAGGATTCTATGACAACGGTACCGGTGAGGCCGGCAATGGCGGCGGAGCGTTTCTTTACGGGCCTGCCGTTCTTGATCGGGTCACCTTTGCCGGCAACTGGGCCGATAATTCTGGTGGTGGATTATATGCGTTTCAATCCCTCGTTGTGAGCGACACCTCTTTTATCAACAACTCCGCCACGAATGATGGCGGCGGCGTCTGCCTGGAGGGCAACGGCTACGCCAGCCGTTTCGTCAACAACATCTTCAGCCGCAACTATGCCGGCGACGATGGTTCGGCGCTCTACCTGCATAATCAGAATTCCGCCAGCCGCGCCGACTTGATCCACCTGACGATTGCCGATCCCGTTCAAATGGCCAATTCGGCGCTGTACATCCCCACCGGCACGGTCTACATTACCAATACGATTTTTGCCGATCACAGTATCGAGATATTGGTTTTGGAGAATGCGGTGGCCTATGAGGACTATAACCTGTTCGATGCGGAGCCACTCTTCGGTGGTACAGTGAACAGTGGCGCACACAGCTTCGTCGGTATGCCGCAATTTATGGATCCGGCGTTCGACGACTATCATTTGCGCATCGATTCCGAGGCGGTTGATATGGGTGTGGACACCGGCATCACGACCGATTTCGCCGGCTTGCCACGTCTGCGCGGCGCGGCCCCCGACATCGGCGCGCACGAGCGCCAGGTAGCAACCGGCGTCACCACTTTCGAGGATGACAACATCGGCAACGGCAACTGTACGCTGCGCGAAGCCGTCATCGCCGCCAACACCGACAGCCCTATTGATGCGTGTCCGGCAGGGGTCAGCGCCGACACGATTGAGCTTGCGGAGGGCCTCTATCAACTGACCATCCCCGGTACGGATGAAAATGACGCATTGACTGGCGACCTGGATGTATACGGCGACCTTACCATTCTAGGCGCGGGGCCGGAACTCACTTTCATCGAAATCAGCGGTGTGGATCGCGTGTTTGAAGTGTTCGGCCGTCTCGTGATTTCCGGCGCTACGGTGATGGGAGGCAATAACGTGGGTACCGGCGGCGGCATACAAACCCATCCCGGTACGGATATCGAGTTGATCAACGTGCACGTCCGCAACAATCAGGTCACCGGCGATGGCGGCGGATTGCACGTCAACGGCCTGGCGTTGCTGGAAGATAGTGCGGTGTACAGCAATACGGCTGCGCTCAATGGCGGCGGGATGCTGGTGAACGCAGAGGCTACCGTCACGGCGCTCCGTACCGGCTTTCATCATAACCGGGCCATAATGGCCAATGGCGGCGGCATCTACTTGACCGGCGGCATGCTCACAGTGGACAGCAGTGTCGTGTTCGAGAATCATGCCGAAACGTTGAGCGGCGGCGGGATAGCGGCTGTCACCGGCACCTTGTACGTGCAGAATACCTCGATTTCCGCGAACACCGCGGTTGCCGATGGCGGCGGCATTTTCAACGTTGGCGGCAGCTATTTGTCCCTTGCCGACAGCACCATCGATGGCAATATGGCTGTTCAAGGCGGCGGCCTCTATCTCGCAGGTCAACCCACACTGGCGCCTATGGGCTATGTGACCATCCGTCACAATCATGCCCACTTAGGCGGTGGCGTCTATCTCCTCGATGGCGAGTTGCAATTCAACCAGGGCCTCATATACAGTAACACATCCAACCTCGACGGCGGCGGCATCTATGCCGAGCACGGGTTTGTGCAGATGAACGGCGGCGAGATTCGCCAAAACGTTGCAGTGATCAATGGCGGTGGGGTGGCTATCAGCCAACCTGGGGCGCTGTTCGACCTCTACGGCGGCGCGCTGATCGGCAACCGCGCCGAGAGCGGCGGCGGCCTGTTCGTCAATGCGGGAGCGGCGCATCTGTGGGGCGGCGAGATCCGCGACAACACCGCCACGAACTACGGCGGTGGGCTGTTGGTCAACAACAGTGTCGTATTGAATAACGGGCATATTCTCAGCAATACCGCCGCTCACGGCGGCGGCGTTTACGTGGGCATGGTGGGCGTGTTCACGCAGACCGGCATGAGTGAGATCGCCTACAACTCCGCATCGGACACCGGCGGCGGCATCCATGCCGAAGGCGGCTACGTGCTCATTGATAACGGCCACATCGCGCACAACCACGCGAATTACGGCGGCGGCCTCTACGTGGATTATGGGCGGGCCGTTCTGCAGGGGATGGCGAACCTGGTGCACAATACGGCGTCCAACAACGGTGGCGGGGTCTACCTTCTCAACTCAAGTGGCGTCTTTACGCAGGATGGCTCCAGTCTGATCGCGTATAACCGCACGTTGACTGCGGATCGCTTCGGCGGCGGCATCTTTCAGCAAAATGGGCAGGTCTGGCTGACCGGCGGCATGGTATACAGCAACACCAGCACCTATGGCGGCGGTCTGCACGTCTACCAGGGCCAGGCCACGGTAGAAGGCGGTGCCATCGCCGAAAATACCGCGTTTAATGGCGGCGGCATCCACGTCGCGCTGGGCGCTTTATTGCATCGTGCGGGCGAGATCAAAGACAACGCTGCTACACAACACGGCGGCGGTGTTTACGTCGCTGAGGGCCTGGTCGAGATCGACGGCGGGCAAATCTGGCACAACACGGCAGCGCAGTACGGCGGCGGCGTCTGCGATGCGTTCGGCAGCGTGGTGCTGTATGCCGGCGATGTCGTCAGCAACACAGCCGATCGGGGCGGCGGTGTGTACGTCGATCTGAGTACGGCCTTCTGGCGCCAGCACGGCGGAACCGTGTATGGCAACCGTGCGCTCACTCGCGGTGGCGGGGTGTATCTCAACTCGGCGTTCGGCGAGATGACCGGCGGCGACGTCATGCACAACACGGCCCCTATGGGCGGTGGTGTGTACATTGCCGGCAGTTACAGCGTGTTCACCCAGACCGGTGGTTCGTTCTGGAACAACACCGCCGATTATGGCGGCGGCCTGTACTTGAATTTGGGACGAGCTAGTTTGTCCCAGGCGCTGCTATACGGAAATGCCGCACTTTATGGCGGCGGTATCTACAACAGCAGCACACTGGAACTGGCGAACGCGACCCTCAGCGGCAATTCGGCTGCCGAGGCCGGCGGCGGTGTTTACAACAGTGGCACGACTACAGCAACGAATGTCACGCTTGTCTATAATCAGGCGAGTGCGGCTGGTGGTGGCGGCGGGGTATTTGATAACAACCGCTTTGCTATCCGCAACGTCATCATTGCTCACAACGTCGACGGTGATTGCAGCCGCACACTGGTGTCTCGTGGATACAACCTGAGCAGCGACGCTACGTGCGGTCTGGCGACAACCGGTGACAAGCCTGGTCTCGATCCACGGTTGGGTTTGCTGCAAGACAACGGAGGCGATACCTGGACGCACGCACTGCTTTTCGATAGCCCGGCGATCAACGCCGGGACGTGCGTTGGCGCGCCGTTCGTCGATCAGCGCGGGATGCCGCGCCCCGATGCGTTGAGCGGGCGCTGTGACATCGGCGCGTATGAACTTCAGGGTTTTGTCAACTGGCCTCCGATTGCGGATGCCGGGCCAGATCAGGCGGTGACTGTTGCCGCCAGCGTCACCCTTGAGGGCAACGCCAGCTATGATCCCGATGAGCACACGCCACTGACTTACGGCTGGACGCAGATCGATGGAACGCCGGTGACGTTCAACGCGACACTGTCGCGCACCACGTTTGTCGCACCGTCTGAACCAGATCTGCTGACCTTTAGCCTCATCGTGACCGATGCTCTTGGACTGGCCTCCGCACCCGACGAAGTGCTCATCAGTGTGGGGGGCGCACCGATTGTGGGCTTGCAGGCCATCAACAGCAGCCCCACGCCCTTGGGGCAAACAACGTTCTTCACGGCCAGCCACATAGCAGGCACGAATGTCCTCTACGAGTGGGATTTCGGCGACGGCGACAACGCCAGCGGTCCGCACGTTAGCCACATCTATGCCGTGTCGGGACAGTACGTGGCGACGGTGATGGCGTTCAATGCCAACAGCAGTGCGACTGCCAGCACGCATGTCAGCATCACCAATAGCACGCGCGATTCCGCGCAGCCCATCAGCAGCACCACGGTGCTGACTAGCGTGTTGATCGGCGTCAAAGATACGGACTGGTACAAATTCGAAGTCCCCGAACCGGATTCGACCATCACTGTGACGCTCAGTGACCTGCAGGCTGATTTCGATCTGCTGCTCTTCGCGCCGGAGATCGATGAAGAAACCGGGCAGCTGCGCGATATCGGGCGTCTGAGCAACATTGGACGGCTTAGCAACATCGGACGCTTGAGCAATATCGGGCGTTTGAGCAACATCGGCCAACTGAGCAATATCGGCGAGTTGCTCGATCTGGGGCGCTTGAGCAACATTGGACGGCTCAGCAACATCGGGCGGTTGAGCAACATTGGGCGGCTGAGCAACATTGGGCGGCTCAGCAACATCGGGACGCTGGTGGACATCTCTGCCTACCCCTTCACCGCCACCGAGCAAATCGTCTACAACGTGCACGAGTTGGCGGGCACCTACTACGTCGCCGTCTACGGGCAGTCCAACAAGTCGGTGGGACAGGCTTACACGCTGGCCGTCACTGTCACCCCACCGTCGTACGAGTACTACCCGCTGACAGACACCATCGAGATCGATGTCACCACGCCGGCCACCGATACGGCAGTGAACACGCTCATCCTGTACAACAGCGTGCGGATGGCGCAATTCTATAGCGCAGAACAAACGTTGCTGCTGGATCAATTGACCTCCAAGCTGAATCTGTTGGCGGCGCATCCCCAAGTCAACGGCGTGCTCGTCAATCCCAGCGATTATCCGGAGATTGTGGCCGCTTACGCGAAATGGGATCAACACCCCGAAAATCCACAACATGCTAATTTTGTGGCGATGCACATAAAATCTCTGCTGTACGAACTGACGCCCGCCTATCCCAACATCAAGTACATGGTGCTGGTGGGCGACGACCGCATCATCCCGCAGCGCCGCATCCGCGACGACGCGCTGGTTTCGAATGAGCGCACATACGAAGACGCTTACTTCGCACTTAACATCGACACGTCTCTGGCGCGCCGGTATTTCCTCAGCGATGACTACTATGCCGGATTGCTGCCGTTGCCCTGGCGTGGGCGGGAGCTGTACCTGCCACAAGTCGGCATTGGTCGTCTGGTGGAGGCCCCCGCAGAGATCATCGCGGTACTGGATGCGTTCCTGGCACAGCCGGCGCTCGCGCCGGAAGATGCGTTCATCACCGGTTACGATTTCCTGATCGACGAAGCGCAGGCCATCAGCGCCACGCTCGCGTCGCAGGGCATCGCGCAAATGACGACGCTCATCAGCGACACGTGGACGACGAACGATGTGCGTGCGCACTTCATCAGTGTGACCGCTGCCAGCGACCTGAATTCCCTCAACGCGCACTTCACCCACTACGGCCTCATCCCGCCTACCTATCCGGTCTCGCCGACGCTGGCGGATATTTTCGTCCTGGCCTCTGAACTGACCGGCACCACCGATTACAGCGGCACGCTGCACTTCTCGGTGGGCTGCCACTCCGGTTTGAACGTCCCGGATGCAGACGCGCCCACGGTTGAAGAAGCAACGGACTGGCCGCAGGCGCTGTTACGGCAAGGCGCGACGTTCATCGGCAACACGGGCTATGGCTACGGCGATTCGGACCTGATCGCCTACTCGGAGCGGCTGATGACGGAGTTTGCAGATCAGTTAGGCATCTGGGAAGATGGACAAGCGCCCACCGTCGGCCGCGCCATGATGCGCGCCAAACAAGTGTACTACAACAGCGCCAGCGCGGGCGCGTTCAGCAACTATGACGAAAAGGTGATGGCCGTGATGACGCTTTATGGCCTGCCGATGCTGCAAATCCACATGCCGCAGACGACAACGCTTGATACATCGACCTCACAGGCTTTGCTGCCCACCCATAATGGTGTTGTGACTACAGCGCATCACCTGTCCCTTGACTACGTTGATCACGTCACCGATCAGGGTGTTTACTACACCATTTCGGGTGAGAACGATGTGCATATCGTCGGTGGGCGTCCCATTGCGCCTCGGGTCAGCGCGGAGGTCCAGGTTCCCGGTACCATTGCTCACGGCGCGTTATTCGTCGGCGGGACGTTCACAGATGTTGTGAACTTTGATCCCGTGGTGTCGCGCATCGTGACCGAGGCCACCTACCTCGAAACCGAACCGGACTTCCCAAGCACGGCCTGGGAGCCGGCGCAGTTCAGCACCATCAACCGCTTCCTCTATATCGAAGGTAAAGCCTACAGCAGCCTCGTAGTCGTGCCGGGGCAATTTCGCGCTACGACCACCGACTTGCCGACGACCGGCATCCAGCGGCTCTACACGGACCTGGCGTTTGAGGTCTACCACGCGCCTTTCACCGCGACGGACTTTATCGCGCCGAGTGTGCGAAACGTGCGCGCCATCAGCAGCACGCAATCCCTGCGCTTCGAGGTCTGGGTGGACGATGACGCCGACAGTCCAGAGGATACGGGCGAGGTCGCGCGCGTCATCGTGCTGTACCGCCATGACGATCAAACCACGTGGTCGAAAGTTGAACTGACTTACCTGGGCAAGAACGCTGCCGGTATCGGCATCGCCGAGGGCCGCGTGTCTCCGATCAGCGCACCTATCGAATACTTCGTGCAGGCCGTGGACGACAGCGGTAACGTCATCCTGGCGCTAGATCATGGCATGCCCTTCACCGAGGTGGAAAGTGTCGAACGTCCGAATCCCAATATCTATCTGCCGTTGGTGATGCGCAATTACTGATGGGGGACTGGGGATTAGGGAACGGGAATTGTAATCCTAATCCCTATCCACTTGGATCTGTGCTTGCCAGGGATCGTCACATCCCGGCGTGGCGCGCAAGCGCCGCGGATCTGGCGATCCGCTTCAAGCCTATGTGGCTGATATGGAACTGAGGAGCCGCTATGGTTGACTATTTCTATCGTTTCGTTGTGGCGCTGGGCATCGGATTTTTCATCGGCATCCAGCGCGAATCAGTCTATGACGACCCGGAACACAAGCTGTTTGCGGGCGTGCGCACGTTCTCGTTGATCAGCCTAACGGGCTACGTTGCCGCATTGGCTTCGGATCAACTGACCTCGGCGTTGCCGTTTGTTGGGGTGCTGCTGGTGTTTGGCGTCCTGCTGGCGCTTTCGTATCACAAGGATGTGCGCGAGGACAAGCCGGGGATGACGACCGAGATCGCGACGGTGCTCACGTTCGCCATCGGCGCGGTGTGTTATTGGGATCAAATCCTGCTGGCGGCGGCGCTCGGCGTGACGGTGACGGCGCTGCTATCACTGAAGCCGCAGTCCCGCACACTGGCGCACGCCATCACCCGCGAGGATATCTACGCGACGCTCAAATTCGCCGTCATCAGCATCATCGTCTTGCCGATTCTGCCGAATCGCAATTTCGGCCCGCCGCCCTTTGACGTGTTCAATCCCTACAAAATCTGGCTGATGGTGGTCTTTATCTCCGGCATCAGTTTCTTGGGCTACGTGATGATCAAAATCATCGGAGCGCAGCGTGGGATCGGTCTGACGGGGCTGTTGGGCGGGATAGCTTCGAGCACCGCCGTCACTTTGAGTTTTTCTCAGCGCAGCCGCACCAATCCGGAGCTGGCGCGGCCCTTCTCGTTGGCCATCATCGTCGCGTGGACGGTGATGTTTGTCCGGGTGTTGGTGGTGGTCTTCGCGCTCAACGCGGCGCTGGCCTACCGGCTGCTGCTGCCGATGACGGCGTCGCTGGCAGCAGGGCTGATCTACTGTGGCTATCTGTATCTCCGGCAACACACCTACGAGAAGGAAGACCTCACGTTCGTCAACCCGTTCGAGCTTGGTCCGGCAGTGAAGTTTGGCATACTGTATACGGTGATTCTGCTTATCTCCACGGCAGCGCGCGTTTTGTTTGGCAATACCGGCATCTATATTTCGAGCTTCGTCTCCGGCCTGGCCGACGTGGACGCTATCGCGCTCTCGATGGTCGATCTGGCAGGCGCTCCGACGAACCTTGACTTGACCGTGGCCGCGCGCGCAGTGACGATTGCGGCGATGTCGAACACGCTCTTCAAGGGCGTCTTCGCGCTGGTAAGCGGCTCTCCTGCCTTGCGCCGCGCGTTGTGGCCGGGGATGGCGTTGATGGTGGCGGTAGGCGCTGGGGTGATATTGCTGCTCTGAAAACCTGCAATGCGACGACCTCTTTCTGTGAGTAACTGGCTTCCTGTGCAAAGGAGGCCAGTTTTGTTAATTGGGTATTGACAAAAACTATATCGTGTGGTAATATATCATTACGCGATATAGCGACAAACGCTACAAAGGAACACGATATAAAAGGAGGTTACACATGGAGTTACCGGGAAATCTGGTCAAATACTTGCCGCTGACCGAAACGACGGCCTACATCTTGCTGGCGTTGACGGAGCCGCTGCACGGTTACGCGATCATGCAGAAGGTGGAAGCTATGAGCGAAGGCACGGTCAAGGTGGGAGCGGGCACGATGTACGGTGCGCTTTCCACGCTGGAAAAGGAAGGGTTGATCATCAAAGTGGATGAGCAGGAGCGCCGTAAGGTCTACACGTTGACGGCTAAGGGGCGCCAGGTTGCGCAGGCACAGATTCACCGCTCTGCGATCCTGGTAAGGAATGGACAGGGGCTGTAAAATATCAGGAGGCATACCTATGGAAGAGCAAATGATTCGCAAATACAAGTGGTTTTGGGCCTGGCAAGACGAAAAAGAGGAAGCCTGGCTCCGGCAGATGTCACATGAGGGCTTGCATCTGGCATCGCTAGGATTTCCCGGCTTCTACAACTTCGCACCCGGCGAACCGGCCAACTACGTCTATCGCATGGACTTTATGACCGACAGCAAGGATCGTTCGAATTACCTGCAACTGTTCAATGACGCGGGCTGGGAACATCTGGGGCAGATGGGTGGCTGGCAATACTTTCGCACACTGGCAGGTGAAGGGGAGTTGCCGGAGATTTACTCCGATCCGGATTCCAAGATTCAAAAATATGGCCGGCTGTTAGCCTACTTGACGATCTTTCTGCCGATCTCGATTATCTTTTTTACCAGAGGCAGTGAAGCACCCGGGTATCCGATCATTCAAATGGTGTATGGTGTGTTGATGATCGTTTATGTCTTTGCGATGGTCAAAATACTGGGGCGCATCGGTAAATTGAAGCATGTGTAGAGGAGGTGTGGATGACGAAACGATTCAACCATGATGTGCGTTACCTGACTTCCGCGTTACTGCTCATCGCTGCCGTAGCGGCCTTGCTTACCGGCTGGCTGTCCGATGTGTGGGGGATCAACACTTTTCTTGTGCACACTTACACGGGATATGGAATGGCGTTTCTGGCGTTCGTCCATACCGTGTTCGAGTGGCCGCGGCTGTGGGCTTATGTTCGCGCAAGAGTGCGGCGGCATGCTGTCACAGACGCGCGCCGCCGCGTACCGGCAACGGCAGAGGAAGCGCCCGCCGCCACGGTCGAAGCGCCTGCACCCGTCGCGCCGGGCAAGGAAAGACGCCTTTTGACCCGGCGCGATCTGCTGGGCGCGCTCCTCGGCGGTGCAGGCGGGCTGGTCCTGGGATGGCGACTGGGTGCGCCGGCGCGCCAGCCGGAAGAGGCCGACCTGGGGGTGCAATACCACACCTGGAGCAAGCCGGGCGTCCCCAATCCGCTGGCGCCGCTCCTCGACTGGGGACAGCGTCCGGGGCAGTACAAGGTCTATCCTGATGTACCACTCATCCCGTTGCCCGCTCTTGGAGAGGCGCGCGGATTATCACTCGAAGACGCCATTCGACAGCGGCGCTCGGTCCGCACGTACACCGGAACGGCGATGACGCAGGAGGCGTTATCGCGGTTGCTTTTCCATACTGGTGGCATCACCGCCGAGCAGTGGGGCACAGGCTTGCGGGCTGCACCTTCTGCCGGGGCGCTCTATCCCATCGAAACCTACGTTCTGGCTCATCGAGTGGAGGGATTGGCGTCTGGGGTGTATCATTACGCGGTGCAGCCTCACGCGCTGACGCGACTGCGCATCGGAGACGTGCGCAACGAAATCGTCCGCGCGGGCATCTTGCAGAACTTTCTGGGCGAAGCCAACGTGGTGTTGGTCTTGACCTCCATCTTCCAACGTCTGCGCTGGCGTTACCGGGAGCGCGCGTATCGCTACGCCTTGCTGGAAGCCGGCCACATCGGGCAGAACGTCTACCTGGCTGCGACTGCGATGGGAATGGGTGCGTGCGCGGTTGGCGCGTTCAACGATGACGCGGTCAATGCGCTGGTGGGTGTGGATGGCGTGGATGAGGCGGCGCTGTACGTGCTTGCGGTTGGAGAGATTGTCTGACGTTTATTCGCTACAAATTCGTGGTCGGCAGGTGCGCCCGCTGCACATACCGCACAACACGTTCCGCCGTCTGGACAATCCGCTCATCGTAATACTTGAGCAGGTCTGGATAGAGATGCGTTCCCCCGGTAGCCCAAAGATTCCAATAGACTTGCACCGCAGCCAGGAAAAATTCCAGTTGATCCGCCTGTTCTTCGGGCAGGGAACGCAACTCGGTATAGCCGTTCAGGAGCGCTTCTCGATACCGCGGAAATGCCGCGTCGTCCCAACAAAAGTCCAGGCCCACGGCCAGGTCAAAGATCCAGTAGCCAAAACCGGAATCGTCGAAGTCGATGGCGCGCGGCTCGCCCCGCCAGAAGAGCAGATTCGCATCGACGCCGAGGTCTCCGTGGATCAGACCATACACATCAGGACCTTTGCTCCAGGCATCCATCACCTCCCGGATGCGTTGCGCCACAAAGTCAAAAGCCTCGCGGTGAACAGGGGAAAGCAGCGCCCAGGCCTCGGCGTTTGGCATACCGCTGCCTACATCGTTTTGAAACAGCCCGTCCCAATCGAACTGCCGTTTGATGCTGCCTTCCGGAGGCTGCCATTGAGCGGCGAAGTTGTGCAACCGCGCCAGAAGCCGTCCCTGGGCCTGGAGGTGGTAGGGCTGGCAGCGATGGTGTACCGACTGCCCTTTCACCCAGCGCAGGAGGGAACAGTTGCGGGTTTGAGGGATTCCTGGCAAGGAGACCCGAAGCAACAACTGACCTTCCAGGGTGGGCACAGGTTCCGGCACCGGCAAGTCGGCATCCCGCCGCATCGCAGATAGCCAGGCCAATTCCAGTTCGATAGCCTCCGGCTCCTGGTAGCCAGGTTCGTGCACGCGCAACAGGTATTGGCCTGGCTCGAACAGCTCTCCCGCAGTCCCGGCAGCACTTACTGAGGTGCAGACACGGAACAGCGTATTCCCGGCTTGCCGGAGGAGTTTGAAATGCGCGTTGCCGATCCCAAAGGCTGTCAGAGCTTTTTCTGCCAGGTGCCGCATACGGCGGATGCGGCCCAGATAGGTCAGTTCTTGATAGAGCTTCATCACTTATGCTCTCTGTGCCTGGATGAAGGCCAATATGACAGGGAAAACCCGATCAATCTCATCGAAAGTTTGCTCGTGGTCCAGTCCTTCAACGACGTGTACTTGCATCCTTGACGATTTCAGCGATTCCTCGTACGCTGTGAGGCTGTCCATTGCGTGGCGGTCCTCTGAGCCGATGAGCCACAGCGTCGGACAGCGAAAATCGGTGGGGACGACAGCAGGCCAATCGAGCATAGCGCGAACCCAACCCAGCATCGCCGGAACATTGAGTCTCTGTAGGAGTTCCCGGTCATTCGCGGAGAGTTCGGTGAGATCCAACGTGCCTGCGCGCTTGCCTTGTATGATTGGAGACCAGTGCGCGCAAAAGTCCAACGCATCCTGGCGCGGTTGGCCCGATACGCCCGAACCCAGCGGTGTCCCAATGAGAATGCAACTGGCGACGCGCTCCGATTGAACCGCCAGATAGCGCCCTACCTTGCCGCCATACGACATCCCCCAGAGGCTGAAACGCTCGACGCTACAGGCATCGGCAACGGCCAGAATGTCCTGGCATAGCTTGTCGATAGTGTAGTCGGCCGAGTCTTCAGGAAGGGTACTCTCACCGTGCCCGCGCAAATCCATCGCGATGACGGTAAAGTGCGCTTGCAGGCGGTTGACGTACCCCGCTTCGCGCCATTCTCGGCGACTGCCGCCTCCACCGTGCAACAGCACGATGGCCGGGCCTGCGCCGCTCTGGTCGTAGGTAATCTGCGCGCCGTCGGGTGAGGTTGCGAATGATGCAATCATTGCCTCAGATTATACATCCCCCATCTCAAGGTGACAATTTTTATTCTTCATTGTCCTGTCTCGATGACCGCTTGCACCGTCATCCCTGGTCGCAGATTCAAGTCAGTTGGGTCAAGGTCGATCAGCAACGTATACGTGGTGTCTCCTTGCTGAACTACAGCGACAGGCGAGATGGCGACGATGCGTCCGGTCAATGGCGTGTCACGGAAGGCGTTCACGCGCACTGTGACGGCCTGTCCCACCTGCACCCGCCCGATTTCCAATTCCCCCACGTTCTTCGTCTCGACACGCCAGCGTGACACATCAAGCAGCTCGACGACCGGCGCGCCAGGAGCAACCCATTCGCCGATGTTGGCGTTGACGGTTGCAATGACGCCGTCGAAGGGAGCCGTCAGGATCGTGCGCCCTAGAGCTTCCTGCGCGATGGCAAGCGCCTGCTCCACGCGTTTCACGTTCAGTTCGGCAAGCGCCAACACCTCCGGCGTGGCGGGATGCTGTGCTTCGTAGAGGGCGAGTTGCGCCTGCGCCAGTTGCGCCTCCGCATTGGCGATGGCGGCTTCGTAGCCCCGGTCTGCGCTGTGCAGCCGGTATTGCGCCAGGGTCCGCTGGTAATAGTCTTGCATATCTTCCAGCGCTTTGGCGGCGGGGGAGTAGGGCGCCCAATCTTTGGTGGTGGGGTCTTTGAGCAGGTTGTCGTAGGCGTTCTGCGCGTCACGCAGCGCCTGTTCTGCGTCGGTCAGGGCGGCGCGATCGAGGATGGCCTGGTTGCCGCGGGCATCGTACTGCGCCTGCGCCTGCGTCAGGGCGCTCTGCGCGCTGCTGATGGCAGCGGTCGCGGCGATCACCCGTTCCGGCACGGGGATGGCCTGCGCCTGAAGCTGCGCCAGTTGCAGCCTGGCATTCTCTACGTCCAGTGCGGCCTGCGTCACGGCGCGTTGCAGACCGGTGTCATCGAGCACGACCAATGTCTGTCCTGCCTTTACCGGCGTCCCGACTTCAGCAGCGAGCGACTGAATATCGCCGCCGATGTCGAAGCTCAGGGCGAGGCTGCGGATAGGATGCAGGATGCCGTTGGCGCTGAGGCTGCCGGGCAGTGTTTGGAAAGACGAGGCTTCGTTGCCCGGCGTCGGCGCGGGCGCGGTGGATTGCGTTGTGTCTGCGTTACACGCCGTGAAGACCAGGATCAGCAGTAGCCCCAGCAGGCCGGAAAATGCGCGCACGCATTGGAATGGTGCGGTAGCCTTGTTTGTCATGATGCTCTCCTTTCAATAATGGCGACCGGATCAAAGGGTCTCATTCCTACCTCCCTTCAATCACGGCGACCGCATCCAGCCGCTTCAGCATCCAGCCGATCGTGCCCACGCTGGCCGCCGAAACCGCGATGGGAATGGGCAGCGTGAACAGCCACGGGGCGATGTTGGTCAAGTCGAGACTCAATCCCCTGGGGACGTAAACCGCCCATTGCAGGCCCAGGATCACGCCGATGCACAACACTGCGCCGACGAGCCAGGCTGCTGCCGTGGTGAACAGCGTTTCCCGCCCGGCGCGCCAGGTCAGCCAACCTTGGCCGCGTCCGACGGCATGTAACACGCCGAACTCGTCGCGCCGCTGCGAGTAGAAGATATAGTTCAAGATAGCCAGCGCCACGGCTGCGATTACAGCCACCAGTGACAGAACCATCGCCAACACGCCCAGCCCGCTCTTCCGGTATTGCAGGAAGCGTTCTCGTTCTTTATCGTAGGTCAGGACGACGGTGGCGTTCGAATCCACATTTTCTACCAGCCAGGCGTCGAGAGCGGTCTTGTCAGCCGCTGGTACGATAAACTGGCTAGTCGTGAACTGATCGGCGACCACCTCATGGCTTTGGATGAACTCCAGCGAGGCGAAGCCCATCCACATCCCATTCGTCTCCAACAGGCCGACGATAGTCAGCGCGACTGGAGAGCCGTCCCGTTCGTAGACCGGATTACCGACGGAATCCCCAATGTTAAGGCCGCGATTGCGCGTCAGCGCCTCGGAGATGACCACTTCGTTGGTGCGTGGTCGCGGCAGGCGGCCTTCTAGCAGGCGCACGCCCAATCGTTCCATCAGATAGGGCATATCCTCTTCGGCCACGGCGAACACCGAGGCCGCACTCCGTGAAAAAGGCGGTACGCTGATACTCAGGTCCCAGGCCCAGGTTGGAATGACGCGCTGCACATTGGGATGCGCGCGTACCTGGGCCAGGATGCCGGGGTCTACCTCGCGCGAAGCCGGCGCTAACCGGCTGACAGTGCGCAAGTACTCGAAACGCGGCAGTTGTGTATCGAAGATCGGCAAGAGAATAAAGACCGGGAAGGCTACTCCGACGATCATCAGCGCCATCGCCGCGACCAGCAGCAGGCCGCGCCGCCGGTGTCGCAGGAAAAATATCCACGAAGATAGCGGTCTAATCGATGAGCGTCTTGCTTCTTGCCTCTTACTTTCTGCTTCTTCCATACTGAGTTTGCCGCGTTCGACAATCGCCACCGCGTCGAGCCGTTTGAATACCCGCCGGACGCTCGCTGCGGCAAAAGCGACCACCGCCAGCGGGATCGGCAGCGTGTAAAGGAAGGGCATAAGGCTCAATGACCACTCCTGCCCGCGCGCCGCAAAGACGGTCTGGCGTCCCAGGATCACCAGGACGACCATTCCTGCCAGCCCGACGACCCAACCGAGCGTCGCCGTCATGGCCGTTCCACCGATCACCCGACGCAGCAGCGTCCCTTTGCGCCAGCCGACGGCCTGGAGCAGGCCGAACTCCGGCAGCCGGCGCGCGATCGCCAGTTGGTTGATGACGCCCACGACCACCGCCACGACGCCCGCCACCAGCACATCCACGCAGGCAAAGATCAGGCGCAGCATCGTGTCCATACTCTCGACGCTGGCTGCCCAATAGTCCTTCGTTTCGCTGCCCACCAGGGAAGCGGGCAATGTTGCCAGGAAATCGTTGAGCGCGGCGATGCGACCGGGCTGTGGGATGACCAGCAAACCGGTCATGCGCGGTCCGTAATCTTCGTGTTCGGTGACGTATTCGTAAGACATCAAGCCCAGTCGCGCGTTGTGCTGCTCTGCCGCCGGATCCTGATCCAGCAATCCCACCACGGTGACTTCAGACGGGAACGCCCAGTAGTAATCCAGATTCAGCATCCGGCTGACGCGGTCGCCCAGGCGCAGCCCCAGGGCGCGAGCCGTGTCTACGGAGATGGCCAATTCGGGCGCATTGACCGCCGGCAGCCGGCCTTCCGTGACGCGCAGCCCGCTCGCGCGCAACACGGTGGGCATATCGGCGACCGGGACAACGAATGTCCGCGCCCAATTTGATCCGATGAGCGCCGGATGATTGAGTGACATCCCGCTTTCAGGGATAACTTGCGCCACGTCGGGATGAGCGCGCACTTGCGCCGCGATGCCGGGGTCGAGTTCGTTGCTTACAGCGGGGTAGACGCCGCTCAGAGCGTCCAGATAGGCGATATCGAGGAACATGTTTTCGATGTACGAGTCGAGCACGCTGATCATCGTGCCGACGGCCAGCGTCACCAGTGCGACGATGATGATGAGCAGCACCGTGCCGCCCTTGTGACGGCGATAATAGGTCAGGGGTGATAAAGGATTCATCGTTCCAACTCCTTGAAAGCAGACCACGAATCTGGTTAAGATGCTTCATTGGCGGCGTGCGCTACACGATCCTTGACATCGGCGATTTGCCCGCTGCGCAGGGTGATGATCAGATCGGCCTCGGCGAGGATTTCGGGGTTATGCGTCACGGCGATGAGGCTGCCCTGGTCGCGGTAGCCGCGCAGGAGCGCCATCACCTGCAGGCCGGTGCGCCGGTCGAGTAAGCCGGTTGGCTCGTCGGCGAAGATCACGCGCGGGCGGTGGATCATCGCGCGGGCAATCGCTACCCGCTGCCGTTCACCACCGGACAGCTCGTAGGGGAAGCGGTGGAGCTTGTCGCCCAAGCCCAGGTCGGCCAGCAGCGCCTTCGCCTGCTCCATGTGCGCCTTGTCTTGCAGCGGTGCGGCGACCATCACGTTTTCTAATGCAGTGAGGTAGTTGATCAGAAAGTGCTGCTGGAAGACGAAACCGAACTCGGTGCGCCGCAGCGCCACACGCTCGCGTTCTGCAATCCTGCCGTAGGCGCGGCCATCCAGGTAGACCTCGCCCGTCGTCGGTTTGCGCAGGCCGCTCAGCATATACAGCAGCGAGCTTTTGCCCGATCCCGACGGCCCCAGAATACCGACGAACTGGTGATCCTCAACGGCTACCGAAACCTCGTGGACGGCGTCCAGTGTGGATTCGCCGTCTTTGTACGTCAGTGTGAGATTTTCTCCGCGTAACATCGTATCCTTCCCTCCATAGTTCTTGCATCCTGCATCTTGTTTTTCAGTCCTGTTTTGTCCATTATCATAACCTTTTTACCCGGCGTTTTCTATAGGCGCACGTCATATTGCATACGCGCGACAATCACAGACGGGTATGACAGTATCATAGGGAAAGAACTGGTCGTTTGGACAGTGGGGAGGGAGTGGTTGGTGTTGACTTTGTGATTGCCGGGGCTATACTCTATGAAGATTTACCCAGGGAATGAGAATTTCAGCGAATGTCGAGGGCTTCTGACCCTTTCGCCCTTTGTGTCTGAGTGGTTCAAGGAGGACGATCATGAAATGGGTTGAAATTCGCGCAAAATATCCCAACCAGTGGCTCATTATTGAAGCACTAGAAGCCCACACCGAAAATCAACGACGATTGCTCGATCAGATCGCTATTGTGCAGCTTTGCGCAGATAGTGCGATAGCGTTACAAGAATATCGCCGCCTGCATCAAGTTTATCCTCAACGCGAATTCTATTACGTTCATACCGCGCGCGAAACCCTGGACATTCGGGAACGCCAATGGCTAGGGATTCGGAGGTCTCATGCAACTCAACCTGCGTGATGGTTTAGCCTTCATCTCAGTTGTTGTCACCTATGCGGGTAGAACGTGCGTCATCCCGGATGTCATTGTGGACACCGGCTCTGCGACGACGATGTTTTCTGCGGATCAACTGGCTGCATTGGATGTTACTCCTGAACCGGACGATGTGTTGTACACCATCAGAGGTGTAGGTGGCACTGAAGTTGTCTTTTCGCGGAAAATGAGCTGTCTTCAAATTGGCTCGCGTGAGGTAACCGACTTCGAGATTGAAGTAGGCGGGATGGATTATGGTTTTACCGTCAATGGCATTTTGGGGATGGATTTCCTTTTGCAAACTGGGGCGATCCTGGATCTGGAGCATCTGGAGCTAAGTTTTGCTCTATGAACGATATATGGGCATCGAATCCACGTTCGAGCGCGTAGGCTTCGAGCCGGTGGCGCAACGTTTTGAGAGACGTGTCATCATGCGGTATCACATCCATTGAAAGAGAGAATGATGATTCGCATTGCTGTCGTTGACGATCACCCGCATGTTGCGATTGCGTTGCGCGCACTGACCGAGACCACGCCGGACATCCGGTTGGTCGCCGAGTCACGGCGGGGGAGTGAGGTGGCGGCGTTGGTGCGGAAGACACGCCCTGATGTGCTTTTCCTTGATCTCTTCATCGAGCCGACCTTCGATGCGTTGGCGGTGGTGCGCGATTTGCGCGCCGATTTCCCCGATTTGCGCATCTGTATCCTCAGCGCCTACGTTGAACCGGCCCGCGTGCGGATGTTCTTGCAGGCCGGCGTGTGCGGTTACATCCTCAAAGACGATGATTACGTCTCCCACATCGGCGCAATTATCCGCGACCTCTACGATGGCCGTCTGTACCTTAGCCCACAAGCGTATGAGGCGCTGGCCCAGGCCACGCGCGCGGAGACCGTCGAGCAGCCACTTTCGGAGCGCGAGGTGGAAGTTCTGCGTCTGGCGCAGAGCGGATTGCCCAATCCGCAAATCGCCCAGGCGTTGCACATTTCGGCGGGCACAGTGCGGAACCACCTCAGCGCCATTTACCGCAAACTGGACGCGCGTAGCCGTTATGAAGCGATTCAAATTGCTGTGCAGCGGAATCTGCTTTGAAACGTGATGCGTGATACGTGATGCGTAAGCGTGATGTTTGCTGGCCGACTTTCAACTTTGAACTTTCAACCTTCAACTTTTACTAATGAACCTCAAATCTATGTTACGACGCAAGACCCGTTCCCTTGACCACAGCGTTCTGCTGGTGGAGTACGGGCGCAAGCTGACCGCGACGGTGGATCAGCAAGCGTTGGCGCGCGTATTGACCGAAGAAATCCCGCGCGCATGCGGGGCGACTCGCGCGACCTTGCTGTTGCCTGAAGAACACCAATTGATCGCGGTGGGTGCGGAGGAACTGCTGCTGCCCGTTAGCCACGCGGCGGTGCGTTGGGTGGCTTCGGGTGGGGAGGCGCAGAGGGCCGACCGGGGACGGTTGGCCGAGTTGATTGCGCAGGGACCGTCCGAACTGGCCTGGGCGCAGGCGTGGGTACCCCTGATGCGCGGGGTCGACCTGCGCGGGTTATGGCTGCTAGGCCGGCGCGAGGATCACAGCCATTACACGCCCGAAGACCTGCACTGCCTGACTACCTTAGGACGCGAAGCGGCAGCGGTGTTGGAAGCCGCGCGCCACGCCGAACAGGAACGTCGCGCGGCTGAAGAACTGCGCGCGCTGTACCGGCAGGTCGTCACAGCGCGAGAGATGGAGCGTGGGCGGCTCTCGCGGGAATTGCACGACGGCGTCTTGCAAGACCTGTGCGCCATCGCCCGCGACCTCAAGGCCCTCGAAGCGCAATCGACGCCCGACAGTGTGCCTGTTCAAACCCTCTCGACACGCTCCAATGAAGCGGTGCAGGCGCTCCGCGCTATCTGTAACGATCTGCGCCCGCCATTGCTGGAACAGGATTTGCCCACGGCGCTCAGAACCCTCGTCGAGACGTTGGATGCACGTTCTCAGGCTCCCGTTCACATCGAGATCAGTGTCGATGCCCTGCGTCTGCCCGACGACGTGGCGCTGGCGATTTTCCGCATCACCCAGGAGGCGCTGCACAACGCGCTCCAACACGCCGACGCCTCCGAAATCGCCGTGCGCCTGACGCAGTATCCCGACCGGTTGCGCCTGACCGTCACCGATGATGGGCGCGGCATCGCCGGCGGCAGTAGCGCTCCGGCGCGCTCTGTGGCTGAAGGGCATTTTGGCCTTGCCGGGATGCGGGAGCGGGCAACGATGATCGGGGGCCGTCTCGACATCCAGACGGCCCCCGACTATGGCACGGTGGTTATTCTTGAGATTCCGTATCAGTCCTGAGCCGCTGCGATGTAGTCGTCCACCAATCTTTCCAAAAGCTCAAGCGGCACGGCGCCGTTGCCCAAGACGACGTTGTGAAAAGTTTTCAGGTTGAATTTGTCCCCAAGAGCGTCCATGGCGCGCTGCCGTTGTTCCAGGATTTCGAGCATCCCGACTTTGTACGCCGTCGCCTGTCCGGGCCAGGTGATGTAGCGCCAGATTTGCGACTCGACCGCGCCGCGCGACATGCCGGTGTTCTGCAGCATGGAGTCCACGGCCTGATTGTAGGTCCAGCCTTTGACGTGGATTCCGGTATCCACCACCAGCCGTGTGGCGCGAAAAGCTTCGGCCTGCAAACGGCCCAGGTCGCCGTAGAGGTCGTCCTCGTAGACGCCGAGTTCCCAAGCCAGTTGCTCGGCGTAGAGCGCCCAGCCCTCGACGTAGCCGGTGAAACCCATGTCCTTCCTGAAGAAGGGTAGGGGGAGTTCCTGGGCGATGGCGATCTGCTGGTGATGGCCGGGAATCGCTTCGTGATAGGCGAGCGTCCGCATCCCGGACCGGGGTTCCGAGCCGGTGCTGCTGGCGTAAAATGCGCCGGGACGCGAGCCGTCCACCGCCGGTGCGAGATAGTACCCCCCGCTTGGCACACCGATGACGATCACATCGGCTTTCGGCTGCAAGTCGAACACGGGGGCGATATCGGCTTTTACGGCTTCGATGATGGCCTCGTATTCGCGTAAGATGGCCTGGCCCTGTAGAAAACCGCTTTCCTTCGCCACACGGTTGTACAAGGTGGGTAGGCTTTCGTCTGCCGGATAGCCCAACTTGTCGAACAGGACGCGCATATCGGCGTGGATGCGGATCAGGTCTTGCTGGCCGAGTTCATGAATCTCGTCGGCGGTCAGGTTGGTGGTGGTGTAGTGATGTAGCAGGTAGGCATAGTACGCTTCACCATTGGGAAATTTCGACACACCAATGTCGTCGGTTGCCTTGCGTTGCTGTTTTTGCACCAGGTCGGCCAGCGCGTCGAAGCCCGGCAGCACGGATTTCTTGATCGCGTTTAGAGCGTCCTTGAGCAGCGCTTCCCTATCGGCGGCGGCGACGTTGTCCAATGCGCTCAGCTTCTCTTCGAAGGCTGTGTAGAATGGCGTTTCGTCGGCGTCACTTTTGGCCATCTGGCGAAGATTGCTGCCCATCCACTGGAGGATGCCGTTTGGTAGCACTACGCCGATCTCCTCGCGGCGTTTCAGGCCATCTACCACCTGCTTCATCTGGGTTTCCACCAGCGAAAGGCAGGTCACATAATCTTCGGCATCCTGTTTATTTGTCAACGGGTAGATGTCGGTGAAAAACTGCACGAGGTTGTCCTGATAGCCGATCACGCCGGGAAGGATGACGTAATCGTAGTACATAAACTCGTGCCCGCGAATTCTGTCTTCGAGGTACCAGACGTACACATCGTATGAAAGCTGCTGCTCCGGCGTGAGTGCGGCGCGGTCGTAGGCTTTGAGCAGGGCCAGGACTGCTTTCTCCAGTTCCTGCGTTTCGCGGATGTAGGCGTCGGACATGTCGTTCAGTTGGTCTTTTTTGACGCCGAGCGCCTCCGACAGGCCGAGGGTGGTGATGCACTCCGGGCAGCGCAGCCCGATACGTGTGTAGGATTGCTCGAAGAACGTGTCGATGTCCAGCCCCTGCAAACCCTCGGCGACGGCGGGAAGTTTAACCGGCGCGGGCGCGGAGGTGGCCGCGGAGGCGGATGTGGGTTCAGCGGTGACGGCAACGGCTGCGCTCTCCTCGATCTGTGGTGAAGGCGAGGGTGTGGCGTCTGCCGCGAGTGTGGGCGCCGTTGTCGGTTTCGGCGGTGCTGGCGATGGCGTGGCCGGCGCTTTCTGACACCCGGCCAACACAAGCGCGACAAGCAGTAAGCATGATGTCATCTTGAACCATCGGTTTGACATAGCGTTCTCCTTCGAAAATTGCCTTACTTCAACGCTTAAAGCGGATCACAATCCGCCGTCCTCGCCGCGCTGGATTGTGATCCGGCGCAAGCATTTCCGTCTTCGTTGGTGTAGTTTGCCACATGGAAACTCCTGTCTCAACTACGTTCTTGTTCCATTGCGGCCAATACTCGTTCCCACTCGGGCATGTTGTGCAGGATGGTGAAACCCGGCTGTTGTTTCGTCCACTCGGCATGCGTCCAGCCGTGATCGACGGCGGCGCGGAGATAGGTCAGCGCCTTTTGCGCGTCCCCGAGATTGGCCCAGGCCAGAGCCGCCAGGTGATAGTAGTAATCGGGATTGTCGTCGCGGGCGGCAAAGACCTGCTCGTAATACTCCACCGTCTTGTGGTAGGCTTCGCGTTGGAAATGCATCCACCCCAATTCGGCCCAATGATCCAGCAGATTGTAGATGTAGAAATAGTAGGCGTATTCGCGGTTGCGTTTGAAGCCTACCTTCTCCGCTGTCTTCCATGAGCCGATGTTTTCTGCATTGCAGTGCCAGCCGACGGCTTTGAAGCCGTGCGTCAAGCAGTACTCCACCGTGGCGGCGGCGGCGATGGCCGCCAGCCCTTTGCGGCGATAAGCCGGGTCGGTGACGATGCCGATGTCGATCTGGTCGCCGGCGAAACAGTCGGCTGTACACTTGGCAACGATTTGGTTCTCGTGCAGCACACAAAAGCCGACCCCGTTGGCGAGGAAGTTCTCTACTGTGCCCCAATACTCTTCTGTGTCGTTCCACTCGCCGATGGCTTCAGGAACGATGATGTCATCAGCTTCAAGCAAGTCCCGATCTATGCGGCGGACGGTGTACCCGTCGGGCAGCGCGGCGCGCCAGTCGAAGATCGGTTCCCGGCACAGGTAGTGATAGCGTTTAAGTTTTTCGGCCTCGTGGGTGGGGATCAGCTCAGGCAGCCGAGCTTCCCACGTTTCGGGGTACACGGCGAGCGACAGGGAATCGTCGCCGTTCACGTATGCTTCGCCGGTGAAGAGCTTTTCGTGGATGAACGCGCGCAACGCATCCAATGTCGCCGGGTTATCGTGCTCGCCGGTGAGCAAATAGCCTTCGACCGTTAGTGCGAATGCGGTGCGCGGATTTTCTACGTCATCTACGAAAATTCGCCCTGGGTTGTGACCCTGCATCGCCGCGCGGATGGACAGGCTGTAGTCGAACCCGGTAAACAAGGGCTTTACACGTTCAAATTGATCGCGGGTTAGTTCTTTCACATCTGGTAACTCTATCTCCTTTTCGTGTGTTGTGTCGATATTGTACACTGATTTTTTATGCTTCGGGTGGCAGGTAGATGGCGAAACGGCAGCGGTCATCCCCCTTGAGGACGGATTCGAGGACTTCGGCGCGCACCGGCTGGCCCAAGGCGACTTCCCATGGCTTTTTGTGGAAGCCAGCGCTGCAATTGCAGAACGTCGCCGTCAGCGCCACGTCGCCGTTTTTGATCGCCTCCCGCGCCCACGGGCAGTGGCAATAGAAGTAGCGCTTCAGCGTCGGGTCTGTTTCTGCGAGATATTCCCGGGTCATAAAGGGGATTTTGGTCTCGTAGACGACGACGCATCCTGCGTTGCCCTCTCGCTGTCCGCCACCGATTTCGGGATCGTTCTTGACGAATTCGATCACCTCATCGGTGATTTCCTGCGCGAAGAACAACCGTCCCTCGCGTTGGCACGTTTCCAGTTGCTCCACAAATGCTTGCTTTTTGCGGTGCAGGTACTCGTCGAGGTCGCCGGATTCTTGATAGCGCTGCCGTTCGTGGGCAAAGTATTCGTCCGGCAGATCGCGCAGGCTGTCCGCGAGCAGCGCCTTGCACGCCTCTGCGCCCACTTTGGCCTCGAGCCGTTCGACGACGGGGTGCATCGTGCGCGGCTTGTCGCGTGTGGGTAGGCCCAACGGCGCAACGCCGATCCCGGCGAACACCTCGTCTCGCACGTCTTCGCCGAACACCTCGGCGACCCGGCGGTAGAAGTTGCCCTGCGCCTCGGCCCCGTCCAGCAGTTCGAGGATGGCGACGAACAGCGCGTTGTCTTTGGTGAACAGGCCATAACGCGCCAAAGCCAGGTAATTGTCCTCGGTGTTCTGCCCTTCATGAATCAGTTGGTTCGAGAAGGCCCAGGCCGTTTCTGCCGTGGACTTCTCGCCGGCGCTCTCAACGAAACGTTCAAAGCGTTCGGCCAGAGCAATCGCGGCTTCAATCTTCTCATCGGAAAGTTTGCGTGTTTCTAGCAGTGTGCGAAATCCTTGTTGATCTACCATGTATCTTCCTCCCATCAAAGTTACTCTACCGCGGGCAAGATATAGCGCGTGAGAATTTCTCCCGTCGGATCCCCAGAGGCGTAATTTCCACCCGTGAAAACGACGACCATCTCCCAATCGGGGAGTACGATGATCTTCTGTCCGCCCCATCCCAACGCGGCAAACGACTCCACCGAGGTCGATCCCAGGCGGTAGGTTTCCAGCCACCACTGGTAGCCGTAGCCGCTTGTCGCTGTGTGGGTGACGTGCTTCTGCGTGGATTCGGCAATCCACGCTTCCGAGACGATGCGTTGGCCTTCCCATACGCCGCCGTTCAGGCACAACTGGCCGATCTTCGCCATGTCCCTGGGGCGGAGTTGGAGATTGCCGGAGGCGTGGATCATGTCGGGGTTGATGAAATCCCAGGCGTAGTCGGTGATGCCGAGTGGCCTAAACAAAACCTCTTCGGCAAAGGCGTCCATTCGCTGGCCGGTCGCCGAGCGGATCGCTTCGCCGAGTAAGTTGGTGTTGTCGCCGCCGTAGTAGAACCGAGCGCCGGGTTCGGTGACCAGCGGCCTGGACAGGATATACTCGATAGGGTCAGGCTCGTAGAATAGCCGGACGAGGTCGTTATCGCGGTTGCTGTAGGGGAGTTCGCCCTCGTTCCATTGCAGGCCCGAAGACATCGTGAGCAGATGCTTCAACGTGATCGTCGCCTTGCGCGCGTCGCTCAGGTTGGCGTATTGTGGGAAGTAATCAAACACCGCATCATCCACGCTCTGCATCGCGCCTTGATCCAGCGCAATGCCGACCAGGATCGAGGTGATGCTTTTGGTGACAGAGGCCAGGTTGTGGCGCGTCTCCGGTCCATACCGGACCAATTCGCCGCGAAATTGCGGGCTATCGTAGTCCCACTCGTAGCCGTCGAAGTAGACCTCGAAAACCAGTTTACCGTCTTTGACGATAAGGAGGCTATCCACATCTTGATACGTCTTGTCCTGGATGCGCTCGACGGCTTCACGGAGTCGTTGTTCATCCAGGCCGACATGGGCAGGACTGGTCGTTTCCCAGCCATCATCTGTCCGTTGTGGTTTTTGGTAGGTCTGTTTGGAGGCGCACGCCGCCAATCCGATGACGCAAAGTAAGACAAACCGTAGTCCTATTTTCACCTTTTCCTCCGTAATTTCCGCTGCTTTACCCAGGTAAACACTTCCTCGATTCAATCGCGCGATAAACCATTTTCTTGCTCTTCTTAAAAAATAAGTCGGATGTCGAACTTCTCAACCAGGGCACGCATGTCTGCATCACCTGGTCGTTCATCGAAGCGGCTGGCAGCCGCTAGCATCTTGGGGACAAGCTGCATGTCTCCCGCTGTGATCACAAAGCTGTCCGGCAGGCCCAGCGCCCATTGCACCGCTGTATCAATCGCCTCCTGAGTCTCCAGCGGTTCGTAGAAATAGGTGTTGTAGGTTCTGGGACGATCTTCCCATGGCCGCCGAGCTATGGATTTGATGATCTGGACGGCGATGTGGCGTTCACGACATTGCGCGATCAACGTTGCGAAGTCGGCAGCGTAACGGCGGTTCTGCATAAACGCATAGTTGTAGGGCAGCATAACCGTGTCGAAATCAAAACGCTCAAGGCTGCGTAGGTGCATCGCCGCCGCTTTGGGGCTGTGGGCCGTCACGCCCAGGAAACGCACCAGTCCTTTATCGCGCGCCTCGACGAATGCCTCTAGTGTGCCGCCTGGCCCCATCGCTTTCTCCCAGCCGACCGGATTGGTCAGACCGTGCATTTGCCAGAGGTCTACATAATCGACACGCAAGAGTTCCAGGGAACGTTGAAGATTGTCCCACGCTCCCTGGTAGCTGCGACTGCGCGTTTTGGTGGCGATAAAGAAGTCACTCCGATGTTTTTCCAACCACGGGCCGATGCACTTCTCCGCATTGCCATACATCGGCGCGGTGTCAATATGGTTCACACCGTAGTCCAACAACAGCTCGAGGATGCGATCAGCCTCCGCTTGTGTTGCTTGGCTCAGCGCATACGCGCCAAAAATGACACGTGTGCTTGCGTGTCCAGTGCGGCCAAAAGGTTGTTTAGAGATCATTGTGTCCTCCATAAGTTTTCATCTATCTTACTTCGCGTGCTCTATGTTGAATGTTCACATCCAAGCTTTTTTCCCAGTTCATACGCTTCCGCCAATTCTGCTGTGCAACTCGAAATAGGGAGGGCGCGATCCGTGTCCACATCCAGGGTGCGGCAAGTTATAGTGTGTAATGCGACCCCGAAGAACGGGCAGATACGTTCGAAAAATGCGACCGTTGAGGCACAATGGTAATGATAAGTGATCAACACAACGAAAGTTTTCCCGGCAAAGTGATCACCCGCCACAAGGGCTTCCATTCTATCCAGCGCGGCTTTCAATTGCGCGGTCAGATACCCCCAATACATCGGGGTTGCCCAAACCACGATACCGGCTTCCCTAAAGGCAGCGTAGATGGCTTCCATATCGTCCTCAATGGCGCAACGGTGATCCTCGGCAGTTGCGCAGGAAAGGCACCCCTGACAGGGTCGGATATTCATCTCATTTGTGTAGAAATGCTGGACTTCGTAATCTACCCTTTCCGCCATTCCTCTCAAAAAGGACTCTGCCAGGGTGTCCGAGTCCCCATGCTTTCTTGGACTGCCATGAAGCACAATAACTTTCATAGATCATCTCTTTCGCTTCCGATTTGAACACGGCTCTCTCTGTCAAGAGGCATCGGGTGTGATAGGCGGAAGCGCTATCCGCGCCAGCAGCCCAATGCCGACGATGCCGAGCGGCAGGCTGAACCACAAGATTCGCCGGTAGACCAAAATCTCAGGCGTGATCATCGGCGTCACAAGCCCCTGTATGGGGATCGCTGCATTGATGACAAAGTGCAGCAGCACCGCCGGCCATAGACTCCCGCCCCATACCACCACCGCACCCCACCACACCGCGCTGATACACGTTTGTGCAGTCAGCAGCAGCGCCGAAGACCACGAGACGCCGTGGGTGAAGACTTGTGTGATGTGCATGAGCGCAAAGAGCACGGCGCTGAGGACCACACTTCCGATGATCCCTAGCCGGGTGTGCCCCCAGGCGTGGAGCAGAACATACAGCATCACCCCGCGAAACAAGAGTTCTTCGCTTAAGCTGACCACGACTTGCGTCAAGACAATCGTGCGAGACGCCGGCTCCCGGATCAGATTTGACATGTCGAAGGCGCCCTTGCCGTAGAAGGCGTAGAGACTCGCGCCGGCAAAGTAGAGCATCCCCACCACAGCCAGCACCCAGACTTGCCAATGGCCCAACCGGGTGATCCCTGACGCTTCCAGCCAGCCCAACCGCCATACCAACCCAAGCACGCAGACCGTTATGGCGAGCCGTCCTACCGTGGTTGTGACGGCGTCGCCGTAAGGCCTGCGCAGTGCGCCTGAAGCGATGCCCATAAAGACAAGCCCCGCCACAAACCAAATCATCATCAAACTGATCGCAAACAGAACCGGGGAATTTGTTGCAATAGACTTAAGCGTGTTCATTGATCCTCCATAGCAAATGAACCATTCGTGGAAAAACAAAACGGGATGATTTTGTCTGATTCCCGCACCGCTGAGGTCCAGAAGAACTGGTGGCTGTCGCTGAAGTAATAGTATGTCGTGCCATTGGGCATCAGAGCGACTACATTGCCGCTGATGCCCACCATCTCCACTGTCCAGAATTCACAGTCGAAGCCATCCTCCTCCGTATAACGGGTGGCCCAGAAGGCGTTGTTATAGTAACGATTCTGGTCGATCTCAAAACCACGATCCTTAGGATTGCGCTGCAGGGCCGCGGCCAATAAGTCAGGATGCAGAACTTGCACACCGTCTATTTTGCCCTGGTCTGCATTGAGCAATGTCGTGATTTTGGCGATGTCATCCGCGACCCACCACAACCCCTGACCGCCATCCGGCACGCCTTGCCAGTTGTTATCCTCAGTGCGCAACGTTGAATACGCGCCAGGCCCGATGCCTAATGGCTTGTACACTTCATCCACAACAAACTGGTAAATGTCGGCATTAGGGCCTTCCTTTGTCCGTAGAAAATTCTGCAGCGCGTTCACCAGGATGAAAGTGTCACTACTCCGGTAAACCCAACGCTGGCCGGGTTTCTCTCGGCGCGGCCAATGGAAGGCCATCGCAATTTTTCTGGCGTAAGGCTGCGCCTGGCCGTACTTCAGCATTTGCTCGCTTTCATCATCCACCATATAACCTGCCGAGTAGTAATTCCCCGTCGCCATATCCAAAGTATGACCGAAGGTGACATAGTTCCAGTTGCCCAGGCTTTTTGCTGATTCCGGCACATAATCCTTGATTAACAGGTCGGCGACCTCTGGGCCATATTTCTGCGCCAGGCGCATCAGCGCCACAGCGACAAAAGCCGATTTGGACGTGGAATACGAAGCCGCGCGCAGCGCCTCGCAATAGGTATAACGCCCAAAACGGGTCTGGCAGCCGTTTACATAATTCACCCCGTTGATTACAAAACCATACCATGCCGTGTTCTCGAGACCGATAAGGCGACCGAAAGCAACCAGGTCTACACCGGGATAATCCACTGCCAACGCCTCAATGGGTTTGGTGGGGAAATGGGAAGCTAATTCTTGAATAAAGTCAGCGCGAATTTGATCCGCATCAGGAATCACTTCACGGTGATAGACCGCATCCAACAGTCCCCAGAGGTTAGCACGCGCATACATGGTCGTTTCCTGCGTCACCTGATACCATACTTTGGATATGCTCTCGTCATTGAATACAAAGGTCATCGTGCCGTTGAGCGTCGCGTTGGTACCCTTTGGCATAAGCGTGAAGGGGAAAGAGGCGCGGGAATCGCCTTGATCCCCGGCTTCCTGCCACACACGTCCCGGTTCGAGAAGGATGTTCCAGCCGGAATCTGCGCCGATAATCACGCTCCGGTTTACAGGGATGAGATATGTCTCGTGCTGCACAAAGGCAAAATCGAATGCCGGAAGATAGGCAAATTCCGGGGGAAAACTGCCCTTGAGGACGTCTATCTTGCCGTAGTCCTTCTCTCCCAATAACTCAAGTCGACCTTCAAAGACGTGTGCGGGTGGCGCCGCATCGTCGGGCATCGCGAATGCGCTTTCGTCCACGGGACCGGTGAAAGCAAAGCCCTGCAACAGGTCGGCGTATGACAGCGAAGCCCGTATCGCCAGCGTCCCTTGGGGCGAGGATGAGGCCGTGGCGGTTGACAGAGAGGTGGGGGGCGTGACTGTCGGCATGGGGGCAGTTGCCGCGGGCAGGACCGGTGTTTCGGTCAACGGCAGTGGCGTCAACCCAGGCGAACTCGGTTGACATGCTCCCAGCAAGACCACAAGCATCAAGGACCAGACTACAAGTGTACAAGGTTTAGGCATTGATTTTCCTATTTCATCTGTCACTCGCGATGCTAAAGGTCTTCCGGCAAGTGAATGGCAAACTGGCACACATCATCGCCCTGGAGCACCGAGCTGACGATGTCGATGCTCACCGGCTTGCCAATCGCGCCTTCGAATTGCCGGCGATACCATCCCGACCCGCAGTAGCAGAAGGCGGTCGGCATCCCCTGATCCAGATTGTCGCGGAGCAAAGGACAGAAGCAGTAAGCCCTGCGCCGTTCGAGGTCGGTTTGGGCTTCGGCGTAGGCCTGCGGGTCGCGGGGGCCTTTGGCCGCGTAGATGGTATAGCCTTCGCGCGTGGGACGGGTTTCGCTCCAACCGGGATCAGCCTCCATGAAGTCGAGGACGGCATCCACGGCCTGGAGACCGTCTTGTGTCTGGGCGTATGCCTCGTCGAAGACGATCTTGAGTTTGGCGACCTGGCCCGGTGGGAAGACATGGGCGCAGCCAGAGAGGACGTCGTACTTTTGATGCTCACCTGCCAGACCCTCAAGCCGTTCCAGCATCCCCTTGACCCACAGGAAGCGGTCGTCTACACGGGAGGCAATGTCTAGCCTTTCGCTTCCCTGCATGACCACCTCGCGCGCTTCCTGGCCCAGGACATGCTCCAGGCCGCTCGCCAGCTTGCCGTTCCAATCGTGGATGAGGAATTGCGCTTCCGTTCCCGGCCCGCCCGGGTTGGCCGCGTCTGTGTACACTTCGCGGCCAAACTCGTCGGAGATGATGGCGCGCTCGTTGGCATAGGCGTAGATTGCGCGGTAGGTCTCCCGCAGCTTTTCAGGCGCGTCCTGATGCACGAGTGCGAGCACCTCCATCGCCGGAAAATGCCTGGTGCGAAGGCTCGGCGTGGTGACTTCGCGGTGGACGGGGAAGCCGATTTCGGCGTCGTACCCGTCGGTGACGCTGGTGACGAATTGGAAGATCGCGAAGGGCGCTCCGGCGATAGCCTCTTCCGGCAGTTCCTGCGCCAGTTGCGCCAGGATCGGGCCGATGTCGCTGCGACGCTGCACCACGAATTTGGCCGTGGCGACCAGACTTGCCTCTAAATGTTTGTGTTGAATCTCCATTTTGCTCCTTATTCACTTTGCTTGAAATACGCGGCGACTGTCGTGTCCAGGTTGCGCCAGAACGCTGTGTGTTCCATCTCGTAGGCGGCGGCAATGCGGCTTTCCAGTTCGGCGGGCGGATAGCGCTGCGTGAGCAGACTCTTGAGCAACCCGGGGCGCGTCTCCTCGAAGTAGCGCGTCGGCCAGTAGCCGCGCACGTAGACGTACACCAGCGCATCCGGGTCTTGCGGAAGGCGGCGTGAGCGAGGCATGTCCGGCGCGTGGGCCAGCGTGGCAGCGGTTTCCGCCTTGACCGTCGGTCGCCCCACGAAGCGATCCACCGTCAGCATTGCCAAGCCCTCGTTCAGCCACGCCGGTAGTTTGAGATGCGCGGTCGCCGCGTGGGTTAGTTCATGGCAGGTGATTTGCTCCACTTTGCGGGCCATATCCGGTTCTGAGACAAAAATGCGTGCGCCGAGGCCGGAATTGCTGACCTGGATAAGCCGGGGCGGCTTCACGCCGACCATCCGTCGTTTTCCCAACTGCTGCGCCCAGCCTCCGGCAACCCGCCAGAGACGCCGGGCGCCCCAGCCCCACAGCGGCAGTTTGAGGCCCATCAGGATTTTCAAGGGCCAGGATGCCGCATGAAACATCGGCGCCAACCACGAGGTCATCACGTAGAGACGCACATCAGGCGGCATTGTCAGCCCCCAATGCTCGTGGATGAGGCGCTCGCTCTTTTCAGCGGCGGCGCCGATCAATTCTGCTGCCTCGCGCTCTGGGGCAGTGAAGAAAACTTTCAAGCTACCGAATGACAAGGTCTCATAGTGTTGCGTCATGGCTTACACTCCAATCTGGTCGGGCTGTCTGTACGATCCGAATTTTTTGATCAGGTAATACTCCTTGACCGGATCGGGGTATCCATCCGACATCCCGAACACGGTATACCCCATCCGGTGAAAGAACTCAGGCGATTGGAACGAAAGGGCGGATGCCTGCACCGCGATGCACTCATGCTCCTCGGCGATTCTTTCAGCTTCCAGGATGAGTTTTCTGCCCAGGCCGCGCCTGCGGTATCGTTCATCGAGCCAGAGAAGTTCGATGACCAGATTGCTCATGGTCGTGAAGGCGAGTAGCCCGCCCATGACGTCATCGGCAGAATCCCTGATAACCAGCTTGATCCCAACTCCATCGCGCTTGGCGCCGATTTTTTCATCAACGTATCGTCCCAGCCCCGCATGGACAATGTCCATTTCTTCTTCCGTCACATTTCCAGTGATCGAGAACCGCACGTTCTCTTGTAGACACACCTGCTGGTGAGGCCGGAGACGCTTGCCGAGGACGGACTCCGTGATCCCATCCGGGTACCCGTCATAGATGCCCAATACCTCATAGCCGATCTTTTGATAGAATCCGGGCGCCTGGAAAGAAAGGCTCCAGGTGTGAGAGGTGATACAGCCTTTGTCGAAACCGACGCGCTCTGCTGCCAGCACGAGGTCCCTGCCATAGCCGCGCTTGCGGTACTCGTCCGCCACCCAGAGCGCCTCCAGGTACATCACCCGCACTTGCGTGCTGGCGCTGACCCCACCGACGACCTTTCCCTCGGAGTCCCTCAAGACCAGGTTGATCTCGATCCCAGGCTTGTTGTATTCACCGCTCGTCTGTTCACGGTTATACTCCGCCATGCGCTGTCTGATGAGTCCGATCTCCTTCTCAGTAGGCGTATCGCTCAATGTGAATGAGTGGATACAATCGGTGCTGTGCATTTGGTTCGCCTCCAAGATGATAACTCTACTTTTATAGCATAAGGCAAAAGTGCTGTGGATGTACTAGGCAGTAGGGGAGTTTTTTGCTCTTAGACAGCTATCCCCAGTTATGGCGTATACCGGTTAGCGCGCCGGATAAATGCGAGGGCCGGAACAAGCAGCCCCCCACAGAGGGAGAGCGCCAACGGTACAGAAACGGTTTTAGCCAACAGACCGACGATCAGGCCGCCACTGACCTGTCCGATGGCTTCCGTTTGCCCGGTCATCGAAAGAATGGTGGCGCGCACATCCGGGTCGAGGCGTTGGTCCATCCATGCCATGATCAATGGATCGGTCAATTCACGCAGGCTGTAGATGATCAGGTACAGACTGAGCGCCAGCCCCAGGAGTGGAGCCCAGCCAAAAGCCGTGATGGACATCACAATGGCGGCTGTGATGACCAGCATCAGGTGTCCAATTTGCTGTGGCGGAAGGCTGATGCAGCGTTTTTCGATCTGGTGTGTCAGGGTAATCGAGAGCAAGATGCCGGCAAATTCCAGGATGCCGAATAGGGCCAGATCGTTGTTACCGAACAACATCGGCAGGTCGAACTTGTCCACTAGATGCCAGACCCATAGCCGGTCGAAACCGGCTGTCATGCCGTAAAACAGGCCGACCCCCAGGATTGCCAGCAGAGCCGGACGCAGGCGGACGGTGCGGACGCCTTTGCGGAAGGTAGCGGCCATGTGTTGGAGGGTGTTGCGGTCTGCTGGTCTGATGGGTTTGAATCCCTGCTCTGACATCAGGAAGAGCAACACAACGGCGAAGACGATCCACGCCACGCCGCTGACACGGATCAGTGTGGAAACCGAAGTCAGACCGCCCAAGGTCATAGCGGCCAGTATCCCGACAACGTTGCCGTATAAGTCATACTGGTTGGCGGTGAGAAAGATTCGGTTGGCGCGTTCCTCGCCGATTTCGTCGCTCAGCCACGCTTGCGTCGCGCCGCTGGTGAAAGTGTACCCCAGGCCCCAGAGCACCTGCGCCAATAAGATGGGAATGAAGAGCGGGAACAAGCTTTCCAGGATAAGACTTAGTCCGATCAACGTAAAACCGATGACGACCGACAATCGTCGCGAGACTGTGTCGGCAACGACGCCGGTTGGCATCTCGAACAACAATCTGGAAAGCTCCATCGCCGCCCCGACCACTAAGAGTTGCAGAGGATCGAGTCCGGCTGTGACTGTCTCGTAGTACGGTATGCCGAAGAGAGAGGCGAATAGGATGCCTCCTGTAAAGGACAGGAAGAGATAAGTCGTGTGGGGATCAGGGCGTTTCATAGAGTTGCGACCGATCTGTGTTAATCCACCGGCATGGCCCAATGCAGGGTGTGAAAACGCCATTCCGCTTTATCTTTCACCAGGACGGCGGTGAACGTAAAAGGCCAACTGTATCCCAGGCCTTTGGCGCGTTCGCGCAGCCGGCGCATGCCGTAATGCGTGGCTTCCATCAGCTTTTCATCGGCTGAAAGTTCTTCTTGATCGAAGATGGCTTTCATGTCGTTGAGGTGGAACTGGATGGCAGTATCGAAAGCCTGGGTCTGCGTCACGGTCCCCGTCGTGGAAAGCCAGGCCACATCACCGCGCACGGTGATTTTAGCATTGTCCACATCCAACCGGACATCTCCCCAATACGTCCAGTCGCCTTCGATGATTTCCCGGACACGCTCAAGCCCTTCGAACCACTCTGTGGCGGCGCGTTGTGCCGCGCCGATGCCGATCATCTCGATGCTGTCGTCTTGAACGAACAACTGCATGAAGTCGTCCAACCCGGTGAAGTCGCGGGCGGTGTAGCCATCCTGGAACTTCTGAAGCGTAGAGCGAACATCGTGTTGATTTTGGTCGTCTGTCATATACACTCCTCTCCTATAGCCAGTTTTTCAAATGAATCAATGCCTCATGCCCTTCTCGCTCAAAGCCATAGAAGGCAAAATCGCGTCCCCACACGATGGCGTCCAGCGCGTATTCGGCATAGGCCACGAGGCGCTGCTGTTCTGCTACCGGCGTCAGTGGGCGTCCGTACCCTTCAAAAAAAGCTGTGACCAGATCAGGGCGCTGGACCCAGGCCCAGTTTGGGTCTCTGCTGAAATCTGCCACACGCACGTCCCAATAGGCAAACTCAAAATCAATGATGCCCGTCCAGGTTCCCTGTTCGTCGACGAGCCAGTTGGCGGCGCAATAATCCCTGTGGCAGGGCGTTGGTCGTTCACCCACGAAGGCGGGGATCAAATCGTAAGCCGCTTTGAGTATGGCTAACTCCGTCGTGTTGATGTATTTGCCGTGCAGAGCGCGCTCCAGCAAATTCCCGAACCGCTGGCCGACATAGTCTCTGGCGTCAAGGGGAGATGCCGTCACGCACATTCCGTCGCGCAGGCATGGCCCGAAACACGTCCCCGGCGCCAAATCGTGGAGGGCGACGAGCGCCGCGCCGGCCGCGCGCCAGACAGCCCGTTCTTGCGCTGGCGATATAGCGACATCTTCGAGAGGCCGTCCGGGCAGTTCGCTGAGAAGCAGGGCGAACGGCGCTTGGTCACGAACGGCCAGCAAACGCGGCGCCGCCTCGCCGAAGGCGTGTGCCCAGTGTTCGTAGGCATGGACTTCGTTGTTCCAGTGTTCCCAGGTCTGGTGGACTTTGAGGTAACAGAATCCCGACGGCGTGTGGAGACATTGCATGGACGACTCGTGATTGCCGTGCGCCTTGCTGTGATCAGCCAGTACTTCGAACGGCCCGGCTACTGCCTGGCACCACGCGAGAGCTTCCTGGAGTTCGATTTCAGGGATAGCTTTCATATTCCACCAAAATGCAGGCTGTCGCTAATGGTTTTTTCGCATCTTACGCAAACGAATTCGTAAATATCGTGCGCGTAGATATAGGGGCGGTAAATCTGCCTCCCGATTTCCGTGAATATGAACATACCGGCGAATAGTGCGAAAAAGGTGATTTGCCTTCGATCTATGGCGAGTAGTCTGGTTTTGTCAAACATATCCAATTACCGTTCAATTCATTCTGGCTTGAGCATAACCGGCTCTACCTATATTTCTTCCGCTGGACAAGCAGGTAAGCCAGTAACCCCAATGGCCCCAAACCCATAGTAACCAGCACCCAAACCAATCGCTTGCCCAGAGAGGTCGGTTGACTTGACGCCATACGCCAGATAACAACAGCCAATGACAGCACCACCAAGGGAATCCAGAATAGCCCTACGCGGTGCAGGAGCATCAACCCGGCCCAGGTCGCGGTTGGCGGGAGCAGGGGGCGATAGCGCACCAGGTCGGCTTGCGTGGCAAGATCACCGTCCCGGCAAGGAAAACTTTCCAGCCCCCACAGCAGTGTATCCACCAACAAAGGCGACATGCTCATACCCTCGTATTCCGTAAAGAAACGGGTGCTGTACGCGAAACTGTCCGCATGGGTATAGGTGACCAACTTGCCGCTGATGTCTCCAGAAACGTCGGTGTGAACGTCCAGCACCTTGACCGAAGTACGGCAAGAGAAATCGAGGTTGGAAAAGTCCACGTAGCGGATATTGGGATTGTGGTTCGTGCGGAAATAGGCGCGCAAGTTGACCGGATCGAAGACGAAACTCCAGACCGTATCCTGCCGAGAAGCTGCGGCGAGCGTGTCGAAGGCATAAGCGACGGCTTCATCTGGGGTGGATGGTTCAGCCGTTGCCAAGCGGTTGGCTACCGTCGTAAACCGCCACAGCGAATTATCCTCCGGTTGGCTTCCTACGGACAGGCTTTTCTCCCAGGCGACAATCGAATCCTGATAGGGATGATTGGTCAAAGCCTTCACCGGCAGCGACTCGCCGGTGTGGTAGACCGATTTGCCTTCAAGGAACTCGATCGTGGCACATGCTCCCGTGCGGTCGCAGACGAGATAGTGGTCAACCGCGGATGGGACGGGCCGTATCTCGGCGTCGCTGGCGATGACTTGCTCGATCGACCGGTGCGTATCCAGGTGGTATTGCATCCAGAAAGGCGTCTCGAAAGGCGGCCTTTCATCCGGGGTGGGGCCCTGGGTTCCAGCCACGCTCATCGTGCTGATCATCAACCCGGCCTCATTCATCCCGGCCCAGGCCATCTGATAACCGACGAAATTGACGCTGACGCTGCCATATCGGGAGATCCAACGCGCGTACTCCCCGGATGTACTGGGGTCCCAGGTCGTTTTCTGTACACCCCGTTTATTGACGAACAGCCGGCCGATGTCGAGTGTGTTATCCTGGTTAGCGCCGAACACGCAAGCATCGTCGCTATCGAGACAGAACGCAGTACATGTACCGAACGGACCAACAGGGGGTCTTTTCAGAGCATCGTTTATAGATACCTCCACGGGCAGCGGCGTCGGAGGGGAAATCAGGGCCATGATGAGGTAAATGACGCCGCTGAAGATGAATAAGGCCACGAAGGGGACTGAGATGTTTTTCATATCTGAATTGCCTTTTTTTCAACGCTTTCCGAAAGGAGCTGGTCCCTTTTGCGCTGAGCTTTGAGGAAGCCCATCACCCACGGGACAAAGTTAACCATATAGTGCGCACCTACAGCATGTTCCCAGTCGCGCGTGGCGAACACAACAGCCATAGGCACGCCATAGCATAAGCCGGTAAACCAGAAATGCTCCCAAGTATGTCCATGCGTCAAGCCAAATGTTATTCCACTGAAAAGGACCGCCGCTATAAGGGCCAGGCCCGGGCGCCCGACAAAGGCAGGTCGAAGCAGGGCATAGCACAGGGGAACCGGGAACAGCCTGAATATAACTTCTTCGTTGAGGCCAGACCAAAATGGGACGACCAATGGTTTCCACCACCGGTTGATCCAAGGGTATTCCTCCTTTTGTCTATCTATGGCATTCACCAGTCCCAAGGGAATGAACAGCACACAACCCCAGAGAAAGCTCATCAAGGCGTGTCCGTACTGTCCTTCAAGCAGCCGTATTCCTCCCAAGCCAGTACGAGCTGCCGACAAGCTTCCCACGACGAACATCGGCGGAACAAAAATCAGAAAGATGATGATATTTGCTTTTGGAACGAACGCATTTTTCCAGAACAGGATCCCACCTGCCACGAAGGCAATAAGGGATACTGCGATGCCTAGACCCACTGCGTCTGCCGTGATCCGGCTATGCCACACCACAAGGATGAGCGGCGCGGCGACAATGTAAAGGAGAAGGAGCAAGGATGCACCCTTATCGGACACCAACGTCAGGCAGAACATCAGAGCGATGACCAGCGCCCCTGCCAGCGGTCCAAACCGCCAATTTACGAATACGAGTGGGGTGAAATCCGGCAGTTGGTCGATTGAAGAACCGCTGCGCACAAGATACCAGAGCAAAACCGCCGCGTAGGTAAGAGTAAGTCCACGGCGCAGCCTGGCGGGAGCGCGCTTATTTCGGGTTTCCCCATAGAGCATAATGACACCAGTGATAGTGGTTACCAGCCAGGCGATCGCCAGTGCAATCTGGGCTACGGATTGGATTGACATGATTTTTCCCTTTCGCTCATTTGTGGTAAACCGCCGGATGGTCGGCCGGTAGCTTTTTCCACATCCGATCAACAACAATCATCACCAGCGCAGCAACCCCTACAGTCCAGTTGTAAACCGCCCAGTCCAGGTTGGGGAAAAAGGCAAAGGTGGTGTTGGCGGCGGCGTGGGCGATACCGGCGACCAGGATGCTCCCCTTGCTGCGGTTATACAGCCAGCCAAGCGTCACAGTGGCGGAGAGATGTGTTAGGTAGGTTTGTCCCCAATACTCCGGGGAATAGACCGGTTTTCCTTCCGCCATCCAGAGAAACAGGTGCCACAATGGCCAGAAAACGTTCAGGATCAGACAGGCAACCAAAGGACTGGTGAGCGACTGCATCCTGGGTAGTGCAAATCCTCGCCACCCGACCTCTTCACCGGTAGCGTTGAAAAAGAAGAGCTGGTAGAAGAACTTGACTGCGATCAGACCGATCAACGCCAGACCTGTTCCTGAGAACGGTCTGGCTGCAATGGACTGTTTGCCAAGCAGGTTGCCGACAAGGTTGGCGAGCAGAACCAAAACCGGAAACAAGACCAACGCCAGGAGGACCCACCCCCACACACTGCGCAGTCGAACCAACGAAGCCAGATAGCGCTTCACTGCCGGGATACGAGAATAGGCCATGCTGATCACAAAGGCAACCGGTATCACCGAAACGAGGGTGAAACCGATCATTATGGGTGTTAACGGAGCATGGTTGATCACTGTGTTGTTGGCAAGAAACACGAACGCAGATGCACCGCATGCCACAAGAAAGGCGATCCAGTAAGTGCGGTTTGTCCCTTCCCTGGGTTGGGTGCGTGTTATGGCCGTGATGATAATCCCCGCCAGCGCAGGTCCGCAGGTAGCGATAAAAACCAGCGGGGCCAGCAAAAAGTTGCCCTTTCTTATCACTGCATCATAGGAGAATCCCAGCCCCCAGGTGATGGCGAAGGTGAGGATGAAGAAGGCGATGACTTGATGCCTTTTGATCAAAGCGGTTAGCTTGTTCATAAATTCAACTCCTTATAGAAATCGTTAGCGTCCTAGAACGCCTGCCGCAAGCCCTCGCATCTGTTCTCCGTCAGGGTTGAGGCAGACGACCGCATTCTGTGGCTGATCCGTGACCACCGTGCGTCCCTGGCTGGGACCGGGTTCGACGAGGACGTCCACCGCGAGCATCTCCTCGGGGCAGAGCGCCGGATCGGTGGCGTTGATCGCTGTGACCAGATCCCAGATATAAACGCTTTTTACGGACCATGTATCCAGCATCCATTGCAGGAGCTTCCCCGCCAGGACTCCCTCCGGCGATCCAGAGGACGCCCAGGCTTGAGCATCCGACGCCGTCCAGGGAACCCGGTTCGTGGCATCCAGCGGCGCGAGGTGAATGGGTATTCCGTAGGTGAAGACCTCCGCAGCAGCCACCGGATCGACCCAGATGTTCCACTCCGCCACCTCGTTGTCGATCTCCGGCCAATCGCTCTTGATGTTGCCCGGAACATGGATGCTTCCTCCCATCACGTGGACCTCACGGACGTGCTCCGCAATGCCTGGATCGAGACGCAGCGCTTCGGCCAGGTTCGTATGCGTCCCACTGACGAACACCACCACCGACTGGGAGGCGCTGTTGAGCGTGTCTACGATGAGTTGCGCAGCCGGTACGGGCTTCAGTGTGATGGGCGCTTCGGGGTAAGGGACGCCCCAGAACTCATCACTGGCCTGCCGCCACGGGTCAGGGAAAGCGTTATCCCCTTCCAGCGGTGTCGCGCGCCCTACGCCGACCGGGATGTCCGGCCTGCCAAGTCCGGCCAGAAGCCGCTGGACGTGCGGGGCGAACACTTCTGGGTGGGCTTCACCGCAAGAGATTGTGACGGCTTTGACCTCGAACAGCGGGTTGCGCAGGAAATACAACAGGGCGATTGTGCCATCCGGGCTGCCGTCGTCATCTACGATGATAGGGATCGGACCTTGTCCGCTTGGGGTGGGTAAGGGGCGCGGGGTGATCGCCGCTGGCGACGGAGAACAAGACACGATTTTGAGGTGAGGCCAGCTACCCTGGATACAAAAAGGTTCCAGCCCTAATTTCTGCCAGAGTGGGGCAGCAGGCCAGATGAGAATCAGCAGGAGTGCCAGCACTCCAATGACGATGCCTATGCGGCGATACAGTTTTTTTCGTGCTAACATAGCTTACTCCTCATTCGACGCTCACTGTTCTGAAGGCAGGTCGAGAAAAGCGCGCACGTGAGAGTAGAACTGGTCTGGACACTCCTGCCAAAAGTGGCCGCATTTTTCAAGCAGGACAAGCTCTACGTCGGCGGAGCCCAGGGCGACCAGGGTCTCTTCGAGCAGCGGCATGCCGGCCGGGTCATCCTCGCCGAACACGACCAGCACGCGATGCTGTAACTGGCCCACCGCTGCGGTGAGATCGAATCCCTGGATGGCCGCCAGAGTCAGTTGGTTGACCGTCTGGTTGAATTCAGTCCGCGCGGCGTTCTCGTCTGGATGCTCGATGGGGAATGCGGGATCGGAGAAATAGGCCGTCCATTCCGCACCCGGCGGCAGTGGATCTGCGAGAACCCCCTGCTTTTGTAGTTCCTGGATGCGCTGGCCGATACTCGCCCAGGCTGTCATCATTCCATCCCAGGTAGGCGGACCGCTGCCGACCAGGATCAGGGAGCGCACGTTCTCCGGGTAGACCGTGGCATAGTGCATCGCCACAATGCCGCCCCAACTGTGTCCCAGCAGATACACCTGATCCGCGCCCACGGCGCGGCGCACAGCTTCCAAGTCCTCGACGTAGTCCGTCAGCTCATAGCTGGCCGGATCGGCCGGTGGGGAGCTAGAGCCTCCTACGCCCCGTTGGTCGTAGGTCACCACGGCGAACGTCGCTCCTGCCAGACTTTCCAGGTCGAGCATGTAGTGGTGGGATTGGCCCGGCCCGCCGTGGATGGCGATCATGACGTTGCCGGAGTTCGGGTTGCCCGCGATGCGGACAGCCAAGGTTACGTCCGATACTTCTACGTTCAATTCTTTGGTTGTTGTCGGCATTGGTGCTTCCTTTTTACAGCCTGACAACAGAGCGATGCATACGATCAAGCCGATACAGATTTTCGCTTTCATTGCTGCTCCACTTCTTGCTGGACAGTGTGCGTCAATCTTGAGAAAGGATCGTCCATCATGGCATACGATTAAAGTATATCAAGAAATGTTTTTGGAAATATCGGTCAATTGGATAGTATTTTGACTGGACAGGTATCCGGGTTTTCCCTAGTCTTTAGGATTGAAGGCGTAAGAGTCTCATAGCAAAACCAACTTGATTTCGAGGTCGTAGTGAGCGCTTGTCGTTGAGTCAGTCCCGAAACGACGAATCATATCTGGAAGTGACCATATCCGCCAGACTCATCTCGGCTTCCTGCGCCAGAGCCAGGCAGGGATAATTCGTCATCACCCAGCGCAGGTCGCCGGAGGCGGCGCGTTGCATGTGGGTGTCCATCCACTGCCGGTAGGCCGCCTGCCGCATCTGCTGCCGGGCCGGATCAATGGCGCTCAAAGCGCGGGTGTTTTCAGGCGCGGCGATGAAAATGGATACCTGCATATTTTCGACCACGAACATATCCACTGGAGAAGCCCATTGCAGTTGCGCTTCATTGCTGTGGGCCAGGTAGACTTCCTCCAACTCATCACATTCCAGAGATATGGTCGGATGCCCGCCCGCTTCCAAAACCTGGCGGACAACCTCCCTGACCAACGGAACGGCAATACGCCCCGCAGTGATGTGCACCCATTCACATCGTGGCTCCGGCATAGTGTCCTCCTTAATTGTTGAACCAGATCTCCGCCCCGCCTCTGAACCGGCCTATGATCACATCCAGATCGCCATCGCCATCCAGGTCGCCGAGCGTGGGCCGGCCGCTCATCTCGGTCGTGTCGCCCAAGCGCAAGCCGCTGTCTTCAAACTGTGCGCCGCGATTGAGCCAGACTTCGTTGGAGCGATCCATGTTGGTGACGACGACATCCAACCGGCCATCCAGGTCGAGATCCCCCACGGCGAAGTGTGTGCCCATCGTCTCGTTCAGCCGTAAGCCGCTGTCGGTGAAGGCGCCGCTGCCGTCGTTCCACAGGAGCCGGGCGGGTTGGCTGCCCGTATCGCGAAACCCGTTGCTGATCATGGCATCCAGATCGCCGTCGCCGTCGAAATCTGCCAGCACAACGTCGCCCACGTTGGCCTGGCGGTCTTCCATTTGCCATCCCAGGGTAAACTGCCCGAGCGTTCCTCCCTGAACGCCGCCGTCGTTGAGCATCACCCCATAGCCTTCTCCCCAATGCTTGCCAAAGTAGTCTACGTCCCCGTCGCCGTCCAGATCGCCCCAGGTGGTGAAGTCTTCATCCAGGAGCAACCCGCTGTCGTGGAAGGTTCCGTCCCCGTCGTTGAGATAGACCTTGTCGGGGACGCCGCTTTCGGAATAGTACAGGACGTGGATATCCATAAACCCGTCACCGTCAAGGTCGAGCACGTTCACGTCGGCGGCGCTGATGCGCGCGTCCCCGAAATCCTGAGCCGTCGCCGTGAATATGCCTGCGCCATCATTCAGATAGACTTTTGTCGCGGCGCTGTTCTGATGACACACCATAACGGCGTCCAGGTCGCCGTCGCCATCGAAATCGGCCAGCTTCACGCCATGCCCGTATTGAGTCAACTGCTGGCCGGTGTCCACGAAGGTTCCACGCCCATCGTTCAACCAGACCGCGCCGTGGTTGCGCATCGGATTGGCAAAGACGGCGTCGAGATCGCCGTCGCCGTCCAGGTCGCCCAGGGCCGCCTCGAAGGTCTCGCGCATCCCCAATGCCTGCGCGCTTTTTTCCAGGGTCAGAGCGGCTGCCGGTGAGGTGGATGGTCCCCAGGAAGGCCAGAGTTCATCGGCGGGATGCGCCGCCAAGGGACGCTGGTTGCTGCCATCCGGCGCCATCACATAAAGCTCGAAGTTGCCGTCGCGCTCGGTCTGGAAGGCGATTAGGCTGCCGTCCGGCGACCAAACCGGATTTTCGTCGAAGCGCGGCGAATCGGTGAGCTGGTGGACGTCGCTGCCATCGGCGTTCATCACGAAAACCTCGGTGTTCCGCGAGCGCGGAACCAGGCCGTTGAACGCGATCCACGTCCCGTCCGGCGACCATGTCGGGAACAACTCCCAATCCGGGCTGTCGGTCAACGCGCGTTGGTTGCTGCCGTCTGCCTCCATCACGAAAATGTCCCAATTGCCGTTGCGATCTGACGCAAACGCAATCTGCGTCCCGTCCGGCGACCAATCGGCAAACTGGTCGTTGGCGGCGTTGGTGGTCAGGCGTGTTACATCGGTCCCGTCTGAGTTCATCGTGTAGATTTCGTAGAAGCCATCACTGTCGTAGTCAGCGTCGAAGATGATTTTACTGCCGTCGGACGACCAGGCCGGGTGATCCTCGGCGGCCTCGGTCTCGGTCAATCGGCGTGGATTGCTGCCGTCGCTGCCCATCACATAGATTTCGTACTTGAGATTCGGGAACCGGGGGCTGGGATCGTGCCGCGCCGTCAGAAAAGCGATCTGCGTGCCGTCTGGCGAGAGCGCTGGGCTGTCGTCGAAGCCGGGATTGTTCGTCAACCGCGTCACGTTGCTCCCGTCAACGTGCATCGTGTAAATTTCAGGGTTGCCGTCGCGGTCGGAGTAGAAAGCGATGATACCGGTTGTTGCCGATGAGAGTTTTGTTGGGGTGGGGGACTGGGGCGGCAACGCTGTAGATGTAGGGGTAGACATTGGCGTGGGTGTGGACGTCGATTTTGGCAATATCTGCGTTGTAGGCGTAGCAGGTGGTGTTCCAGACGTCTCACAACCGGTCATCCACAGCGCCAGCAGAAGCAGTGCGATGAGATTATTGTATTTTCTCGTCATGCTCAATCCCTTCGCTTGTGGGTATGGGATTGACCGCGATGACGGTCAATCCCAAATCGTGCAACTTCAGCAGCAGCCCCAACAGCGCGGGCTGGTCGGCGACCGGACCGGTGAGCACGGTGTAGCCCTCGTGGTACGCCATCTCGAAATGGTCGAACCAGTCTGACCAGGCGGTGTCCAGACGGCCTTTGACTTGAATCTGGTAGTGCGTGCAATAGGTAGAACTGTCTGGGTTGTTCATGATCTTCTCCTTTCTGGTACATCATACTGAAACTTGGACCGGGCGTCATCCTCAAAATTAGGTATTTTTGCGGAGGATAGGGCAAAACAAACCTCCGGGATCACTAAATTCCCGGAGGTCGTCTGCATCCTGCTTCTTGCACCCTTTAGATCAATCCTAACTCTTTCCCCCGCTGGATCGCCTCCATACGGCGTCCGACTCCCAACTTGGCGTAGAGGTTGCGGACGTGCGTGCGCACTGTACTGGCGGCGACGAACAAGTGCGCGGCGATTTGCTGGATGTCCATGCTGGTTTCGAGCAGGCGCAGGATTTCCAGTTCGCGCGTGCTCAACGGCTCGATCAGGTCGCCGGGCTGCGCGGGATATTTGACGGCGTCCGTGCGCGTGTATTCGGCGAGCAGGTGACGCGCGTACCCGCGCCACGGACTGTGTAGCGGAATGGCCTGCAATAAGGGGACGATGCCGGGGCCTTCGTCCAGAAAGACGCGCACGTAACCTTCCGGCTCGGCCAGAGCCAGCGCTTCTTCCAGGATTTCGCTGGCTTTCTGGGATTGCTGGTTCCCCGCGTAGGTCAGCGCCAACAGGATCAACGCCTCCAACTTGCGCTTCATCATCTCTGTCGCGCCGACTACATCCCAGACCCGGTGCAGCAAGTCTCGCGCCTCAGGCCAACGCCCTCCGGTCATCCACGCCCGCGTCAACATCAGGTAAATGGCGATATTCAGCAGGTTCAATTCCACCGTTGTCTGTCGGGCCTCGAAATCGCGCGCCCACGCGGAGACCGCTGCCAGATTTCCGGCGCTCCACTGCATCTTGATGTCCAGCGCCTCCAACCACGAAGGCCAGACCATGTCGCCGCTCCGCTCTCTGGACTGCGCCATTAACTCCAGCGCGCCTGGTCTATCGCCTTGCGCCAGCAGCACCTCGGCCAGATCGATGTAGCCGCTGAGGACAAACTCGCCGTGCCCCCACTGTTCGGCCAACGTCAACCCTTGCCGGGTGGTTTCGAGGGCTTCGTCCAGGTGGTTTTGTTCGCACTCGATGCGGCTGAGCGCCTGATAAGCCAGACAAATCATGGACGATGCGACGTTCCCTGCCCGCGAGTCCTGGATGATGCGCCAGAAATCCTGCGCGGCGCGGGTAAGATGGCCACGCCACACGCGCAACGCGGCCATATGGCACCGGGCAAAGATCGTAGCCTGATTGCTCTCCTGCGACTCGGCCAATGCGACGGCATGTTCCAGCGCCGTTTCTGCCGCGTCGTATGCTCCCTCGAACCGCAGGTCGATGCCCAACAGCGTGTAGGCCATGATCCGGCCCATGCGATCCTCTGGCGGCAGCAGGTCCAATGCCTGCTTCACCAGGGGGAGGACGTGTGAGTGATCGTTGCGCAACCCCCTGACTTGCGAACGGATCAGCGCGATGTGCCCGGCAATGCGCCGGGATTCGCCGTCTTCTGTGTCCCAATCGTCTTCACGGAGGCGCGTTTCCGCCCGCGCCAGCCATTGCTCGGTGATCTCGACTTTACCTGCGTAGACCGTCACCCACGCGTGCGCCACACACAACCAGGGACGGGCCTGGGTGAGGGATTCCGGCAGCGCGTCGAGCCACGCCGCCAGCGTCCCCAAATGCCCTTGACCGAGCATCACCAGCGCGTTGTCTTCCGCGATGCGCGCCGCCTCCGCGAAATTCCTGCCCTGAAGGGCGTGACCGAGCGCGGCGGCAGGCAATCCGTGCGCCTCCAGCCACACACTGGCGCGCCGATGGTATGGGGCGTCGTCCAGGCCGAGCTTTTTGCCGTGGCTGACTAACAACTGCGCGAAGAGATGGTGATACCGGTACCAGTATCGCTCGTGATCCAACGGAATCAAGAAAAGATTGGCCCGTTCCAGATACGCGAGGATGTCCTGGCCGTCGTCGCGTTCCAGCATCGCGTCGCAGAGTTCGTGCGACATCTGATCGAGGACGGCAGTCTTCAACAGGAAATCCTGAACGTCCGGCGTCTGTTGCTGCAAGACCTCTTCGAGCAGATAATCGAAGATATACCGGTCGCTGCTGGTGAAGGCGGCAACGAACGCGCGCGCATCGGATTGCCGTTGCAGAGAGAGCGCCGCCATTTGCAGACCGGCGATCCAACCCTCGGTGCGCGTGCCCAACGCGGCGACGTCCTCCGGCGGGAGGTGCAACTGCATCGAGCGGTGGAAGAATTCGGCGGCTTCTGCATCGGTGAAACGCAGGTCGCTCTGGCGCAATTCTGCGATCTGTTGCCGGGCGCGCAGCCGCGCCAGGGGCCAGGGGGGATCGATCCGCGTGGCGAGGACGAGGTGGAAGTGGGACGGTTGGTGCTCGAGGAAGAAGAGCAGGCTTTCATGGATCGCCGATGCATCGAGCAGGTGATAATCGTCCAGGATCAACGCCAAGGGCTGATCATGTGCGGCGATAGCGTTGAGCAGTACGGTCAGGATGTTTTCGAGGGGGGGCTGCTCGCTCGCTTCCAACATCCCCAAGGCTGCATCACCCAATTGTGGGACGGCGATCTGCAACGCACGGATGAAGTACGTCCAAAAGCGCGCCGGTGTGCTGTCCGCGCGGTCCAACGACAACCACCCAAACCGGACTTGACTGCGCTGCCGCTCGTGATGAATCCACGCCGTCAGCAGTGTCGTCTTGCCGAAGCCGGCCGGTGCGGAGACCAGGAGCAGCTTGCGCGCCAATCCCGCCGCGCATTGCTCGAGCAGCCGGGGACGCTGCGCGTAATCTTCGCGTAGTGGTGGGATGTTGATTTTGGTTGATAAGATGAGTGCTGACATTCGAGTATGCCTGCATAGAGCTTCATACAATGTGCGATGATTATACTATGGGCCTGTGGAATTGCTTGGACGTCGATTTGCGTTAAGTCGAGGCTGGAAGTACAATTTTGGCTGAAACTGTTTGGGAAGGAGCGTACCTATGAATCAACTCACCGATGGTCCTATTTCCCCGCATTTCAATCCACTCCCTTTTGCGGGGCATGTCGATTTGGCTGATTTGCCGGACATCACGAACGTCTCGCCGGAGATGATAGCCGCTGTACAACACGCGGCGAATGGCACTTGCGTCGCCTGGGGTATTCCGTTCGAGATCGGAAAGGTCGTGGTTGTCAGCGATGCGCAGGTCTCTGTACCCCTGCCGTCGACACAGGCGCGCTGGTTCATCTTCCTGCACACGTCGGACGTGCGCCCGCTGGAGCGCGATGCTGCGGGCATCATCTCGCCGATGCGCGGTTCGGGCCGACTCAACGAGCACGCCGCCGATTACGTCTTGCTCTACGAGGATGGCGCAGAAGTGCGGGCGGAGATTCGCCGCCGCCATCACATCGGCGCTTTCCGGCGTGGATGGGGCGAGAACTGCTTCCAAGCGGTGGCGCACCACAAGCCGCATCCGTTGCGCGCGCCGCACGAACAGTTGAGCGACGGCTGGGGTTGGAAGCAGACGCGCGTCAGCGTGGCAGATGAAGAGCCGTGGGTGAACTGGCTCTGGGCGTGGGAAAACCCGTTTCCCGGAAAAACCGTCATCGGTGTGCGCTTCGAGCCGATCAGCGGCGTGGTGGTCGTCTCGGCGATAGCGACGGGCGATGTGACAGAGCAGCCGCTTCGCTGGCGCAAACGCCGTAAGGCCGTGCTCTCGTTGCCGGAAGGCGTCGCCTTTGCGCCCGACCTGGACGAGGACGGCCTGTTGCAGCAAATCCGGCTCGATATGGGGCAGGTCATTTCGGCGCAGCGGCGTTTGGTGTATCCAAATGCTGCGTGGCGTGATTCCTACAATAACCAACTGCCCCAAGTCGCGGAGCGAGAAATCCTCATCGAGTACACATCTCATCCCGATGCCTGTTTTCACCTTTGGGATGGCAGTGTGGTTCCTGTTTCCCAGGTTGAAGCAGACCTGACAGGTCTTGGGCGAACGGAGTTCGCACGACCTGTCAGGTCTGTTGCGCCTGCCACGCAGCGCGTCAACTTCAAAGTCGTGGATAGCAGCGGGCGGCCCGTCGCCGTCAAATTGCACATCCACGGGGAAGCGGGCGAGTATCTGCCACTGGTGGATCGCCATCGCATCATCAACGGCGCGTGGTTCGAGGATTACAGCGTGGACTTTCTGCACAATGATCTGCATGCCGCTACCTATATTCCCGGCGAAACGTGGGTGGACCTGCCGCTCAGCAACGTCTACATCGAGGTCTCTAAGGGCTTCGAGATTCGCCCGGTACGCATGGTGATTGCCGTGACGCCGGAGACGACGGACATCGTCATCCCCATTGAAAAAGCGCTGCCCTGGCGCGAGAAGGGGTGGGTGACGGCGGACACGCACGTCCACTTCCTCTCGCCGATGTCGGCGCTGCTGGAAGGCGCGGGGGAGGGCGTCAACGTCGTCAATCTGCTGGCGAGCCAGTGGGGCGAGCTGATGACCAACGTGGGTGACTTCGACGGCAAGAATACCTGGGGCAGCCGCGAGACTGGCGGCGACGGCGAATATCTGGTGCGCGTCGGCACGGAGAACCGCCAACACGTGCTCGGCCACATCTCGCTGCTCGGCTATCGCGGGCGCATCATCGCGCCGATGACGACGGGCGGCCCGGACGAGTCGGCGCTCGGCGACCCAATCGAAATCCTGCTCACGGAGTGGGCGCGGCAGTGCAAGGCGCAGGGCGGCCTCGTCGTGCTGCCGCATTTCCCCAATCCACGCGCCGAGCACGCTGCCAGCGTCATCAGCGGGGACATCGACGCCGTCGAGATGACGTCCTGGGGCGATTTGTACGGCGGCGTCAATCCGTACAGCCTCTCGGACTGGTATCGCTATCTGAACTGCGGTTACATGGTCCCAGCGGTTGGCGGCACGGACAAGATGTGGTCTGGTGTGGCGGTAGGCACGGTGCGCACGTATGCGCGCATCCCGCCGGAGACGCCGTTCACCTATGATGCCTGGATGGATGCCGTCCGCCGCGCCGAAACCTTCGTCACCTACGGGCCGCTGCTCGAATTCGCCGTCGATGGCAAGCCGATGGGCAGCCGTATCCCGATGACGGCGAACGGCGGGACGGTGGATGTGGTGTGGCAGGTCGCCAGTGTCACCGTGCCGGTGTCGCGGGTGGAGTTGGTGGTCAACGGCGAAATCCGCGAGAGCTTGGCGGTGGATGGCGCGCAGGCCGGCGGTTCCTGGTCACTCAAGGTGGACAAGAGCGCGTGGCTGGCGTTGCTCGTGCGCGGGCACTATGCCGACAAGCCGGAGATCGTCGCCGCGCATTCCTCGCCGGTGATGGTGGACGTGCAAGGCTCGCAGATGCTCGCGGCAGCGGATGCCGTCACGATTTTGGAGCAAATCGAAGGCGCGTTGGCTTATCTGGATACCGTGGGCACGCGGGCCGAGGATCGCGCCTACAAGCGGATGCGCCTGGTGCTGGAATCCGCGCACCGCAGCCTGCACAACCGTATGCACCGGCTCGGCTACTACCACGACCATACTCCGGTGGAGGATCACCCGGCGCATCACTAAGAATTCGTAGAACTTCCCGTCTTTGTGCTCGAAGCCCCGTCCTCGGGGCGCTTTGCGCGGGAACTTGCCAACCTTCCCGGAAGCTGGGCATGGAAAACATCTTCGTTGAGCCATGGTCAGCTTCCGGGAAGGTCGCGGTCCTATGCCGGCATTGTCCCGAAAACGTAATCCCATAGCGGCGAACTGACGCCGAAGCGCCTATCGGGCGTCTGCGAATGATGGTGCATATGATGGCGGCGCAGGAATTGCCAGACGCGCCACTTGAAGCGGAAGTGATGCGTGCTGTAGTGCAGCATATCGTAGGTGAGATACCCCGCCGCGATCCCCGCGTAGACGGCGAGCATCCAGTGCGGTGCGCCGAGGAGCACGGTCACGAGCAGGTGTAATATCCCATACAACGCGAGCGCTCCCGTTATACTAACTACCGGGGGCATTACCAGCCGCGTCTTGCACATCGGCTGCGCGTGATGGACGCCGTGGAACAGGAACGAGGCGCGTTCTTGCCAGGGTATGTGCGGGCGAAAGTGGAAGACGAAGCGGTGCAGCGTGTATTCGAGGAACGTCCACACGAACAGGCCGATCAAGAAACCAGCGGGTGCGTAGAGCAACGATGCGCCTGCCGGACGCCGGTTGACTGCCGTTGCTAACGCGATGATAACAACCGGCAGCCAGATCACCAGCACCACGACCGGACTGATGTGCGTGAAAAATTCCAGGACGTCAGATTCGAACAACCGGATCGGCTCTTTACTGCGGCTGATTTCAGAATGGGACATCGCGTCATCCTCCTTTACTGAACCACGAATAGCAAAATTAGTGTAGATTCATGCAGTTTCGTGGTATAGAACTTGCTCTCCTCAGACTGCTTCCTGTTCCGCGCTTGCATAGCCGTATTGTGCCATGGCTGACGCGAAGAAATCGAAGTCGTGTGGCTTTTCGTCCGTCTTCCACCGCCCGATGACCTCCGGGTTGACCGGGATTTTCGCCAGCGGGATGCCCAGGAAATCTTCCAGCCGCGCCAGCGTCTCGTCCTGCTGCAACACGAAATTCTCCAGGCGAACTTCGATCCAGTGTTTGGGCTTGGGCATCGCTCGCACCAGATCGTACTGGTACTTCCACGAGATGGCGCGCCGCAGGCGTTCGTCCTCAGTGGGTGGATACTCGATGCCGAAGTCGTGCAGGTCGTCGGTGAGGTGCCGCCCGATGATGCAGTCGCGCGGGTCGCGAATCCAGAAGATGTACTTAATCTCTGGGAACATCCGCATAATCCACGGGAAAACGAGCGTCGTTTCAGGGATTTTCCAGCCCTTGTGCTCGCCGTTGTGCAACCGCACCGTGGTTAGGTAGGTGTGGATGAGAAACTTGAACTCGTCGGGGATTTTGGCGGCGAGCGCCCGTTCCCAATTCCACGAAAGGTCACCCTGCCAATCCACATAACGGGCGAAGACGCGGCAGGCGTCGTACATTGTCTGCGGCGGCAGCAGATCGCCGGAGACATTGAGCGGCTTGCCCATAAAGACGCCGCTCGCCGAGAGTGTGTGTGACATCGCGCGCGTGCCGGAATGTCCCCGGCCAATGATGGTGATGGTGGTCATATTTGCCTCGCAGTTCTGAGAATCATGAATCATGATTCATGATTCAGACCGTCACAACCTGCCCGGTTTCCCAGGATTGGATGATGGCTTCGATGATGCGCTGGACGTGGAGGGCGTCAGCGCCGGAAGCATCAATCTTTTCCGGCTTGACCTTGGCGATGTTTTGCTCCACCCACACGCCGATGCGGCTGCCGAAGGTCTCGCTGAAGCTCATCATCCCGCCGACGTAGTCGTAGGTCTCGGTCTGGCGGCTGAAGCGCGGGTAGAACGTGAGATGCTCGCAGGCGTCGAGCAGCACAAAGCGCGCCTCCGAGCCGACGACTTCGAGCGTTTCCAGCCCGTAGCTGCCGCCGGCGTCGTAGCTGCCGGTGAGGTGTCCGATGATGCCGTTCTTGAAGAGAAGGTTAACCTGCACGTTCGACCAGCAAACGCGCTGCCCGTCCGGGCCGTCGGCGCGCGGGCCACGCTTGAAGAACGCCTGCACCTTCTCCACGTCGCCGCCGAAATAGCGCATCACGTCCAGCGAGTGGGGATGCAACGCGCGGATGTGGAACCACGGCGAGGTCTCGTTGGGGTTGTTGATCCACATCGTCATGTTGATGATGTTGATCTCGCCCAAGCGCCCGACCTCGACCCACTCTTTGGCCCGCAACGCGGCCGGCGTGAAGCGGTGGTTGAGGTTGATGCCGTAGCGCAGGTTCTTCTGCTTCGCCAGCGCGACCATTTCTGCGGCTTTGTCGATCTCGTTGGAGATCGGCTTTTCGCCCAGGGTGGGGATGCCGGCTTCCAGCAGTTCCATCGTGGGCTGGTAGTGATCGCCACCGTTTTCTTTTCCGGCGGTGCACATGCTGGCAGCGTCGATCTTGAGGCCGCTCTTCAGCATCTCCTGCACAGAGTAGAACGCCGGGCAGCCGTAAGCCGCCGATGCCCTATCCGCGCGTTCTTTGATGATGTCGCACACCGCGACGATTTTTACGTCATCACGCTGCTGGTATACCCGCGCGTGTGTGTTTCCGATGTTACCTAGTCCGACGATAGCGACGTTGAGCGTCATTTGTAAAATCCTCCTGTTGTGGTGTTAGCATAGCTCGATGTATGCCTCACGGAAATTTATGCGTAGATCAAAATGCTGCAAAAAGTTAAGCCCCAGAACGCCGTCCAGTTTAATCGCGGGAGGAAGATCGCCACAAGCGACCTCGATATTGCATCGTTCCTGTCCAAAGACGCGCAACCGTGGCATAATCAAAATCGGTGTCTCATGTACACCACCCCAAACGTGTGTAATGCGCCGTTCATCAGGATTTTGAGGATCCATACCCAAGCGATACATAGCCGAAAGTGTCAGAGTTGTGATGGATGAACCGGTATCCAGCAGCAGAATAGCGCGTAATCTTTGCGTAGGACTATAGAAATCGCCAACCGTTAATACCATACCTTGCGCCAATCCCACCAATGGGAAGCGATTGATGACATTCATAGAAGCACCAATTCTCCGTCCGGAACTAACTCCCCACTATACCATACAGCAATGTCGTAAAGTTCGCGGCGTTCACGCACAACATTCTCAACCACTTCCCGATCCGGGTTGTGTGCAATCAACCGCCCTGTATGCGGTGCGCCATATTCGTCTTCTGTTACAACTTCAAAGAAAACCCATTCGTCAGGATAGCGGCTCATTATTACAGCCACTGGCTCCGTTTGAGGTCCCTTTTCTTCCCTTTGCGCATCTTGGATAGCTTTCACATACTCATTTGTATCACTCATTGTTTCCTCCCGCGAAACGTAACGAGGTACATGCGCTGATTACGGTTTCAGTCCAGCACCAACGTGATCTTCTGCAACGTCAGGTTATAGTCGTCGAACGACCCCGACGAAACCATGAGTAGCGTTTTGCCGTCCGCGCTCATCCATTTGGTGGGGAAGTTGGGCTGGTAATCGCCATACGTACCCCAGTTGTCGTCTTGATAGAACAGCGACCACGGCCCCCATGGTTCGGGCGCTTCGAACAGCGTCAACTGGCTGCACAAGGCGCTGGCCGGCCATCCACCGACGGCGTGATACGGGCGTGGATTGCCGTCCTCGTCCAGGAAGCTGTAGTTGCCCATGAGATACCGTTTGATCCCCAGATTGTACGCGACGTGGTTTTCTCCCGTCATGTGCGGGTAGCTGAATACCGGTTCGGCCTGTCCATCGTCTTGCTGCCAAACCGGCTCGCCCTGCGCATCCAAACCGCCGAAGAATTCCCACGCGCCGCGCTCCAACAGGCTGTATTTGGGGACCCGGCCGAGCAGGATGTAATCACCGTTCTCCCAGTAACTGGCGCCGCCGTCGGCATCGGAAGCGCCGGGGAAGTACGTGTAGATATAGCCATCGCGCGCGCCTGCGTAATCCTTGCCAAACTGCAAAAAATGCGGCGAGGCCAGCCGGTGGGTGAAGAAATCCGCCGGTGTGGCCTCGAGATTCCAGGTCTTGCCGTAGTCCACCGAGGTGATGATCCATGCGGAGAGGTTGTGTTGGCGATTGAAAGCCGGATTGTCGCCGTAGTTGTGCAATTCGACCGCCATATAGAGCACGCCGTTGAGCGACAACAGCCCGGCCGGTTTGACGCCGTGCGTGGGATGCAGATTGGGCTTCTGGCAGTAGATTTTGGGGCTCACCGGCAGTGGATGAACCAGTTCGACCTGCACACCCCATCCGGTGCCCCAAAACACATCGCTCGGTCCGCCGATGATGCGCCAGAAGTTCATCGGGCTGCCCGAATTGTCGCCCGCGCCGCCGTACAGGTGATCGTCATCCGCCCAGGTGATCGGCCACATGTCGCCGTCGCCGCGATGACAACGGAATCTGTCGAAAATGACGTCTTTGATCAGGGAACTGCGCGGATAAGGTGGATTCGGCGCTGCCATCGTTGACCTCAGTCTTTCTTGGGTGACTCTTCTCTCGACTTGGCCTGCAATTTGGCGGCCTGGCTCACGTCGCCGATGTGCAACGTGTCATACGCCTGCTGCGAGCTGGTGAACGCGCCGACGCCTTCGTGCCCGTGCCAGTCGCCCTGGTGGTGGATGGGGTTGGGCAGGCCGGTCTCGGCTTCGCGCTTGGCGATCCAGGCATCCATCCGCGCACGGAGCATGGCGACGATGTCCGGTTCGGCCTCGGCGACGTTGTTGTTCTCGCCGGGATCTGCGACCAGATTGTACAGCTCGACTTCCGGCTTGAAGTGGAAATCCGGCTCCAGCGCCACGATGAGCTTCCATTCCGGCGTGCGCCAGCCGTGCTTGCGCATCCACGTACATTCGGTGATGTAGAATTCGCTGTCGTAAGACGCCACCGAACCCTCCACCAGCCGCATCAGGCTTTTGCCGTCGAAGGGGATCTCACTTTCGATGCCGGCGAGTTCCAGCAGGGTGGGGACCAAATCCTGATGGCGGTTATAGCCGCTCACGCGCTTCCCGGCGGGCACTTTGCCCGGATAGTGCAGGATCAGCGGTACGTGGAGCGTCTGATCGTACATGCCGTGATGATCGAAGTAGCACTCGTGGTCGTAGAGCGTCTCGCCGTGGTCGGAGTTGATGACGACGATGGTGTTGTCGAGCAAGCCCTGTGTTTCCACCGCGTTCAGGATCGTCTGGATGGCGGCGTCCATATAGGCGACTGCGCCGTCGTATTGCGCGATCACGTAATCCTTATCGGTGATACCCGGCGGCATCCACGTAGCGAAGAAGTCGCGGAACGGCTTGAAGCTCATCACCGGGTCCATCGAGTGGTTGCGCGGATTGCACTCGTTGCCGTGGTAGAACATCCGCTCGAAAGGCGCGGGCGGCAGGTAAGGCGCGTGCGGGTCCATGTGGCGCAGGAAGAGGAAGAACGGCGCTTTCTCCTTCGCCAGACGATTCAATTCGGGGATCGTGACTTCGTTGAGGTTTTCGGCCTTCGGACTGCGGCCCTCGTTCCAACTGCCCCAGCCCGTGAAGTCGATGTACGTGTCGAAGCCGCGCGAGGCCGGATTGCCCCGGAAGCCGATGCAGGTGGTGTTGTACCCTTCGCCTTTGAGGATTTCCGGCAGCGTGGCGACTTCCGGGCGCAGCGGCCCCTTGTGGCGCAGCGCCACCATCTGCGTGCTGATCACGTCCATCCCGGTGAGCATCGAGCCGTAGCCGCTGGTCGTGGGGATGTAGGCGCTGTACGTGCGCTCGAACAGCGTCCCACCCTGCGCGAAGCGGTCGATGTGCGGCGTCGTCAGCCTGGGATAACCGTAGCAGCTCATGTGATCCGCACGCAGCGAGTCGATGCCGATTAACAGAATGTTGGGTTTACGTCGTCGTGGCATACTTATCTCCTGATTTAACTGAAAGATTATTCTTGTTCAGAGGTAACTATTGAGCCGTCATTCCGAACGTAGCGGAACGAGTGCAACGAGTGGAGCGAAGTGAGGAATCTCTACGTGTGTAGCGCCGAGACCCTTCGACTCCGTTTCACTCCGCTCAGGGTGACGGGCACATTGCAAACAGGCTGAATAGTTATGTTCAGAGTATAGAATAGCATCAATTTCCTGTAGCACTTCGCTGATATCGGGCGGATAGGCGATGTTCCATACTGCCTTTCATCTCTTGATAAATCTCATACTTGTTAGCCCACCGCATATATTCGATACGATCTCCCATCTCACCCTGTTGAAAGCGTTCGAAGAACTCCTGCGAACCAAGCTGATATTGTACTTCGAAGTGGGTCAAATCGCGCACGATCTGGATGAAATCTTCGATGGGCGAGGCTTTGTCCAGTGCGTTTTGCAGGACGCTCCGTAAAGCTTCGCTGGATTCAGGCATTGTCTTGGAAGAAAATGTAACTAAAGGCATATGTACCTCCTTAAGACTGAATTCACCTCAATCTTCGCACAGGCGCGTTAAAAGTCAAAGGGCTATCTTACACTTGCGCAATCGCCGGATCATCCAGCCGCACTCTACGCCCCTCGCGGACGGAGACGTAGCACGCCAGCGTCATCCGCAGCGCTGCACGGCCTTCTTCCGCCGTGGCGATGGGGGGACGCTTGCCGCGCAGGAATTCGGCCAGCGGCCCCGCCAGGCCGGCGATGCGCTCGCCGTGGTTCGCCGGGCTTGGGATGTCGCTGCACGTCCAACCGCCGGTATCCACCGTGTACCACTTGAGGCCGCAAGCGTCCGCCAGGCGCGGGACGTTGCAACTGGGCACATCGCCGTAGTTCTGCACGATGCTGCCTTTCTCCGCGATGACCTCGGCCGTGTTCTCCATCGCCGGGCAGACGAACGAGCAGCTCACCTCCGCCAGCGGCCCTCCGGGATAGCGGAACACGGCGATACCGTTGTCCATCGGCACGCGCGGATCGTGCAGTGAGACGATCTCCGCCGTCACCGTCTCCGGCTCGCCGAGTAGCCACAGGATGAAGTCGATGGCGTGCGCCGCGTCGTCGGCCCAGATGTCACGGTTAAGTTCCGGCTTGGCGTGCCACAACTCGGTGAAGTTGGGCCACAGGTGGACGCCCAATCCGTGGCGGCGGCGCACCATGAAGACCTGCCCCAGGTCGCCGGACTGCATCAGCGCCTTGATCTGCGCGTTCTGTGGGTCCACGCGCATCTGCCATGCCATCGTGAAGGGGACGCCGCTGCGCGCCACCGCTTCCACAATGCGATCCGCCTCCGGCAGCGTGAGCGCCATTGGCTTTTGCAGCACAATTGCCTTGCCCGCCGCCGCTGCACGCTCCACCAACTCCGCGTGCAGCGACGTTTCGGCGGCGATGATGACGGCTTGCACGTCGGGGGCGTCCAGCAGCGCATCGGCGTCAGTGTAGGCGCGCAGGCCATACTCGGCGCAATTCTTCTCCAGACGGGCCACGTCGTGATCCCACCCGGCGACGACGTTGATCCCCATCTCCGGGTGCGCGTGCCAGCGGTTGCAGTAGGCGTTGACGTGGCCGTGGGCAAAGCCGAGAATGCCGATGTTGATGGTGTCGTTCATAATTTCAACCTCCGTTGGAAATAACCATGAATCCTCACTAATTTGGATCGCTATTCGTGGAAATTCGTGTAGATTCGTGGTTGAATTGCGCTATGTATATCGCCCATACGTCCGCGCCGTCTCCACCATCGCAAATAAGTTGGCATCGGGCGTGTCTCTGCCACACTGATCGCCTGTGGAAAGGATGAAGCCGCCACCTACTCCTGCGTCATCAATCGCTTTTTTGCTGGCGGCGATCACATCATCCACCGAGCCGCGTAGCATCACTGTCGTGGTGTGCAGGTTGCCCTTGAGCACGATCTTGTCGCCGTAGAGCCGTTTGAGTTCGGCCAGGTCGCAGTCGCCCATCGGCGGGATTTCCAGCGGATCGATGACGGTGAGGTGGGTCTCCTCGGCGGCCATCTTCACGAGTTGCTTCTCCGGCCCGCAGGAATGGACGTGGGTGGGGATGCCCATCTCGAAGGCCAGTTCGGTCACGCGCTTGAGCACCGGCAACGCCATCTCGCGGAAGATCTTCGGCGACTGGAAGACCAGTGATCCCGACGCCCCGCACAGCAGAAAGTCGGGCTTTACGTCCAGATCGCGGATGACGGCCATGCGCCGGTCTACCCGTTCGAGCAGCGCCTCGCGCCGTTCGTGGAATTTGCCGGGGTTGTCATAATACTCGTAGATTTCTTCCGGTGTCGTGACCAGGAGCGTCGATGCGCCACTCGGCATCCCCAGAATGCCCTGGTCGCCCAACTCGGCCTTGATCAGCTTCCACAGTTCGAAGCCCGTGGGCCATGCTTTCGCGCCTTCGATCTCCTCCCAGGTCGAGGGGACGGCGGGCAGTCCGATTTTGTGCGGCAGGACATTGGTCGCGGGTGGATTGTCCGCGGTGTGGACGACAACGTACCGGCTCCACTCGCCGGTCGCCTCGCAATAGTCCTGTGTCACGAAGCTCCCATCGTTGCGATGTGAGCCATTCGTGTTGCGATGGACAATCTTCCGTTCCCATTTTGGATTCTCGTCGCCAAAAAGATCGCCGAAGTCGTATAACTCGAAGCCGCCGTCGATGTCGAAGTGCTTGAGCGCGTCGATGTGCGCCTTCCACAGCGGCGGGTCCTGGTAGACGTAGATGTCCCAAAACGGCTTGCCCGTCATCCGCGCCGGAACCATATTCGAGATGTCCGGGCAAACCGGCACACAATCGGGCATTTCGCCATGCAATACAGCCAACAATCGTTCTCGAGGTGTCATTGATTGTCTCCTCTTGATCATCTCACTGGACGGTACGGCTCTTCGCGTACCAGATGCCCGTAGAGGATTTTGAGGCAGAGAGCGGGCGCAAACCAGACGAATCCGGGCACGGGCTGGACGAAGTCTGCGTTCACAATTAAGGCCAGCAGAATGACGAAGAACGCGACAGGCCTCCGGAGGTAGAGCGGAGTCTTGAGGATAATGACCGTGCCCACCATCACAAACGCATACCAAAACACTCCGTAGAACCAGTGCTCTGTGCCGTAGAACAACCCGATGAGGATCGGGTAAACGTGCAGGGCAGAGAAGGCGAGATGGTTTTTGGCGAAGCGGACGTAGCCCGGTTCTGTTGCCTTTGCCGGCGTATGATAGAAGCGCTTGCACGAATTGAGGCTGTTGGCGATCACGCCGCTGCCGACATCGGACGCGATGAGCACCGCCACGAGATACTGCCAGAACGACCATTCCAGCGCACCCGTCACAGCGTAGTAGGTGTAGAGACAGGCGACGACGAGGCCGGCGCTCCACGTCAGCAGGTGCTCGGCTTTCGTCGCCCCGTTGCCTAACAGGACATCCGGCTCGCCCTCATATTCCCACTGGATATTCACACGTTCGCCGCTCATCGTAGATCACGCGGGCACAGATTGCGGCATTTCCGGGTGATTCGGCCCAAAGTGCTTGAGGATGACGAGCGGTTCCCACCGGCTATGGTTGGCGACCGTGACGCCCTCGCGTGCGGCGGCCTCGCTGACAAAGTACTCGTCGGCGCTAAGTTGCCCGTAGCGCAGCATGATCGCCGCCTCCGCTTCGTACACGCCGAACGTCCCATGCCCCTGGACGAGGATGCAGCCGTAGGCCGCCGGGTCTTTCACCACCACCGTTTGCCCCGGCTGGACCGTCAGTTCTTTCGCGCCGAAGTAGTCGTTGGCGTAGGTGATCCACTTTTCCGTGTGGCGCTCATCACTGTGCGGGCACACGACGGGCGGGCGGTAGTAATGCTTTTTGTAGTGCGGATCGACGTTCTTCTCCCAGTCCATCAGGCTCATGATGTAATCCACGTTGCGCTTGTGGTCTTCCGGCACGCTTTCCACGAGGAATTCGTAGGGATACACCTCGCCGGCGACGACGTTCTCGTAGATCGAATTGACGTCGCTGTTCCATTGCGGCTCGTAGGTGAGCACTGACCCCGGCGCGTGGACGACGCCCGGCGGCGTGTACCACCCCGTTCCCAGCGTGATGCGGTACGCCCGCGAGAGTTCCGTGATGCGCGTATCGCCCTTCTCGTAGTTGAGCAGTCGCTTGCGCACCTGGTCCTTGGTCACGTCGGGATCGAAGCCGAAGTACGTCACCGGGAACTCGCCCAGGAAGCTGTTCAGTTGCGGCGGGAAGTAGTAGGCTTCCGGCTTGCCACTGTAGCCCACGCGCCCGGCGGCTTCGTCGTTCAGATGCAGGTGATGGAAGAGCGGCTGCCGGTAATCGAAGAACTTGGCGTACATCGGCCATGTGCCGTATTTTGCCTGTAGCTCCGGGCCGATGAGATCCGCGCCCAGCTCGTCTACCGCATCGCGGAAGAGGAATTTATCGGGCGCGGTCTGCCGCGCGTCGTCTGCCGGCGTGACGTAGCTCATCCCCTCATCCGGCGGGGCCAGCGGGCCGTTCAACGCAGCGATGACGGACGAGAACCAGCGCTCCTTGAACGCACCGCGCTGCGTTCCCAGGGCATAGTAGTCGTCGGGGTGCAGCCGCAAGCGCATCCCGGCCTGGTTGAACCGGCGCGGTACAAAGATCGGGACCATACGAAAGATGCCGCGTCCCTTTTCGAAGGTTTCGTGGATGATACGTATTCCGTTCATAATGATCTCCGTTTCTCTGCATGCTATGCTTTGACGCAGATTGATGCTGAGTTTCGACGTGTTATAACGCCGCCCGGCAAATCGCCTCAAGGTTTACCTGCGTGCAAGGCCGTGGATTCACGGCGATGTTGCCGCTCTTTATTGCCTCCGCGCATACCTGCGGGATCAGCGCCTCTGTCAGCCCCAGCGCGCCTAGGCCCGAGGGGATGCCGATCTCCGCGTTGATCGCGCGCACGCGCGCGATGGCAATCTGTCCGGCAGTGACCGGGTCTGCGTCACCGCCGCCCAGGGCGCGGGCGACGTCGGCGTAGAGCGCGGGATCGCCCTTCAGATTGAACGCCATCACGTGCGGCAGGAGCACCGCGTTCCCCGCCCCGTGCGCGATCTTGAGTTGCCAACTGCCCAGGGGCATCGCCAGCGCGTGGACGATGCCGAGTCGCGTGGGATTCATCCCCATCCCGGCGAGCAGGCTGCCCAGGAGCATCCCGTAGCGCGCCTCACGGTCTGCGCCGTCCTGCACCGCACGCACGAGGAACTCCCCGATCAATTCGATGGCCCGGTAGGTGAGCGCCGCCGAGATGGGTTGGTACGAAAGATTGGTGTAGGACTCAATCGCGTGCGTTAGCGCGTCCATGCCGGTGGTTGCTGTGAGGAACGGCGGCAGGCTGAGCGTGAGCGTCGGATCGGCCAGCGCCACGCGCGGGAACACCAGCGCCCCGCCGATGCCGATTTTCACCTGGGTGGCGTCGTCGGTCATCACTGACCAATAGCTCACCTCGCTGCCCGTCCCCGCCGTCGTGGGGATAGCGATGACCGGCAAACCGGGCTGCTTGAGCTTGTCCAGCCCGGCGTATTGCGTGACCGGCGGTGGATTCGTCGCGCTGAAAGCCACTGCTTTGGCCGCATCGAGCGAACTGCCGCCGCCCACGCCCACGACGCAATTGCAGCTCTCGGCGCGCAGGATGTCTACAGCGCGCTCCACCGTTTTCGAGCCGGAGTCCTGGGGGACTTCATCGAACACCACGGCAGGTATCCAGGCGTGCGTCAGGATATCGATGATCTGATCGACCGCGCCGGAAGCCTGCACCCCTTTATCGGTGACGATGAACACGCGCTCCCCGCCCAACTCGGCCACCTTCTCCGGCAAGCGTTCCAGCACGCCGTAGCCGAACAGCACTTCCGTCCCAATCGCGGGGAAGGCAAACGTTTGGTTGTGATCGATGTTCTTCATCAGTAGACCCTCCATTTTTTGACAGGCTCAACCTGGTTGACTGACAAAAATCAGGCAGACAGGTTAGAAGAGATCGCCTGAATTTGGCGTTGCCGGCGTTTGTGGAACTGTTTATTAGAAGCCCGGGATGGTTCAGGATCAGGCTTACCCGAAAGGT